>Ga0183260_10003615_pt1 | contig 12436 bp, 16 predicted proteins | sample AntDrymUQ4972206_2_FD_129768 | JGI IMG/M metagenome (GOLD analysis project Ga0183260, IMG submission 129768) | Polar desert sand microbial communities from Dry Valleys, Antarctica - metaG UQ497 (22.06) (version 2) (version 2) | ecosystem: Environmental > Terrestrial > Soil > Desert | place...
CGACCGCCGCGACGATCGCCTTGGCGCTGGCGGCGTTCGGCGCCGGCGCCGCGCCCGCGTTGGCCGCCAGCTGCGGTGGGCCGTCGCTGCACCCAGGGCGTCTGCGACGTCACGGCGCGCGGCTATCGCTGTCGCGCCGGCGGCGGTGAGGGATCGATCCGGATCCGGTGCGCGAACGGCCGGCGGGTCGTGCTCTTCTCGTACGGCGACTAGCTGCCACCCGGCGCACGCCGGGCCGTCTCGAGGTCGCTCCAGCCGCCCCAGGGCCGGGTCCAGCACCGCGTCCTCCACCGGTACACCGCGTGCAGGGTCGCGCCGGCTCGGCGGGCTCGCCACCGCTCCGTTCGAGGCGCTCGATCGACACCCGCTTCGCCATCGCTCGAATCGGCACGCTATTCGTCGAGCGCCAGCAGGTCGCCGATGTCGAGCAGGTCACGATCGCGGCCCGTGCCGGCCTTGAGGCGGATCAGGTCGTTGCGCGACGCGACGACGACAGCCAGGCCGTCGACGTCGATCTCGATCGCCCGCGAGCGAAGCTCCGTGTAGAGCCGCCGGTACTGCTCGGCGCCAAGCAGGTCGACCTGGCCGGCGGCGGACTGGAAGCGCATGTTCGCGTCGCGCGCCAGCAGCGCCGCCGTCACTCGGGTGCCTGGCTCGCCGTCGGGACGGGCCTCGAGCGCCTCCAATGCGGCGGCGAGGCGTTCGAGATTGGCCGGCTCGCCGGCCACGACGAGATCGACGTCGATCGTCGCCCGCACGACCCCGTGGGCGATCGTGGCGAAGCCGCCGACCGTCACGTAGTCGACGCCGCTCGCCTGGAGCGCCGCGAAGATGCGCTCGGGAGCGAAGTCGCTCATCGCGACGCGCGACCGAGGCGGTCGGCGAAGCGGGCCAGCCTGAAGCCCTCGCGCAGGCGCTCGGCCATCGTCTGGCTCGCGGCGCGCTCGCGCGTGGCCGCGTCGCGCTCGCGCGCGCTGCGGATCGCGGCTGCCCGGGCGAGCGGCACGGGGTCGCTGTGCCTGACGTCGAACGCGGTCACATCGGTGATGATGACGGTGGGGCCCCACTCGAGCGTTAGGGCATGCTTGGGCGGTGCGCGTCCCGCCCGAGGCCGAGATCGCAGCCCCAGAGTTCACGCGCGAGCTCGGCTGGCTGAACGTCGCCTTTCTTCGCATGGACCGGCAGCTCGGCCGCCACGCGGTGTTGGTCGAGTTCTGGGATTTCGCGCGCGTCAACTCGCTGCGCACGCTGCCCTACCTCAAGGGCTGGCACGAGCGCTACGCGAGCGCCGGGCTGCGGGTGATCGGCGTCCACTCGCCGGGCTACTCGTTCGGCCGCGACCCCGGCCTCGTCGAGCGCGCCGTCGCCAGGCTCGAGATCCCGTATGCCGTGGCGCTCGACCCAGAGCTCGAGCTGTGGCGCAGCTACGGCAACAAGGGTTGGCCCGGGCGATACCTGTTCGACCGCCGCGGCGGGCTTCGATTCATGCACTACGGCGAGGGCGAGTACCGCGACACCGAGCAGGCGATTCAGGAGCTGCTGCTCGAGATCGAGCCCGAGCTCGACCTGCCCGAGCCGCTCGAGCCGCTGCGCCCGGAGGATCGGCCCGGCGCCCTGCTCACCCCACAGACGGCCGACATCGCGTTGCCGGGCGATCGCGAGCGGCTCGAGCTCGTGCGCGACTGGTCAGACGGCGAGGACTACCTGGAGGCAGCCGACGCCGGCGCCGCGGCGCTCGCCCGCTTCGACGCCGGGGGCGCCTTTGCGGTGCTGTCGGGCACGGTCGAGGCCGGCGTTTACGAGACCGACGGCCGCGTCGTGGCCGACGATCCCGGGCTGCGTCTGCACGGCTTCCAGTTCACGCCCTCGCCGCCAGCTCCCGCCGGATCTCCTTCGGAAGCATGAAGCGCACGTCCTCCTTGACGACCTCGAACTCCGAGATGTCGTCGGTCCCCCGGGCGCGGAAGAAGTCGACCAGGCGCTGCACGAGCTCCTCGGGGGCGCTCGCCCCCGAGGAGATGCCGACGACGCGCTTGCCCTCGAGCCAGTGCTCGCGGACCTGCTGCTCGTTGTCGATCAGGTAGGAGTCGGCCCCATGGTCGCGCGCGACCTCGACGAGGCGGTTCGAGTTCGACGAGTTACGTGAGCCGATAACCAGCACGAGATCGCACTCGCGCGCCATCTGGCGCACGGCCATCTGGCGGTTGGTGGTCGCGTAGCAGATGTCGTCGGTGCGCGGCCCGACGATCGCCGGGAAGCGCTCACGCAGTCGCGCGATGATCGCGGCGGTCTCGTCGACGGCCAGCGTCGTCTGCGAGATGTAGGCGACGCGCTCCGGGTCGGCGAGCTCGAGCCGGTCGACATCGTCCTCGGTCTCGACGAGCACGATCGAGGCCGGCGCCTCGCCCATCGTGCCCTCGACCTCCTCGTGCCCGCCGTGGCCGATCAGGACGATCGTGTGGCCCTCGGCGGCGAACTTGCGCGCCTCGACGTGGACCTTGGTCACCAGCGGGCAGGTGGCGTCGATCGTCCGCAGCCCGCGCTCGGCGGCGCCGGCGTGCACGCTCGGCGCGACGCCATGGGCCGAGAACACGACCGTCTCGCCCTCGGGGACCTCGTGCTCCTGCTCGACGAAGATCGCGCCCCGCTCGCGAAGCTGCTCGACGACGTGCTTGTTGTGCACGATTTCCTTGCGCACGTAGACCGGCGCCCCGTAGAGCTCGAGCGCCCGTTCGACCGTCTGAACGGCCCTGTCGACGCCCGCGCAGTACCCGCGCGGGGCGGCCAGCAAGAGCTTCTCGGGGGCAGCGAGCATCGTCCTCACAGTGTAGATAGGAGCTCTCGCACGGCTTCGCCGCTGGCGTCGAGATTGCGCTCGGAGACGGCCGAGAGGTCGTCGCAGCGCTCGTGGAAGCAGGGAAAGTCGAAGTCGATCAGGTCGATCGAGGGGACCCCGGCGCGCGCGAACGGCACGTGGTCGTCGAGCACGGCCTTGCTCGTCTCGGCCGGGAAGACGCAGCCAACGCCCGCGCGGGTCGCGGCGCTGCGCAGGCGCGCCCACAGCCGCGGATCGGAGCCCGCCTCGCGCGGGATCGAGAGCTCGCGGTCGGCCACGAAGTCGAGCAGCACCATCGCCTCGGCGCCGCGAAAGGCCCGCGCGGCGACCTTGGAGCCGCGCAGGCCCCTCGCCTCGAACTCCCGGTCGGTCGCGCCCGGGGGGCTCTCCTCGCCGTCGAAGAGGACGAAGCGAAGCGTCGCCCGCAGCTCGCGCGGGCGGATCGAGCGGGCAAGCTCCACCACCGCGGCGGTCCCGCCGGCCGCGTCGTTTGCGCCGACAAAGCCCGGCTCGGCCTTCGTGTCGTAGTGCGCCCCGACGACGACGACGCGTGCGCGCTCGCGGCCGGGCACGGTCCCGAGGACGTTGCGCAGGCCCCCGGGCACCGGTTGGAAGCGCCCAGCGGGGAGCATGCGCCGCAACTCGCCGCCCAGGCGGCGCGCGGCTCGCGAGCCGGCCGGCCGGGGGCCGAGCCGCACCTGGCGCTCGAGCAGCGCAAAGGCGCGCCTGCCGTCGAAGCCGTCTCGGACCGCACGCGGGGCGCGCCCTGCCGGGCAGGGGCCGGTGGGTCTCGGCGCCGCGCCCGCCCTACTCGACTCGTCTCCGAACGGCGAGCCGCCCCACAGCAAGCCGATCACCACCAGGCCGGCGGCCAGCTGCACGACGAGGATCGTGACGAGGGCGCGCGGGCGCATCTCGGCCATTGTGAAGGCTCGGGCCACCCGGCACGGGCGCTTGCCCGCGCGGCGGTACCCTGCCCGGATGCCGCCGCGCCATCTCGACCGGCTGCCCGCCACCGACGCGTCCTTCCTCGCCCAGGAGCGCGGGTCGGCACACATGCAGGTCGGGGCGCTGGCGGTCTTCGCCGGCCCGCCACCGAGCTACGAGGAGCTCGTGGCGCACATCCAGGGGCGCCTGCACCTGGTGCCCCGCTACCGCCAGAAGCTCGCATTCCCTCGCTTCCAGCCTGACCGTCCATTCTGGATCGACGACCCCTTCTTCAACCTGCGCTACCACGTGCGCGACACGGCGCTGCCGGCGCCCGGCGCCACCGAGCAGCTCGAGCTGCTCGCAGCGCGTACGTTCTCCCAGCGACTGGACCGCACCAAGCCGCTGTGGGAGCTGCTGCTCGTGTCCGGCCTCGCCGGCGGCAACTTCGCCCTGATCTCGAAGAACCACCATGCCCTCGTGGACGGTGTCGGCGGCCTCGACCTGGCGACCGTGCTGCTGGACCCCTCACCCGTCCCGAGCGTCGTGCCCGCGCCGGAGCGACGCTGGGTGCCGGGTCCAGAGCCATCGCAGGCCCAGCTCGCCGCCGAGGGGATCAAGGAGGTGGTCAAGGCTCCGCTCGAGCTTGCCGGCCGCCTCCTGAGCGCGATCGAGGACCCCAAGAAGAGCGCCGCAGCCGAGCTGCGCTGGGCCGCGGAGGGGCTTGGCGAGGTCGCCTGGGCGGTGCTCAATCCCGCTCCCGAGACCCCGCTCAACCTCCCGATCGGCCCGCATCGACGACTGCTGTGGGTGCGCCGCTCGCTGGCGGAGTTCAAGACGATCAAGGACGCGCTCGGCGGCACCGTCAACGACGTCCTGCTCGCGGTCGTCACTGGCGCGCTGCGGCGCTGGCTCGCGACGCGAGCGGTTCGCACGGAGGGGCTCGAGCTGCGTGCGCTCGTGCCGGTCTCGATCCGTGAGGCCGACGCGGACGGCTCGCTCGGGAACCGCCTGATCGCGCTGCGCGGCGCGCTGCCGGTCTACGCGAAGGACCCGATCGAGCGCCTGGCGCTCGTGCGCGAGGCGATGACGGAGGTCAAGGAGTCGAAGCAGGCGATCGGCGCGCGCGTGATCGCTGGGCTTCAGAACCTCGCCCCGCCGATGCGCCTGGCCGACGTCTCTCGGATCAACTTCTCGACGCGGCTCTTCAACCTGCTAGTCACGAACATGCCCGGGCCGCAGCTGCCCCTCTACCTGCTCGGACGCAAGCTCGACGCGTTCGTGCCGATCGCCTTCCTGGCCGAGGGCCACGCGCTCGCCGTGGCGATCACAAGCTATGACGGCAAGGTCGACTTCGGCCTGATCGCCGACTACGACTCGCTGCCCGACCTCGACCGGTTCGGGGGCTTCATCGAGGAGTCGCTCGAGGAGCTGCTCGCCGCGAGCGCCGCCGGCTAGTCGCCGAACCAGTCGGGCTGGTCCTCCTGGAGGTCCACGTAGACCGACTTCACCTGCGTGTAGTGCTCCATCACCTGGCGCCCGTTCTCGCGCCCGTAGCCCGACTCTTTGTAGCCGCCGAAGGGCATCGTGTGATTCCAGACGCGGTAGTTGTTGATCCAAACCGTGCCGGCCCGCAAGCGCGCGGCCACGCGATGCGCGCGCTTGACGTCGCGCGTCCAGACGGCGGCGGCCAGGCCGTAGCGGGTGTCATTGGCGCGGGCGACCGCCTCGTCCTCGTCCGAGAAGTCGATCACGCTCGTCACCGGCCCGAAGATCTCCTCGCGCGCCACGCGCATGTCGTTCGAGACGCCGTCGAGGATCGTCGGCGTGAAGAACCAGCCGTCGCCGAGGCCGGCCGAGGCCGGCGGCTCGCCGCCGCTCGCCACGCGTGCTCCCTCGCCGGCGCCGATCGCCACGTACTCCTTGATCTTGTCGAGCTGGCGCTGCGAGGTCTGCGAGCCCATCTGGGTGGAGTCGGCGAGCGGGTCTCCGACGCGAATCGACTGCGCCTTGGCGGCGAAGCGCTCGACGAACTCTTCCCTCACGCGCCGGTCGACGAGCGTCCGCGACGCGGCCATGCACGACTGGCCGGCGGCCGAGAAGATCCCGAACGCCGAGCGGTTGACGGCATCGTCGAGGTCGGCGTCGGCGAAGACGATGTTCGGCGACTTGCCTCCGAGCTCGAACGTGACGAGCTTGAGCGTCGGTGCCGCGGCGGCGGCGATCGCCTTGCCGACCTCGGTCGAGCCGGTGAAGGCGATCTTGTCGACGTCGGGATGGCGTACGAGCGCGTCGCCCGCGCGCTCGCCGAAGCCCGGCACGATGTTGAGAACGCCCGGCGGCAGCTCGAGCTGCTCGATCAGGCGGGCGAAGGCGAGCGCCGACAGCGGCGTCTCCTCGGCGGGCTTGAGGACGATCGTGTTGCCGCCCGCGAGCGCCGGGCAGAGCTTCCAGGCGAGCATCAGCAGCGGCGAGTTCCACGGGATGATCGCCCCGACGACGCCGATCGGCTCGCGGCGCGTGTAGGTGAACATCGGCGCAACCTCGGGCATCGTCTCGCCGAGCACGTTCTGGCACATGCCGGCGAAGTACTCGAAGTAGCGCACGATCGCCGCCATCTCGACGCGGGTCTCGCGGATCGCCTTGCCGTTGTCGCGCGACTCGAGCTCGGTCAGCTCGTCGCGGTGGCGGTCGATCAGCTCGGCCATGCGCCATAGGATCCGCGCGCGATCGGGCGCGAGCACGCGGCCCCAGTCGCCCTCGAACGCGCGCCGCGCCGCGGCGACGGCGGCGTCGACGTCGTCGGGCCCGGCCTCGGCGACATCGGCCCACACCCTGCCGGTGGCAGGCTCGTAGGAGTCGAAGCGGCGCCCGTCGGCGGCGTCGCGCCACGAGCCGTCTATGTAGAGGCGAGTCGGCCGCGCCGCCTCGTCGCCTCGGACCTCGGTCCGCGCGCTCTCGGTCGTGGCCATGTCCGCTTCCCCCTTAGCTCGCCGTCTTCCCCGCCCGCGGAGGCTAGAAGATCGAGGAGGGCCCTGGAAGGGTCAGTACCCGAGCGCGAACTTCGCGTCCTCGGACATCCGCTCGGGCGTCCAGGGAGGCGTGAAGACCATCTTCGGGTGGACCTTCGAGACGCCCGCGAGCTCGCCCACGTACTCCTTCATCTGATCGGACACCTGGGGCCCGATCGGGCACCCCGCGGTGGTCAGCGTGAAGGTCACGTAGACCTCCTCGCCCTCGATCTCGACGTCGTAGACGAGGCCGAGCTCCACGAAGTCGAGCCCGAGCTCCGGGTCGATCACGTTCGTGAGCGCGTCGGTCACCTCTTCCTTGGTGGGCACGAGAAGCATGTTAGTAGGGTCGTTCCATGCCGCTGCTGCCGCTGATAGCGCTGTTCATCGTCGTCCCGATCGTCGAACTCTACTTCATCTTGCAGGTGGCGGATGTGATCGGCCCGCCCTACACCGTGCTGATCCTGATCGGCGCCTCGGTGGCCGGATCGCTGCTGCTGCGCTCGGAGGGTCGTGCCGCCTGGCGACGCTTCAACCTGGCGATGAAAGAAGGCAGGATGCCCCACACCGAGGTCCTCGACGGCATCCTGATCGTCTTCGGGGGAGCGTTCCTGATCACGCCCGGCTTTCTGAGCGACGTCGTCGGGCTGGGGCTGCTGTTGCCGCCCGTCCGCGCGGTCGCGCGCCGCTTCCTCGTCCGCGCGCTCGGCAGGAGGCTGCTTGTGGGCGTGGCCGGCGCGCGGCGCCCACGGCCGGCTCCCGCGCGCGGAGGCTCCGCGCCGCGGCCCGCCCCGGCCGACGCGGAAGGAAGCGCCTGGGAGGAGAGCGGGGGTCGGGGTGAGAGCGCGGAGGCGCGGCCCGAGCCCGCCGACGGCGACGGCACGCCGCCCCAGCTGCCACGGTGACCGGACGAGCGATCGCGCTCGCCTTCTTCGATCCAAGGCATGAGCTCCAAGGAACGGTGCGCGCCGGCGGCGCGCTGCTGTTCGAGCAGGGCCGCGCGTCCTCGCCACCGGGCGAAGTCGACGTTCACCCTGCGGGCGAGGGCTATCAGGCGAACGTCGATGGGTCGCTCGAGCTCTCCTTCTCACCGCTCTCGCCGCCGCTCGAGCTCGGCGGCTCGCGGACGCAGGTCTGTGCGGTCGCCGGGCGGGTGAAGGACGCCACGCTCGACTGCCTCGGCACGCTCGTCGAGACGACGGCCGCGCCCGTCTGGGCTGAGCTCGACGCCCTGCGCAGCCTGTCCGGGCTCTGGGACGCCGACACCGCGCTGCTTGCGAGCGTGCGCCGCCCGCGCGGGGCGCGCGGCCACGGCGAGGAGCTCGCGACCGCCTGGCTGGTGCACGACGGGGTACCGGTGCTCGTCGAGGAGACGCGCCTGTCTACCGTCTACGACGCCTCGGGGCGCCAGCGCTCGGCCGGGCTCGAGCTGTGGCTGCCCGAAGAGGACCTGCCGCGGCGCGCCTCGGGACGGGCGCTCGGGGGAACGTCGCTCGAGCTCGAGTACGGATTGGTCGTCAACGTGGCGGCGTTCGAGTGGCGGATGGACGGGCGCGAGGGCCAGGGGCTCTACGAGCTGACGCTTCATGACGAGCCGGCGGCGGCGTGATACGCGCGCTGATCTCGGACTTCGGCGGGGTGCTGACGAGTCCCCTGAGCCTCGCGTTCACGGCCTACAGCGAGCGCACCGGCATCTCGCCCGAGCAGATCGGCGCGGCGATGGAGCGCGTCGCCCGCGCCCAGGGCGGCCGCCATCCGCTGTTCGAGCTCGAGAAGGGCGCGATCAGCGAGCGCCACTACGTCGAGTTGCTCGAGGCGGAGCTCGGCGACGTCGACTTCGATCGGTTCCGCGACGTCTTCATGGACAACCTGCATCCGAACGAGGCGATGATCGCACTGATTCGCGACCTCCGCCGGCGGGGCCTGCGCACCGCCCTGCTGACCAACAACGTGCGCGAGTGGGAGCCGCTGTGGCGGGTGAAGCTCCCCGACATCGACGAGCTCTTCGAGGTGATCGTGGACTCGGCGTTCGTCGGCATGCGAAAGCCGGAGCCCGAGATCTACGGCCTCACGCTCGAGCGCCTGGGCGGGGGGCTCGAGGCGAGCGACTGCGTGTTCGTCGACGATCTCGAGGTCAACTGCGAGGCGGCCGCCGCGCTCGGGATGCATGCCGTGCGCTTCGTCGACTCCGAGCAGGCGATCGCGGCGATCGAGGCCGCGGTGCGCAGCGGCGACGGATGAGCGGAGCCGGCGGTGGACGCAGCGTCTGATCCTGTGCGCCTGGACCGGTGGCTGTGGGCGGCCCGACTGGTCAAGACTCGCGCCCTGGCCGTCGCGGCGGTAAGCGGCGGGCGCGTCCACGTCAACGGCCAGCGCGTCAAGCCGAGCAGGGAGATTCGCGTGGGCGATCGGCTCGACGTCACGATCGGGCGTGTTCGCCGCGAGATCGTCGTGAGCGGGACGGCTCAGCGTCGGGGGCCAGCGAGCGAGGCAGCGCACCTCTACGAGGAGACCGTCGAGAGCCGGGCGGCGCGCGAGCGCGATGCCGCCGAGAGCCGGCTCGCCCGACCGCCGGGCCCTCAGGGCGGTGCGCGCCCCACCAAGCGTGACCGCCGTCGCCTCGAGGCGACCCCCGGGGCGCGGCGGGGGCGCAGGTAGGAACGGGCTAGCCGCAGCGCGGCCTGGCGGATGCGCTACCCGCCTGAGGCGACCGGACGGTCGGGGTCGCCGCCGCAGGCGCGCGCCGACCACAGCCCGGCGCCGCGGTCGCGCGCGCTGCGGGCGAGCGTGCGGAAGCGCTCGGCATGGCGCACGTTCGGCGGGATCGTCAGCGGCACCGCGACCCCCTCGCTCACGAGCAGCTCGTTGAAGGACCGGCGATCCGGAAGCCGCAGGTAGATCAGCGTGCGGCCATACCGATCGCGGTCCTCCACGTCGCGCTCGACGCCCACCCTCAGTCCCTGGCGCAAGATCCGCTTCGCGAACGCCGACGCCTCGCGCCCGTAGCACTCCTGCTCGCCGAAGACCTCCGGCGTGTCGACCCCGATCAGCCTGCTCTTCCCGGCCGAGCGCAGGACCACCGTGTCCCCATCGACAACCCGTACGACCTCATCCGTCCCAGCGGCCACCGGGCGATCCGCCACCGGCGCCTGGGAGCCCATCAGGGCCTCCACGCTCGCGCTGCCGGCGACCAAGACTAGGACGCCGAGAAGCAACCACAGCGGGCGGCGCCTTCTTCGCACTACAGCCTCTTAGCTCGAGCCCCGGAGACCAAGCCAGTCCAGGACGCAGGGAGCGACGCGTGCTTCAGCACGCGAGCGACCGAGGACGCCGAGTGGCGCCGGTATCCGGGGCGAGCCCTAGTTATTCGAGCCGAGGCGGTCCCAGCAGTACAACTCGACGGCTTCGGCCGCCAGCGCCTTGGTGCGCTCCTCCGACAGCCACGGCAACACCGTCTCGAGCGCCTGCTCCTCGGTGACGCCGGCGTCGAAGGCCTCCTCGCCGCGGAAGCCGGCGGCGATCTTGAGCGCCTCGCGGCGCAGCTCGCCGAGATTGCGGAACGCGCCGACGAGGAACTCCTTGTTGGCGATCGGATGGCCGACATCGAGTGTGGCGTGCCAGGCGGCGAGCATCGAGAGGTCGTCGTCGTCGAGGTCGTCGACGGCTTTCGCGTAGTGCACCTCGAGCTCGTCCTCGGGGATCTCGTCGACCCACGCGTGCACGACCTCTCCGAGCAGCTGCCGGCGGGCCTCGCGACCGATCGAATCCGCCACCACGCGGATGGCTTCCCTTGGATCGATGAAGCAGAGTGGCATCCGGGTGGGTGCTCCCTTCGAGATCGCCTGCGAACGCACTGGACGGTAGGGACGGCTCCCGACGGAAGAGCGGCCGCGCCGCCATCGACCAGGCAGCTGCGGATCCTGGGTCATCGCGCCACGGGCTCAGCGCGCGGGCCTGCCCCGTCCAGGCGCTCGATCAGCTCGTCGAGTCGCAGCTCCTCGAGTCCCTGGCCGACAGCCTCGAGCTCGGCGGCGGCGAACTCGATCAGGCCCTTGCCCTCACGGCAGAGGTCGAGCGTCTCGCGCAGTCCCGCCTGGTTCGAGTCGAGCCGGGCGATGATCTCCTCGAGCCGTGCCACCGCGGCCTCGTAGGTGAGCGGCTCAGCGCTCAACGCTCGCTCACGCGGGCGCCCACGCGCCCACCGGCCAGCTGCAGGTCGAAGCGCTCGGCGGCGCGCACGGCATCCGCCGTCTCGAGCGGCTCACCGGAGGCGTCTAGCACGAGCGCGAAGCCGCGCTCGAGCGTGCGGTCGGGATCGCTCGCTCGCAGACCGGCCGCGTGTGCGAGCAATGCCTGCTCGCGCCGCGCCGCGAGCGCCTCCCCGGCGAGCTCGAGCCGCGACGTGCGCGCGCGCAGGGCGCCCCGCTCGCCCACCACTCCCCCGCGAGCCGCCTCCAGCTTGCGCCCGAGCACGGTGCCCCCGACACGCTGCTGGAACGCCGCGCGGTCGGCGACGCCTCGGCGCGTGGCAGCGCGCAGCTCGCGTGAGTGCTGATGCAGTCGCCGCCTGTGCCCGGCGAGCGCAGCGCGCGGGGCTCGCGAGTGGGCGCCCAGGGCACGAGCGCGCGAGAGGACGGCTGTGCGCCCGAGCGCTTCGAGCCGCCCCGCCGCGCGCGAGGCGCCGATCCGCGCGGCCGTGCAGTCAACGCCGACCGCGACCTCGGCCGCATGCGTCGGCGTCGAGCAGCAGACCGCGGACACGTCGTCGATCAGCGTGCGGTCGACCTCGTGCCCGACGGCGCTTATCACGGGCACGGGCAGGAGCGCGATCGTACGGCAGAGGGTCTCGTCGCAGAAGGCCCACAGGTCCGCGATCGACCCGCCGCCGCGCGTGACGACGATCGTCTCGACCTGTGCGACGCCGGCGAGGTCGCGCACCGCGGCGGCGATCCGCGGGGCGGCGCGGCGGTCCTGCACGGGCGCGTAGCCCCAGACGATCGATCCGCGCCACCCGCGACGCTCCAGCGCGGCTAGGAAGTCGCGACAGGCGGCGCTGCCCTCGGCCGTGACGACCCCGAGCACGCGCGGCAGGAGCGCCACCCGCAGCCGCTTCTGGCGCTCGAAGAGCCCCTCGCCGGCGAGGTTGTGGCGCAGGCGCTCGAGCCGGGCGAGCAGGTCGCCCTCGCCCGCGGGGCGCATGTCCGAGACGCGGAAGGTGAACCGCGGCGAGGCCGTCGACGAGCCGGGGTAGTAGTCGCATCCGCCGGCGACCACCATCTCGGCCCCGTCGCGCAGCGCGCCGGCGGCGAGGGTGAGGCGGTCGAAGTCGGTTCGCCACATCGCGCACGGAACGCCACCGTCGCCGTCGCGCAGCTCGAAGTAGACGTTCGGGCCGTTGCCGAGGCGGACGCCCGAGAGCTCGCCGACCAGGCACACGCGGGCGAGCCCGCGCAGTCGGTCCCTCAGCGCGATCGCATAGCGACCGACGGCGTACGGCCCGGGGAAGCCGTCGATTCCCGCGGGAGATTCGGACTGCAGAGTCGGCGATGGAGCCAGACCACCCATCAAACCAAGCTAAACGACGGCTCGGACGGATTCGCCCCGCAGCCCGCCCACGCGGCCGGCGCAGTGGGCGCACGCTCGCCCGTGCTCGTCCTGCGAG
>Ga0183260_10003616_pt1 | contig 12436 bp, 11 predicted proteins | sample AntDrymUQ4972206_2_FD_129768 | JGI IMG/M metagenome (GOLD analysis project Ga0183260, IMG submission 129768) | Polar desert sand microbial communities from Dry Valleys, Antarctica - metaG UQ497 (22.06) (version 2) (version 2) | ecosystem: Environmental > Terrestrial > Soil > Desert | place...
ATGCGATGGTTGACGCCGCCGCCGCAGCGCACGGCGTACTTCTCGAGGGTGCGCAGCCCCGGCGTCGTCTTTCGAGTGTCGCGCACCCGAGCACGCGTTCCGGCAAGCGCCTCGACCCATTTTGCGGTGAGCGTGGCGACACCCGAGAGGTGGCAGAGCAAGTTGAGCGCCGTCCGTTCGGCCGTGAGCAGCGAGCGCGACGGGGCGGTGACCCTCGCCAGCGTCTGCCCCGGACCGACGCGGGCGCCGTCGTCGACGAGGTACTCGAACTCGCTCGCAGCGTCACCGCACACGGCGTCGATCACGGCCGCCGCCACCGCCAGGCCGGCGACGACGCCGTCGGCTCGCGATCCGAACGTCGCGATGCTGCGTTGGTCGGCAGGGACCGTCGCAACGCTCGTGACGTCGACGCCACCCATGAGATCCTCGTCGATCGCCGCGCGCACGAGCGCCGCCACGGTGTCGGGATCGATGCCGGCGCCGGCGAGCCTCCGCCTCGTCGGCTCGGACAGCGGATGGAGCTCGCTCACGCCACGCCGCCTGATGCGCCGGCTGCCGCACCTCTACTGACGAGGACGGCGCCGTCGTCGGTGAGACGGACATCGAGGTGGACGAGCCAATCGGGCGACGGCTCGGGAAAGTCGGTGCGGCGGTGGCAGCCACGAGACTCCTCGCGGGCGAGCGCCGCTGCCGTCATCGCCGTCGCGACCGTGAGCACGTTCGTCGCCTCCCATGCCTCCCTCGAGGGAACCACTTCACCACCGGTTGAGCTCGCGATCTCCTCGAGTCCGGCGACCGCAGCCTCCAGCGTCGGCGCGTCGCGCAGGACGCCGACGTCGAGGGACATCGTCGTGCGCACGTCTCGGCGGCGGTCAGGGTGCAGCAGTCCCGCAGGCTCGTCGTCGCCCACAACCATCTTCGGTTCGACCCGCTCGGGCAGCTCCCACTCGAGGTCGCGCCCGAGGTTCGTGCCAGCGACGACACTCTCGGTGAGGCTGTTGGATGCCAGCCGGTTTGCGCCGTGCACACCGGTGGCGGACACCTCGCCGACGGCGAACAGCCCGGCAAGTGCCGTCGCCCCGTCGAGTCGGGCGGGCAGGCCGCCACAGGCGTAGTGGGCCGCGGGGGCAACAGGGATCCGCTGCGTCGCCGGGTCGATGCCCGCGTCGCGGCAAGCGGCGGTGATCGTAGGGAACCGCTCGTAGAAGCGCTCGCCCATGTGCGTCGCATCGAGGTAGACGTGATCGTTGGCGCCGCCTCGGTCCTCGGCCATGCGGGCGCTGATCGCCGCCGCGACGACGTCACGCGGCGCGAGGTCCTCTTGGGGGTGCACACCGGCCATCACCCGCTCGCCCGCGGCGTCGTAGAGGATCGCGCCCTCACCGCGAACCGCTTCGCTGACGAGCGCCTGCTGGCCCCTCGCGTCGGGGCCGCGCCACATCACGGTGGGATGGAACTGCACGAACTCGACGTCCGTGACGGACAGGCCTGCCCGCATCGCGAGCGCCAGTCCGTCGCCTGTGACCGCAGGTGGGTTGGACGTGCTGGCGAAGATCTGCCCGTAGCCACCACTGGCCAGGACGACGGCGCGGGCCGTGACGTCACCGACCGACTCGAGCTCGCCGTCGGGGGACGTGACGCCGATGCGCACACCGGCGGCCTGACGCTCGCCATCGGCGTTCGTGCCGATCAGCAGATCGAGCGCGAACGACCACTCCATCACCTCGACGCCGGCGGCGACCGCTGACTCGTCGAGCGTCCGCTGCACCTCGGCGCCGCTGCGATCGCCACCCGAGTGAACGATTCGGTTGCGGCTGTGGCCACCCTCACGGGTGAGTGCGACGTTGCCGTCGGCACCGGGATCGAAAGCTGCGCCGAGCTGCATCAGGTAGCGGATGGCCGTCGGCGCCTCCTCGACGAGCCGGCGCACAACCTGCTCGTCGCAGAACCCCGCACCGGCGGCGAGCGTGTCGGCGACGTGCTCCTCCAGCGAGTCCGTCGGATCGAGCACACCGGCGAGCCCGCCCTGCGCCCACGCCGTGCTCCCGGCGCTGAGCACGTCCTTCGTCACGATCAACACCTGGCGCACCGGACGGGCGGCCAGCGCCGCGGCGAGGCCGGCTGCGCCGGACCCGATGACGATCACGTCGACGTCACGGCTCCAGCTCGGCGCCGGCGCGCGCAACCGGCGCGGGACGGTCATCTCCTCACTCGCCGGTGGAGGAAGGTGTGCCGATGGCGATCATCCGCTCGACGGAGCGGCGCGCACGCTCGGCGATGTCGGGCTCCACCGTCACCTCGTCGACGCCGTCGCGTAGGGATCGGAGCAGCTTCGCCGGCGTGATCATCTTCATGTACTTGCACACCGCCGCACGGTTGACCGGCTCGAAGATGGTCAGCGGGTTCTCCTTCGTCAGGCGGTGGAGCATCCCCGTCTCGGTGGCGACGAGCACCTTGCGTGCCGTCGTCTCGCGGGCCGCGTCCACCATCCCGCCTGTCGAAAGGATCCTCGTGCGCTCCTCGGGGACGACGCCCTGGCCGGCGAGGTAGAGCGCACTCGTGGCGCAGCCGCACTCGGGATGGATGAACAGCTCGGCGTCGGGCTCGTCCTCGACGCGCTGGCGCAGCTCGGCGCCGTTGATGCCGGCGTGGACGTGGCACTCCCCCATCCAGATGTGCATGTTGTCGCGACCGGTGAGCCGTTGCACGTGCGCGCCGAGGAACTGGTCGGGGCAGAACAGCACCTCTTGATCGGTGGGGATCGAGCTCACGACGTCGGCGGCGTTGGACGAGGTGCAGCAGATGTCGGTCTCCGCTTTCACCTCGGCCGTGGTGTTGACGTACGACACGACGGCGGCGCCGGGATGCTCGGCCTTCCACGCCCGCAGGAGGTCGCCGTTGATGGTGTCGGCCAGGCTGCAACCCGCGCGCTCGTCGGGGATCAGCACGGTCTTGTCGTAGGCCAGGATCTTGGCGGTCTCGGCCATGAAGTGCACGCCGCAGAACACGATCGTGTCGGCATCCGTGTCGGCCGCGATGCGAGACAGGGCGAGCGAGTCGCCGACGTGGTGGGCGACGTCTTGGATGTCGGGGAGCTGGTAGTTGTGGGCGAGCAGGACGGCGTTGCGCTGCGTTGCCAGCTCGTGCACCTGCTCGACCCAGTCGCTCGGCAGGGATTCGACCTGCGTACCGGCGACGACGGTTGCAGTGTCGGTCATGAGCCGAGCGAATGAGCGGTCGGCCGAGCGACCGCCAGGGAGCCGGGCGACGATGGGGTCTGGGGGCGCAGCCCCCAGCGGTGAGCGGTCACGCCGTCAGCCTATGCCCCACCCGTTCGGCGCACGCCAGCACCGCCGGGCCGAAGCGCAGGCCGGGGCTGTCGGTCAGCCGCGAGAGCGGACCGCTCACACTGACTGCTGCGATCGTGCGGCCGCCGCGCACGCGCACGGCGGCGCTGACCGACGCCACGCCCGCCTCGCGCTCTTCGACGCTCTCCAGCCACCCGTTTCGCGCGACGTCCGATGTGCCGCCGGCGGATGCCAGGATCCTGCCGGCCGATCCGACCCCCAGCGGCAACAGCGCGCCCTCCGGGACGATCCAGCGCAGGCCGTGCGGCGACTGCACCGACACCACGCAACGCCGGCCCTCGCGATCGGCGACGAAGAGCTGCGTGCTCTCGCCCGTCTCCTCGGCAAGGCGCGCCAGTTCGGGGCGCGCCTGCTCGGCCAGCGGGAAGGCATCGAGCGCCGCTCGCCCGAGTGCTGCGAGACCGAGGCCGAGCTGGTAGCGGCCGTCGTGGTCGCGACGCACGAGACCGTGCGCCTCGAGTGCCGTCAGGAGTCGGTGCGTGGTGGCGCGGGGCAGGCCGGCGGCAGCGCCAGCGGTGGCGAGCGTGTGCCCGCCACCGTCGCGCAGCACCTCGATCAGCGTCACGGCCTTGTCGATCACGCCGACGGCGGTTACGGTGGTGTCCATCAAGCAAGAACTGTATCCCATGATATGGGAACTGAGCCGATGGTGGCTCGTGGGATGGTCGACATGAACGGCTCACGGACGCTGGCCCAGAAGATCTGGGACCGCCACGTCGTACGCCGGGCCGACGGCGAGTCCGATCTCCTCTACATCGACCTCCACCTCGTACACGAGGTGACGAGCCCGCAGGCGTTCGAGGCGCTACGCCTCGACGGGCGCCGCGTGCGGCGACCCGAGCTGACGATCGCCACCGAGGACCACAATGTCCCGACCGAGCACATCGATCGCCCGATCGAGGATCCGATCTCGGCGAAGCAGGTCGACACGCTGCGCGCCAACGCAGCCGAGTTCGACATCGTCCACTATCCGATGGGCGACGACCACCAGGGCATCGTCCACATCATCGGTCCCGAACAAGGGCGAACCCTGCCGGGGATGACCATCGTCTGCGGCGACAGTCACACCGCGACTCACGGCGCGTTCGGCGCGCTGGCATTCGGTATCGGCACGTCCGAGGTCGAGCACGTGCTCGCCACCCAGACGCTCCCTCAGAGCCGCCCGAGGTGGATGGCCGTCACGGTCGACGGCGAGCTCGCCCCCGACGTCACGGCGAAGGACGTCATCCTTGCGATCATCGGCCGGATCGGCACGAGCGGCGGCATCGGCCACGTCATCGAGTACCGCGGCAGTGCCATCCGGTCGCTGTCGATGGAGGGGCGCATGACGCTGTGCAACATGTCGATCGAGGCCGGCGCCAAGGCCGGGCTCGTCGCGCCCGACGACGTGACGTTCGACTACCTGGCCGGACGCGAGCACGCGCCGACCGGCGAGCAGTGGAAGCTCGCCGTCGCCGAGTGGCGCGACACCCTGTACAGCGACGACGACGCCGTGTTCGACACGGAGGTGCACATCGACGCCGCGACGTTGTCGCCACACGTCACGTGGGGCACGAACCCCGCGCAGGTGGCCACCATCGACGGTGTCGTCCCCGACCCCGCCGACGAGGACGACCCGACGGCGCGCGACACCGTGACGAGGGCGCTCGCCTACATGGGCCTCGAGCCGGGCACGCAGCTACGCGACATCACCGTCGACACGGTGTTCATCGGTTCCTGCACGAACGGGAGGATCGAGGACCTACGTGCTGTCGCTGGCGTGCTCGACGGCCGCACCGTCACGGCCAAGCGGGTGATGATCGTGCCGGGCAGTCACGCCGTGAGGGCGCAGGCGCAGGCCGAGGGCCTCGTCGACATCTTCACGGCGGCCGGTGCCGACTTCCGCGAGCCCGGGTGCTCGATGTGCCTGGCGATGAACCCGGACCGCCTGGCGCCGGGTGAGCGGGCAGCGAGCACGAGCAACCGCAACTTCGAGGGCCGCCAGGGACGCGGTGGCAGGACGCACCTCGTGTCGCCCCGGATGGCGGCGGCGACCGCGGTCGCCGGTCACCTCGCCGTCCCCGAAGACCTGCCGGCACAGGTGAAGTCATGAAGGCCGTGCGCGTGCTGACGGGCACCGGCGTTCCGCTGCGGCGCTCGGACGTCGACACCGACCAGATCATCCCCGCAGAGTGGCTGAAGCGCGTCGAGCGAACCGGCTTCGAGAAGGGTCTGTTCGCCTCGTGGCGCGACGACCGCGACTTCGTCCTCAACGACGAGCGCTACGCCGGTGCGAGCTTCATCGTGGCCGGCCCGGCATTCGGCGTCGGCTCGTCACGCGAGCATGCAGTGTGGGCGATCCTGCAGGCGGGGTTCGATGCGGTGATCGCGCCGAGCTTCAGCGACATCTTCCGCAACAACTGCACGAAGAACGGCCTCGTCGCTGCCGCGGTCCCCGATGACATCGTGCGCGCCGTGTGGGACGCCATCGACGCCGACCCCGCGACGAGCATCGTCGTAGACGTCGAGCGCCTCGTGGTGGAGGTGCCGTCGGCCGGAGTCGAGGCCGGGTTCGAGATGGATACCGCGACCCAGCAGCGCTACCTCGAAGGACTCGACGACGTCGCAATCACGCTGACGCACGGCGACGACATCGACGCCTTCGAGTCGACCAGGCCCTCCTGGCTCACGAGTTGATCTGAGCGAGCAACGCAAATTTCGGCTGCGGCGCAGCCGAAACAACGCACTGCAATGATTGGTCGGCTCGCCTGTCGGCTCGCCTCCTACGCCGCAGGTCGGAGGCGATGTGCAGAGATCACGCGGTCGTCGGCCGTGAGGACCGCCACCGTCGAGCTGGACAGCCACAGCCGGCACACGCCGGTCCACAGACTGGCGTCGACGCACCGCGGATCAACCGGCGTGGCGCCGCGGCAGAAGCGACGCCGCGCGACGTCGATCGTCCACCACGATCCCGGGGCGCTGATCCTTATGCACCCGAGTCCGGCGACGACCACCTCGTTGCGTTGCTCCTGTGCCGGAGCGCCGTCGTCGACGCCCCGACGTGCAACCGCTGAGATCGTCGTCGAGGGCCGCAGCCCGCCGTCGAGGTCGAGCACGGCCATCGTGCCGGCGATGACGGCGGCGTTCAGCACGGCGTTCAAGGCAACCGTCGCCTCGCGGTCGAGGCGGCGTTGGGGGTGGATGACGATCTGTTCGTCCTGCATCGAGACGGTGATCGCAGGCTCGCGGTGATGGTGGAGCTGATCAGGCGTTGCGTCGCGCACGGTGGCGACCCTCCTTGCTGGTGGGCGCAGGTTCGCGGTCGGGCGTAACGATCGTGTGACAACCGTGAACCGACTCCGTGAAGATCCCTGGGCGGCCGGCGCTGATCGGTGCGCTGATGTCGCCACCACGGTGGCGAGCCCTCACCCGGACTGGCACGTGAACGGTGCCGTGACCTCCTCGCCGTCCTGCGTCCGGCCGGCGAACGTCCCGCTCGTGCGCAGGTCGCCGAACCGCACGCTGCCGGCGGCGCTGATCGTCTGCGTTCCGACGACGGCGGTCAGCTCGGCCCGGTTCGCCCTCGGATCTGCGGCGTCGCGCACGACGAGCGCGAACCGCACGAGTCCTCCCTCGGCGCGCGCGGCTCGTCGGCGATCGAGACGCACGACGTAGGGCTCGGCATCGGGAGTGGCGATGCCGCTGCAGTGCGCCGGCGCGCGGGCGTCGCCGGTGCCGACGGCGTTCATCGAGCGCTTCGTCGCGGTCAGCGATGGCGGACTTCCGTCGCCGTCGACGGCGAGGCGGACGTCGAGCCCGACGAGGCGCAGCGCAGCAGCCGTCGTGGTCGCCGTGGCCAGATCGTCAGCCGATCTCGCGCACTCGTACGAGCCACGCACCTGCACGCCGTCGGCGGTCGTCATCGCCAACGTGCCGCGCAACCCATCGGTCGTGATGGTGCCGGTCAGGTCGGAGCTGCGCTGGCGGCGGTCGAGAACCGACATCGTTGCGTCGTACTCGCCGGGCTCGGCTCGCGCCTCGACCGAGACGACCTCGATGGAGATCAGCGCGGCGTCGGAGTCGAGGCGGCGCACGTCGGTCACGCCGACGACGAGCCCCCCGGCGCTCGGCGACTCGTCGAGCGATGTGCAGTTGGCGTAGACGCCGGAGTCGTTTACCGCTGCTGCGTCCGCTGTGACGTCAAGTGTGATCGTGTCGTCGAACTGGGCCGACGGCGATTCGAGCACGATCCGCACGACGCCATCTCCGAGCGTTGTCGAACCGGACCCTGCGCCGGTGATCGAGACCGTCTCGTCGACGGGGTCGTCGTCACCGGCGCACGCACCTGCCGTCGCCACGGTCGCCAGCACCGCGACGAACGCAACTCGCGAGCTCGTTGCGGCGCCCCCCATCGGCCGCCGACTGTACCCCCGCGCCGTCCCACCAGCCGCCGGGCTCGGCGCTCCCGGCCGAACGCGCCTCCGGCTGTGTCAGCGATAACACGCAACGCCGCGTGTTATCGCTGACAGTGGTTTCTCGGCGGTGGCTACGTCGTGACGTCGGCGCCGAAGTCTTCGAGGCGGCGGAGGCGGACGTCGTTGCTGAAGACCTCGATCGGTACCTCGGTCGGCAGCCTTAGTCCGCGCTGCAAGATGCGCATCTGGGTGTGTTGGTTGTACTCGACGAACGTGACCGCCCACCCGTCCCGGCCGGCGCGCGCAGTGCGCCCCGAGCGGTGGAGGTAGTCCTTGGCGTCCTTCGCCGGTTCGTAGTGGATCACGGCACCGATGTCGTCGATGTCGATGCCCCTCGCGGCAACGTCGGTCGCGACGAGCACGGCGAGCTCACCCCTGGCGAACTGGCGCATCGCGCGCTCACGCTGCACCTGGGCGAGGTCGCCGTGGATCGCAGCGACGTCCACGCCGAGATCCTCCAGGTTGCGCGCGACCCGATCGCAGAGGCGCTTGGTCTGGCAGAAGACGAGCAGCTTCGGGATGCCCTGACCGAGGCTTGCGACGACCCTGTCCTTGTCCATGTGGTGCACGGCGAGGAAAAGGTGGTGCATCGTGCCGACCGTGCCGGTCGCCGAGTCGATCGCGACCTCTACGGGGTCGCGCAGGTAGTGACGGATGAGGTGACCGACGTCGCCGTCGAGCGTCGCCGAGAACAGCATCGTCTGCGTTCGTCCGGTGCAATGGCGCAGCACCCATTCGACCTGTGGCGTGAACCCATCGTCGGCCATGCGGTCGGCTTCATCGAGCACCACGATCTGCACGTCCTCGAGCGAGACCTCACCGGACTTCATCAGATCGATGAGCCGCAAGGGCGTGGCGATGACGAAGTCGATCCCTCGCTCCAGCGCGCTGATCTGGTCGACGCGGCTCGATCCGCCGTAGACGGCGAGCACCTGTTTCTCGGTGTGCTCGGCGACGGGACGAAGGACCTCTGCGACCTGGACGGCGAGCTCGCGCGTCGGGACGAGCACGAGTCCGAGCGGTCGTCGCGGCGCCGCCTCGTCGGTGATGCGGGCGAGCATCGGCACGCCGAACGCCAGTGTCTTGCCCGAGCCGGTTTGTGCCCGACCGCAGACGTCGCGGCCTTCGAGGGCGATGGGGATCGCGGCGTGCTGGATCTTGAACGGCTCGGCGAAGCCGGCGGCGGCGAGGCCGGCGTCGACACGCTCGGGAACGCCGAGCTCGGCGAAACCTGTTGGCGGCTCGACGGGCGGGAGCGCAGTGACGGAGGTCAGCGGCGAGGAGTCGAGGGACTCGGTCGCGCGCGGACGAGGCCGGCGGCGGCGGGACGATCCCGGCGGCCGGGTGGGGTTGCTCGACATGTTGGCGTGAGGGTACCGATGCACCCGGGGGTTTACGTGCGACCGAGTGGGTGTAACGTTGCGACTGATGCACGCTTCACAGGCTCTGCTCCTTCTGTAACGGCGGCAGCCGCATATCGCTGCCGCCGAACCTCCTGCGCCCGAGTGGCCAGGGGGTTCTTTCGTTTTCGGCCCGCACCACCATCCGAGGAGACCCACGATGGGACCGCAATCCCCGTCCGACATGCCGTTCGGCAAGTACACGCCACAGGTGCCGCTCGTCCTGCGTGACCGCACGTGGCCGAACCGCGTCATCGAGCATGCACCGCGGTGGTGCTCGGTCGACCTTCGTGACGGCAATCAGGCGCTCATCGACCCGATGGACCCGGTCCGCAAACGGCACATGTTCGACGTGCTCGTGAAGATGGGCTTCAAGGAGATCGAGGTCGGGTTCCCGTCCGCATCGCAGCCCGACTTCGACTTCATCCGTCAGCTCATCGACGACGACGTGATCCCCGACGACGTGACGATCCAGGTGCTCGTGCAGTGCCGTCAGGAGCTGCTCGAGCGCACCTACGAGTGCATTGCCGGTGCGCCGCGGGCGATCGTCCACTTCTACAACTCCACAAACCCGCTGCAGCGTGAGGTCGTTTTCGGGCTCGACAAGGCGGGCATCGTCGACATCGCCACCGGTGCGGCGCGCCTCGCCCGCAAGCTCGAGGACACGGTCCCCGAGGTCGACGTGCGCTACGAGTACTCGCCGGAGAGCTTCACGCTGACCGAGCCGGACTTCGCCGTCGAGATCTGCGAGCGGGTGATGGACGTCGTCGAGCCGACGGCGGATCGCCCGCTCATCCTCAACCTGCCGGCGACGGTCGAGTGCTACAGCGCCAACGTCTACGGCGACGTGATCGAGTGGTTCGGCCGCACGATCCGCGATCGCGATGCGATCGTGCTCTCGCTGCACCCGCACAACGATCGCGGCACGGCGACCGCCGCTGCCGAGTTCGGGATCATGGCCGGCGCCGACCGTGTCGAGGGGACGTTGTTCGGCAACGGCGAGCGCACCGGCAACCTCGACCTCGTCAACGTCGCGATGAACCTGTTCGCCCAGGGCGTCGACCCCGAGCTCGACATCTCCGACATCGACGCCCTGCGCCGCACCGCCGAGTACTGCAACCGACTGCCCGTGCACCCTCGCCATCCGTACGCCGGCGACCTCGTCTACACGTCGTTCTCGGGCAGCCACCAGGACGCGATCAAGAAGGGCTTCGAGGCGCTGCCCGACGACTACCAGCGATGGGGTGTGCCGTATCTGCCGATCGACCCGAAGCACGTCGGCCGTTCGTACGAGGCCGTCATCCGGGTCAACAGTCAGAGCGGCAAGGGCGGCGTCGCGTACGTGATGAAGTCCGAGCACGGCTTCGATCTCCCGCGCCGGATGCAGATCGAGTTCTCCAAGTGCATCCAGCACATCACCGAGGATTCCGGCACGGAGATCACGCCCGCGGCGATGTGGCAGACGTTCCAGGACGAGTACCTCCCCGAGGTGCGGCGGTTCGAGCTGGTCGGCCACGAACTGCACACCCGTGACCGCCAGTCGACCGTCACGGCGCAGATCGTCGTCGACGGCGAGCACCGCACCGTGGTCGGCAAGGGTGGTGGACCGATCGACGCCTTCGTCCACGGCCTGCGCGAGGCGTTCGGCACGGCCCTCGACGTCGTCGACTACGCCGAGCACGCCATCGGCAAGGGATCGGACGCGACCGCTGCCGCCTACGTCGAGACGACCATCGATGCTGGGCCCACCCGCTGGGGCATCGGCCTCGACGACGACATCACCACCGCCTCGCTCAAGGCCGTCCTCACCGCCCTCGAACGCCAACTCCGCTGACCGTCACCCACGAAACCTGGAGGGGACGGAAGTAGGGTCGGTGGGATGAAGGTCGTCGTGGACTATGACATCTGCGCCGCCACCGGGAGCTGCGCCCAGGTGTGTCCCGAGGTGTTCGAGGTCCGCAGCGACGGCTACCTCTACGTGCTGATCGAGGAGCCGGCGGAGGAGCTTCGCTCCAAGGTCGAAGACGCCGCCGACCTCTGCCCCACCGCAGCCATCACCGTCGAGGGATGACCGGGTTCCACGAGCAGCTCGCCACGGGCTGGCGAGCGTCGGGCTCGATGATGTGCGTCGGGCTCGATCCGGCGCCGGGCCGCCACGACGGAGACGGCGACGCCGTCTTCGCCTTCTGTCGCGACCTCGTCGATGCCGTCGGCGACCTCGTCTGTGCCGTCAAACCCCAGATCGCGCACTTTTCCGCGCAGCGGGCCGAGGTGCAGCTGGAACGGCTCTGCACGCACGTCCGCGAGCAGCACCCGCACGTCACCATCATCCTCGACGCCAAGCGCGGCGACGTCGAGTCGACGTCACGCCACTACGCCAGCGAGGCCTTCGATCGCTATGGCGTCCACGCCGTCACGGTCAACCCGTATCTCGGCACTGATGCTGCGGCGCCGTTCCTGACGAAGGGCGGCGTCATCGCCCTGTGTCGCACGAGCAATCCCGGCGCCGGCGAGTTGCAGGATCTCGACGTCGACGGCCGCCCGCTCTACCTCCACGTGGCCGAGATGGTGGCGACCCGCTGGGCCGAGCTCGGTGAGTGCGGACTCGTCACCGGGGCCACCGCGGCGCACGAGCTGGGCCGGGTGCGCAAGGTTGCCCGCACGCTGCCGCTGCTCGTACCGGGGCTCGGTGCGCAGGGCGGCGACGTCGCGGCATCGGTACACGCCGGCGCCACGGCCGACGGTGCCGGACTGATCATGTCGGCGTCGCGATCGGTGATGTACCCGGCGGGTCACGACGGCTCGGCGGACGACATTCGGCTCGCCGCCAGCCGCGCGGAGGCCCAACGCCTCCACGCCGAGATCCGAGCGGCACTGCAGGCCCCTGCGACGGCACCCCCCTGATCACTGCGCGGCGGGCAGCGACTCAGCCCGACAGCGTGGCAACGCTGACGATGCCCGGCGCCTGACGCAGTGTGTCGAGCACGTCGGCCGCCGCCCGTTGCGTCGTGGCGATCATCATCACGGCCGTGCCGACCTCCTCGGCGCGACCGACGTCCATGTCGTCGATGTTGACGCCGGCGGTGCCGAGGGTCGTGCCGACGGTGCCGATCACGCCGGGACGATCGTCGTTGACGACCATCAGCAGGTGCTCGGCAGGCGGGATGTCGCACGTGTGCTCGTCGACCATCACGAGACGCTGCTGGTTGCGACG
>Ga0183260_10003617_pt1 | contig 12431 bp, 13 predicted proteins | sample AntDrymUQ4972206_2_FD_129768 | JGI IMG/M metagenome (GOLD analysis project Ga0183260, IMG submission 129768) | Polar desert sand microbial communities from Dry Valleys, Antarctica - metaG UQ497 (22.06) (version 2) (version 2) | ecosystem: Environmental > Terrestrial > Soil > Desert | place...
ATCCACCGGGGTGGACCGCGTAGGCGGTCCAGACGCCCGCGCTCGCCGGCTCCTCCCCGACTGGGGGCGGGATCCGTCCGGACCGAGTGGTGCGCGTGCGCGTAGGCTCCGGCCGTGGCCGAGAGCATCGAGATCGAGCTGGCGGGCAGCGCCGGGCGGATCCACGTCCGCCACTGGCCGAACCCCGACGCCGGCTACGTCGCGCTGATCGCGCATGGCTATGGCGAGCACGTCGGCCGCTACGAGCACGTCGCCGAGCACCTCGTCACCGACGGCGCCGCCGTCCTCGGGCCTGACCACCTCGGCCACGGCAGCTCGGAGGGGGAGCGGGCGCTGATCGAGCGCGGGGAGGACCTCACCACCGACCTCCACGAGGTGGCCGAGCTCGCCCGGCGCGAGCATCCCGGCCTGCCGCTCGTCCTGATCGGCCACTCGATGGGAGGCCTGATCGCAACCCGCTTCGCCCAGCGTTACCGCGGCGAGCTCGCGGCCCTCGTCATCTCGGGCCCGATCATCGGCGGCAACCCGACGATCGCGGCGTTGCTCGAGCTCGATCCGATCCCCGACGTGCCGATCGACCCCGACGTGCTCTCCCGCGACCCCGCGGTCGGCGCCGCCTATGCCGCCGATCCGCTCGTCTACCACGGCCCCTTCAAGCGCGCGACCCTCGAAGCGCTGTTCGCGGGCGTCGAGTCGGTTGCCCGCGAGGGCTCCCTGGGAGATCTGCCGACGCTCTGGATCCACGGCTCCGAGGACGCCCTCGCGCCGCTGGAGCCCACCCGAGCGGCGATCGAGCTGATCCGCGGGGAGCGCTTCGAGGAGCGCATCTACGAGAACGCGCGCCACGAGATCTTCAACGAGATCAACCGCATCGAGGTGCTCGCCGACGTCACCGGCTTCCTGCACCGGGTCCTCTGAGGGTCGCGCCCGTGCGGACCGGCGGCGCTCAGCCTGGCCAACCGGCGTGATGCTCCCGCACCATCGCTACCTCAGCCGCGTTCCGAGGACCGTGAGTGGCGTGCCGACCACCGACCTGGCGCCGGATGTCGTCCAACTCGTCGCGCGTGAACTCGCAGTTGCGGGTGGTCGGCTCGACGCCGTACACGCGCGCCCCGTTCAGCCCGAGCACCTTCGCCTTGATCTCCTTGGTCAACTCGGGATAGCCAAAGCGCTCCTGGAACTCCTTGGAGATCTCGAAGGAGCGGAAGGTCTGGATCTGATCCTGCGGAGAGCCATAGAAGATGCAATCCGTTCCCCAGAGCACGTTGTCCTCGCCAACGTGCTTGAGGAGCTTCCCGAGCACGTGTGCAGACTGCGTCGGGTCGCGCATGATCGTCCACCAGGTCGAACCGAGCTCGGTGTAGACGTTCTCGTTCGCCCCTACGCCGGCCCGCTTCATCGCCGAGATCAGCCGATTGACGCCGAGGTGGGCCGTTTCCTCGGTGTAGGGGCCCTCGGCAGGACCAGTTCGCTCGAAGCCCGAGTGGTAGACGATGAAATTGACGTCAGGGAAGTCTCGGGCCGCGAACGGGACGTCGTCGGGGGTGGCGTACTCGCTCCCCCCTCCGAAACCCTTGTGAGCGCAGATGATCTTCACGTCCAGCTCGCGCGCCTTCTCGATGAACGCGTGCCCGACCTGCGCCAGCCCTGGGTCGCGGTCATCGAGGCGCCAAGCGTTACCGGGGTCGCCAAAGGCGTCGGGGAAGTTGGTGAAGACCTTCCATGCGGCAATCGGATACTGCCTGGCGTTGCGCTCCATCTCGTCCAGGTTTGCCTGCAGCGAGCCATAGTTCGGAAGTGCCTGGGCGTGGAGGAGCACCGACTCCCAGCCGCAGACCAGCTCCGCCGTAACGCGCGTCTCATCCATGATCGCCGCCGAGAGGGGACTTCCCTGAGGGGCGATCGGCAGCGCCGACAACGTGACCATGCTGGTGTCGCTGCGCAGGAAGAACTCCTCCAGGAAGACCTCGCGCGCAAAGCAGGCTCGCGGATCGTCCGCCCCGCAGCTGACCTGCGGGAACACCGCCCCGAAGAACGGCTCACCCGGCGGGTCTCGCATCAGGTCGTACTCGAGGTGGTGTCCCTGCACGTCGAAGATGAACTCCTCGCCCGCAAGAGCCGAACGGGCAGCGTCGGCGTCTTTCCCCGCCTCCGGCGGAACCGAATACGTCCCGCCCGTGGTGTCTTCGCCGGACTCGCCCAGGCAGCCCTGGAGCACCAGCAAGGTCGTAGCGGCCGCGCTCGCGGTATAGAGGAAGTTGCGCCGGGACATGCCGACCTCACGAGCGTTGGCATCGCACTCGAGCCGCGCCCGCTTGATGGCCTCGCGCTCGACGGCGGTCAGGGGCGCCGGCACGAACTCACCGTTCGAGCAGGGGCCGAACTTGATCGGAAGCCCAGGATCCTCGGGCGGGCGGGTCATCCCGGCTCACCCTTGCGTTGCCGGCGCATTGATCAGGGTACGGCTGAGGAGCGGCTTGAGGTCCGCTTGGACGAAAAAGCCGGCGCTTCGCCGTCGACCGCCCCTTGGGCGGCCCGCCGAGATGACGGGCCGCCTCGGTGATCGGTTGGCGACGACGACTACTGCCGTCGCCGACTGGGTGGGTCAGTCGTCGTCGTTGGCCTCGGAGCCGCTCTCCGGCTCCTCGCCCACGACGTCGAAGTCGCGGTTGAGCTGGACGTCGGTCTCACTGCCGTCGTCGAGGGTGACCTCGACCTCGTAATAGGACTCCTCGTCGCCGACCTCCGTGTCGCTGACGGTGCCCTCGCCGAGGTGCTCGAGCGCTGCGGCCTCAGCCTGCTCGAGCGCGGAGCCGGTGATCGGGGCCTCGCTGTCGCCCGTGTCGTCGTCGCCGCTGCCGGCGACCGCGATCGCGGTGCTGCCGCCGGCGAGCGCGAGGGCCGTCGCGCCGATTGTCCCGTACTTCGTCGCTTGTTCATCCCATCTCTGCTCGGGGGTTGGTATTGCGACTGCCCCTCGTTCTACGGAGGGCAGATGAAACGACGATGAGGGCGTCAGCCCCACTTGCCTGCGGGCTATCCGCAGACAACTCGGCAGCGGGGCGCCAGGATCTCTACAACTCGCGTCATGAAGCTCTACGTCTGCTGGGGAACGTTTCCCGTCCCATGGCCCCGACGCGATCGCACTTGGCGCCCCGGTGGCCACCCGTGCAAGATCGCCCACGACGCGCTGAAGGACGCCGGCCACTCGCCGGAGGTGGTGAAGGTCTACGGCCTGGCGCCGCTGCCCGACGTCACGAGCGGTCGCAAGGAGGTCAAGCGGCTGACCGGGGAGAGCTTGGTTCCGGTTCTCGTCCTCGACGACGGCGAGATCATCAAGGACTCGAAGAACATCGAGGCCTGGGCGCAGGACAACCTGGCCAGGCGGGACGGCTAGCGCTTGAACGACCGGTGAGCTCTCGCTCCAGGAAAACCTCGCTGCTTGACGAAGCCGGTGAGACAGTCGGTTCGTGCCGTCTGACCGCCGCGACTACCGAGGGCTGCTGCTGATGGAGGCGGCGTCGGCACCGGTCGCGCTGCCGCAAGTCACGACTGCGCCTGAAGCGCAGATCGACCGCTCCGAGTGGCTGAAGCTCGCGGGACGAGCCAAGCGCCTCAGTTGGATTTCGCTCGTCGTAATAACGCTCGAAGCCGCCATCGCTCTGGTGGCCGGGATCGCGGCTGCGTCTCCGGCCCTGATCGGGTTCGGGATCGACAGCCTGATTGAGGGCGTCGCGTCACTGGTCATCGTCTGGCGCTTCACCGGAGCGCGGCTGCTTTCCAAGACCTCCGAGGATCGTGCTCAGAAGCTGGTCGCAATCCAGTTCTTCTTGCTCGCGCCATATGTCGCCTATGAGGGCCTGACAGCCCTGATCAACTCCGAGCAGCCCGATGTCTCCTGGCTTGGGATCGGCCTCGCGACAGCCTCCTTGATCACCATGCCTTACCTCGGTCGGGCCAAGGAGAAGATCGGTGAACGCATGGGGTCGTTGGCCACAAAGGGCGAGGGCCAGCAGAACATGCTCTGCGCTTATATGGCTGCGGCGCTCCTTGTCGGACTCCTGGCCAATGCGCTCGTCGGCATCTGGTGGCTTGACCCAGTCGCGGCGCTAGTGATCGCCGCCATCGCACTCAAGGAAGGCGTCGAGACCTGGCGTGGGGACGGTTGCTGCGCCTCTGGCGAAGCGCTCGTCATGCCTGGCGCTGACGCCGCGACCTGCGACTGCGGCTGCGAAGGGAACTGCACCTGCTGCTGATGGCTGAACTCGCACTCATCCTCTACATCATCTACTTGGCCCTCGCCTTCGGTCTGCGCACCTGGCTCCAGTGGCGCTCGACCGGCTCGACCGGCTTTCACGGCGTCGGCGGCAGGCCCGGCTCAGCCGAGTGGCTCGCTGGCGTCGGGTTCGTTGTCGCCCTCGTGCTCGGAGCTTCGGCGCCAGTTCTCGCGCTCCTGGATGCGGTCGAGCCAATAGACGCGCTCAACGAGAGCGGCGTGCACATCGTTGGGGTTGTTCTTGCCCTCGCCGGGATCGCGCTGACGCTTTACGCGCAGATCGCAATGGGCAATTCGTGGAGGATCGGCGTCGATGAGAGCGAGCGCACCGAGCTGGTCACCGAGGGACCATTCGCGCTGGTTCGCAACCCGATCTTCAGCGCCATGATCCCGACTGCGCTCGGGCTGACGCTGATGGTTCCGAGCATCGTCGCCCTGGTCGGCTTCGTCGCATTAGTAATCGCGCTCGAACTGCAAGTGCGCGTTGTCGAAGAGCCATATCTCCAGCGCGCCCAGGGCGAGACTTACAAGCAGTACGCGAGCCGCACTGGCCGCTTTGTCCCCGGCATCGGAAGACTGGACAACCAATGACTGTGGGCGCTGGGGGACCCTTAGCTATCGGTGCCCATCCGCATCCATGGCTACGCTGGACCTGTGGTGTGCACCGGCTCGTTGCCAGTCCAGTTGCCAGTGGCAAGAACAAAATCCTGCGGCGCTTACTCAGCGCCCAAGAACGGCTTGAACAATGGCTTTGTCGGATGCCGGAGGAGGGACTCGAACCCCCGACACGCGGATTATGATTCCGCTGCTCTAACCGACTGAGCTACTCCGGCGGGAGGGGGATGGTAACGGCGGCGAGGGCCTGAACGGGACGGCGGGTCCCCGGGCTAGCAAGCCCTTCGATCGGGCCACGCCTCGGACCTATCGCGAGATCACGTGGGCGAGTTTCCGAGCAGCCATCGAGGGCAAGGATGGGGTCGATGCCCCCGCCCGACCCCCCCGATCCGATCGCCGGTTACTCGCCGCACGAGCACAAGCCACTGGGCAGCTACACGATCCTCACCGGGATCTTCGGCACCGGATTGACCGGCTCGCTGATCGCCGCCTACCGCCATCGGGGGGAGCTCCCCGAGCGCTACAGCGTGCTCGACATCGTCACCGTCGGGCTCGCCACCCACAAGCTCAGCCGCCTGCTCACCAAGGACAAGGTGACCAGCTTCCTGCGCGCCCCCTTCGTCGAGTACGAGGAGCCGAGCGGCCACGGCGAGGTCAGCGAGCATCCCCGCGGGAGCGGCCTCCGTCATGCAACCGGGGAGCTGCTGATCTGCCCGTATTGCGTGAGCCAGTGGATCGTCAGCGCGCTGGCGGTCGGAATGGTCGGCGCGCCGCGCTTCACCCGTCTGATCTCGTTCATCTTCACGGCCGAGACCGTCGCCGACTTCCTCCAGCTCGCCTACCTGGCCAGCAAGGAAGCGGCCAGCTCGTAGTCGAAGGGGCGTCCTGCTCGGCGCGGCCGGCGGCGTGGTCTTGGCCTGATCGGCCAGACGAAGGCGGCTCAAGCCCTAGCCCTCACGCCATCCCTCCTCCCGAGGGTTTCGGAACCTTCGACCACGGCTACGGTGGGGATCGCATGCCCGACCAAACCGACCTCGAACGCGCCGTCTCCGCGGTCGTCAACGACTGCCTCGGGGTTCAGGAGGGCGAGGACGTGCTCGTGATCGCCAACCCCGCGACGCTCGGGCTGGGGGAGAGGCTGCGCGGCGAAGCCGGGCGGGCGGGCGCCGACGCGGTGCTGGCGCTGATGGCGGAGCGCGCCTCCCACGCGGCCGAGCCGCCGCCGCCGATCGCCGCCGCGATGCGCGAGGCCGACGTGGTGCTGGCGCCGACCGTCCAGTCGCTCTCGCACACCGCCTCCCGCAAGGCCGCCTCCGAGGCCGGCGCTCGGATCGCGACCCTCCCCGGGGTCACGGAGGAGATGCTCGCCCGGGTGATGAGCGCCGATATGGCCGAGCTCAGGCGCCGCGGGCGCGCGATCGCCGACGCGCTGAACGCCGGCTCGGAGGCCCGGATCACCTGCGCGAACGGCAGCGATCTGCGGATGGGCCTCGAGGGCCGCACGGCGATCCCCGACGCCGGCGAGCTCACCGCTCCCGGGGCCTTCGGGAACCTTCCCTGCGGCGAGGGGTTCATCTCTCCCGACGACGGCGCCTGCGAGGGCACGCTGATTGTGGACGGGACGATCGCCGGTGTGGGCATTCCGGCCGAGCCGATCGCGCTGAAGATCGCGGGCGGGCGTCTGACCGACGCGACCCGTCCGGAGGGGGCCGCGCTGCTCGACCTGCTGCGCGCGCACGGCGAGGAGGCGACGACGATCGCCGAGCTCGGGATCGGCACGAACGAGCGAGCGAAGCTCACCGGCAACGTGCTCGAGGACGAGAAGCTGCTCGGAACGGCGCACGTCGCCTTCGGCGCCTCCCAGGCGATCGGCGGGCGCATCCAGGTGCCCGTCCACCTCGACTGCGTCGTCATGCGGCCCGTCGTCTCGATCGACGGGACCGAGATCGTCCGCGATGGGAGGCTGCTGCTCTGAGCTCGCTCGACCGACCTCGCCTGCTGGCCGTCCCGAACATCTCGGAGGGAGGCGACGCGGAGGCGATCGCGGCGATTCGCAAGGGCTTCGCCGCCGACCCCGTCGCGCTGCTCGACGAGCACTCCGACGAGGTCCACAACCGCACCGTGTTCACCCTCGCCGGCGCCGACGCAGCGCTCGTGCGAGCGCTGACCGAGCTCGGCAGGCGGGCGATCGAGCGGATCGACATGTCGCGGCAGGTGGGAGCGCACCCGCGGATCGGCGCCCTCGACGTCTGCCCGCTGGTCTGGCCCCTGCCGGGCCTCCGCGACAACGCCCGCGAAGCGGCCCTGGCCGTCGCCGAGCAGCTCGCCTCCGCCGGGCTCCCGGTGTTCCTCTACGGCGAGCTGGCCAGCACCCCCGAGCGCGTCGAGCGCTCCTTCTTCCGCCACGGCGGACCCGAGGCGCTGGCGCGGCGGATGCGGGACGGTGAGCTAGAGCCCGACCTCGGCCCCTCCTGGCCCCACGCGACCGCCGGCGCCGTCCTCGTGACCGCGCGACCGCCGCTTGCCGCCTTCAACATCGAGCTCGAGGGCGCGAGCCCGGATGGCGCGGCGACGATCGCGGAGGGGCTGCGGGAGGTGGGTGGCGGCCTCCCGGGGGTGCGGGCGATCGCGATCGAGCTGGGCCCGGGCCGCATGCAGGTCTCGACCAACGTCCATGACCCCCTCGCGGTGCCGCTCGGGCGGATCGTCGAGCGGGTGAGGGCGCTTGCCACGCCCCATGAAGCCCGCCCCGTCGGCGCGGAGCTCGTCGGGCTGATCCCCGCGGCCGCCCTGGACGGCTATCCCGTGGACGTGCCGATCGCCGGCGGCGACCCCCATCGGCGCACGATCGAGGGACGGCTCGCGGCCCTCAGCGCCCACTAGAATCGGTCATCTAGGCTCCCGTTCGATGCCGGGCAACGAGAAACCCCGCCGCCGCAAGCACCGCGGCACCCAGACGGGCAGCATCGATCGCCGCCAGCGTTCGCGGCCACGCAGCCGCCAGGAGGCGATCGCGCAGGCCCGCAGCCGCAAGTCCGGGAAGCCCAGCGGCAGCCGCCGGGCTCCCGTCGACCGCCGCGATCAGCCCCCGAGCTGGCGTGGGGCGATCACGCGAGGCCTGCTCTTCGCGGCGCTCCTGCTCCCGGTCTCGCTCCTCTTCAAGCAGCCCCTCGGTGGCGCGATCGTCCTGACCCTGCTCGCCGCGATCTTCTACATCCCGCTCGGGTACTACACCGAGCGGTTCTTCTGGAGCCGGCGGATGGCGAAGCAGGCCAAGGAGCGGGCCGCCGAGCAAGCGGATAGCAGCCGGGGGCGCTGAGCCGGGTGGACGTCCGCATGTTCACCGTGGGCCCCGTCGCCGAGAACGCATACGTCTTCCGCCGCGACGGCAGCGACTCGGCGCTCGTCGTCGATCCCGGCGATGAGGCCCCGAGGCTGATCGCGGCGATCGAGGAGCTCGGGGTCGGGGTGGAGGCGATCCTGCTCACCCACACGCACTTCGACCACGTCGGCGCCGTCGCGCCGCTGGCTCGGGCGACGGGGGCGCCGGTCTACTGCCCCGAGATCGAGGTCCCGGTGCTCGCCGACATCATGAGCTTCGTCCCGTGGCCGGGGTTCGGGCCCTATGAGAGCTACGACGCCGACGAGACGGTCGCCGGCGGCGAGCGCCTCGAGCTGGCCGGCTTCGAGATCGACGTCCTCTTCACCCCCGGCCACAGCCCCGGGCACGTGACCTACGCGATCGGCGACGAGGCGGCGCTGTTCAGCGGCGACGTGCTCTTCCAGGGCTCCGTCGGCCGGGTCGATTTGCCCGGCGGGGACTGGCCGACGCTGGCCGCGAGCCTGCGCAGCCTCGTCGAGGGATACCCGCCCGAGACCGCGGTCTACCCCGGGCACATGGGGATCACGACGCTGGGCGCGGAGCGGTCCACGAATCCGTTCCTGGCCGAGCTCACCCTCGTGGACGAGTGAGCGCGGGGAGCCACCAAGCGCCGAAGGGAACGTTCGACGTCCTGCCCGGGGAGGAGCGGGTGCGGACGCTGATCTCCCAGCACGGGGCGGAGATCCTCGAGGCCGCCGGCTACGGGCGAATCGAGACGCCGGCGTTCGAGGAGACCGCGCTGTTCGAGCGCGGGGTGGGGGAGTCCACCGACATCGTCCGCAAGGAGATGTTCACCTTCGAGGACCAGGGCGGGCGCTCGATGACCCTGCGGCCCGAGGGCACCGCGCCGATCTGCCGCGCCTACGTCGAGCACGGCATGCACAAGCTCCCGCAGCCGGTGAAGCTCTGGTACGCGGGCCCGTTCTTCCGCTACGAGCGCCCGCAGGAGGGTCGCTTTCGCCAGTTCAACCAGATCGGCGCGGAGGCGGTCGGCACCGACTCGCCGCTCGCCGACGCGGAGCTGATCGTGCTCCTGGACGAGCTCCTGCGCGGCCTCGGGATCGAGGACGCCGAGCTGCGCCTCTCGAGCCTCGGCACGGTCGAGTCGCGCGCCGCCTATCGCGAGGAGCTGCGCTCGTACCTGCGCGAGCACGAGGGCGAGCTCTCCGCCGACGTGCGCTCCCGCATCGACGCCAATCCGCTGCGGGCCTTCGACGCCGACCACGAGGGGACCCGAGCGGTGATGGCCTCGGCTCCGACGATGCTCGAGTCCCTCGCGGAGGCGGACGCCGAGCATCTCGGCGCGGTCAGGCGCATGCTCGACGCTGCCGCTGTCCCCTACCGGCTCGACGGGACCCTCGTCCGCGGCCTCGACTACTACACGCGCACCGTCTTCGAGTTCACCTGCGATCGGCTCGGGGCGCAGTCGGGGATCGGTGGCGGGGGGCGCTACGACGGCCTGGTCGAGCAGCTCGGCGGGCCCCCCACGCCGGGGGTGGGCTGGGCTGCGGGGATCGAGCGGATCCTCCTGGCGATGCGGGATGCGCCTCCCGACCGGGTGCCCGAGGCCTTCGTGATCGCCGCCGACGGCGATCACGAGCGCGCCTTCGGAGTCGCCCTCCAGCTGCGACGCGCGCGGTTGGCGACGCGCGTCGACCTCGCCGCCCGCTCCGCGAAGGCGCAGATGAAGCAGGCGGACCGCTCCGGCGCGCGCTTTGCCGTGATCCTGGCGGAGGGCGGGGCGGTGCGCCTGCGGGACATGAGCGGCGGCGAGGAGCGCGAGGTCCCCGAGGACGAGCTCGCGGACGAGATCGCGGGCAGTTAGGGGCCCGAGCCGCGCCCTGACCAGAACGCTTCCACGCTTTGGCTCGCTATCCGAGCGCTTCCGTTGAAGCGATCGCACGCCGAGGCGTTCCAGCGCGATCGGTCCCCGATGGGGGAAGCCCCGCTCATCAAGCCACCGCCCGCCCCTGCGAGACTGCGCCCGCATGAGCCCCGAGCACCTCGACATTCCCGAGTTCCCGCCCCAGCGCGGCAACTCCTACCGCGACATCTGGTGCGGGCAGATCCTCGCTGGGCGAGTGGGCTCGGAGGTGCGCCTGGGGGGTTGGGTCAACCGCCGTCGCGACCACGGCGGGCTGATCTTCATCGACCTGCGTGACCGCACGGGCCTGGTTCAGCTCGTCTTCGATCCCGCTGAGTCCGCCGAAGCCCACGCCCTCGGCCACCGGCTGCGCTCCGAGGACGTCCTCAGCGTCGGCGGCGCCGTGGTGGAGCGCTCCGCCGAGACGGTCAACCCCGAGCTCCCCACCGGCGCCCACGAGATCCGCGTCCGCGAGGCGATCCTGCTCTCCGATGCCGAGACGACGCCGTTCGAGATCGAGGGGCGCGGTGGCTCGAGCGCGGGGGAGGAGACGCGCCTGCGCTACCGCTACCTCGACCTCCGTCGCGAGCAGATGCGCGAGGCGATCGGACTGCGGGCACGGCTGATCCGCGCCATGCGGGAGTACCTCGACTCCGAGGGCTTCCTCGAGATCGAGACCCCGATCCTGACCAGATCGACCCCGGAGGGAGCGCGGGACTTCCTTGTTCCCAGCCGCCTCCAGCAGGGCTCCTTCTTCGCGCTGCCGCAATCGCCACAGCTCTTCAAGCAGCTCCTCATGGTCTCGGGCTTCGAGCGCTACTACCAGGTGGCGCGCTGCTTCCGCGACGAGGACCTGCGCGCCGACCGCCAGCCCGACTTCACCCAGCTCGACATCGAAATGTCGTTCGTCGAGGCCGACGACGTGATCGAGACCAACGAGCGCCTCATGCGGCACGTATTGACTGCCGCCGGCATCGACGTCGAGCTGCCGATCCCCCGGATTCCCTACGACGAGGCCATGTCCCGCTTCGGGACCGACAAGCCCGACACCCGCTTCGCGATGGAGCTGGTCGAGCTCTCCGACGCCCTCCGCGAGACCGAGTTCCGGGTCTTCCGCGCGACGATCGACGGTGGCGGGGTGGTCAAGGGGCTCAACGCCGGGCAGAGGGATCTGCCGCGCTCCGAGCTCGACGGGCTGATCGCCGAGGCCCAGGGGCTCGGGGCGAAGGGTCTCGTCTGGGCGTTCCGCGAGGGCGACGGATGGCGCTCGCCGACCGCGAAGTTCCTGACCGCCGAGGAGCTGGCGGCTCTCAACACCGTGCTCGAGGCCGCCGAGGGCGATCTGCTGCTGATCGTCGCCGACGTGCCCGCGGTGGCGAACGCGGTGCTGGGCACGCTGCGGCGCCGGCTCGCCGAGCGCTGGGGGGAAATCCCGGCGGGATCGAATGCGCTCTGCTGGATCGTCGATTGGCCATTGCTCGAATGGAGCGAGCCGGAAGGCCGCTGGGATCCGCTCAACCATCCCTTCACCGGCTTCGTCGGGGAGCTCGACGACGAGGATCCCGGCGCCGCCCGCGCCCGCGCCTACGACCTGGTCTGGAACGGCTGGGAGATCGGCGGAGGCTCCATCCGCATCAGCGATGCCGGCGACCAGCAACGCGTCTTCGGCCTGCTCGGCATCGACGCCGCCGAGGCCGAGGCCCGCTTCGGCTTCCTGCTCGAGGCATTGCGCTTCGGCGCGCCCCCCCATGGCGGGATCGCCTATGGAGTCGACCGGATCTGCGCCCTCGCGGCGGGTGCGGAGTCGATTCGCGACGTGATCGCGTTCCCGAAGACCGCCTCGGGCGGCGATCCCCTGACCGGAGCTCCGGCGCCTGTCGATCCCGACCAGCTCCGCGATCTCGGCGTCGACCTGAGCACGGCGGTCCGCGCCGCCCAGGCGGCTCAGGCAGCGCAGGCGAAACCGCGGGAGTGAGTGCACCGCCAAGCGAGCGAACGGCCGCGCGGCTCGCCGCGAGCGCAATCGAGGCGATCAACTCACGGGAGCCCGCTCGCCTGGGGAAGCTTCTCGACTCAGACGTGGAGATCGTCACCGGCCGCAGCGTTCATCGCGGCGTCGATGCGGCAACGGCCTGGGCCGGCAAGGAATACGACCACCTCGTCCGCCGCTACTCGATCGACGAGTACCGCTGCCGATCCGGCGCCGCCCTGGCGCTGGGGTCGGTCGAATACGCCTGGAGCGAGGGGGGAGAGGTCGCCGACAGCTCGCCGATCGCCATCGAGCTGGAGTTCAG
>Ga0183260_10003618_pt1 | contig 12428 bp, 12 predicted proteins | sample AntDrymUQ4972206_2_FD_129768 | JGI IMG/M metagenome (GOLD analysis project Ga0183260, IMG submission 129768) | Polar desert sand microbial communities from Dry Valleys, Antarctica - metaG UQ497 (22.06) (version 2) (version 2) | ecosystem: Environmental > Terrestrial > Soil > Desert | place...
CGCGGCGTATGGGCATTATGCTGTGGCTCGTCCCGAATTCGGGTCGAATCGATCATAAAACCTCAGGGGGAGTTCCAGCATGGCGCAGTCGCGACGGATGACCGGTGTCACGGGGCTCGCGACGGTTGTGATGATCGTCGGCCTTTTGGCCGGCACTGGTACGGCGAGCGCGGCCGCACCGGTGACCAACAACGTTCCGCTCTCGACACTCCCCGCGGCGACGCCGGCCTCGCCCGTGACAGGAACACTGCCCAGCGGCGTGACCTACACCGTAGACCGCGGGGCTTGGTCCACGACCGGCCAGGGCTACGCGATCAAGGGCGGCCAGAGCCAGACCTGGACGTTCAGCGAGCCCGTCCAGGTCGCCTTCAGCGTATCCGGGCTCAACTGTGGCGGCGAGGCCGCAACGCTGCCCGCGAACACGCTCCTCGTGGCGCTGGCCGGGAACCACACCTACAACCCGACGACCCGCGTGGTCGCCAACGCGGGCGCTGCTGCCCCCGGGGACGCCTCCAGCTTCAAGCTGACCGGTTACGTGACGACGTTCACATGGAACGCCACGGGTGTCCCCACCTGCGGCCGCGGCCTGCAGTCGCTCGCGCTGACCTATCAAGCGGTTGACGCTCAGCCCGACAACCCGATGACCACCCAGGGCACGCCCGTCGAGTTCGACCCAACCGAGAACGACACGCCCACCGATGGCGCCAGCTTCGACCGGACGACCTTCGGCCTGATCGATCCCGCCAACCCCTCCGGTCCTCCCGTGCAGACGGTGACGACGAGCGCCGGTACGTACACCGTCACGCCCTCGGGGACGGTCACCTTCACGCCCGACCCGACATTCGTCGGCACCGCGCCGCCGGTCAGCTACGTCGTCACCGACACGAACGGGGTCACGGGTACCGGCGTGATCACCGTCACGGTCGCGAGCTCCGGAGCGGTGCCGATGATCAACGCGGCGGTGGGCGGCATCGCCGGTCTAGTCTTGCTCTTGGGCTCGGGACTGTACGGCGTTCGCCGCCGCCGGATGCTGCCGACCTACTGAGGCGCCCGGCGACCGAGGGTCAGCTCGGGCCGCGGGCCTGTGATGCACGTCGCCTGCGGGGCGGCAGCACATGTCGACCGGCTTTCCTTCTTGCTGTACGCTCGCTCGCGAGTCGTTCGGCGCGTTGGGTCAGGCTCTTCAACTGGGTAATGCCGCCGCACCGTCTCCGGACCGGCGTGGCGATGTCGTGGGGTGTGTGGGAATGGGGTCGAGCATGAAGCGGGTGGGCGTGATCATGGTGAGGCCGGCCACGTTGGCCGTCTCGGCGGGGACGGCCTACGCCGCGCCATGCGCCCCGGGCGCCCCTGTCAGCCATCCACGGTGTTCACCTGGCATCGTCGCCGCGACCGTGGCGATGCTGGGCTCGTTGCTGTTCCTGCGCCGTCGCCAGATCGGCGAAGCCCTCTGAGCCTGGGGCAGCGCCGCGTGTCGCTCTCCAGGCGGATGCGACCGTGACAACGACTCTGCCGTCAGATCAGCACGCCGCTCTGCAGCTCGTCCTCGAGCACGGCCTGAGCTACGACCGGCTGGGCGCGATGCTGCGGACCGAGCCGGGCACGGTCCGGGAGCGCGTGCAGGCGGGCGTTTCAGCGCTGATCGACGCCGAGTCGTCCGTGGCGCGCCCGCCGCGCGACGACGTCATCGTCGATTACCTCGTGGGCCAGCAGACCGGCGAGCAACGCGAGGCGACGATGCGCTGGCTGGCCGGTGACGTCGAGGCCTGCGCCTGGGCTCACGACGTCGCCGCGGCGATGCGGGCGGCGGGACGGGACCCGGTGGTCTTCGTGCCGCGTCCCGAGTTGGCCGTCGGCAATCCGGTGCTGCCGGCGGGGGCAGACTTGGCGGACGTCACCGTGCCCATGATGGCGATCGCGACTCCCGTAGCGCGGACCGCCGCGCGGACCGGCCAAATCGAAGCGTCTGACCCGCGTGCCGGCCGCACCCCGGTCGACCGCGTGACCATCGTGGGTGTGCTGCTCGCGGTCGCGGCGGCGATCGGGATCGCGCTCGTGCTGCTCAACGGCGGCGACCAGACCTCCTTCGACCCGCCCAAGGTCGCCACCCCGGCGGCGCCGGCCACGACGACCCCGGCCGTCCGGGCGCCGGCCGCCAAGACGCCCGTCCGGCCGCGGCTGCCCACGGCCAAGACGGTGATCGCGAAGGGCGGGGTGGCACACCAGATCACGCTGATCCCCGCCCAGGCCAAGGGCTCGGCCAGCGGCTCGGCGAGCGTGATCCCCGATGCGGGCAACGGCGTGCTGACCGTCACCGCCCAAGGCCTCACGGTGACCGCCAACGCGGCGCTCGCCGTGTGGCTGACCAACGCCAGGAAGCGCTCCAAGCTCTTGGGCTTCGTCGCGACGACCCTGGACAGCAAGCAGGGCTTCACCGCGGGGGTCAAGCTTCCAGCGGACGCGGCCCGCTACACCTCGGTCCTCGTCACGCAGGAGCGCACCGCCGCGCCCGCTCAGCCGGGTGCACCGGTCCTGACCGGCGCCTTCGCGCTGAAGTAGGGACGTGACGAGCGTGGTCCACCTTGAGGCTCGTCGACTCAGCCGGAGCCTGACGCGTGGCTGAATCCGGCGTCGCCGCGGCGCAGGCGCTGAGCCTGCTGTTCGGTGCTCTCTTCCTCACGTACTGGGCGTTCATCCTCTCCCACTATCTGCGGCGCACCGATGCCGAGCCGGGCGACGCGCGCGCGTTCACGTGGCATCTGTTCGTCCCGTGTCGCGACGAGGCGGCAGTCATCGGGCACACGCTGGCCTACCTGCGCCAGGAGCTCCCGGCCGCGGCGGTGTGGGTGATCGATGACGACAGCGCTGACGAGACGGCGGCGATCACGCGTGTGTACGAAAGCCGCGACCCGATGGTGCACCTCGTCCGTCGTCGCCGACCCGATGCCAGAACCGGCAAGGGCGACGCTCTGAACACGGCCTACCGCAGGCTGCGGGCGCATCTCGGACCGGAGTGCGACCTGTCCCGGGTGATCGTGGGCGTCATCGACGCCGACGGCCGACCGAGTGCCAACTGCCTCGACGTGTGTGCCGGCCCGACCATGTTCGGTGACCGCACGGTCGGCGGCGTCCAGGTCGAGGTGCGGATCATGAACACGATCGACCGCCGGCCCATCGCCCACCGAGGACGGGTCACGAACATGTTCGCGCGCACGCTGGTGCGCATGCAGGACATCGAGTTTCGAACCGTCATCGGCGCGATCCAGGGGTCGCGAGCCCGGACGCGGACAGTGGGCATGGGGGGCAACGGTCAGTTCACCCGCCTGGGGTCGCTCGCCGCGCTGGACGAGGGGGACGGCCGGGCTTGGCGCGGATCGCTGCTGGAGGACTACGAGCTCGGGCTGCATCTGCTCCTGGCCGGCTACCGCACGGCGTTCACGAGCACGGCGTGGGTCAACCAGGAGGGGCTCCCGGACCTGCGGCGCTATCTCACACAGCGCACCCGCTGGGGGCAGGGGGTCATGCAGTGCATGCGCTACCTCCCGCGCGCCTGGAACAGCCCGAAGTTCACGACCGCGGGCGCCCTCGAGACCACGTACTACCTCTTCCAGCCGTGGCTGGCGCTGCTGGGCACGTTCGTCTTCCCGCTCCCGGTGATCGCGCTCGTGTTCGCCCAGTCGGAGGTGGGCAACGGCGTCCAGGAGTTCCTCGCCGCCGGCGGCTGGGCTCTCGTCAGCATGTACCTCGTGCTCGGCACCACGCCGTTCTGGCTGTGGGGGCCGCTCTACCGGCGCCGGTGCGCCCCGGAGGCCAGCCGGCTGGCCTCGTACGGGTGGGGGCTCGCGTATCTGTTCTACGTCTACGGCTTCTACATCACCTCCTGGAGAGCGGCGCTGCGGATCGCGCGCGGGGAGCACGGATGGTCCAAGACGCGCCGCAACGCTGAGTTCACCACGGCTCCGGTAGCACCGGCGCCGGTTGCGATCCGGCGTGCGCACGTGCCGGTCGAGCCGCCGCAGGCGCCCGTGCGGCGGCAGGCGCCCGTGCCGCCGCAGGCGCCCGTGCCGTCGGCCCGCGCGGAGGAGCCCGTGGCGAGCGCCGCTCGGTCCGCTCCGCCGACTGGTCGCAGCCGGTCCGACCCGGCGCACGCGCCCAGATCGCGTCGCGGGAGCCCGAGGTCGCGGCGCCGATGAGCGTGGCGCCCGAAGCAGCGAGCGCCGGCTCCGGGCCGACCATCGCCCGATCGACGTGGGCGCTGGGTCTCGCCCTCGCGGCCTTGGGCCCCACCGTCCGCCTCGTGCAACTTCTCGACGGCGGGCGCGAGGAGATCGCCAAGCTGAGCGTCGTCGTCGCCGTGAGCGCGCTCTCGGCGGTGATCCTCATGCTCATCACCTTCCTCGTCTGCCGTCTACGCGACTGCGTACCGACGTCCGTGGGCGCCGCCGCCGGCGCGGTCGGCTACCTGTTCTATGCGGCCGGCGGGTTCGGCGACCGCACGATCCTGCGGGTCCTGCTGTTCGTCATGGTGGCCGCGTTCGCGGTGCTCGTCGTGTCCGCGTTACTGCAGCATCGCGCCGTCGCTGGCGCCGTGGTCCTGGCCGGCATGCTCTACGTCTGCATCATCGCCATCGGCCAGCTGAGCCTGCGTTCGGAGCCGTCGATCGCGAGCCCCACCGCGGCGAGGACCTCCGCTGCCGGCTCGCGGCCCAACGTCTACTACTTCGTGCTCGGCGCCTACGCCCGCGCAGACGTCGCCGAGCACCTCGATCCGACCTACGACGCCCGACCGCAGAATCGTGCGCTGCGCTCGCTGGGCTTCTCCATCGATCCGATCGCGACGGCGAACTACCAACAGCACGCGCAGTCCGTCGCCAGCACCCTGGACCAGCGCTTGATCATCACCGACAAGACGCCGGTCGATGACGTTCGCGACGACTTGAGGCCGACGATCCAGGGAGACAACCGCACCGTCGACTGGTTTCGATCGAATGGCTACCAGTTCGTGCAGACGAGCGTCCCGCCGCTCGACGAGTCCTGTGACCCCAACCGCGCCGACGAGTGCCTCGGTGTTGCGGCTTCCGGCCGCGTCGTGGTCGGCGAAACGCCGCTCGGGCCCCTGTTTCACCGTAAGCCAACGGCCCAGCCGCTGCTGCCGACCAACGTCGTCGACGCGCTCGCACGGAGCGGGCGGCTCGGTGGCTCTTCGCAGCCGATGTTCGTCATGGCCGACATCGTCGCGCCCCATCCGCCGTACGTGCGGGCGGCGAACTGCTCGGAGATCGGCGCCGTCGGATCGCTCGCAGAGGGCTGGACGCAGGAGGACAAGTCCTATTACGCAGACCAGCTGCGCTGCGTCGCGGCCGACCTGCAGCGCGCCGTGCGGCGCCTCGTCGCGATGGATCCGAGCGCGATCATCGTCGTGCAGTCCGACACCGGCCCCGCCTTCGAGGTCGAGCTGGGCGCGCTCGCCTCCGCCCTGACCGAGCAGATGCTGGTCAATCGCTTCGGCGCCTTCTGGGCCTGGCGCCTGCCGGCCCGCTGCCGGACAACGGATAAGCGGGCGTCGTCACTGGTGAACACGTTCGCGGTGGTTCAGGCCTGCATCGCCCGGCGACGCCCCGCGCTGCTGGATGCACACGCCTACCTGAACTGGTTTGCATCTACTCGGGTCGAGCGGCTGCGGTCGGGCATTCTCTCTTCACGGTCAAGGTGACGGATCGCCACAAGGTGCGACACCAAGCCATCCGGTGCTACACTGATTGGGTGCCGACCGCGCGGCCCCGTCTGACGATCACCGAGACCGAGGATCTCGCGCGCATGCTCGACGAGGCCGCCGCGCATTGGCCAGAGGATCGAGAGCATCGTGCGCGGCTGCTGAAGCGACTTGCCGAGCGGGGCGCCGTGGCCGCGCGCCTGGACGATGCGGCCGCGCGTGACGCCTGGACCAGGCTCGTCGAGGCGAGCGCTGGAGCGGCCGGGTCCGACGCCTACCCGCCGGGGTACCTCGACGACCTGCGCAGCGACTGGGCTCGGTGATCGTCCTCGACGCCAGCGCCTTGATCGCGTTCCTCGATCCCGCCGATGCCTGGCACGGGAGGGCGGTCGGATCGCTGATCGACCTCGGTCCGAGCCCGCTCGGGCTCAGCCCGGTGACGCATGCGGAGGTTCTGGTTGGACCCACCCGCGCCGGGACGCTGCGGGCCACGCAGGCCGCGCTCGCCACGCTCGGTGTCGCGGAGATCGGGCTGCCGGGTGATGCAGCTCCGCGCCTTGCACGGCTGCGTGCGGAGGCCAGGCTGAAGCTGCCCGACTGCTGCGTGATCCTTGCCGCGCAGCAGTCCACCGGTTTGATCCTGACCTTCGACGACCGCCTCGCAGGCGTCGCCCGAGAGCTGGCGATCGCCGTCGAGAAGCCCGCCTCGACCTAGCGGAGTCCGCGCCGCGGTCAGACGTCGAGGCGGCGGCGTCACCGCTGCACGACCAGGACCACGCCTCTCGACGGCCGTCCATCGCGTGGGAACGCGGACGCTGTCTCCTCAGGGAGCGTGTGTCACGACATCCGACGCCGGCGGCGCAGCGTCAGCCAGCCCGCGATTCCCAGCGCGAGGAGCGCGAACATGCCGCCAATAGCGGCGTCGGCGATGGGCACCCCGACGACCGGCAGGACAGCATCGCTTGAGATCGTGTTCGACGGGACCGATACGCGCGATCCCGGGTCTCCCGGCGTCAGCTCAAAGCTGGCCCCGGCGGTGTTGTCAATCTGACCCGCTGGCCGGCAACGGACCGGTGAGATCAGCATCAAACCGCAACTCGCCCGACTCGCCGCCCGCCAGCGTGCCACCGGCCGTAGCGGTGGCACCCGTCCCGACGCGACCAACCACGGTGTCCGGCCCGCTGGTGAACTCGCCTAGGTCATCGCCGCTTGCGTCCGTGACCGCGCCGCCCTCGACGACCAACAAGTTGGGCACGTAGGTCATACCGGCGGGCACCTGGTCGCTGACGATCACTCCGTGATGGCGCGTGCCGGCCGGATCCTCATAGGCGACGACGAGCGTCCAGTCACCCCAGTTGCCGGGGAGGGAAGAGCTCGTGGCGATCGCCACATCGGCCACCGTGTAATCGCCGGCGCCGGCGGCGTTCGCCTCGAGGACCAACCTGCACGCGCGCCATTTTTGGCAGCTGTGCGCCGTAGCAGTAGGCTGTGACCCGTCGAGGTCGGGAGGTCCTTGTCCCGTCTCGCCGGGTCAGGCGGGCGACGGACATTCAAGAGGGAGCACACGGATGAGCCGTAACGAGAGAGCTGCGACAGCAGGCGACAGGACCCGGGGCCGCCTCGCGGTGAGGGCGGTGGTGCTCGCGACTGTCGCCATCGTCTGCGTGATCCTGCCGCAGTCGGCGAGCGCGGTCGTGGCGACCGGAGGCAATGGCCGGTTCGTCGGTGCGATCGACTGGGTCGTGTGGGGGACGAACAACCAGACGTTGGATCTTTCGGGCCCGATCACGCGCATGAGCACCTCGACGTACGGCGGGCAGACGCTCGTGGTCAGCTGCACGATCAGCAACTTCGCTCGCGCCGGCGGCGGCACGCCCACCCTGCGGGCCTACCGGTCGGGGAACTGGGGCGGAGATGCGCTGGACGAGCTCTACAACATCGGCGGCGAGGACGGCGCGAACACGCTGGTCAACGGGCTGTCGGCATTCGCCCAGCAGGTCAGCTTCGACTTTGCCTGCAACGCGACCCTCGACGGCAACCCCTACCCGCTCAACGGCCTGGTGTTCGCCGACGGGGAACAGAGCACCGGTAACGAGTTCGTGTCGGGCGAGATCGCCGACTCCGCGACCTGGCGGCTGATCGATCGCAACCGCGACTGCGCGAACGACTCGCGCGTGCTGCGCACCGTCGCCGGCGGGACCGACACGCTGCGCCTGGACAACCCTGCGAGCACGCTGTGCCCGACCGGTCCGGCCGGGGTCGCGTTCGCCGACGGCGCCACCTCGGGCCGGATCACCGTGAACGGTGGCGGCGTGTCGGCGGTCGCCCTGGGCGCGGTGCTCACCTTCGATCACGGCGACGCGCCGGCCAGCTACGGCGACGCCGTGCACGCGGTCCAATTCTCGTTCACCGGCGGCGTGCCGCCGGTGGGTGCGAGCGCCCTGTTTGGGGGCAACACGCTGGCCGACACGACGCAGCCGTCGCTGCATCTGGGCCCGTCGGTCGATCCTGAGGCCGGAACGGCGACGGCGGGCGCCGACGGTGACGATGCGAGTCCGACGGGCGCGTTCGGACCCGGCGACGACGAGACCGACGATCCGCCCGCGACGATCACGGTCGCCGCCGGCGGGAGCTACACGCTGCCCGGGGTGGCGTGCACCGGTACCGGCTCGGTTGCCGGCTGGATCGACTTCGACGGCGACGGCGTCTTCGGCGGCGACGAGCGCTCGCAGACCGCCGCCTGCACGACCGGGAGCGTGGCCCTGACCTGGAGCGTGCCGGCGGACCTGGCGCCGCAACCCACGAGTTACCTGCGGCTGCGCTTCGCGCGCAACTCGAATGCCGCTCAGATCGCCGCGCCCAGCGGCCTGGCGCTCTCGGGCGAGGTCGAGGATCACGTCCTTGCGATCGCGCTCGATCCCAACCCGGTCCCGCTGGTCGATCCTCGCCTGGCCGGGCTCGTCGCGTTGCTGCTGGCGATGATCGGAGGAGGCGTCTACTCTGTGCGGCGCCTGCGCTCCAGCGGGCAACCCGCCTGAGTCGGCGCAAGGAGACCGATCACCATGAGCAGCGCCATCGCGTCCATCAGAGGGCCGTTCCACTTCCGGGCCGGGTCGCTGTCGCGCCTGCTCGTCTCGCTGGCCCTGCTCGGAGCGGGGGTCGGTCTCCTGCTGGTTCAGCCGCAGATCCGCGCCATGGAGTCGCTGATCGCCTCGTGGGTCGCGATCAACGTCCTGGACATGACGATCGTTCACCAGGCCGGCACGGCGGTCATGTACCTCACGCTCCCAGAGCAAGGCGCGACCACGTCATGGATCGGGCTCGAGATCACACCCGAGTGCACGGTCGCGCTGCTGATCGCCCCGCTGATCATCCTGTCGGCGGGCCTCGTGCTCGGCCGGCGCCTGTCGATTCGCGCGCTGCTCATCGCCACCCTGGTGACGGCCGTGCTGTTCGTGGTGGTCAACCTCATCCGCCTGCTCGTGATCGCCGGCGCGACGCACCTGTGGGGTCTGTCGGCCTTCCGCTGGACGCATGAGATCTACGGGTCGCTGATCTCGATCGTCGGCGTGTGCCTCGGCATCGTCGTGTTCCTGAAGCTGCTCAACCGGCTGACGACGCAAATCGCCGATCCCGACGGCGCGTAGCTCGGCTCGCTGAACGCTCGTGACGCGTGTCGGGGCCGCCATCATGGGGGCGGTCGTCCGGTTCGCGAAGGAGGATGGGTGCAGCAGGCATATGGAATAGTCGCCGTCGTCCTGGGCACGCGTCCGGAGATCATCAAGCTCGCCGGCGTGATTCGCGGGCTCGGCTCGCGCTGCGTCCTGATCCACTCCGGCCAGCACTACCACGACAGCCTGTCCAGCGCGTTCTTCGCCTCCTTCGACCTGCCCGAGCCGACGCTGCGCCTGGCCGATATCGGGGGCGCGGAGCGACCCGACCAGATCGCGGGGGTCATCGAACAGGTGGCGTCGGCGCTGCGGCGCACTCGGCCGGGCGCCGTCGTCGTCCAAGGGGACACGAACACGGCGGCCGCCGGCGCGCTGGCCGCGAACTTCCTCGGGATTCCCGTCGTGCATGTCGAAGCGGGACTGCGCTCCTACGACCGCGCGATGGCGGAGGAGATCAACCGCCGCCTGGTCGGCGTCGTGGCCGATCTGCACTGCGCCCCAACCGAGTCCAGCGCCGACAACCTGCGCAGCGAGGGCGTCACCGAATCGGCGATCCGCCTGACCGGCAACACCGTCGTCGAGGCGACGATCGAGTCACTTCCTGACGCCGCCTTTTCGCTGGCATCCGTGCTCGCGCACGATCTGCGACCCGATCGCTACGTCCTGGCCACCATCCACCGGCCGGAGAACACGGACGATCCGGCCAAGCTCACGACGATCCTCGAAGCGCTCGGCGATCTGCCGATCCCGGTCGTGCTTCCATTGCACCCCCGAACGCGTGGGTGCGTCGAGCGGTTCGGCCTCCAGCGCCTGCTCGAGCGGCTGCGGGTCATCCAGCCGATCGACCACCCGGCGTTTCTCGGTCTCGCTGCCCATGCCCGTCTGCTGGTCTCAGACTCCGGCGGCATCCAGGAGGAGTGCACGATCCTCAAGCGCCCGCTGATCGTCATCCGCAACAGCAGCGAGCGACCGGAGTCGATCGCCGCCGGCTTCGCGCTGCTCGTCCAGCCCGACGAGCGACTGGCCACCACGCTCACCGAGGCCGTCGCCGACGCAGGCTGGACGGCGCGTCTGGCGCACCGCCCGTCTCCGTTCGGCGACGGGCATGCCAGCGAGCGGATCGTCGCCGCGATCGACGACCTGATCGGCGTGTCCCTGGTCGACCCCGCACAGATCGGGAGCGATTGATGATCGCCTCGACGCTCGTCCACGGCGGCGGCCTGTGCTGAGACGGCTTGCACCCGCGCTGGACCGCGGGCGCACGCGGCTGACCCGGCTGCGCGCGCTGCCGACCCGACTGCGCACGCTGCCGACCCGACTGCGCTCAGCGGAGGGCCCGCTGGTGCCCGACGGCCGGTTGGCCTGGACCCTCGGGCTGCTGCTGGCGGGGCTGCTGCCTGCCGTCCCGCTGGTGCACCTCTACGCCGCTCGCCGCGGTGAGCTGACCGATCCGGGCTTCGTCCTGGCGAGCGCCGCTGTCGCCGCGGCGGCCCTGATCGTCGCCGCCGCGCTGATCGCACGACATCGGTCGCACAACCCGCTGAGGGTCGGCGCCGGGGTCGGCGTTGTCGGGTTGTTGTTCTTCGCGTCGAATCTGTTGAGCGACGATCTGGCGATCCGGATCGCGTTCTTTACGGTGGCGGCGCCGTTCGCCGCGCGCGGGGCGGCGGCGGTCCTGCATCGCCGCGAGCCGGCCGTCGTGGCGATCGCGGCCTGCCTCGTCTACGTCGGCGTCGCGACGATCGGCCAGCTCGGGTCGCCGACGTCGTCGCAGAGCAGCGACGCGGCCCCGGTCGTCGCCGCCAACACATCCGCAAAGCCGCCCAACGTCTACTACTTCGTGCTGGGCGCGCACGCGCGCGAGGATGTCGCCCAGCGCCTGGATCCGGCCGACGATCCCAGCGGGTTCGACAGGGCGCTGCGGTCGCTGGGCTTCGCCATCGATCCGATCGCCACGGCCAACTACCTCCAGGACGATCAGTCGGTGGCCAGCACCCTGGAGCAGCGCCTGATCATCCAGGAGCGCTCCGCCCCTGAGACCGTCAGCGCCGACCTGAACGACACGCTCCGGGGCGAGAACCAGACCGTCGACTGGTTTCGCGCCCAGCGCTATCGCTACGTGCAGACGAGCCTGCCCCAGCTTCCCGGGGGATCGTGCGACCGCGATCGCGCCGACGGCTGCCTGGCGCTGTTCGACGCGCTGGACGCGGTGCTCAACCTCACGCCGTTGGGCCCTGTGCTGGGGGGCTCCGAGCCGTCGTCGACCGCCCAGTTCACGCCCAACGACGTGGTCGACGCGCTCGTCGAGGATGACGTGATCGACGACGATCGCCCGACGTTCGTGATGGCGCACATCGTCTCACCACATCCCCCCTACATCCGAGACGCCGACTGCGCGTCGATCGGCGCCGTCGGCTCGCTTGGCGAAGGCTGGGCCGAGCGACACAAGCGCTACTACATGGCACAGCTGCGCTGCGCGCGAACCCAGCTGCGGCGCGCCATGCGCCGGCTCGTCGCGCTGGATCCAACCGCCATCATCGTGCTGCAGTCCGACACCGGGCCGGCCTTCGACCTCGCCTTCGGGGCGCCGGCCGACCGGCTGACCGAGCAGATGGTGCGCACCCGCTACGGCGCCTTCCGGGCGTGGCGGCTGCCGCCCCGGTGCCGAACCACGGATGAACGCGCCTCGTCGCTGGTCAACACGTTCGCCGTGGTCCAGGCGTGCATCGCCGGCAAACCGCCGCAGATGGTCAACGCCCAGGCCTTTGTGAACTGGTTTGACTCGACCCGGGTCGAGCGCCTGCCATCGGGGATCGCCTACCCGTCGTCGAGGTAGCCGTCGTCGATGAGTGGCGTGACCGCGTAGACCTGCTACCTTCCGCGGGAAATGTCGGCGCCAGTCCGATCCGCTCCCGGAACAATCGAGGTAACCGTTCAGGGGGGTGGCCGGGGTCAGGTGGGGAGCAGCAGCGCCGGGATCGGTTGGCCGTGGAGGTCGGCGGTGATCGTGGCGGTGAGGTAGTCGTGCAGGCGCCGGCCTTGCA
>Ga0183260_10003619_pt1 | contig 12428 bp, 9 predicted proteins | sample AntDrymUQ4972206_2_FD_129768 | JGI IMG/M metagenome (GOLD analysis project Ga0183260, IMG submission 129768) | Polar desert sand microbial communities from Dry Valleys, Antarctica - metaG UQ497 (22.06) (version 2) (version 2) | ecosystem: Environmental > Terrestrial > Soil > Desert | place...
CCGACGAGCTGGGCGAGGGCGGCGAGACCGCCGAGCGCTCGCGGTCGCGCCGGCGCCGCGGTCGCCGTGGCCGTGGTCGCGGCAAGGGCGGCGAGGGCGGCGAGGGCACGGGTGCCGACGGCGACGAGGGTGACCAGCCCGCGGCAACCGGCGACGAGCCGGGCGCCGTGGGTGACGACCCGGTCGGCACCGGGGGTGACGCTGACGACGACGAGACCCCGGGCGGGACGCGCCGTCGACGCCGACGCCGCCGCGGTGGTGGCGGCGACGCGGAGCCCGGCCCTGACGACCCGCCGCGCACCGTGGTGCGGGTCCGGGAGCCGCGGAAGGCGGTGGTCCGCGAGGACGACGGCGTACGCGGGGTCGGCGGGTCGACCCGCCTGGAGGCCAAGCGGCAGCGTCGCCGTGACGGCCGCGGCGACCGCAAGCGGCCGACGATCGTCACCGAGTCGGAGTTCCTCGCCCGGCGCGAGGCGGTCGAGCGCACGATGCTGGTCCGCCAGGCCGGTGACCGCACCCAGATCGCGGTGCTCGAGGACGGGGTGCTCGTCGAGCACTACGTGACGAAGGCGTCGGCGACCTCGTACGCCGGCAACGTCTACCTCGGCCGCGTGCAGAACGTGCTGCCCTCGATGGAGGCGGCGTTCGTCGACATCGGCAAGGGCCGCAACGCGGTGCTGTACGCCGGAGAGGTCAACTACGACGCGAGCGCGCTCGAGGGTCGCCCGCCGCGGATCGAGCAGGCGCTCAAGAGCGGCCAGCAGATCCTGGTGCAGGTGACCAAGGACCCGATCGGGCACAAGGGCTCGCGGCTGACGTCGCAGGTCTCGCTGCCCGGCCGGTACATGGTCTACGTGCCCGAGCAGTCGATGACCGGGATCAGCCGCAAGCTGCCGGACACCGAGCGGGCCCGCCTCAAGTCGGTTCTCAAGGCCATCAAGCCCGAGGGTGCCGGGATCATCATCCGGACCGCCGCCGAGGGCGCGTCGGAGGAGGACCTGACCCGCGACCTCGAGCGGCTCAAGGCGCAGTGGGACGTCATCGAGAAGAAGTCCAAGAAGGAGACCGCGCCGGCGCTGCTGCACGCCGAGCCGGACCTGGTCATCAAGGTCATCCGCGACAACTTCAACGAGGACTTCGCCAGCCTGGTCGTCGAGGCGACGACCGAGTACGACCTGATCGAGGGCTACCTCTCGACGCTCGCGCCCGACCTGATGCCGCGCCTGTCGCGGTGGGAGGGCGACGGCGGGCTCTTCGACCACTACCGGGTCAACGAGCAGCTGCAGAAGGCGCTCGACCGCAAGGTCTCGCTGCCCAGCGGCGGCTCGCTCGTCATCGACCGCACCGAGGCGATGACCGTGGTCGACGTCAACACCGGGAAGTTCACCGGCAAGGGCGGCAACCTCGAGGAGACGGTCACCCGCAACAACATCGAGGCGGCGGAGGAGATCGTCCGACAGCTCCGGCTGCGCGACATCGGCGGCATCATCGTCGTCGACTTCATCGACATGATCCTGGAGAGCAACCGCGAGCTCGTGACCCGTCGGCTCACCGAGTGCCTCGGGCGGGACCGCACGAAGCACCAGGTCGCCGAGATCACCTCGCTCGGGCTGCTGCAGATGACCCGCAAGCGGATCAGCCAGGGCCTGCTCGAGTCCTTCAGCGAGCCGTGCCCCGAGTGCAGCGGGCGCGGCGTCGTGGTGCACGCCGAGCTGCTCGCCCCGGGCCCGGCGCCGAAGGGACGAGCCGGCCGAGGACGCGGTCGCACGCCAAGCCCTGCAATGGTCGCGGCGGTCTCGAAGCGCGAGCCCGTAGTCGACGGCAGTGCGCTCCCCGACGGCAGTGCGCTCCCTGACGGCAGTGCGCTCCCTGACGGCAGTGCGCTCCCCGACGGCAGTGCCACCGACCCGATCGAGGACCGGGAGCCGGCCACCGCCGACGCCGGCTGACGACACGTTGCTGGCCGGCGGTGCAAGATCCTGGCCTTCGGCGAGGGTGTGGTGCAGGGGCGAAGGCCAGGATCTTGGTGCTTGCCCAGGGCGGTCGCTACGGCATCATCGTCTCCATGCCGCTGGACGAGATCCCGCAGATCGGGATGCCGCTCGCGGTGCGCGGCCGGCGCGACCTCGCCGTGGTGCTGGACGAGTTCGCTCCCACGCATCTCGACGCGTGGCGCGGTCGCGCCGTCGTCGTCCCGGCGGGAGTGCGCGGCGTGCCCGACGACGCACCGGACCAGCTCGTCGACGACGCCGAAGGCGCCCTCGTCGTGACGGCCGTCGTCGTACGCCACGCCGGGGGGCTCAGCGGCCGGCGGCCGATGTTCAGCAGCACGCGCCGCCGTCGGCTGGACGCGCTGCTGACCGCGGCGCCGCCAGCCCGCCCGCTGCTCGGCGTCATCGTCGAGCGCGACGGCGTCTCGGCGGTGTGGCTCGGCCGCGATCCGGACGCCGCGGCGCGTCAGCTCTCCGCGCCGGACTGGCGCGCCACCGTCGGTTAGGAACGCCCGAGGTTTGGCCCGGGCTCCGAACGCCTACAGTCCAGGTATGCGATGGCAGTCGGGACGGCGCAGTGGCAACATCGAGGACCGGCGAGGTGCTGGCGGCGGGGGCGGCATCGGCGGCATGGGGGCGCTGCCGATGGGTGGCGGGCTGGCCGGCATCGTCGTGATGCTCGTCCTCGCACTCCTCGGCGGCGGGAAGATCCTCGGCGGCGGAGGTGGCTCGTCGTTCCCCGTGCCGGGGTTCGACCAGGTGCCGGCGGCCGCGCCGGCCGGCGACCAGCCGCTGCCCGGCGCGCCCGACCCGGACGCGAAGCTCGTCGACTTCGTGTCCTTCGTCCTCGACGATGTGCAGACGCTGTGGGCAGAGCAGTTCCGCGCGACCGGCGAGAGCTACTCCGACGCCAAGCTCGTGCTCTTCACCTCCGCGGTGCGGTCCGGGTGTGGCCAGGCGTCGTCGGCGACCGGGCCCTTCTACTGCCAGCTCGACCGCACGGTCTACCTCGACCTCGAGTTCTTCCGCGAGCTGTCACGCCGGTTCCAGGCGCCCGGAGACTTCGCCCAGGCCTACGTCATCGCGCACGAGATCGCGCACCACGTGCAGACGCTGCTCGGCATCTCCGACCGCGTGCGCGAGCTCGGCGACCGCAACCGGGACGACGTCAACGAGCTCTCCGTCCGCCAAGAGCTGCAGGCCGACTGCTTCGCCGGCGTGTGGGCGTACACGACGTACCGTCGCGGGATCCTCGAGGCGGGTGACCTCGACGAGGGCCTGACCGCCGCCGCAGCCATCGGCGACGACCGCATCCAGGAGACGACGACCGGCCGGGTCGACCCGGAGTCGTTCACGCATGGCACGTCCGAGCAGCGGGTGAAGTGGTTCACCCGCGGATTCCAGAGCGGGGACGCCGACAGCTGCGACACGTTCGCCGCGGACAAGGTCTAGGCCGGTCGGGTCACTGGCGGCCAGGTCACTGGTGCAGGAGCCCCAGCCACCGCGCACCGGCCCGGCACAGCGCCGAACCGGCCTGGTGCAACGCCACACCGAGGGCCGTGTTCGCCAACGCCAAGACCGCGGCGGCGACGATGTCCTGACGTTCGATGACCCCGTCCGCGAGAAGGGCGAGGGGCCAGGCGGCCGTGCCGACGACCAAGCAGGTCCGCCACCACCGGCCGAAGACGAGTCCGAACACGATCATCGTCGGTATCACGGGTACCTCCTGGTGTTCACGGTACGCCGCGTCGGCGCTCTCGAGTGCGGGCCCAGCCGCCCCCGGCGCATCGCCTAGGCTGCCACGCATGCCGTCGCCGGGTCCTCGTGAGCTGTGGCATCTGCTGGAGCCTGTCCACGCCCTGGTCTACTTCGCGCCCGAGCCGAAGCAGGCCCGCGCGGGTGGCACGTCGAACCTCTTGGCGAGCCCCCGGCCCCCAGCGCCGGCGGCCCGCACCTGGACAGGAGCCACTCGTCATGCACCTCCGCCGCACCCTCACCGTCGTACCGCTCGTCCTCGCCGTGCTCGCCGCGCCGAGCCTTGCTGCACCGAAGGCGAAGCCGGTGCCGCCGCAGATCGTCGACCCCAAGGGTGACTCCCTTGGTGGGCAGGCCGGCTTCGACATTCTCAGCGTCGAGTACAAGACGAGCGGGCTCGGGAGCGGCAAGGCCTACGTGCCGAAGAAGCTCATCGTCACGTTGACACTCGCGGGTCCGCCGCGCACCGAGGGGCTGGTCGCGTACACCATGAGGGCCGAGACCGACACGTGCGGCAGGTTCATCGTCAAGTACACGCCGGGGACCGCAGTGAGTGGGTTGATCGGCGACACCTACGCGACGTTCGGCAGCTGCGCCGAGGGGATGTTCTTCCCCGCAAAGGTGAAGGGGTCCGTTGTGACCTTCGAGTTCGGCCTCAAGGCGACCGGCATCGATCGCGGAACCGAGGTCAGTGACTTCATTGCGACCGTCGACCTGAGCGATCCGGCGCTGGGGTCGTTCGGCAGCGACATCGTCTCGCCCGGGCTGCTCGACAAGGCGTCCGGCAAGGGGACCTGGTTGGTCCCGTAGCCGGACCGGTCAAGGCCCTGCGCGGGTACCCTTCGGCCATGACTCCTGAGGACATCGCCGCGGGGCGCGCTCGTTGGCAGGCGCGGTACGACGCCGCCATCAAGCGCGACGTCGACTTCACGACCCTGTCGGGCGTCGAGGTCGCTCCGGTCTACGGGCCGAAGGACGGTGACGCCTACGAGGGCTTCGAGCGGATCGGCTGGCCCGGCGAGTTCCCGTTCACGCGCGGGCTCTACCCCAGCGGAAACCGGGGCCGGATGTGGACCATCCGGCAGTTCGCCGGCTTCGGCAACGCGGTGCAGACCAACGAGCGCTACAAGATGATCCTGGCCGAGGGCGGCGGGGGACTCAGCGTCGCCTTCGACATGCCCACGCTGATGGGTCGCGACAGCGACGACCCGCGCGCGCTCGGCGAGGTGGGCCACTGCGGCGTCGCCATCGACTCCGCGGTCGACATGGAGGCCCTCTTCTCCGACATCCCGCTCGGCGGCGTCACGACCTCGATGACGATCAGCGGCCCCGCCGTACCGGTCTTCTGCATGTACCTCGTCGCGGCCGAGCGGCAGGGCGTCGACATCGCGACGCTCGACGGCACGCTGCAGACCGACATCTTCAAGGAGTACATCGCGCAGAAGGAGTGGCTGTTCCCACCGCAGCCGCACCTGCGCCTCATCGGCGACCTGATGGAGTACTGCGCGCAGACGATCCCGCGCTACAAGCCGATCAGCGTCTCCGGCTACCACATCCGCGAGGCCGGCTCGACCGCCGCGCAGGAGCTCGCGTTCACCCTCGCCGACGGGTTCGCGTACGTCGAGCTCGGGCTGGAGCGCGGGATGGACGTCGACGTGTTCGCCCCGGGTCTGTCGTTCTTCTTCGACAGCCACGTCGACTTCTTCGAGGAGATCGCGAAGTTCCGCGCCGCCAGGCGGATCTGGGCCCGCTGGCTCCGCGACGTCTACGGCGCGAAGTCCGAGAAAGCCCAGTGGCTGCGCTTCCACACCCAGACCGCGGGTGTGTCCCTCACCGCGCAGCAGCCGGACAACAACATCGTCCGCACCGCGATCGAGGCACTGGCCGCTGTCCTCGGCGGCACCAACAGCCTGCACACCAACGCACTCGACGAGGTGCTCGCGCTGCCCAGCGAGCGGGCCGCCCAGATCGCGCTGCGCACGCAGCAGGTCATCGCCGAGGAGACCGGCGTCGCCAACGTCGTCGATCCGCTCGGCGGCTCCTGGTACGTCGAGGCGCTCACCGACGAGATGGAGCGCCAGGCTGAGGAGATCTTCGCGCGCATCAAGACGATGGGCGCTCCGCAATCCGACGGCACAGCCGGCACCATGACGTCGGGCATCCTGCGCGGGATCGAGGACGGCTGGTTCATGAGCGAGATCGCCGAGGCGGCGTTCGTCTACCAGACCGCGCTCGAGAAGGGCGACAAGCGCATCGTCGGCGTGAACACGCTCACGTCCGCCGACGACGACCAGCTCGAGATCATGCGGATCAGCCACGAGGTCGAGGTCGAGCAGAAGCGAGCGCTCGCCGAGCGGCGGACCGCGCGCGACGAGGCTGCGGTCGCCACGGCTATCGCGCACATGGTCGACGTCGCGCGCACCGACGAGAACATGGTTCCTGCGATGCTCGAGGCGACCCGCGCCGAGGCGACCCTGGGGGAGATCTGCGACGCGCTGCGCGCCGAGTGGGGCGCCTACACCGAACCGCCGCGCTTCTAGATCTCGCTCGAGATTTCATCGCTTCGCTCGAAATCTCGAGCGACGAGAGCCACCCTTCCAGCGGCCCTCGTCGCGTGTCCCGCGGCGGGTCCGGTCGTTGGGCGGTAGGAGTCGCCGACCGTGGTGACGAACTTTGGTCTCAATGCACCTAATTCCCAGGAGCCCACATGTACCGACGTGTCGCATTCCTCGCCGTCCCGCTCGTGCTCGGTGCGCTCGCCCTGCCGGGGCACGCCGCCGCGCCGGCGCCGCAGATCATCGACGCCGCCGGCGACGCGCGCGGTGCGCAGGGCTCGATGGACATCGTCTCGGGCCAGTTCACGACCACCGGCACGGGCAAGGGCAAGGCGTACAAGCCGACCAAGTTCGTCGTCACGCTGACGCTCGCCGCCCCGCCGAGCAGCGGTCCCGGCCTGACCTACGAGATCGGCGCGGCGACGTCGTCCTGCGGTGACGTCGTGTTCACCTACGAGCCCGGTACGCCGTACAGCGCGCTGGCTGGCGTCAACGGCTGGGCCGACTGGGGCGACTGCCCGATCCGCGACGACAGCCCGTACGAGCTGCTCACGCCGAAGGTGACCGGCAACACGATCACGTGGAGCTTCGGGATGAAGCAGCTCGGCAAGGGGATGAAGGTCGGCACAGTGTTCAGCAAGTTCGAGGCGCGGGTCGACCCGAGCAACCCGGTCGTGCCCTTCCCGTCGAACACCACTGGCACCGCGCTCGGCCTGATCGACATCGGGACCGGCGCCGGGACGTGGAAGCTCGGCTGAGCCGAGTGCTCCGCCCGCGCGGCATCAGCCGGCCGTCACATGGCACGATCGGTCCATGACGACGGACGGCGTACCCCTGCTCGGTCAGAGCACCGCCTCGGCCAGCACGGCCGTGCTCGAGGTGACGGAGGCGACGTTCGGCGCGGACGTCGTCGATCGGTCCCGGCAGGTGCCGGTCGTCGTCGACCTGTGGGCGGAGTGGTGCGCGCCGTGCCGCCAGCTCGGCCCGGTGCTCGAGAAGCTCGCCGCTGAGGCGAGCGGGTCGTGGGTGCTGGCCAAGGTCGACGTCGACGCCAACCCGCGGCTCGCCCAGGCGCTGCAGGTGCAGGGCATTCCGGCCGTGAAGGCGGTCGTGAACGGCGAGCTGGTGGCCGAGTTCACCGGTGCGCTGCCCGAGGCGCAGGTGCGCGCATGGCTGGCGCAGTTCGTCCCGGCCGACGGGCCACCCTTCGCCGGGTCACCCTCCGCCGGGCCATACTCCGCCGGGCCATCCTCCGCCGGGCCATCCTCCGCAGGGCCGGCGGTGGCCGAGGAGCCGCCCGCGCCGCCTACGCCCGCCCTGGACCAGGCGGCGGTGGACCGGCTGCTCGGCACGGTCCGTAGCTCCACCGACGCCGAGCGTGACGAAGCGCGGGAGGCGCTGCTCGCTCTGCTCGCCGAGTGCGCGCCGGACGACCCGGCCGTGCTCGCCGCGCGCCGAGCGCTGGCCAGCGCCTTGTACTGACCCGCGGTAGGAACCGGGCCCGCCCGTGTAGAAGTGTCAGGTCAAGAACCCTCATCAGTAGGAGTGCTCGTGCGTCTTCGCGCCGCTGTGACCATCGCGTCCTGCCTGCTCGCCGCTGCCCCGCTCGTCGCCACCGCCGCCCCGTCCGGTCCGGTCGGTCCGGTCGGCGAGCCGGCGAAGGGGGTCGGCAAGAACCTCGTCCCGGTCGCCAACATCCCCTACACGGGTGGGACCGACCTCGAGTTCACGACGATCAAGGGCCGCGACTACGCCCTCGCGCCGTCGGAGAACGCGCACGGGGGCACCGGCGCGCTGCACGTCATCGACATCACCCGCCCGGAGCGACCGGTCGAGGTCGGCAAACTGCCCTGCAATGTCACCCAGAACGACGTCCAGGTCCGCGGCACCGTGGTGCTGATGGGCGTGGACGGCGGCGCCAAGGACGATGTCTGCTACCAGCAGCTCCGCGCGACCGGCGCCAAGGGCCTGTTCGTCATCAGCATCGCCAACCCGCGCAAGCCGCAGGCGATCGGCTTCCTGCCGGTCCCGCTGGGCGTGCACAACTCCACCTGGCACCCCGGTGGCCGCTACGTCTACATCTCGGACAGCGAGCTGGTCCCGTCGTCCGGCCAGCCGGTCGGCCGGCAGACCGGCCGGATCAACGTCATCGACCTGGCCAACCCGCGCGCCCCCAAGGAGGTCTTCGTCCTGGGCCTGCCGACCGGGCTGTCCAGCCACGACATCACCTTCAACGCCAAGGGCGACAAGGCGTTCGTCGCCGGTCTGACCGAGACGCTGATCCTGGACACCGAGAACGCCGCCAAGCCGTCGATCGAGACCACGATCGCCGACCCGAGCATCAACATCAGCCACGGCGCGGACCCGACACCGGACGGCAAGTACTTGCTGATCACCGACGAGCAGGCCGGTGCCGCGGCGAACGGCGTGTGCAACGCGGGCGGGGTGCACGTCTACGACATCACCAAGCCGGTGCCGGTGAAGGTCGGCTTCTACCCGTTCAACCCGACCAACTCGATCACTGCGACGACCAACTCGGGCGAGCTGACCTGCACCGCGCACGTGCTCGACTACAGCCCCGACGGCTCGACGTTCAGCAACGCCGGGTACGCCGCCGGCGTGCGGGTCGTGTCGACCAAGTCGCTGGTCGGCATGCCGACCGAGCTGGCCTACTTCACCGCGAACGACGCGGACACGTGGTCGGCGAAGACCTACAAGACCGACAAGTACCTCTTCGCTAACGACCTCGTCCGTGGGTTCGACGTCTTCCGCTACGACCCGAAGGCCGGCGCGGTGGACACCCGCACCGCCGCGCAGAAGGCGCGGCTGACGTTCCGCTCGTCGAAGACGTCGTCGTTCGCCGCGGGCGAGTACTGCTTCACGATCCCCGCCGCCTGAGCTCAGTCCTGATCTGGGACACCTCTACGTTCGCGACCGCCCCAAGTTCGAGGGTCCTCAGGGGCGGGGGCGCTCGCGGGTCGCGATCTCGATGACCCGCCGTACGCCGGGGTGGGTGACGATGTCGTCCAGCAGCAGCGGACGCGCTACGCCGTCGGGCCGGGTCTCTGCCAGCGGCAGGCGCCAGTTGGGGTACTCGTCGGTGGTCCCCGGCAGGTTGGGCTGGCGGACCTCACCGAGCGCGTCGGCGAGCGAGAGCCCGAGCAGCCGGCTGCTCGAGCGCGCGAGCAGCTCCGGCAGGGCGAGCCCCAGGTCCGCCGCGTCGCCGGAGTGGTCCAGCCCCTCAGCGCGGAGCAGGTCGAGCAGCCGTCGTCGGTCCTCGTCGTCCTCGGCCCGCTGGTCGGCCTCGGTGCGACCCGCGCCGAGCTGGTGCAGCTGCGCGCGCACCCGCGTCGGCTCACCGGTCCAGAATCCGCGCGCGGTGGGCAGGTCGTGCGTCGTGACCGAGGCGAAGGTGTCCTCGCGGTAAGCCGCCGGAGGCAGGTAGGCCCCGTCGTCGCCCTTGGCGAACCACAGCACCGCGGAGCCGTGGATGTGCCGCTCGGCCAGCGCCTCCGGCACACCGGCCTCGACCGTCCCGAGGTCCTCGGCGACCACGACCGCACCGGCGAGATGCGACTCGAGCGCGAGGACCGCCAGCAGGTCATCGGCCGGGTAGCGGACGTAGGTGCCGTCGGTCGCCGGGCGGCCGGCCGGGATCCAGTAGAGCCGGAACAGCCCCATCGCGTGGTCGATCCGGATGCCGCCGGCGTGCCGCAGCACCGATCGCAGGACCTCGCGGAACGCGGCGTACCCGCTCTCCGCGAGCCGGTCCGGCCGCATCGGCGGCAGCGCCCAGTCCTGGCCGCGCTGGTTGAACGAGTCCGGCGGGGCGCCGACGGTGGCGTCGAGTGCCAGGACGTCCTGCAGCGCCCACGCGTCGGCGCCGGTCTGCGACACCCCCACCGCGAGGTCGTGCACTATCCCGATCCGCTGCCCGGCCTCCTGCGCGGCCGCCTGGGCCGCGGCGAGCTGCTCGTCGCAGACCCACTGCAGCCAGGCATGGAAGCCGACCTGATCGCTCAGCCCGGCGGCCGCCGCCGCGACCTCCGGCGAGTCCGGCCGGCGCAGCGGCTCGGGCCACGCCGTCCAGTCCGCGCCGTGCCGCTCGGCCAGCGCGCACCACCGCGCGAAGTCCTCGAGTGACCTGCCCTGCGCGGCACGGTACGACGCGAACGCAGCCTCGCGCTGCGCCGATCGACCGGCCGCGTGGACCAGCTCCAGCGCCTCGCGCTGCAGTCGCGCCGTCGCGTCGCGGTCGAGCAGGTCGGTTGCGTTGAGGTCGGCCCCGTCCTGTGCCAGCCGGTCGACGCGAGCGCGCGCGGTCGGGTCCAGCCGGGCCAGCTCGGGGATGTCGGTGACCCGGATGCTGCCCGCGTGGCGGAAGCGCCGGCTCGAGGGGGAGTACGGCGAGTCGACCTGCGGCAGCGGCGGGGCGGCGGCGTGCAACGGGTTGCACAGCAGCAGGTCGGCGCCGCTCGCGCCGCTCCACCGCGCGAGCGCCGCGAGGTCGGCGTAGTCGCCGACGCCCCAGCTGCCCGACGACCGGACCGCGTAGAGCTGCACCATCCAGCCCCAGACCCGGCCGAGGTGCTCGGTGCCGGGGCATCGGTCCGGGGCGACCACGAGGTGCGCCGTCGTCACGACGCCGCCGTCGTCGACGACGAGGCGGTGGTAGCCGAGCGGCAGGTCGTCCGGCAGCGACACGACGTACGCCGGACGGCCACCCTGTGGGGCGGCGGCCGTCGCGACGACGGACGTCACCGGCACGCTCGCGCCGGCGTCGGTCTCGACCCGCAGGATCGGCACCGTCTCGGTCCGGACGGTCGTCGTACGACGGCCCGGCGTCACCACGACGGTCGGGTCGACGACCCGACGCGACGCCGCCGACTCGGCGTCGTGCAGAGCGGCCGCGACTGACTCGTCGGACGACGCGTCGACGCCGAGCAGCCGGAGGACCGCGACGACGGTCTCGGCCGGCACGTCGACCCGCTCGTCGGCCCAGTCGTCGTAGTGCGTCATGACGCCGTGCGCCTCGGCCAGCCGGGCCAGCGCGGGGTCGGGGAGCGGTCGCTCAGCCACGGTCGCGCAGCACCCAACCGCTGTCCGCGGGCACCAGGACGGTGGCACTGTAGGCCGGCATCCGCACGCCGCGGTCGAGGAGCTCGACCGGCTGTGACGAGAGCTCGCAGGACAGCGGCTGCGCTGTGTCGACCGGCACCTCCTGCAGGATGTCGCCGAGGTTGACCGCGACCTGCACCCGGCCGCGGTGCAGCACGAGCCACCGCCGGCCGACGTCGCAGGTGACGTCCACCGCGGAGAGCCGCCCGTCGTGCAGGTCGGGGATGCGACGGCGCAGCGCGATCAGCGCGCGGTGCCACTCGAGCAGCCGCCGGTGCGCGTCGCGCGACGGCTCCGTCCAGTCCAGCCGTGACCGCTCGAACGTCTCGGGCGCCTGCGGGTCGGGGACGTCCTCCGGCCGCCACCCGAACGCGGCGAACTCCGAGCGTCGCCCGGTGCGCACCGCCTCGGCGAGCTGCGGGTCGGCGTGGTCGGTGAAGTAGAGGAACGGGGTGCGGGCGCCCCACTCCTCGCCCTGGAAGAGCATCGGCACGAACGGCGCGGTCAGCACCAGCGCGGCGCCGACCTCGAGCTGCTCGGCCGAGAGCAGGTGCGAGCTGCGGTCGCCGGTCGCCCGGTTGCCGACCTGGTCGTGGTCCTGCAGGTAGCCGAGGAATGCCGTGACCGGGAGGTCCTCCACCGGGCGGCCGTGCCGTCGTCCGCGGTACGACGAGTGCTGCCCGGTGTAGACGAACACCTCGCGCAGGCAACGGGCGAGGTCGGGCAGGCCGGTGAAGTCGGCGTAGTAGCCGTCGCGCTCGCCGGTCAGCGTTGCGTGCAGCGCGTGATGGAAGTCGTCGCTCCACTGCGCCGCGAGCCCGTACCCGCCGCGCGACCGGGGTGTGACGACCCGCGGGTCGTTGAGGTCGCTCTCCGCGATCAGCACGAGCGGTCGGCCGAGCTCGTCCGCGAGCGCGTCGACGTGGCGCTGCAGCTCCTCGAGCAGGTGCACCGAGGACTGGTCGTAGATGGCGTTCACCGCGTCGAGCCGCAGGCCGTCGCAGTGGTA
>Ga0183260_10003620_pt1 | contig 12427 bp, 10 predicted proteins | sample AntDrymUQ4972206_2_FD_129768 | JGI IMG/M metagenome (GOLD analysis project Ga0183260, IMG submission 129768) | Polar desert sand microbial communities from Dry Valleys, Antarctica - metaG UQ497 (22.06) (version 2) (version 2) | ecosystem: Environmental > Terrestrial > Soil > Desert | place...
CGAAGATGCGATAAGGGCTCCCGAGGGCCGTGCACTTCATCAGATAGGCCAAGAAGCCATGAAGCTCGGTGCCACTGTGGGCGGGCCCGGTGAGGCACCCCGCCCGCAGCGCGGCGGTGCGCATTCCGTAGTAGCGCCCGTACTCCTGCACCAGGACGTCAGCTGCCACCTTGGACGCACCGAACAGGCTGTGCAGACTGGCGTCGACGCTCATCGACTCGTCGATGCCCTGCTCGGCCCACGGATGGGTCGGCTCGAGCTCCCACCTCGACTCCTCTTCGAGGAACGGGAGGCCGTTCGGCCGATCCCCGTAGACTTTGTTCGTGGACATGAAGACGAACACCGCCTCGGGGCACCACTTCCGCGTCGCTTCCAGGATGTTCAACGTGCCCACGGCGTTGATCCCGAAGTCGGTCGCCGGTTGGCGCGCCGCCCAGTCATGAGACGGTTGGGCGGCGGCGTGGACGACAAGCCTGATGTCCGTCCCGTATTGCGCGAACACGCGCTCGATGGCGGCGTCGTCACGGATGTCGACCTGGGCGTGTTGGTAGTTGGGGAGCTCCTGGGTGAGTCCCTCGACCGACCAGGCGGTTGACGCCTCGGGACCGAACAAGACACCGCGCAGGTCGTTGTCGATGCCGACGATGACGTCCGCACCTTTGGCATAGAACCGACAGGTCGTGGACCCCACCAGACCGCCCGAGCCCGTGACCACTACCACATCCACCTTGTGTCGATTGTGGCACCTTTCCGATCGGGCCGGGCTCTCGGCAGTGCTGCGACCGAGACCGTGTTCGGTCTCGGGCCCGGTAGCGCCGTCACCGGCCGTGCCTGCGGCGTGCCGCCGCTCCGTCGCTTTGGTACCTCCCAGCACCGACAGTGGTGAAAGCTCCCGCTGGAGCGTACCATCGCCCTACAGCTCGAACGTGACCTCGGAAGGGGCGCGGCCCTTGCACGAGACAGCCGAGGCGCCATCCGTGATCGCTACCATCGTCCACGCCCCCACCCGATGAGACAGAGGAGAAGGCCGGGATTGTCGAGCAAGGGTCAGTCGCGCCAGGACGTAGCCGTTGTGGTCCTCGCCGCCGGTCAAGGCCGGCGTCTGGCACGGATGGGGCACACCGGGCCCAAATGGTTGGCCGGGGTGGCGGGGCGGCCCATCGCCGCCTACCAGCTCGACGCCGTACGCCTGGCGCTGCCCCCCACCACTCCGCTGGTGGTGGTAGGGGGTCACCGTTTCGAGGAGCTCAGAGCGTGGCTGGCCGTGGGGGCGACCGGGATGCGGTTGGAGCTGGTCGAGAACCCCGCTTACGCCGAGCTCAACAACTGGTACTCGCTGCTGATGGCCACACGCCACCTAGACGCCATGGCCTGGCCCGGCCCCACCGTCATCCTGAACAGCGACCTCTGCGCCACGCCCTCGTGGTTCCAGGCGTTCCTGGCCTTCGTGGGCGAAGGGCTGCCCTCCGAGGGAGCCCTGGCCGTGGACTTGGCACGGCGCCTGACGGATGAGGCCATGAAGGTGTCCCTCGACAGTCACCGCGTCTGCCGGGGCATCGGGAAGGTGGGCGTCGCCGATCCCGGCGGGGAGTACGTCGGCATGGCAGCGGTCACAGAGAAGGGACGGGCGCTGCTGACTGCAGCCCTCGAGGAGTTCGTCGACGACTCCAGCCGAGGCGACGACTGGTACGAGGCCGCCTTCCAGTTGCTCATGGACCGTCACCGGCTCTTCACCGCCTGGCCGACGCCCGACAGCCGGTGGGTGGAGATCGACGACGAAGCCGACTGGGCCCAGGCCAGCGAGCTGATGGCCAAGACATGACGGCGGATCCCACCCACACAAGGCTGATCTGCATTCCTCGGGTGCTCGAGGTGGGCGCGGGCGCGCTGCACCGGGTGGCCGACCTGCTCCGCCGCGCCGACTTCCCCCTCGCCTCGGTGATGGTCGTGTGCGGGGAAGGGCCCAGCCACCGCTTCGCCACCGTGGTAGCAGAGGCCATCGAGGAGCGCGGTGGGCACGCCTCGATCCGTTCCGGGTTCCTCGGCTCACACGGCGAGGCCCGGGTCCTTGGCGACCTGGCCGAGGCGATGGGAGTGACCCTCTTCATCGCCGTCGGGGGTGGTCGGGTGATCGACATCGCCAAGCTGGCTGCTCTCCACGCCGGGCTCGACGTGGTGAGCGTCCCCACCTCCATCGCCAACGACGGCGTGTGCTCGCCCATCGCCTCCCTGAAGGACGCCACCGGCACGAACCGCAGCACCGCCTCCCGCATGCCGGCCGCGGTCATCCTGGACACTGACGTCGCGGCCTCAGCACCGGTACAGACCATCCGGGCCGGCCTGGGCGACCTGCTCAGCAACCTGACCGCCCTCAAGGACTGGCAGCTCGCCGACCGCCGAGATCATGACAGCTACGACGGCTACGCCGCGCTGATCGCCGAAGGTGCGGCCCGGCCTCTGCTGGCGGCACCGGGGGTCCAGGCCCGGGAGACGATCGAGATGCTGGCCAAGGGCCTTATCCTCAGCGGGTTGGCCATGGCCACGTCGGGTACCAGCCGCCCCTGCTCGGGGGCCGAGCACCTGATTAGCCACAGCCTCGACCTGCTGCTCGGACGCCGTGCCCGCCTCCACGGCGAACAAGTTGCCCTGGGCACTATCGTGGCCTGCGAGGCCCACGGCTACCTTCGAGACGAGATGCGAGAGGTGTTCGGGCGCTGCGGCCTGCCCACCAACCCGAGCCACCTCGGGCTCCCGCCCGCTACCCTTGTCCAGGCCGTCCTGGACGCGCCGTCCACCCGGCCCGACCGCTACACGGTGCTGGACGAGGTGGTGGGGAGTCCGGAGGCCGTACGGGACCTGCTGATGCGAGCCTTTCCCCAGAGCGCGCACGAGTTCACCCTCGAAGGGCTGGATGAGCACATCGGATCGTGAGCTGCTGCGGCGGCGGATCCTGAAGCAGACCGACTGCTGGTGGACGGTCGCCTTCGTCGACCCGTTGGCGATTCGCCTGCTTCCACCGCTGGCACGGCGGCCATGGGTGACGCCTTTCCGACTCACGGCCACCGCCGCTCTTCTCGGCGTGGTCTCCGGGGTGCTCTTCGCCACCGGCCACGTCGTCCTCGCCGCGGTGTGCTTCGAGGCACGGTTCTTCGTGGACTGCCTCGACGGGAAGCTGGCCAGGCTACGGGGTGTGTCGTCGCCAAGGGGAGCCTTCTTCGACCTCGGGTGCGACTTGGTCCTAGTCAGCGGGAACCTGGCCGCACTCGGGTGGCACCTGGCCAACCGCAATGATGTTCCTTTGGCTCTTCCCCTCGTCGTGGTCAACCTGTGTGTGGTCTCGTTCTGGTTCCTTCTTTACAGGGACCTCAAGGTCCCGGCGGCCAGACCCGAGCCGGAGGCGACCGGGGCCGGAGAGCGCGGCATCAAGTCCAGGGTGGGAGAGTGGTTCGACAGGCACCGCCTCGTCAGGTCTCCGCACATGGTGGAGTTCGAGACCCTCGCCCTCTTCCTCATGCCGCTCACGGGCAGGACCTCGCTCATCGTCGCCGGGCTCGTGCTCGCCGGTATCTACTACCTCCTGGCATCGGCCCGGCTGGTTGCCGTCATCTACCGCTCCGTTCCCGCCGTAACCGAGGCGTAGCAAGCTTCGAGCAACCCGAGGTTCCTCTCGGGCGTGTAGTGCTGCTCGTAGCGTCGGCGGGCCCGCGCTCCGGCCCGGTCGGCCACCTCCCCGTCGGCCAGGGTGGCGACAGCCCGTGCCAGCTCATCGGCGCCGGGAGCTACCAGGATCGCGGACGGATCGGGCCGCAGGACCTCCCTGCTGGCGCCCACATCGGAGCCGACCACGGGCAACCCGGCCGCCATGGCCTCCACGAGGACCATGCCGAACGGCTCGGGCCACGCCGACGGGAAGACGAGTGCTCGAGCCGTCTTCATGGCGGCGATGACCTCGACAGGGGGCAATCTGCCGAGGAAGCGGACGCCTGATGGAGCTGCCTGCTCGAGTTCGGCCCGCAGGGGCCCATCGCCGACGATGGAAAGGGACAGGGACGACGGGCCGCGCCTGGACCAGGCCTCGAGAAGCACGTCCACGCCCTTGCCCGGGGCCAGGCGACCTACGTACAGCACGGTATGGGACGCCGAAGGCGGTGACGCCCGCGGGCCCGGGTCGGCCACGAAGTGGGGCTTGACCTGGATGCGCTCCTCGGGAATACCCCCCTGGACCAGCAGGCCGCGAGCGAAGGCGCTCGGTGCCAGGAACAGCTCGACGCCGTCCTCCCACGTCCGTCGGCGCCTGTTCACGGCAATGGTGACCGCGGCCACCGACGACAGGGCAAGCGAATTCCGGTAGCACCGGTGCCGGACCCCTGGTGCGGGGGAGGCCCCGACGCACTTGAAGCACGGGGCTCCTTCCCGGAACAAGGTGCTGTCGATGCAGAAGAGCCGGTAGTTATGCACTGTCGCCACCACGGGTACCCGGGCCGACCGCAGGCCGTCCACCGCGGACGGCGAGAGGGCGAACCAGGTGTTGTGCAGGTGGGCCACGTCCGGCCGGACTTTTCGGGCCAGCCGCTCCAGCGTGCGCTGCGTCTCCCGGTTCCACGGTGCTCTCATCAGGGTGCTCGCCGTCTCCAGCGGGCGGCTCGGGTTGTCCACCACGTGCTGCACCACCTCGTGGCCCGAGGACCGCAGCACCGCAGCCTCCGCCGCCACCACCGCATCCTCACCACCTGGCTCCCGGTAACGGGTGTGGACCTGGAGGATGCGCACCCATCCAGGATGGCAGGCAACGGGGGGAGGCAGGCTGGGGAAACGCTCTCGAAAAGAGCCGGGATGCGGTAACCGGCCCAGGTGCTGTAGATTCTTCCTGGGCCTAGGCGGGACCGCAGCGTACCCAGGTCCGATCAACCTCAAACAGGCGGAGGCGCGCTCGTGAGAAACAACTCCCGGTGGATGGTGCTCGGCTGCCCTGGAACGGGCCGGCGGGCCGGTGCAGTGGCGGTGGTCATAGCCGTCATGACCACCGCCTTGATGCTTCTGGAGGAGCCGGCCGACGCGGCCTATGAGCAGCCCGCCATCCCGGACACCGCTTACGCCGTCCCGTCGGGAGCGGTGTTCGTCTCCAACTCGGGGAACGACGGCGCCTCCGGTACCCAAGGGGCGCCGCTGCGCACCGTGGCCAAGGCCGTCACCAAGGTGGGCTCCGGCGGCACGATCATCCTCCGGCAGGGTACCTACCGGGAAGCGCTCGGCAGCATCAGCAAGCGGATCACCCTGCAGCCCTACCCTCATGAGGAGGTATGGATGAAAGGCAGCAACGTGGTGACGGGCTGGGTCAAGTCGGGAACAACCTGGGTCAAGACCGGCTGGACCACCAGCTTCTGCCAGAGTTGCTACGACGGCCGGGCCATTGACCCTGCCCATCCCAACGCGGGGAGGCCCGACATGGTGTTCGTGAACGGCGCCCCGCTCATCCAGGTTTCGAGCGCGTCCGCTGTCACGGCGGGCAAGTTCTACGTCGACTACGCTGCCGACAAGCTCTACATCGGGACCGACCCCACGAGCAAGACGGTCGAGGCGGCCGCCCGTAGTGTCGCCCTCCAGCTCGACGGCTATGCCGCTGGCAGCATTGTCAGGGGCATCGGGTTTGCTCACTACGCGTCGTATTGGGACCCGGGCAACCAGCCCGCCGCGGTGGTGGCCAACGCCGCCAGCCTGACTTTCGAGAACGACGTGTTCGCGTGGAGCGCATCGAGGGGGCTTGTGCTCTACGACATCAAGCCGGTCGTGCGAGGCAGCACCTTTCTCTACAGTGGTTTCACGGGGATAGGCGGGCACCAGGCCCACGGCGCGCTCTTGGAACGCAACCGGGTGGCGGGCAGCAACCAGGAGCGCTTCTCGATCGCCGGGAACGCGGTGTCGGGAGCCGCAGGCGTGAAGATCACCAGAACCGACAACCTCGTGGTGCGTGACAACCGCTTCGAGGACAACTACGGGACGGGAATGTGGTGCGACGAGTCCTGCTACAACACAACGATCGTCAACAACCTCAGCAGGCGAAACGCCAACCACGGCCTGTCGTTCGAGGTGTCCACGAAGGCCATCATCGCCTCCAACGTGTCGGCGCTGAACAGCAACAAGGGGCTCAAGATCAGCGGTTCCACAGACATTCGGGCTTACAACAACACGCTGGCCAACAACTTAGGAAGCCAGCTCGGCGTGTACGAGGACTCGCGCAAGAACACCAATGCATTCGAGTGGAGCAGGGGCATTACCTGGGACACCAGGAACGTGGTTCTGCGGAACAATCTCATGTCGATGTCGGCTACGACCCCGGCGCCGCTGATTCACACCTACGACACCAATTACCCGAAGCAGGTCGGGGCGTCCGACATGATCGCCGTGCTCGACTACGGTGGCTATTGGCGGAAGGGGTCGAGTTCGCCCTCGACCTTCTCCTATTGGGTCTGGAAGACGTCCGCAAACAACTTCGGCACCCTCCCTGCGCTGCGGACGGGTACGAGCCGGGAGGCCAACGGGATGGCCTACGACAACGTGATGACGTCCCCCTTCTATGTGGACGAGGCCACTTGGAACTACAACCTGAAGTCAGGGAGCCCGGCGCTCGGCAGTGGCGATGTGCTGTCGTCCGACGTCGCGTCCGCCATCGGCGTTGCCGCGGGAGTCAAGGTGAACCGTGGGGCGCTGAAGGGCGCCGGCCTGGCGGCCACCTCATCCTCCACCGTGGCCCCCAGTACTTCTCCCACCATGACCATGCCGGTCTATTCGCTGTTCAACAGCGACCTCGGGGACAACCTGCTGACGCCCAGCGCGGCGGAGCGAGACAGCGCCATCAGCCGGTACGGCTATACCAGCCGTACCGGTTTCAAGGCCGCCAGTGGGGCGGGGGCCGGCGTCTCCCCCGTCTATCGCCTGAGGGGCGTCACCGCCGACGACCACCTCTACACGATCAGTGCGGCTGAGCGCGACGCGGCCATCTCTTACGGCTATCTGTACGAACATGTGTCCTTCTATGCCTCGGGCACGCAAGAGAGTGGGCTCGTCCCGTTGTACCGGCTGAGGAAGTGGGACGACCACCTCTACACCATCACGACTGCGGAGCGCGACTCGAGGGTGGCCAGTGGCTGGGTCTATGAGGGGGTTGCCTTCTATGTCGCGCCCTGACCCGCGGGGTGCTCACCAACTGGAGCGAGCCTCGCGCCTGGGACGTTCTGCATAAGGCGGAAGCCGACGAGGGAGCCCAGGCATCCGATGGTACGCCCAGAGTTGCTGAGCAAGCCTCGTCCGATGAGCCTGATCAAACCGTGAGTCGGGCGGCGGAAGCCGGGGACGATGTGTCGGTCGGGCTGGGGGTGTTCCGCTGGCTTGGCGGGATGACCAACCGCGCCGCGTCCCTCGGGCGGCGGGCGAGCGGGGCCGTCACCTCCACGTTCGTCAACGCGGGTGGAAGCCTCGTGCTCCAAGTCGTAGCCGCGCGGTCGCTGGGTGCCGCCGGATACGGCACTTTCGTCATCTTCACGAACATCCTGGTACTCACCACGGCCGTCCACACGGGCTGGACGGGTGACAGCCTCACCGTCCTCGACCGCTTCGACCCCCGGGTACGGGGTGGCTTGGTCCAGTCACAGCTGTTGTTCGTCGGTGCGGGGTTCCTCCTTGCGACCGGACTGACGTTGGTGCTCGGTCTGGGAGACCTTGGGACCGGCCTGGTCTTCGCCGCCATGGTCGCGCTCTGGCTCACAGAGGAGACGGGGCGGCGGCTCCTCATGGCCCGCCTCCAGTTCTGGCAGCTCGTCCTGAACGACAGCATCTACGTCGTCACCTGCCTGGGCGCTCTGGCTGCCATCCGCTGGACGGCCGGATCCCTGAGCATTGCCAGCTTCATCACGGCGATGGCAGTGGGGGCCGTGGTCGCGGTCGCCGCCGCCCTCGTCCAGCTGCCTCGGTCCGAATTGACGTGGGCACGCCCGAACCGTGGTGGACTGGCCGAGGTGGCCAGGTTCGCCGGCTGGCGCTCGGCCCAAACCGGACTGCGCCCGCTGGCGGCGCTGGTGATGCGCGTGCTCGTCTCCCTCTTGAGCACGCGGTCCGCCCTCGGGCGTATCGAGGCTGCTCGGCTGTTGATCGCGCCCGCGCTCACGTTCCTCGCCGGCTTCAGCTCGTTCCTGCTACCGCTCTACTCCGAGGACGAGCGGGAGCGGCAGGGAAGGCGCACACTCTCGGTCAAGGCGGGGATGCTCGCCCTGTTCTCGATCAGCCTCGGCTACGGGGCTGTGGCCGTCGTCTTCTCGGGACCGCTGTCCCGGCTCCTCACCGCCGGCTCTTTCTCGGTGAGCCGGGTGGCCGTGGCAGGTTGGGTGGTGTTCGCCGCCGCCTTCGCTCTCGGGCTGCCGCCCGCCAACGCACTGGTTGCCCGCCGCCGCTCGCGCGAGGTGTTCAGGATGCGAGTGGTCGACTCACTGGTTGGCCTGGGGTTGGTGGTCGCCGTGCTCCTCCTCGGCTCGCCGACTCTCGTCCCGTGGGCCTTTTCCGTAGGGGCCCTGCTGGGAGTCTGGCTGGTCGCGAGACTCGCCCGATGAGGGCTCGACCTCGGGGGAACTGATCTCGAGGCGGGCCCGCGGGCAGGGTTGACCACCACCGGCGTCACCGATTCGGGCGGAAGGACCTCCTTCACCTACACCAGCCCCACGGCGGGCACCGATGTGGTGCGGGCCAGCTTCGTATCCGGCGGCACCACACAGAGCTCCAATGACGCGACGCAGGTCTGGACGGCGTCCACGGCAGACACCACTGCGCCCACCTGCACGGTGACCAGGCTCATCACCGGTCCGCCCAAGCAGCAGCAGGTGACGGTGGTGGACAACGGCAGCGGCCTCGCCTCCATCACCAACGTGAACGCGATCAACGGCACGGTCAGTGTTCCGTCTTTCACGCCGGGCACGAAGTCGATCGTGATCACCGCCACCAAGACCGATCAGTCCAAGCGGACGTTCTTGGATCAGACGCAGTGCCTCTTGTTCCCGGCCACGTCGGTGGCGTCGAACTCCCAAGTGACAGCGGCTCGGTCTGTGGTCGGCGCCTAGACGGTAGAGCGCCGGCCACAGAAGCCGGGACTGCCAGAACGCCGTGGCGAGTTACGGTGACAGATGTGGTCCAGTCGAGGCTTCTGCGGACTACTCCCGTCTGGGGGGCCGGGAAGCAAGCCGTGCGGCTCATGGGGATGGCGTCGGCACCTCTGCGCCCTCTTCCCGACTTCCTCATCATCGGGACCAAGCGAGGCGGCACCACCTCGCTGTTCAGGTACCTGTCCGAGCACCCTCAGGTGCTCCCTCTGTTTCCCTCCGCCAGCCTCCTCCCGTTACGGGAGGACATGAAGGGGGTCCACTACTTCGACACCGGCTATCGCCATGGGCGGGCCTGGTACCGCTCACACTTCCCGTCGGTGATCGCCCGCCGCCGGACCGAGGGCCGCTCCAGCGGTTCGGCGGTGGCGGGGGAGAGCTCGCCGTACTACCTCTTCCACCCCCACGCTCCGGCTCGGGCCGCAGGCACCGTACGCCAGGCCCGCATCGTGGCCATGCTGCGGGATCCGGTTGAGCGGACCTACTCCCACTACAGCGAGCAACGGCGCAACGGGGTGGAGACACTGACCTTCGAGGAGGCCCTGGCCGCCGAGCCCGAACGGCTGGCAGGAGAGGCCGAGCGCATGTCCGCCGATCCGTCGTATTGCAGCTTCGCCCACGAGCACCAGTCCTACGCCAGCCAGAGCGAGTACCTCGCCGGCCTCCGGCGTTGGTTGGGCGTCTTCCCGCCGGAGCAGGTCCTCGTTATCGCTAGCGAGGACTTGTACCGCGACCCTCAAGCGGCGTGTGACCAGGTGGTCCGCCACCTGGGTCTCGAGCCGGTTCCGCTGAACAACGTCCGGCCTTGGAACGCCGCGCCCCGTGCTGACATGGCGAACGCCCTACGCCGGGAGCTGGAGATTCGCTTCGCCCCGCACAACGAGAAGCTCATGGCCCTCCTCGGGCGGGATCTCGGTTGGGATCGATGACCGCCGACGGCGAGCTCACCGGGACCGCGAACGGCCGGCTCCGCCCCCGCATCCTGGTCGTGGCCCCGAGCGCTGAGCTGTACGGCTCGGATCGGACCCTGCTCCAGGCTATGCCGGCGCTGGTGCAGCAGTTCGACGTCACCGTGGCAGTTCCAGCCGAGGGCCCCGGGCTGGCCTCATTGGAGTCGATGGCCACCGAGGTCGTGAGCCTGCCCGACTACGCCCTGCGCCGCCGCCACCTCACCCCGGTCGGGTTCCTCCCCTGGCTGTGGCGCTGCCTCGTCTCTGTCGTCCGGCTGCAGCGTCACCACCGGAGGCAGCCCTTCACCCTCGTCTACTCGAACACCCTGGCTGCATCGCTCGGGCCGGTGCTCAAACTCCTCTGGCGGAGAGCCCACGTGGTGCACGTCCACGAGTGCCCGGTGTCGCCGGCATGGCTGCCCAGGATCCTCCTCGCCATCGTGCGGGCTTCGGCGGACGTTGTGGTGTGCAACTCGCGTTTCACCAGGGACTACCTGATCAGCCACCAGCCTGCACTGGCTGCTCGAAGCGTCGTGGTGCACAACGGTGTGGAGCCGGTCGAGGCACCGCCCGTCCCCGTTCCGGGGCCATGGTTCCGTATCACCTGCGTCGGGCGCATCCACCCGAAGAAGGGCCAGGCCGTCTTGATCGATGCCGCCCGCATGGCTCGTGACGCCGGTCACCCATGGTCCCTGCACTTCTACGGCGACGCCCTCCCCGAGCATCGGGAGCTGGAGGCCGGCCTCAGGAGGCTGGTGGCGGACCACGGCCTCGAGGACCGGGTCCACTGGCACGGCTTCGAAACCGATCCGTTCAAGCGCTACGGGGGCGCCGATGTGGCCGTGGTGCCGTCAGTGCAGGCCGAGGAGTTCTCCCTGGTGTGCGCCGAGGCCCAGGTGATGCTGCTGCCCGTCGTGGCCACGGGACCGGGCGGGCCATCGGAGATCCTCGTCGAGGCCGAAACGGGCTTCGTGGTCCCCCCGAACGACTCCGAAGCCCTCTTCAAGGCGCTGCGCACGCTGGAGTGCGAACCCGCCCTGCGAGTGAGGATGGGTCGGAAGGGCCGGGAGCGCGTGCTGGCCCAGTTCTCGGAGGATGCCTACTCGCGGAGGCTGACCGAGGTCCTGCTCCGAGCGGCTGGACTCCGTCCCGCCACCCCGCTCGATCAGCAGTCGTAGAGCCTTGGAACCGCGAAGGGCCTGAGTGGGCAACGGGGCCTCACATGGGCGGTCAGCTCAGAAGCTGTACTTGGTCAGCCTCCGCAGCAGTCCCAGCCGATGCAGAACTGGCTTCTCGTATCGCCGAAGCGCCGTGCGTTCCCTGTTCATCCGCCCCCGATCACGCCGTGGCACACATTGGACCACGGAGGGCCCTTCGGCAAGCGCTCTGGTTGGCCGGCTCCGGCCCGCTCGGGGCGGACGGCCTTTCCCAGCCGCGGCGTGTCCTTGCAATGGCCAGAGGTCAGAACTCCATCCCTCTCCGGGGCGGAGGCATGGTGGTGCTGGTGGTCGTCGGGGTCCCAGGAGTGACCGGGGTCGTGCTGGTAACCGTGCTGGTGCTGGTGCTGGTGACGACCGGCGCCGTGGTGCTCGTCGTGGTGGAAGGCGGGGCCTTCGGGCTCGTCTGAGCACAGGCCGAAGCCACCGCGCCCGCCACGAGCACACAGGCAACCGGGAGGCGAAGACGCACGAAGCCACCCTAGGTGGCTGGTGTCGAACGGTGTGCTGCTGAAAGCGGCACAAGCGGACGAGCGGTCATGGCCTCCGGATGGCGAGTTGCTCGGAAAGGCAACTGAGCCCGGGCCCTCATCACTCGTACACCACGTCCGTGGACGCAACTGCCGCCTCGGTTCCCCCGCGGTGTTCCGCGCCACACTTCACGCAGGCACCGCCCATTCTCCGCCCGTCGTGGAGCGCAAGCCGAGAACGGCAAGGCGCGCCAGGTTGGCGGCGGCGGCGAGGAGCTTGAAGTCGGCGTCGACCTTGGCTCTGCCTCGCACCCGAGCTCGTCGTCCGCCGTGCGTGCGGCGCATGAGTGGGCCAGCTTGCGCTCCACCTTGGGCCGGGTGGCGCGGTAGTCGGATTGCCAGTCGGGATCTGCCTGACGTCGGCGGGCGCGGGTCAAGGCATCCTCGTGGGGCCCGACTCGAATGGTGCGCCCACCGGCGGCGTTGCTGCACTGTGTCCGCAGCGGACAGGTGGCGCACGCATCCCCGAACGAAGCGGTGCCGGCGCCGTCGTTCCCCCTGCGGATCCTGACCGTCACCGCTGCCGGGCAGGTGACGGTGTCGTGGCCGAGATTGATGTCGAAGCGGTCCTTGGTGAAGCGCCCGCC
>Ga0183260_10003621_pt1 | contig 12426 bp, 12 predicted proteins | sample AntDrymUQ4972206_2_FD_129768 | JGI IMG/M metagenome (GOLD analysis project Ga0183260, IMG submission 129768) | Polar desert sand microbial communities from Dry Valleys, Antarctica - metaG UQ497 (22.06) (version 2) (version 2) | ecosystem: Environmental > Terrestrial > Soil > Desert | place...
CCGTACCCCTCGGGGACGCTGCACATGGGTCACATGCTCGTCTACACGATCGGGGACGTCGTCACGCGTTTCCGGATGCGGAACGGCATGCACGTGCTCCATCCCCAGGGCTTCGACTCCTTCGGGCTGCCGGCGGAGAACGCGGCAATCCGTGAGGGCGGTCATCCACGAGAGATCACCGAGCGGAACATCGAGCACATCACGGGCTCGATGCGCCGCATCGGCTGGGGTTACGACTGGTCGCGTGTTCTCTCCACGCACGACCCGCGGTACTACCGCTGGCAGCAGTGGCAGTTCCTGCGTTTCCTGGAGCGTGGGCTGGCCTACCGAAAGGGCGCTCCGGTCAAGTGGTGCCCCAATGACCAGACGGTGCTCGCGAACGAGCAAGTGTTGGACGGGCGGTGCGAGCGCTGCGGGACCGAGGTCGAGTCGCGCCTCATGGAGCAGTGGTTCTTCAAGATCACCGACTACGCGCAGTCGCTGCTCGACGACCTGGCCACGGTCGACTGGCCGGAGTCGATCAAGGCGCGCCAGCGGAACTGGATCGGGCGGTCGGAAGGCGCGGAGATCGTCTTCCGGATCGAGGAGTGGAGGGAGGACGTGCCCGTGTTCACCACCCGGCCGGACACGCTCTTCGGCGCGACGTTCTTCGCCCTGGCGCCCGAGCACGAGCTCGTCGCGCGAATCGACTCGGACGAGGTGCGCGAGTACGTCCGGCGGTCCGCAGCGAAGAAGACGGCAGAACGGGCGGCGGCCGAGGAGACGACCGGCGTCTTCACGGGCCTGCACGCCATCAATCCCGCGAACGGCGAACGGATCCCCGTCTACGTCGCGGACTACGTGCTGACCGACTACGGGACGGGTGCGCTGATGGCCGTGCCTGCTCACGATCGGCGCGACTTCGACTTCGCGCGAGCGTTCGACCTTCCGATCCGCCAGGTGGTGCAGTCCGTCGACGGCGAGACGGTCGCTGACGAGCCCTTCGTCGCCCATACCGAGGGCGAAGTGCTCGTCAACTCCGGTGAGTTCGACGGGCTGCCGGCCCCGGAGGGCGGCCGTCGGATCGTCGAGCGGCTCGAGGCAGAGGGCAGCGGCCGCCCCGCCGTGAACTTCCGGATCCGCGACTGGGGCTTCTCTCGGCAGCGCTACTGGGGCTGCCCGATCCCGGTGGTCTATTGCGACGTCTGCGGGATCGTGCCCGTGCCCGACGATCAGTTGCCTGTGCTCCTTCCCGACATCGAGGACTACAAGCCGAAGGGCAGACCGCCGCTCGCGCAGGCCGAGGAGTGGGTGAACGTCCCGTGCCCTGCCTGCGAGGCGCCCGCGCGCCGCGAGACCGAGACGATGGACACATTCGTCGACTCCTCCTGGTACTTCCTGCGCTACTGCGATCCGTGGAACGACGAGGCGCCGTTCGAGCGCGCTGCTGTCGACTACTGGAACCCGATCGACCTCTACATCGGCGGCGTCGATCACGCGACGGTGCACATGATCTACGCCCGTTTCTGGATGAAGGTCCTGAACGACCTCGGGCTGATCGGCTTCCGAGAGCCGTTTGCGCGCTTCTACTCGAACGGGTGGGTGACCCTCGGCAATGTCAAGATCTCGAAGCGCGCCGGGAACGCGATCGGCCCCGAGCAGTTCGTGGAGATGCACGGGGCCGACGCGTGCCGGCTGAACATCCTCTTCCTCGGCCCGGCGAACGAGGACATGGAGTGGACGGAGTCGAGCATCGAGGGGATGGCGCGTTTCGTCCGGCGGCTGTGGCGGGTCGCCTTGGAGGTGTGCGAGCTCGCGCCCGAGGGCGAGCCGGTCGATGACGCGCTCGCACGCAAGGCGCACGCGACGATCGCGAAGGTGACCGACGACGTCGGGCGCCGGTTCGCGTTCAACACCGCGATCGCGGCGGTCATGGAGCTCGTCAACGAGTTGTCGCGCGACACCGGTGGTCTCTCGGCTCGCTTCGCGGCCGAGACGGCGGTCTCGCTCCTGCAGCCGTATGCGCCGCACGTCACCGAGGAGCTCTGGGAGCGGCTCGGTCGTTCGCGTCTCTGGACCGAGCCGTGGCCGGCGGCCGACGCGGCCCTGCTCGAGCACGAGACGATCGAGATCGCGGTTCAGGTGAACGGCAAGCTGCGCGACCGACTGCACGTGCCTGCCGGGACGTCCGACGACGAGTTGATCGCTCTGGCGCTCGCGTCAGAGCGCGTGCGGGCGCACATGAACGGTGATCCCCGGCGCACGATCGTCGTGCCGGGGCGCCTCGTGAACGTCGTCGTGTAGCGCTGGTCAGAGGTCGAGCTCGACCACGACCCCGAGATGATCCGACGGCAGGAATCCGAGCGGATCCGCTCGGTGTCCCAGCGTCGCGGCGCCTCGAACGCCGACCTCGAGCCCACCGGCTCCGACGAGCACGTAGTCGAGCCGAACACGAGGCTCCGGATTCGGCATCGTGTTGCCGGCGGCCGCTGAGGCGTCGGTCAGACCGGCGGAAAGGAGATCCTCCACGACAGGGTCCCCAGGCGGCGCGTTCAGGTCACCGCAGACGAGAAGCGGCGGCTCGAGCGAGCCGACCGCGTTCGCCAGCTCGCGGACGACCGGGGCGCGATCGCCGCTCCGACCGAGCGGCAGGTGAAGGGTGACGAACGTCAGACGGCGGGAACCGGCGTCGAGCTCCACGACGAGCGGCGGAGGGTAGTCGAATGTCTCGACCCCGAGCTGCAGCCGGCGAGCCGCGACGACGGGCGAGCGGGAGAGAACAGCCAGCCCGCGCGGGTGGTCGTCCTCGCAGACATGCATCCCGAGCCGGTCTGCGAGCTCCGCCGCGCAGCTTCTGCCGTCCGGCTGTCGGGTGTTCTCCTGGAGAGCAACCACATCGGCGCCGATGCGCGCGAGCTCGGCCACGAGCAACGGCGCGCGGCTCTTCCAGGCGTGGACGGGATCGTCTTCACGGGAGGCGGGTGATCCGGGGAGCGCACCCCGAGCGATCCCTCGCTCGCGCGTATAGGTACCTGGGGCATTTCCACCCCACAGGTTCCAGGTTGCAACCACACACCGTCCGCCAGGCACGCGCCGATCGTGCCCGATGCGCCTCGGGGGAGTCGCCGGCACACATTCGGCACGAAGTCGACACACACCCGTGACTGGTTGGGCGCGACCCTGGCTGGATGATCAACCTGACGCGCACGCAAGTCGCGCTGCTCCTCGTGCCGCTCCTCGTGCTGCTCACCGTCGCGGGCTCGGAGCTCGCCGGTGTCGGGGCGAGCGAGGGGCCCTCGCAGGCAATGCCGCTGACGCGGGTCGAGTCGGACGCGACCGCCGGCGCCGGCTCAGCGCCAAAGCTCGTCGTCCACGTCGTCGGGGCGGTGCGACGGCCGGGGCTCTTTCGGGTGACAGAGGGGTCGCGCATCGCCGACGCGCTCTCGAGGGCCGGTGGCCCGACGAAGCGGGCCGACCTCACGGCCGTCAACCTGGCGGCGCCCCTCGTGGACGGCCAGCAGGTCGTCGTCCCTGTTCACCTCCCGGCCGGCGTTGCTCCACCGGCCGGGACGAGCCCGCCCGGGGGCAAGGTGAGCCTCGGCCTCGCGACGCTCGAGGAGCTCGACGAGCTTCCCGGGATCGGTCCAGTGACGGCGCAGAAGATCGTCGACTGGCGCACCTCACACGGCCCGTTTCGCACGGTCGAGGATCTCGACGACGTGCCGGGAATCGGCCCGGCGCGGATCGAACAGCTGCGGGAGCTCGTCACACCGTGAGTCGCGCCCGCACCCTCGAACGGGCGCTCCTGACGTCCTGGCCGACGCTGCTTGTTGCGGCGGCGTGCACCGGGATCGCGGGCTCACAGTGGGTGCGACCACCGGCGGAGATCCTTGCAGTCGTCATCGGCCTCAGCCTCGGAGCCGCGATCCTCCTGGTCCGTGCGACGCGGCTCGGGTTCGCGGCGGTGGCACTCGTCGGGCTCGGCCTATGGTGGGGAGGTCTGCGCGGCGAGGCGCTCGAGCAGAGCGTGCTCGCGGCGCGTATCGGGGAGTCGGCCTCGGCCCGCGTCGTCGTCACCGGCCCGGTTCGTCGGACGCCGTTCGCGATCCGTGTCCCTGCGGAGGTCGTCCGCTTCGGGACAACGCGCTTTCGTGAGCGCGTACTCCTCGAGCTGCCGCCCGAGCGTGCGCCCCCGCAGGGTGCCGTCCTTGAGTTGCGTGCGCAGCCGGTCGCGCCGCGAAGGCCCGAGACCGGCTTCGACGAGCGCGGCTGGCTCGCACGGCGCGGCGTCCACGTCGTGGTGCGTGGCGAGCGGCCGCGGCTCGTCGGTCGGCGGGGTGGGATCGGTGGCGTCGCCGACCGGTTGCGCACGCACGTCGAGAAGACGCTGGCGCGCGGGACGCGCGGTGAGCGCAGGCGGCTCGTCGCGGGGATCGTGCTCGGCGAGGACGGCGAGATCGACCGTGAGCTGCGACACGACTTCGAGGCGAGCGGCCTCATGCACCTTCTCGCCGTGTCGGGTCAGAACATCGCGATCGTTGCGATCGGCGTCGTCACCGCAGCCCGGATCGCCGGTGTCGGCCGCCTGCTCGGGGAGGCGATCGCGATCGGTGTCGTGCTCGCCTACGCCCTCGCCGTGGGGTGGCAGCCGTCCGTCGTGCGCGCCGCCGTCGCCGGTGTGCTGGTCTCGCTCGCGTGGATCGCGGCCCGACCGAAGGATCGCTGGCACTTTCTCGCAATCGGTGCTCTGGTGCTCCTGGCGTGGATGCCGGCGTCTGCGCTCGAGCCGGGATTCCAGCTCTCGTTCGCGGCGGTGGCCGCCATCTTTGTCGTACTGCCTCGCGTCTCGGGCGTACCCGATGCCTATCCCGTCCCGCGCAGTCTCTGGCAGGTCGTCGTTGTCGCCGGCGCCTGCGGTCTCGTGACGGCCCCGATCGTGTGGCTCCACTTCGGCGCGGTCGCGCTCTGGACCATCCCCGCGAACGTGGCCGCCGAGCCGGCGATGCTGCCCCTGATCGCCCTCTCGCTCGCCGCCGTCGCGATCGAGCCGCTCCTGCCCGGAGCGGCCACCGCGCTCGCGTGGCTCGCCGGCTGGTGCGCCGCTTGGATCGCGTTCGTCGCGCGGGCCGTCGCCGACTGGCCGTCGGCGGAGCTCGAGTCGCCGCTCTTCTTCGTCGCGCTCGTTGCCATCGCTCTCGTCGTCGTGGTGCTGCGGCGTACGCCCCGGTATCGCCGACGGCACGCAGTCGTCGGGCTCGCCTCGCTCGCGCTCGCGGTCGGCGGGGTTGGGTGCGCGCTACGTCCGGCTCCCTCGTGGGAGGAGCCTCAGGGCCTCCGCGTCACGTTCCTCGACGTCGGCCAAGGTGACGCGGTGCTCGTCGAGGCGCCAGGTGCGGCTCTGCTCGTCGACCAGGGACCGCCCGAGGCCGATGTCGCGGGACAGCTCCGCGCGAGCGGCGTCCGCTCGCTCACCGCCCTCGTCCTCACGCATCCCCAGCGCGACCACATCGGCGGCGCTGCTGAGGTGCTCGAGCGGCTGCGGGTCGCCACGGTCGTCGATCCCGGTCTCGCCGTGGTCTCGCCGTTCCACGCGGAGGCGATCCGCACCGCCCGCAGGCGCGGCGTACCGGTCGCGCTGGTTCGCGCCGGCGACACGTACCTCGTCGGCCGCCTTCGCGTGCGAGCTCTCTGGCCCGACGGGCCGGGTCTCGCGAGCGAGGATCCGAACCTCAACGCGACGGTGCTGCTCGTCAGCTACGGGGCGACCGATGTCCTCTTGACCGCGGACGCCGAGAGCGACGTCACCCGTCGACTTCCGCTCCGGCCGATCGAGGTCCTGAAGGTGGCACACCACGGCTCGGAGGATCCCGGGCTCCCTGACCTCCTGCGGGTTCTGCGGCCGCGGGTGGCCGTGGTCTCGGTCGGCGAGGACAACGACTACGGCCACCCGCGGCCCGAGACGGTTGCCGCACTCGCGGCCGACCGCGGGCTCCGCACCTGGCGAACGGACGAGGACGGGCGCGTCGTGGTCGAGTCGAATGGCTCCGAGTTGACGGTGCGATCCGAGCGGTGAGCCGGTGAGTAGGGTTGACGGAGATGGCGACGAGCGAGTTGAAGCCCGTCTACCTGATCATCGGGAACGACCGCCCGAAAGTGGAGTTGGCGCTCGCGCGGCTCCGTGCCCGCTTCGACCCCGGGTCGATCGAGCGGCTCGGCGCCGCCGGCAAGGAAGGCGTCAGCGGCGTGGACGTCGTGGGCTCCTGCAATGCGGGCACGTTGCTCCTCGGCGAGCGGCTCGTCCTCGTAACCGAGATCGACGGGCGCAAGGACGATCGTGGAAGGCTCACGGGCGCCTGGAAGGCGGCGGACGTCGAGGCCGTCGTGGCGTACCTCCGCGCACCCGCGCCGGGGACGGTGCTCTGCCTCGTCGCCGAGGAGCTGAAGCAGGACTCCGCCTTGGCGAAGGCGTGCCGGGCCGCGGGCGACGTCCTCGTCTGGGAGGTCGACCGGAAGAAGATCGGCGAGTGGGTCGCGAAGGGATTCGCCGAGCGCGGCGTGAAGATCGAGCGGGAGGCCGTCGACGCGCTCGTCGAGTGCGCCGGCGAGGACAAGCTCGCGCTCGCCCTAGAGATCGACAAGCTCGCGATCTGGGCGGACGGCGAGCCGATCGGCGTCGACGAAGTTCGCCGCGTGGCCGTGGTGACGAGCGAGATCCCTCCGTGGGAGCTCACCGACGCGTGGGGCCGACGTGACATCGGCGCTGCGCTCGCCGCGATGGAGGCGATGCTCGACCGGGCCGACGGTGCGGCGCGCGGCGGAGTCGCGGGTCTCGCCGGACTGCTCGGCGGACACCTCGGCAAGCTGACGCGGATGAAGGCGCTCCTCGAGTCGGGCCTCCGGTCGAAGGAGGCCGCGACGAAGCTCGGACTGAAGCCCTACCCGGCGCAGAAGCTCGCCCGACAGGCGGAGGAGTTCTCGGTGGAGGAGCTCCGCGACGCGACGACGCGTCTGGCGCGCCTCGACCACGCGCTGAAGGGCGGCAGCCGCCTCGCGCCCGAGCTGGAGCTCCAGCTCGCCGTGGCCGACGTCGCCCGCGAGCCGAGGTAGGGGCCGGACCTGTCCGGCCCTACGCAGCGGCGTCGTCGCCGCGCGTGAGACGCGCGGCCTGGCTCTTCTTGCGCGCCGCGGTGTTCTTGTGCATGGCCCCACGGGCTGCAGCACGATCGATCGTGCGCACGAGCTCGCGGTGCTCGGCCGCGACGGTCTGCTCGTCGCCGTCGGCGACGGCCGTCTCGAGACGCTTCGCGAGCGTCTTCACCGTCGAGCGGTAGCGGAGGTTCTCGAGCCGCTGCCGCGTCGCGATGCCGACGCGCTTCTTCTGCTGCTTGATGTTCGCCATACGTGAGAGTGCCCCGACCGGTCCGATCGCGAGCCGCGGGATGGTAGCAGAGGTGCTTCCGATGATTCCACGAAACTCCGGTGGCATGGACGATCCCGAGCCGACCCCGGACGACGAGCGCACGCACCGCCGGAGGCTCGCGCGCTCGACCGCGATCTTCGGCGCGGCGACCGCCGCCTCGCGGGTTCTCGGGCTGGTCCGGGAGATGATCGCCGCGTATCTCTTCGGCGCGGGCGGGCGCATCAACGCCTTCACCGTCGCTTTCCAGATCCCGAACCTCGTCCGCGCGCTCGTCGCCGACACGGCGCTCTCGGGCGCCTTCGTCCCGGTCTTCAGCGAGCTGCTCGAGAAGGGCGAGCGCGCGCGGGCCTGGCGAGTCGCATCGACGATCTTCTGGCTCGTCCTGCTCTTCACAACCGGGCTGACTGCGCTCTTCGTCCTCGCGGCCCCCCTGGTGGTGGAGCTCTTCGGCAACCCCGGTGGCGATGTCGATCTGGCGGTCGGCCTCTCACGCCTCCTCTTTCCGATCGTGACGCTGCTCGCACTCTCCGGAATCGTGGTCGGCGTCCTCAACGCGTACGACCAGTTCACGGTGCCGGCGCTGACGCCGGTTGCGTGGAACCTCGTGATCATCGGCGGGCTCGCCCTCGGCGTGCCGTGGGCAGACGGCGACGAGGCGGAGCTCTACGTCTACGCGGGCGCGATCGTCATTGCGACGCTCGTGCAGCTCCTGCTGCCGATCCCGTGGCTCCGCGGGCTCGACGGCCGGCTGCGCGTCGCGTTCGACTGGCGCGATCCCGCCGTCCGCCGGTTCCTCGTCCTGATGCTGCCCGTGACCCTGACGCTCGGTCTGATCAACGTCTCCACGCTGATCGGGACGGTCTTCGCATCGCGGCTGATCGATCCCGAGCTCGCCCCGCGCGCGATCGATCTCGCGTTCCGCCTCTACATGCTCCCGCAGGGGATCTTCTCGGTTGCGGTCGCAACCGTCCTCTTCCCGACGCTCTCGCGGCTCGCGGCGCGCGCAGACATGGGCGCGTTCGGTCGGACGCTAGACGCGGGGCTGCGTCAGATCGGCTTCCTGCTCATTCCCGCAGGGCTCGTCTCGGCCGTGCTCGCCGAGCCGATCACGCGTCTCGTCTACGAGCGCGGCGAGTTCACGTCCGACCAGACGCCCGTCGTGGCCGGCGCGCTCGCAGCCTTCGCGGTCGGGCTCGTCTTCAACGGCTGGATGCTGCTCCTCAACCGCGCGTTCTACGGTCTCCAGGAGAACTGGATCCCGACCGTCGTGGCACTCGGGAACCTCGCGCTCAATGTCGCCCTCTTCGGGGCGTTCTACTCGCTCGGGGTCTGGGGGCTGCCGCTCGCCGTCTCGCTCTCGAATCTCGCCGGCGCCGTCGCTCTCGTTGTGCTGATGCGTAACCGGGTGCGCGATGTCGACGCCAGGGCGACCGCCGGCGCGCTCGGTCGCATCGTGGCCGCCTCGATCGTCGCGGCAGGGTTGTCCGTGCTCGCGTGGTGGGGCGTCGACGCCGTCGTCGGCCGTTCACTCGGTGCCCAGCTCGTCTCGGTCGGGCTGGGGCTCGGTGTCGCGACCGTCGCGTACGTCGCGTCGTGCCGCGTGCTCCGGGTGCGGGAGCTCGGTTCGCTCTTCGCGTTGCGCCGCGGCGGTCCGTGACGCCTCTCGCCGGTGCTCGACCCCAACCGCGTTGGCGAGCTCGTCACTCCAGGTCATCCGGACACCGCGGAGCGCCTCGGTGCCGACGAGGCCTGCGAGGTCGCAGTCGCGCAGCTCGACCCGGCGACATCGTGCGGACGAGAGGTTGGCCGAACGCAGCGCGCAGCGCTCGAAGACGACCACCTTGAGCGTGGCGCCGACCAGCTCGAGCTCCTCGAGGCGGCAGTCCGAGAAGCGAGCCCGTGTCAGCGTCGCGTGGCGGAGACCCGCCAGGTCGAGCCTGCAGTCCTGGAAGACGACGTCTGTCAGCGTCGCCTCGGCGAGCTCGGCGCCGGTCAGTCGACACGTCCTGAGCTCGACAGTCGCGGCTCCGGCGGCATGCGTCTCGCCCCGCGGCTATGGGTGTATGCTATACACATGTCACGCACCAACATCGACATCGACGAAGAGCTCGTCGCTCGCGTGATGCGGCGCTACGGCGTTCGGACGAAGCGCGCCGCCGTGGATCTCGCGCTCCGTCGCCTCGACCTCGCGCCGATGACTCGCGACGAGGCGCTCGCCATGCGCGGCACGGGCTGGGAGGGCGACCTGAGTGAGCTGCGCGCTGGGTACTTGCGGCCCGTGTCGTGATCCTCGTCGACACCTCGGCGTGGATCGAGTACCAGCGCGCGACCGGAAGCCTCGTCGATCGTCGCCTGACGGCGGCGATCCAGCGCGACGAGCCGCTTGCGACGATGGGTCTCGTTCTCCTCGAGCTGCTCGCCGGTGCCCGCGACGAGCGCCATGCGCTCGAGCTGCGCCGGCTCCTCGACCGCTGCCGGTTCCTGCCACTCGAGGATCCGTCGGACTTCGAGGCAGCGGCAGTCGTCTATCGAGCGTGTCGCCGCGACGGAGTCACGGTGCGCCGCTTGCCGGACTGCCTGATCGCCACGGTGGCTATCCGGACGGGCGCCGAGTTGCTTCATCTAGACGCTGACTTCGACGCGCTGGCGCGGGTCACCGCCCTCGCGTTCGTACCGCTCGACTGATCAGGGACGTCGTCGCGGGCGACTTGCTGTCGGCCTCAGGCGAACGGGTCGACGACGAGCACGCCCTCGTACCGCTGCCCTGCGTTCAGATCCTCGCTGTAGAGGATGCCGCAGCCGAGTTCCGTCGCGCTCCGCAAAATCATCGCGTCCCAGAACGAGAGCGTGAAGCGCTCTTGCAGCCAAGCCGCGGCGACCACATCGTCGGCAGCGGGCGCGTGGACGCGCCACTGCGCGAAGTCCTCGAGCACGCCCACAGCCCGCTGCGAGCCGAGCGGTTTCGGAAGCTTTCGCGTCAGCGTCACGTAGAGCTCTTGGAGCACCTGGACGCTCAGACAACCTCGCCGGGACTCCCAAAGCTCGGTGACGATCGCCGCCGCAGCGTCGCGTTTTTCGCCCGCGGTCGTGTCGTGCGCGTAGACGAGGATGTTCGTGTCGACGAAGGCGCGCGGCTCAGCGCTCATGGAGCTCGTCGCGCGCCCAGCTCGATTCGCCCCCGGTGTCGAGCGTCCAGCCCCGCTCGAGTCGGGCGAGGCTCCGCTTGCGCGCTCGCTCGTAGCCGGACTCGCGATCCAGAAGCTCCTCGAGGTGCTCGGTCAGCATGCGCGAGATCGAGCTCCGACGCTCCGCGGCGAGAACCTTGAGCCGTCTCAGCGTCTCGGTCTGGAGCGCCAGCGTGACGTTGCTCTTCACGTAAAAAAGTGTAGCACGTAAATACGTGAGTGATCTCACAACTCTCCGAAATCACGGGCATACAGTGCGCCGGTGAGCTTCGAGATCGCCGCCGACGCCTACGACCGCTTCATGGGCCGCTATTCGGTGCTGCTCTCGCCGCAGCTCGCCGATCTCGCCGGGATCGCTTCCGGCCAGGACGTGCTCGACGTCGGCTGTGGACCGGGTGCGCTCACCGCGGAGCTCGTCGAGCGCCTCGGGCCGGAGCGCGTCACGGCCGTCGACCCGTCCGAGCCGTTCGTCGCGGCCGCACGCGGGCGGCATCCCGGCGTCGCGGTCGAGCAGGCGCCGGCGGAGCGGCTGCCGTTCGCAGACGAGAGGTTCGACGCCGCCCTCGCGCAGCTCGTCGTGCACTTCATGGCCGACCCGGTCGCGGGCTTGCGGGAGATGTCGCGTGTCACGCGCGCGGACGGGGTCGTGGCCGCCAGCGTGTGGGATCTCGCCGGCGGACGAGCCCCCTTGAGCGTCTTCTGGGAGGCAGCGCTGGAGCTCGACCCCGGCGCCCAGGGCGAGTCGGCGTTCTCGGGCACGTGCGAGGGCCACCTCGCAGAGCTCTTCGTTGCGGCGGGGCTCCGCGAGATCGACGAGGCGACCCAGACCGTCCACGTCGAGTACGCGACCTTCGACGAGTGGTGGGAGCCGTACACGCTCGGCGTCGGCCCTGCGGGCGCGTACGTGGCGCGACTCGATCCCGAGCACACCGCTCGCCTGCGGGAGGCGTGTCGCGCGCGCCTCCCCGAGGCGCCTTTCAGGGTCACCGCGAGCGCGTGGGCGGTACGCGGCGTCGTCTGACCGCGCTTCCTCAGCGCCCGGAACCGGACGGTTTCTCCCACACCGACACGTGCGCGTCGCTCTCGCTCGTGAAGGGCTCCCGCTTCCACCCGCTCCAGCGATCACGCAGTCTCATCCCGGCGAGCTGCGCCATCAGGTCGAGCTCCGAGGGCCAGACGTATCGGAAAGGAATGGAGAGACGACGCGCGCTTCCGTCGACGAACTCGACGTGGTGGGAGATGAGCCCCTGATTGACGACGTCGTACTCGTCGAGCCCCAGCCTGGTGTCGCTCACGTGGAAGGGGTGGACGGTCTCGCCCGGCGGGAGCCGCCGAAGTCCGGGCACGCCAACCTCGACGACGAAGCAGCCGCCAGGCTCGAGGTGCGCTGCGACGTTGCGGAAGCAGGCGACCTGCGCGGCCTGCGTCGTCAGGTTCATGATCGTGTTGAACACGAGGTACGCGACCGAGAACGTTCCGTCCACGGTCGTGGTCGCGAAGTCGCCGATGGTGACGTCGACGTCCGCGCCGTCCGGCTTCTCGCGGAGCTGCTCGACCATCGCCAGCGAGAGCTCGATCCCCTGCACCGGCACGCCTCGCCGCGCGAGCGGAAGCGCGATCCGTCCGGTACCGATCCCGAGCTCGAGCGCCCGACCGTTCCCGGCGAGCTCGGTGAGGAGCTCGACGACCGGCTCGACGACAACCGGGTCGAACATCTCCGCCGAGGACTCGTCGTACCGCGCCGCCACGCCCTCGTCGAAGTAGCCGTCGTCGCCGGGCACGGAGCGAATCTACTCGCGCTCGTGCGGTGCCGTGTAGAAGGCAGGCGTGGACGGAATCGAC
>Ga0183260_10003622_pt1 | contig 12425 bp, 14 predicted proteins | sample AntDrymUQ4972206_2_FD_129768 | JGI IMG/M metagenome (GOLD analysis project Ga0183260, IMG submission 129768) | Polar desert sand microbial communities from Dry Valleys, Antarctica - metaG UQ497 (22.06) (version 2) (version 2) | ecosystem: Environmental > Terrestrial > Soil > Desert | place...
ATCACGGCGTTGATCAGCAGGACGGGGCCCGAGTCGTTGGTGAGCATCCCCACGACGCCGGCCGCCAGGCCGCCCACCAGGGTCGCCGCCCAGGCCGGCCGGCCGCGCAGCGGGGCGTAGAGCAGCTCCCGGTTGCGATAGGCGAACCCCACCGCCAGCGCCGCGGCCAGGAAGTAGGCGGGCGTGCGCCCGCGCACCAGGGTCTGGAAGGCCAGCTCGTAGCGGCGCGTGACCAGCTCCCACAGCTCCGAGCTGTTCTCCGCGCGCAGCAGGTTGCGCGACAGGTGCGAGCCCCCCGAGAGCACCAGGTCCACCACGATCAGGAGGGCCAGGGCGGCGACGGGCGCGGCCAGGGCCAGGACCACCGAGCGCTTCGTGATCCCGCCCGGGAGCATCATCAGCGTCGCCACGGCGAACGCGCCCGCCACGGTCAGCACCCCGCCGACGTCGGCACCCAGGCGCCCCCAGCCCAGTATCAGCCCGAGGACCAAGCCCGAGATCCCGTACGTGAGCGCCAGGCGCCGCGAGCGCGCACGGGTGCCGACAAACGCCGCCAGCCCCGTCAGCAACAGGATCGGCAACAGCGGCTCGAGCTCGTTGGAGATCCCGTAGAAGCGCGCGCCGAAGGCGACGCTGGGCCCGAGCACCGAGCGCGTCAGGAGGTCGGCGCCGGCCGCGAGGTCCACCGTGTAGGCGGCCAGCCCGACGGCGGCCGGGAGGATCGGCCCCCGGGGCCACGGGAGCAATCGATCCGTCACCAGCCCCAGGACCAGCGCGCTGAGGGCGATGATCGTGGTCTCCAGCAGCCTACGCTGGGGCTCCAGCGTGGCGGTGAGGAGCACCGTCGTCGGCCACCACATCATGGCCAGCGCACCGATGCGCAGGGCGGGGGGCACGGCCACGGCGACGCCGCGCAGCGCGCCGATGGCCAGCAGGATCACCGTGGCCAGCGCCGCCACGCCGCGCAGCGAGGAGGACTGGCGCGCGCCGCGCACGTCGGCCCAGCGCCGGCGCAACTCCTCCAGGCGCTGCGCGCTGAGTCGCTCGCCCTTCTCGATCGGCTCGCCGCGCGCCTTGTTGGGCACGTCGATGCGCAGGTGCTCGAGCACCGTGGGCAGCACGTCGATCGCCGACACCAGGCCCGGCTGGCGCGTGGTCGCCGAGGTGATCCCGCGCGCGGGCCCGTCGTCGGCCAGGGCGAAGGCGGGCTGCTTGAAGAACCGCGGCGGCGGCTTGGCGAACGAGCGCTCGGGCGGCGTGAAGCCAAGATGGGCGACCAGCAGCATCTCCCCCCGGGCGCGCTGGGCCACCAGCTGGTCGAGCGCCGCCTGGCCGAAGCGGTCGTCCGGCAGCGAGACCACCACGAAGCGCCTGGTGGCCAGGAGCGAGCGAGCGCGCCGGGCGAGGTCGTCCGGGGGCCCCAGCGAGACCGCCGCCACGTTGCCGGCCTGGTCGGTGGCGGCGATCGCGCCGTCCGCGTTGCGCCCGGTGACGCCGGCGAAGCCCGCCCCGCCCGGGATCGAGGAGGCCAGGAGCCCCGGGCGGATCGTGGAGGACGCAGTCTTGGCGCGGCGCACGTCGGCCTCCCAGCCCTCCATGCGCCCGGAGGCGCCCGTCGCCTCGAGCGTCACGGGCAACACGTCCCTGGGCTCGTAGATCAACGTGGACTGGCGCGTGCCCTGGGTGAAGTCCAGCAGCGCCTGCTCCTGCGCGTAGTCGCCCTGCACCGTCGAGATCAGCCCGAAGGAGAAGCCGGGCCGGCGCTCCAGCGCGCGCAGGAAGCGGTCGCGCGGCTCGTAGGAGTCGGCTCCCGCGAAGTACAGGTTGTCGCCGGGCGAGGCCTGCCAGAGCGCCAGCACCACCCGGGGCTCGGGGCCGGTCTGGGCCCCGGCGCCGGCGGGGAGGGCCAGCACGGCGGCGAGCAGCGCCAGCAGGCACGGCAGGGCGACGCGGCCGGGCCGGAGCATCGGCCGGACTATACTTTTCGAAGCCGCCGTTCCCGCCTTTCGGCGGCCCCACCGCGGGCGAGCCCGGGGCCTGTGCGCCCCCTCGCGACCCCTCGCTCCGCGCCGTCGCGATGCCCGAGCGCCACTTCGTCAAGTACACCTTCCTGAAGCTCGACCCCGCCTGGCGGCGACGTCCGGACGAGGACCGCGCGCGCGACAAGCGCGAGTTCGCCGCCGCCTGCGCCGACTTCGCCGACGGCCACCTGCTGCGCGCCTCCTCGCTGATGGGCACGCGCGGCGACGCGGACCTGATGCTCCTCTCCCAGGCTCGCAACCTGGAGCGCATCCACGAGTTCCACGTGGTCCTGGCGCAGAGCGGGCTGATGAGCTGGGCCACGGTCCCCCACTCCTTCCTGGCCATGACCAAGGAGTCCGAGTACTCCGACGAGTCGCGCCTGGAGGTGCGCCCCGCCCACGCGAAGTACCTGTTCGTCTACCCGTTCGTGAAGACGCGCGAGTGGTACGCCCTGCCGGCCGCCGAGCGCGGCCGCATCATGCAGGAGCACATCGCGATCGGCCGCGAGTTCCCCTCGGTGGACCTGAACACCTCCTACTCCTTCGGCCTCGACGACCAGGAGTTCGTGGTCGCCTTCGAGACCGATGCGCCCGGCGACTTCCTGGACCTCGTGCAGCGCCTGCGCACCACGGAGTCCTCGCGCTACACCAAGCGCGACACGCCCACGTTCACGTGTGTCGCGGCCAGCGTGGAACGGGCGCTCGACGCGCTGGACGGCGCGCCCGTTGCGGCGCTGAAGGCGCTGTCGTGACCACCGCCGCCACCGACCTGGCGCGCGACTTCGACGAGGTCCGCGACGTCACCGTCATCGGCGCGGGCCCGGTGGGGCTGAGCACCGCCTTCTGGGCCGGGATGCGCGAGGCCTCCTCGCGGGTGATCGACTCCCTGCCCGACATCGGCGGCCAGCTCACGACGCTCTACCCGGAGAAGTGGATCTTCGACGTGCCCGGGCATCCGCGCGTGCTGGCCAAGGACCTCGTCGAGCAGCTGCGCGAGCAGGCGCTGGACCAGTTCGACGTGCCGGTGCACCTGGAGACCACCGCCGAGCAAATCTCCTGGGAGGACGACCCGGAGCGCGAGGGCGGCCGGCTGGTGGTCCTGCACACCGAGCGCGGCGAGCTGCGCTCGCGCGCCGTGGTGATCGCCGGGGGCCACGGCGCCTTCGAGCCCAAGAAGCTGCCGGGCTACGACATGACCCCGTGGGAGGGCCGCGGCGCTTCCTACCTGGTGGGCGAGAAGTCCGAGTTCGCGGGCAAGCGCGTGCTGATCGTGGGCGGCGGCGACTCCGCGTGCGACTGGGTGGTCAACCTGCTCGACGTCGCCGAGCACATCACGCTGGTGCACCGCCGCGAGGGCTTTCGCGCCCACGAGGCCACCGTCGCCCAGGTGATGGAGGCCGCCGACGGCGGCGCGATCGACCTCCGGGTGCCCTACCAGATCAAGGAGGTCACGGGTAACGGGCGCATCGAGCGCGTGGTGCTCTTCCACTCCGAGGACGAGGCCGACGAGGTGGCGCTGGACTGCGACGCCGTCCTGCTCCAGCTCGGCTTCAAGACCGCGCTGGGCCCGCTCAAGGAGTGGGGCCTGGAGATCTCCAAGGGCGCGATCGTGGTGGACGGCCTGATGCACACCAACCTGGAGGGCGTGTGGGCCTGCGGGGACATCACCACCTTCGACGGCAAGCTCAAGCTGATCGCCACCGGCTTTGCCGAGTCGGCGATCGCCGTGGCCCAGGCGGTGCACTCCATCCGCCCGGAGATGAAGATCCAGCCCAAGTACTCGACCAACACCGGCGTGCCCGGCGCGGTCGAGGGCCAGGCCTGAGCCCGCGGGCTCGATCCTGGCCGGCGGCCCTGGAGGACGCCGAGGCCCACCTGCGCGCCGTGGACCCGGTGATGGGCGCCCTGATCGACTCCGTGGGGGACCTCGGCCGGCGGGCGCAGCGTCCCGTGCCCTCCGGCGACCACTACGGCGCGCTGGTGCGCGCAATCGTCGGCCAGCAGCTCTCCACCAAGGCCGCCTACTCGATCAACCAGCGCCTGCTGGAGCGCTTCGGAGGCCGGGCGCCCACGCCGCAGGAGGTGCTGGCCGCGGACCCGGAGGTCCTGCGCCCGGCGGTCGGCCTCTCGAACGCGAAGATGGCCTTCCTGCGCTCCCTGGCCGAGCACGTCCTCTCCGGTCAGCTCGAGCTGGAGCGCATGGGCTCGCTGGACGACGAGGCGGTGATCGCCGAGCTCACGGCGGTGCGCGGCATCGGCGAGTGGACGGCGCAGATGTTCCTGATCTTCCACCTGCGCCGGCCGGACGTGATGCCCACCGGCGACCTGGGCGTGCGCACGGCGATGATGCGCGCCTACCGGATGCGCAGGCCGCCCGCTCCGGAGCGGATGCTCAAGGTCTCCCGGCCCTGGCGCCCGCACCGTTCCACCGGCGCCCTGTACCTGTGGCGCTCGCTGGAGAACGAGCCGGCGGTCTGAGCCGCGCTCAGCCCCGACAGGCCCGCGGCAGCGCCGGCGCCGGGTCGGCCGCACCGCGGCGCCCGCCCCACGCCCGCCACACGGCGTAGGCCGGGTAGCGGAGCCGCAGGTCGGGGCCCGCGAGCCCTACCGGGAAGTTCGGGTCTTCGCGGAACGTGTACTGGACGGCGACGTCGACCCGCGGGTCGCGGTGCCAGCGCCCCAGCGCGGCGTGCAGCGCGCGGCAGCCCGCGCGCAGGATCGCCGGCTCGGTGGGGCGTGCGGTCAGCGAGCTGCGAGTGCCCACGCCGGTCTCCGTGATCCAGATGCGCAGTGCCGGTCCGGGGCAGCGCCGGGCGTCGAGCGCACTGCGCAGGGCGGCGAGGCGGTCGGCGTCCCCGACGTACTGGTGGTGGGCCCACACGCGCCCGGCGCAGGCGACGTCGGGGGGCAGGCCGCGCACGAACTCGGCCGTCTGAGTGATTCTCGCACGCGCCGCGTAGGGGCTCGAGGTGTCCCCCACCACCACCTCCTGGTCGCCCGGGGCGGCATCGAGCTCCGCGCGCAGCGCGCGCACCAGCGGCGCGTACAGGCTGGGGCCGATCGAGCGCGCGCGTGGGTCGCAGGCCACGCGCTGGGGCGCCAGGAAGAGACCCGAGTTGGGCTCGTTCCACGCGCTCCAGAAGCGGATCGGGATGCCCTCCGCCCGGGCCAGCTCCAGCAGGGAGCGCACCAGGCGCCGGTAGGCGGGCAGCGCCGCGGTGCCGGGCGCCCGTGAGGAGATGCCGGGCGTGGGCGGCGCGCAGCCCGGGCCCTGATCCGCCGCCCACGCGGGCGTGTCGTAGAAGGTCACCAGCGGCTCGAACCCGCCGCCGGCGCGCCGCCGTGCCGCCGCCAGCGCACGCAGCTGGGCGCGCGGGGAATGGCCGCCGATGCCGGGTGCCTCCCAGTCGGGTGGAGAGTCCGCACGCGGCTGGGCCGCGCGCCACAGGACGGGCAGGCGGAAGAACAGCGGGCGCAGCGCCGCGAGCCGGCGCGCGGAGCCCAGCAGGGCCGGCGAGCCCGTGGCGGGCCCGGCGATCAGGTCGGGGTCGAACTCCGTCAGGCCGACAGCCAGGCCCCGCGGGAGTGGGAACGGCGGGTCCAGGCGCACCGGCGCCGGGCCGGGCGAGGCCCGTGTGGGCGTCGTGGCCGGCGGATCGCCGCCTCCACAGCCCGCCACGCCACCGGCCAGTGCCACCGCGGCGCCGCGCCGCAGGCCCCGGCCCACTGCGGTCAGACCGCCGAGACCTCTTCCTCGTCGGCCACGCGGAAGGACGACCCGCAGCCGCACGCGGCAATCACGTTGGGGTTGTTGACCTGGAAGCCGGCACCCTGGAGGGAGTCCTGGTAGTCCACCTCGGCCCCCTCGATGTAGGGCAGCGACGCTCCGTCGACGAGCAGCTTGATGCCGTGGCTCTCGAACACCGTGTCGCCGTCGCGCTGCTGGTCGAAGGCGAGCTGGTACTGGAAGCCCGAGCAGCCTCCGCCGCGCACGCCCACGCGCAGGCCGGCCGTGTCGGTGACCTCGGCCTGGGCGGCCAGGAACTCCTCGACCTTCTCGGCGCCCTTGTCGGTCAGCTTGATCATCGCTTCAGGAAGTGTAGCGCGGCCGCCAGCGTGCCAGGCACCGCTACGCTTGTGGTGTTGCATGCCCACTTCCGAGGAGCTCAAGCAGCGCATCGAGGCATCCATCCCGCAGGCCCGAGCGGAGGTCCAGGACCTCACCGGCGGCGGCGACCACTTCCAGGTCACCGTGACGGCGCCGGGCTTCGCCGGGCTCTCCCGCATCGAGCAGCACCGGCTCGTCTACGCCGTGTTCGGCCCGGAGGTCGGGGGCCCGATCCACGCCCTGTCGATCAAGACCCAGACCCAGTGAGGAACCCATGAGCCACGAGCCAGAAGACGTTTCCGCCGCCCAGGACCCCGTGCGCGAGGCGATCGCGCGCGCGATCGCCGACAACCGCGTGATCCTGTTCATGAAGGGCACGCCGGACCAACCCGCCTGCGGCTTCTCCGCGCGCACGGTGGCGGCGCTGCAGACGCTCGAGGCGCCCTTCGCGGCGGTGGACGTCCTGCCCGACCCGCGCATCCGCCAGCACCTGACGGCGATCTCCAACTGGCCGACGATCCCCCAGCTGTTCGTGGACGGCGAGCTGGTGGGCGGCTGCGACATCGTCTCGGAGCTCTACGAGTCCGGCGAGCTGGCCGGCGCCCTCGGCGTCCCCGAACCCGAGGACGCGCCCGAGGCTGCGCCCGGCGCCCCGGCTCCGGACCGCGCGCCGCTGTCGATCGAGAACCGGCTCTCGTAGCGCCGTGCGCCGGCCGGCCCGCGTCCTGCTCGCCGCCCTGCTGGGCGCCGGCGCGCTGGCCGCGCCCGCGCCCGCGGCGCCGCCCACCCCGATCACGGAGAGCCCCACCACGAACCCGCCGCCGGAGTTCGAGGGGGCGCCGGCCACCGCGCAGCCGCTGTCCTTCGAGGAGGCGCCGGCGCCGCCGCGTCACCCGTTTATGGCGCCCAACGACCGGTCCAACATCCACGACGACGCCTACCAGACCGACACGGTCGACGGCCCGGGCCCGCTGGGCCGGGAGATGGAGCGCCTGTCCACCCAGCACTTCGCCGACTGCGCGTCGGTGACCTTCGACCAGCGCGGGCGCATCGTCACGATCTGCGTGGGGATCGACCGGCCGACCCTCAAGCTGTTCGACCCGCGCACCCTGGAGCAGCTCGCCTCCATGCCGCTGCCCCCCCGCAATCCCGGCACGGGCTCCATCTTCAACGACTTCGCGGGCGGCGGCTACTTCTACCTGGACCACCTCGACCGCGCCGTGGTGCCCACGACCTCCCGCCACCTGCTGGTGATCGGCCAGACGCCGGCCCCGGGCTTCGCCGTGGAGCGCGACCACGACCTGTCGGGCGTCGTGCCCTCCGACGACAAGCTCTTCGCCACCATGCCCGACTGGTCCGGGCGCCTGTGGGTGGTCACGCAGAACGGGCGCCTGGTGACCATCGACCCGGCCTCGGGGGCGGTCCGCATGCGGGCGCTGGGCGAGCAGATCACCAACTCGTTCGCCGCCGACGAGACCGGTGCGATCTACGTCGTCACCGACCGGGCGCTCTACCGCCTCCGAGCCGGCGCCGACGGCACGCCGGAGGTGGTCTGGCGCGAGGTCTATCGCAACTCCGGGATCGCCAAGCCCGGGCAGGTGAACGCGGGCTCGGGCACCACCCCCACGCTGATGGGCTCGAAGTACGTGGCGATCACCGACAACGCCGACCCCATGAACGTCGTCGTCTACCACCGTGCCGCGGAGGTCGGCGACCGACGACTGGTGTGCGAGCAGCCGATCTTCAGCGCGGGCGCCAGCGCCACGGACAACTCCCTGATCGGCACCGCGCGCTCCATGGTGGTCGAGAACAACTACGGCTACACGGGCCCGGCCGCGACCGTGGGCGGCTCCACCGCGCCAGGAGTGGAGCGCATCGACATCTCGCCCGACGACCGCGGTTGCCGCACCGTGTGGCGCTCGACGGAGCGCTCGCCGACCGTCGTGCCGAAGCTCTCCCTGCACAACGGACTCGTGTACGTCTACACCAAAGAGCCCGACCCCGACCGGCGCGACCCGTTCTACCTCACCGCGCTGGACTTCCGCACCGGGCGCACCGTGTTCAAGCGCCTGGCGGGCCGCGGGCTGGGCTTCAACAACAACTACGCGCCCGTGTCCCTGGGGCCCGACGGGACGGCCTACGTGGGAACGCTGGGGGGCCTGGTGGCGCTGCGCGACCGCGTCGCGCCCCCGCGCGTGCCCCGCGCGCAGACACAGCCGCAGGCGGGCATCGCGCCCTCCGCCGGCCTCGGACGCCCGCGGCTGGCGCTGGGGCTGCGGGGCCTGCGGCTACCGCACGGCGCCCGGCGGGGCACGCCCGGCTGCGCGCGATACAACTTCTCCACCGCGCTGGCGGGGCCCGACCGCACGCTCATCCGCCGCACCGACTGGTTCTTCGCCACGCGCACGCGCCCGGTGGTACGCGTGCACTCGCCGCTCTCGCCCCTGCGCATCCTCCGCCGCGGGCTGGTCTACGGGCGCTACTACCGGCTGCGTGCGCTCACCACCCTGGCCGACGGCCGCCAGGCCAGCCTGGTGCGTTACTTCCGCGCCTGCTGATCCGCACCGCCGGCGCGCTGCTCGGCGTGCTCGACGATGCGCTTGGAATCGAAGATCGCCTCGCCGCCGATGACCAGCACGGGCACGCGGCGCTGCCCGGTGAGCTCGGCGATCTCCGCGCGATCGCGCCCTCGCAGCGGGACGCGCACCTGGTCGTGATCCACGTGGTGGCGGCGCAGGGCGCGTGCCGCCTTGCCGCACGGGCACAGCCAGTCGGTCGGGGTGCGGCAGCGGTAGAGCGTCGCCATGGCCATCCAATCTACGCGGCCGGCTGGGTTAGGGTGGGCGCGCATGCGCCCGGTCGCCGTGGTGACGGACACCACCCACTACCTCCCCGCGGCAATGGTTGCCGACTACGGGCTGCGCCTCGTCTCGCTGTACGTCAACTGGGACGGGCGCACGGACCGCGAGGCCGACATCCCCGACCTCGACGGCTACTACGACCATCTGCGCACCGCGCCCGAGCTGCCGACCACCTCCCAGCCCTCGGTCGGCGATTTTCTCGCCGCCTACGCCCCGCTCGAGGAGGCCGGCCACGACGTCCTCTCGGTGCACCTGTCCGCCGGGCTGTCGGGAACCTACGAGTCGGCGCTGGCCGCCAAGGCGCAGCTTGACGAGCAGGGCCGCGAGGGGGCCATCGAGGTGCTGGACTCGGCCACCACGGCCGGCGGCCTGGGCCTGGTGGCCCTCGCCGCGGGCGCGGAGGCTCGCGCGGGTGGTGATCTGGAGGCGGTGGCCCGGCGCGCCCTGGCCGCGCGCGAGGCGCTCAAGCTGTGGTTCTGCATCGACACCATGGAGTTCCTGCGCCGCGGCGGGCGCGTGGGCGCCGCGCGGGCCTGGGTGGGGTCCACCCTGCGCATCAAGCCCATTCTCTCGATCGAGTCCGAGATCCTGCCGGTGGAGCGGGTGCGCACCGCCGGCCGCGCGTTCGAGCGCATGGTGGACTACCTGCGCAGCCGCCACGAGGACGGCGCCGACGCCTGGGTGGTGCAGCACATCCAGGCGCCAGAGCAGGCCGAGCGCCTGGTGGCCTGCGGGCGCGAGGTCTTCGGCTCGGAGCCGCTGTTCGTCTCGGAGGTCGGGCCGGTGATCGGCACCCACGCGGGGCCGGGAATGGTGGGCGTCGGCGGCCTGCCGGGCGCGCTGGTGCGCTGAGCGCGGGCCGGGCTCAGACGGGCGCCGGCGCGCCCTCGCGGTCGTCCGGCCCCTCCTCGGGCGGTGGCCCGGCCCCGGGGGCCTGCTCGGCGGCGAGGCGCTGCTCGCGGTGCTCCCACGCATCGCGCAGCAGGATCTGGACCGCGGCCGCCACGGGAATCGCCACCAGCGCGCCCAGGACCCCCAGCAACGACGCGCCGATCAGGACGGCAACTATCACCGCCAGCGGAGGGACGTTGACGGTGCGTTTGTAGACCACCGGCTGCAGGATGTTGTTCTCGGCCTGCTGGTAGAGGATGAAGACGACCACCCACACGATGGTGGAGGTGGGGAAGTCGTTGAACAGGGTCACCAGCAGGATGATCACCCCGCCGATCGTGGCGCCGATCAGGGGAATCAGGTCCAGGAACGACATGAGGACCGCCAGCGGCACGGCGAACGGGACCCCGAGCGCCGACAGCGTGGCGTAGGTGATCGTGCCGGCCATCAGCGAGATGATCAGGTTGCCGGCCACGTAGCCCGCCGTCGCCTTGTAGATGTCGCCGGCGACGTGGCGGTAGCGCTGCCCCCGGCGTGCGCCCATCGCACGGAACGAGAAGTCCACCAGGCGCCCGCCGTCAAGCAGCAGGAAGAAGACGATCGTCAGCACGGTCACGAGCTGCACGGCCGCGCCGAACACGCCGACCGTCACCGATCGCAGCGCGCCCGCGGCGTCGCCCAGCCGCGAGGGCAGCGTCCGCGCCTGCTCCGACAGCTTTGCGGTGATGTCGTACTTCTCGTCGTACTCGCGGAACTGGTCGTTCTGGCGCAGGTCGGCCAGGTATCCAGGAATGTCCTCGGAGAGGTCCTGCACCTGAGAGACGATGGGCGGCAGGATCAGCAGCCCGATCCCGACGATCGCCATCGTGATCAGCAGATAGACGAGCAGGATGGAGGCGGCGCGCGGCAGGCGCCGGTCGTGGAAGAAGTCCACGGCCGGGCCCAGGGCGACCGCCAGGAACACGGCGATGCACAGCAGCAGCAGCGTGCTGCGCGCCAGCCACGCCACGTAGAGCAGGGCGCCGAGGCCCGCGACGGTGAAGAAGACCTTTGCGATCGCCCGCGTCGAAGGGGTGCCGACGGTCACCCGGGGCAGGCTATGAGGCCGTTCGGACGGGGCTCATGCGCGCTCACATGAGTGCAAACCGCTCGAAAGCTCCACGAATCCTCTCTCCGGGAACCGGTGTGGCCCCCTCCTGACGATGCTCCCCCGGTCGTTACGGGCAGGGAACCGTGGCGACGACTCGACAGGGAAGGCGGAACTCGATGTTGACAGTGCTTCTACTCGTCTCCGCGGTCTGGATCGCGGTGCTCACCTTCGTCGTGGCGATGGCCCACGTGGCCTCGCGCTCCGAGGAGAAGCACGGCGTGCTCCTCGCCGCCGCGGCGGGCGCACCGCGTCCGGCGCGCGCCGACCCGAACGCGCACGATTCCACCCCGCGGGAGAAGGCACCCCTCCCCGCGTAAGACGGCCGGCCCCCCACCCCACCTCGCGCCTCCGGGGATGGGTGGGCCGCCCCTGGACGGCGCGGGCGTCGCTGAGCGGCGCCCGCGCCGCTCTATCTCAGCGGCGGCCGCGGCGTAGGACGAGGCTGCCCATCGCGGCGATGCCGCCGCCCACCACGAAGCCCGCGACCGCTGCGCCCACGAGAGCGGGGGCGCGGTGGCGGCGCAGGTGCGCGCGCCAGTCGGTGACCTCGGCGATTTCGCCGCGCAGGCGTTCGACGGAGACGGCGAGCTCCGCGCGGTTGGCCTCGATGGAGGCCTTGATCTCGGTGGGGCTCCGCTCGGCCATCAGTCGCGCTCCGCATCGGCACGCGCGGCCACGGCCTCGAGCTGGCCTCCCGGCTCGCCCGACAGCGTCGCGCGGATGCGATGCGCCTCGTCGATCGCCATCACCGGCGTGGGCGGCGCGCCGCTCTTGATCCACCGGGCGGCCAGGAACCCGGCGATCCCGGCCAGCAGGAACAGCACCCCGGAGACCACGAAAAAGCCCCAGAAGACGTCGTCGAAGAGCAGGGAGTAGACCAGCCACGCCAGGCCGTGCAGGAGGAGGACCAGCCCGAAGAGCGCGAAGATGCCCGCGGCGAGGCCGACGACCGAGCCCTTTACCAGCTTGGTGACCTTCTCGGTGACCTCGGCCTTGGCGAGCTCGATCTCCTCGCGCACCAGCAGCGAGGCGCGCTCCGAGATCTCGGTGACCGCGGCGGCGATGCTCTGCCCGGTCCCGTTCGGGCCGGATGAGTCGTTCGGTGTCACGAGCGCTCCTCCATGTCAGTTGGCCAGCCTGCGCACGACCAGGGCGAGCACCACGCCGCCGGCGAAGGCCGCGCCGACCAGCAGCTCCGGGTGGTCGTCCTCCGCCGTGGTGGCGCCGAGATCGCCCACGGCGCCGGCCGGGGCGTAGGGCGGCGGGGTGTAGGAAGACGGCTGCGGGAGGGGCTCGGGGTCCACGGCGACAGGCTCGGGGTCCGGCTCGGGCTCGGGGTCCGGCTCGGGCTCGGGCTCCGGCTCCGGCTCGGGCTCGGGCTCGGGCTCCGGCTC
>Ga0183260_10003623_pt1 | contig 12424 bp, 9 predicted proteins | sample AntDrymUQ4972206_2_FD_129768 | JGI IMG/M metagenome (GOLD analysis project Ga0183260, IMG submission 129768) | Polar desert sand microbial communities from Dry Valleys, Antarctica - metaG UQ497 (22.06) (version 2) (version 2) | ecosystem: Environmental > Terrestrial > Soil > Desert | place...
GGACGGCGGCGAACCTCACCGGACGGCGAGCTCCGGCGCCCGCGCCGGGACGCGGCCGGCCGCCCGCCCCGCCAGCAGCGCCACCGCGCCGGTGGCCGCGCACAGGGTCGTGAGGGCAGCGGCAGGCTGGTCGCGTCGGCCAGGAAGCCGATGAACGGCGGGCCGACGAGGAAGCCGATCGAGCCCATCGAGCTGACGGCGGCGATCGCCGGGCCGGAGGTCTCGACGCCGCCGCGGCCGGCGGCACTGAACAGCAGCGGCACGCCGTTGGCGACGCCGACGCCGACCAGCACCAGCCCGGCCAGCGCCACCACCGGCTGGGCCGCCAGCAGCAGCGTGCCGAGCGCGAGCGCGGCGAGCGCCGAGCCGCCCCGCAGCAGCCGCGTCGCGCCGAGCCGGCGGTTCAGCGCGTCGCCGGTCAGGCGCCCGATCGTCATGCCGGCCGCGAACGCGGCGAACGTGGTGGCGGCGAGCCCCGCGCTCGCGCCGAGGTCGCCGCGCAGGTAGACGCCGCTCCAGTCGGCCATCGCGCCCTCGGTGACCATGATCAGAAAGCACAGCGCGGCCAGCAGCACCACGTCGCGCGAGGGCAGCCGGAAGCGCCCGTCCGCCGCCGTCGCGCTGCCGGGGCCGAGGGCCGGCAGGCACACGAGCAGACCGGCCAGCATCAGCGCGGCGGCGAGCGCGGGCTGCAGGCGCGGGTCGATTCCGGCCGCGGTGGCGAGGCCGGCCGCCCCGGCGCCGGCAAAGCCGCCGAAGCTCCAGCCGGCGTGCAGCGACGACATGATCGGCCGGCCCAGCCCGTTCTGGATGGCCGCGCCGTGGGCGTTCATCGAGACGTCCATCACCGCGCTCGCGGCGCCGAAGGCGAGCAGCGCGAGCGGGAGCAGCAGCACCTCCGGCGTCAGCAGGGGCAGCGGGGCCATCAGGCACAGGGCGAAGGCGCCGAGGCGTGTGGCCCGTGCGCTGCCGAGGCGGACGACGAGCTGTCCCGCGCCGAACATTGCGAGGATGACGCCGACCGACACGGCCAGCAGCACGAGCCCGAGCGCGCTCTTGGAGAGCTCGAAGCGCTCCTGCACGAAGGGGATCTGGGCCGCCCACACCCCCCACGCCGAGCCGTTGACGAAGTAGACCCCTGTCGTGGCCGCTCGCGCGCTCACTCCTTACGGGTATCACGCGCCGCGCGGCGCGGCGGTACGGCAGACCCTCGCCTGTGCCGGACTCGTGCCGATCCTCTAGCCGAACCGGTGCATCACCGATCGCACCCTGGTCCTACGTGTCCGCTCTTGTAGGCTACCTCTAAGTGCCGGCGACGACGAGGACCTTCGCGGCGATCCCCTCCGAGACCGCCGACGTGCTGCGGCCGGTGCTCTCCGGACTCGCCGACGAGACGATCGCGGCGATCGCGGCCGAGGTCCCCGACTACGCCCACGCCATGGAGGGCAACTTCGGCCGCGCGGTGCGCCGCGGCGTGGAGATCGCGTTCGGGCGCTTCCTCGACCTCGTCTCGGACCCCGAGGCGGACGTCCGCAGCGCCCGGGCGGCGTATGTCGACCTGGGCCGCGGCGAGTACCACGCGGGGCGCAGCCTCGATGCGCTGCTCGCGGCCTACCGCGTCGGCGCGCGGCTCGCGTGGCGGCGCTTCGTCGAGACCGGCCGGGAGGCCGGCCTGCCACCGGAGGTGCTCTACGACCTCGGCGAGGCGATCTTCGCGTACATCGACGAGATCTCGGCGGAGTCGGCCGATGGCTACGCCCAGGAGCAGTCGACCGCCGCGGGCGAGACACAGCGCCGCCGGCGCCGGCTGGTACGCGTGCTGGGGGACGACCCGCCCGCCTCCGAGGAGGCGATCCGCACGGCCGCGGGCGCCGCCGGCTGGGCGCTCCCGCGCGCGGTGGCGGCGCTCGTCACGCACCCGGGCGGCGCCGGCGAGCCGAACGCGGCGCTGGCGGTCGCCGACGGCGGCGCGGCGAGCGCGGCCGAGGAGCTGCTCGACGCGCGGGCGACGACGCTGGCGCGGCGGCTCGGCGCAGGCGCGGTCGGTGCCGCCGCCGGCGGCCTGGCATGCGTCTTCGTACCCGACCCGGACGCCCCCGGGCGGCGCCGCCAGCTGGAGGCGGCGCTGGACGGCGAGCGGGCCGCGCTCGGCCCGACGGTGGCGTGGGCGCAGGCCGGCGCCAGCCTGCGCCGGGCCGCGGCCGCGCTGCGCCTCGGTGCCGGCGGGCGGCTGGCGGGGCCGGCCCTGCTCGTCGCCGACGACCACCTCGCCACGCTGGTGCTGGTGGCCGACCCGGGCGCCGGCGCCGAGCTTGCGGCGACCCGGCTTGCGCCGCTGCACGCCCTTGCGGCCACCCAGCGCGAGCGCATGACGCTCACGCTGAGCGCCTGGCTCGACCGCCCGGGCCAGGTCCAGGCGGTGGCCGCCACGCTGGGCGTGCACCCGCAGACGGTCCGCTACCGGCTCGCCCGCCTGCGCGAGCTCTTCGGCGAGCGCCTCGAGGACCCGGAGGCCCGCTTCGAGCTGTCGCTCGCCCTGCGCCTGGCGCGGATGCGCTAGAAATGCGGTCTTGCGCCTGCTCGTGATCGGAGCGGCGGGGATGCTCGGTGGAGACCTCCTCGCCGCCGCGGAGCGCGCCGGCCACGAGCCGGTGGGCTGGGACCTCCCCGAGGTCGACGTCACCGACGCCGCGGGCACGCGCGCGGCCGTGGAGGCGCTGCGCCCCGACGCGGTCGTCAACTGCGCGGCGTGGACCGACGTGGACGGCGCGGAGGAGCACGAGGCGCGCGCGACCGAGATCAACGGCGCCGGCGCCGGCCACGTGGCCGCCGCGGCCGCCGCGGCCGGTGCGCTCGTCGTGCAGCTCTCGACGGACTACTCGTTCGACGGGACCGCGCGCGAGCCGTACACGGAGTCGAGCCCGGTCAGCCCGCTCGGCGCCTACGGGCGCTCGAAGCTGGCGGGAGAGGTCGCGGTCGCCGAGGCGGCGGCGCCCGGCTTCGCGATCGTGCGCAGCGCCTGGCTGTTCGGCGCGCACGGCAGGAACTTCGTCGACACGATGCTGCGCCTCGGCGCCGAGCGCGACGAGGTCTCGGTTGTCGACGACCAGATCGGCTGCCCGACCTACACAGGTCATCTCGCGCCCGCCCTGGTGGAGATCGCCGAGCGCCGCCTCACCGGGGTGCTGCACGTGGCCGGCGGCGGCTCGTGCTCGTGGCACGACCTCGCCGTCGCGACGTTCGAGCGCGCGGGCACCGACTGCGTGGTGAAGCGCTGGACGACGGCGGAGCTCGGCCGCCCGGCCCCGCGGCCCGCCTACTCCGTCCTGCGGACCGAGCGCGACGACGCGCCGCGGCTGCCGGACTGGCAGGAGGGCCTGAACGCCCACCTCGCCGCCCGGAGGGCGCTCGCGTGAGGCTGCTGGTCTGCGGAGGGGCCGGGTTCATCGGCTCGACGTTCGTGCGCCGGCGCATCGCCGACTTCGGTGACGACGTGACCGTGCTCGACAAGCTGACCTACGCGGGGCGCCGCGAGAACCTGCAGGGCGTCGACGTGCGCTTCATCCACGCCGGGATCGAGGATCGCGAAGCCGTCGCGGACGCGATCCGCGACGCCGACGCGGTGGTCAACTTCGCGGCCGAGACGCACGTCGACCGCTCGATCGCCGAGCCGGACGCGTTCGTGACCACGCACGCCCTCGGCACCTACGTGCTGCTGGAGGCGGCGCGCGAGCGGCGCGTGCGCTACGTGCAGGTCTCCACCGATGAGGTGTACGGCTCGATCGAGCAGGGCTCGTTCACGGAGACCTCGCCGCTGGACCCCTCCTCGCCGTACTCGGCGACCAAGGCGGGCGCCGACCTGCTCGTGGCCTCCTACCGGCACACGTACGGCCTGGAGGCGCTGATCTGCCGCGGCTCGAACAACTACGGGCCGTTCCAGTACCCGGAGAAGCTGATCCCGCTGATGGTGCTCAACGCGCTGCACGGCGACAAGCTGCCCGTCTACGGCGACGGGATGCAGGTGCGCAACTGGATCTACGCGGAGGACTTCGCGCGCGCAATCGGGGTCGCGCTCGAGCACGGCGAGCCGGGCGAGGTCTACAACGTCGGCGGCCCGGACGAGTGCACCAACCTCGAGGTGGTCCAGCGGATCCTCGCCTACACCGGCGCCGGCGACGAGCTCATCGAGTACGTCGCCGACCGCCCCGGCCACGACCGTCGCTACTCCCTCTCCTCGGACAGGATCCGCGCGCTCGGGTGGGAGCCGCAGGTCGAGCTCGCGGACGGGCTCGAGCGGACCGTCGACTGGTACCGGGACAACCGGCCGTGGTGGGAGCCGATCCGCTCCGGCGACTACCGCGCGTACTACGAGCGCCAGTACGGCCGCGCGCTGGGCTGATCCCTGCCCGGCCGGGGAGTCGGGCTAGGCGCCGAGGGAGGTCGCGCGCCAGGCGTTGCCCTCGCGCGCGAACTCGAAGGTGGCGATGCGCCCGTCGTCGCCCTGGCGCACCTGGGCACGGGCGGTGGTGCCGCTGACGGTGACGTCGCGCACCTGGAGGTCGAAGTCGTTGACGTCCTCGACGGCCTTGCGCATCTCGTCGATGCACTGCCCGCCGGCCGCGACCTCGGTGGCGAGGGCGGGCGAGAGGATCCGGCTGCAGATCTCCTCGGCGTCGCGTTCCTGCGCGGCCGCCCCCAGGTCCTCGACGACCTGGGCGACCGCGCCCTCGGCGCCCTGGAAGTCGCCGCCCGCCGACTGCTGGGCCCCGCAGCCGCCCAGCGCGAGCACGGCCGCGGCCAGCGTGACGGAGACGTGAATGCGGCGCATTGGGCCAAGAGGGTAGTGGCCGCCGCGCGGGTACCCTCCTTGACGTGGCCCAACGCGCCTCCATCGCTCCCCGCGGCCGTCATGCCCCGCCCCTGGAGGTGCGTCAGGACCTCCAGCGCCGCCGCCTGTTCGCCGCGGCCGCGAGCGTCTTCTCCCGGCTCGGCTACGGCGAGGCGACCGCCGAGGCGATCGCCCGCGAGGCCGGGATGTCGAAGGCCACGTTCTACGAGCACTTCGGCAACAAGGAGGAGTGCATCGTCGCCCTGTTCGACGCGGCGATCGACGTGATCCTCGGCGCGATGCGCGCGGCGGGCGACCGCAACCTCGACGCGGACCCGGCCGTGCGGGTCGGCGCGCTCGCCGAGGCGTTCCTCGCGGCGCTCGAGCAATTCCCCGACGAGGCGCGGACGCTGCTGGTGGAGGTCGTGGGCGCGGGCCCGCGGGCGCTGACCCGGCGCGACCGGGCGCTCGACGGCGTGGCGCAGTACATCGACGACCTCAACCGGCGCGACTTCGACCGCGGCGCCGCTCCCCGCTTCGCCTCGCCCCACGACGCGTTCGCGATCGTGGGCGCGGTGGTCGAGCTCGCCTCGCGGCAGATCCGCACGGGCCGGCCCGCGGCGATCGCGGAGCTCGAGCCGGTGGTCGAGCGGCTCACGATGGGACTGCTGGCCGGCGACGACCCTTCGTGAGCGGCGTCGCGACGCGGGGCCGCGCCCTCGCCGCCGTCGAGGCGGAGGTCGTCGCGTGCCGCCGCTGCCCGCGGCTGGTCGAGTGGCGCGAACGCGTCGCCCGTGAGAAGCGGGCGGCGTTCCGGGACTGGGACTACTGGGGGCGGCCGATGGCCGGCTTCGGCGATCCGGCGGCGCGCGTGCTCGTGCTCGGGCTCGCTCCGGCCGCGCATGGCGGCAACCGCACGGGTCGCATCTTCACGGGCGACCGCTCGGGCGACTTCCTGATGGCCGGCCTGCATCGCGCGGGCTTCGCCAACCAGCCGACCTCCGACGCGCGCGACGACGGCCTCGCGCTGCACGACTGCTGGATGACCGCGGCGGTCCGCTGCGCCCCGCCGGCCAATACGCCGCTGCCGGGCGAGCGGGCCGAATGCGCGCACTGGCTGGAGCGCGAGCTGCCGCTGCTGGACGCCCTGAGCGTGGTGGTCTGCCTCGGCGCCTTCGCGTGGGAGGCGGCGCTGAAGACGCCCGCGGTGATCGGCGGCCCGGCGCCGAAGCCGCGCCCGCGGTTCGGCCACGGCGCCGAGTGGGACGGCCGGGAGCGGACGCTGCTCGGCTGCTTCCACCCCAGCCAGCAGAACACGTTCACGGGCAGGCTCACGCCGGCCATGCTCGACGCCGTGCTCGCTCGCGCCCGCGAGCTCACGGGCGGCCCGAGCGGCCCGAGCGGCCGCGGATGAGGCGCTACGCCGAGGTCCTGCGCGTGCCGCACGTGGCCGCGCTCGTCGCCGCGACGCTGCTGGCGCGCTTCCCGATCGGCATCAACGCGCTCGCGGTCGTGCTCTACCTGCGCGAGAGCACCGGCTCGTTCGCGGTGGCGGGCGCGGTGGCCGGCTCGCTCGCCGCCGGCAGCGGCATCGGCGCGCCCGTGCAGGGGCGGCTCGTGGACTCCTTCGGCCAGCGCCGCGTGCTCGTCCCGCTGGGCATGGTCCACGCGGCGGCGCTCGGCGCGCTCGTCCTCGCCGGCGAGACGGGCGCCCCGGCCGCGGCGCTCGCGGCCTTCGGGCTGCTGGCGGGGTTCGCGATCCCGCCGACCTCCTCCGTGCTGCGCTCGATGTGGCCCAGCCTCCTGAGCGAGCGGCCCGCGCTGCTGCAGCCGGCTTACGCGCTCGATTCCGTGCTGATCGAGCTCGTGTTCATCCTCGGCCCGCTGCTCACCGGCCTGCTGACCGCCGTGTTCTCCCCGCAGGCGGCGCTGGTCGTCTCCGCGGTCAGCGTGATCGCGGGGACGCTCGCGTTCACCGCGCTGCCGCCGTCGCGCGACCGGCGACCGCAGCGCGAGGCGCGGTCCGGGCTGCTCGGCGCGCTGAGCTCGCCCGGCGTGCGCAGCCTGGTGCTGATCTCGCTGCCCGCCGGCATCGGCATCGGCATCTGCGAGGTGGCGCTGCCGGCCTTCACCGACGCGGAGGGCGCGCGCGAGCTGGCCGGCGTGCTGCTCGCCGTCTGGTCGCTCGGCAGCGCGGCCGGGGGCCTGGTCTACGGGGCGCTGCCGTCGCGACCCCCGCTGGAGCGGGTGCACGTCGCGGTCGCCCTGCTGCTGCCGCTGAGCTTCCTGCCGATGGCGGCCGCACCCTCGATCGCCGTGATGGCGCTGCTCGTGATCCCGGGCGGGATGTTCCTCGCCCCGCTGCTGGCCACGCGCAACGAGCTGGTCGGCAGAGTCGCGCCCGCGGGCGCGCGGACGGAGGCGTACACCTGGCCGGTGACCGCCTTCGTGGGCGGCATCTCGGTGGGGGCCGCCCTCGCCGGCGTGATCGTCGAGGGGCCGGGCTGGCGCGTCGCCTTCCTGATCGCGGCGGGCTGCGCGGCGGTCGGGGCCGGGCTGGCGGTGGCGCGGCGGCACACTCTGCTCCCAGCCGAAAACGTGATCCCGGCTTGAGGTGCCGGCGGTACCGTGTCTGAGGTGCCGCTCTCCGCCTTCACACCCCAGGTTCGCGACTGGTTCGGGCGCGCCTTCGCGGAGCCGACGGCTGCCCAGGCGCAGGCGTGGCCGGCAATCGCGACGGGCGAGCACGCGCTCATCTCCGCGCCGACCGGGTCGGGCAAGACGCTCGCCGCGTTCCTGTGGGGGCTCGACCGCTTGGTCGCCGAGCCGTCGGAGGACCGCACGCGGCTGGTCTACGTCTCGCCGCTGAAGGCGCTGTCCTACGACATCGAGAAGAACCTCCGCGCGCCGTTGCGGGGCATCGGCGCCGACGTGCGCGTCGGCATCCGCACCGGGGACACGCCGCAGAAGGACCGCCGGGACATGACGCGGCACCCGCCGGACATCCTCATCACCACCCCGGAGTCGCTGTACCTGATGCTCACCAGCCAGGCGCGCGAGATCTTCACGAGCACCGAGGCGGTGATCGTCGACGAGATCCACGCCGTCGCGCAGAGCAAGCGCGGCGCGCACCTCGCCCTGACGCTCGAGCGGCTCGAGCTGATGGCCGAGGGGAACGTGCAGCGCATCGGGCTGTCGGCGACGCAGAACCCGCTCGAGGAGGTCGGCCGCTTCATGGTCGGCCCCAAGCGCCGCTGCCAGGTGATCGACGCCGGGGTGCGCAAGCCGCTGGACCTCAAGATCCACGTGCCGGTGGAGAGCATGGTCGAGCCGGAGCGGTCCGACGTCGAGCTCGATCCCTTCGCCGGCCAGGAGGCCACGCGCAAGTCGATCTGGCCGGCGATCTACCCGCAGATCCTGGAGCTCGTCAAGCGGCACCGCTCGACGATCGTGTTCGTCAACAACCGCCGCGGCGCCGAGCGGCTGGCGATCCGGCTCAACGAGCTCGCCTCGCACGAGAAGGCCGAGGCGATAGCCGGTGATGAGGCCTCTGGCCGAGGCAGGTGGCCGCCCGTGGAGATCGCGCGCGCGCACCACGGCTCGCTGGCCCGCGAGGAGCGCCTCGTGATCGAGGACCAGCTGAAGGCGGGCGAGCTGCCGTGCCTGGTCGCCACCTCGAGCCTGGAGCTGGGCATCGACATGGGCGCGGTGGACCTCGTGCTGCAGGTCGAATCGCCGAAGTCGGTCACCCGCGGCCTGCAGCGCATCGGCCGCGCCGGCCACAACGTCGGTGACACGTCCAAGGGCCGCATCTTCCCCAAGTTCCGCGCCGACCTGCTCGAGTGCGCGGTGGTCGCCCAGCGCATGCGCGAGGGCAAGATCGAGACGACCGTCGTCCCGCGCAACCCGCTCGACGTGCTCGCACAGCAGATCGTCGCGATGGCCGCGTCGACCGACGACGACGCCCCGCTGCTGGTCGACGACCTGCACGCCCTCGTCGGGCGCACCCACTCCTTCAGCGAGCTCTCGCGCGCGCAACTGGAAAACGTGCTCGACATGCTCGACGGGCGCTACCCGTCCGAGGAGTTCGGCGAGCTGCGCCCGCGGATCGTGTGGGACCGCGTCGCCGGCACGCTGCGCGCCCGCAAGGGCTCGCGCGCGCTGGCCATCACCAACGCCGGCACGATCCCCGACCGCGGGCTGTTCAGCGTCAACATGCCCGACGGCCGCCGCGTCGGCGAGCTCGACGAGGAGATGGTCTACGAGGCCCGGCCGGGCCAGACGTTCCTGCTCGGGGCCACGAGCTGGCGGATCGAGGAGATCACGCGTGACCGCGTGATCGTCTCGCCGGCGCCCGGCGTGCCCGGCGCCGTGCCGTTCTGGCGCGGCGACGGCGTGGGCCGCCCGCGCGAGCTGGGGGAGGCGATCGGCGCCTTCGCCCGCTGGGCCGTCGAGCAGGACGTCGCGACGCTCGAGGAGGGCTACGACCTCGACAAGCTCGCGGCCCAGAACCTGCTCGCCTTCCTGCGCGAGCAGCAGGACGCCACGCGCGTCGTGCCGAGCGACCGGACGATCGTGATCGAGCGCTTCCGCGACGAGATCGGCGACTGGCGGCTGTGCATCCTCTCCCCCTACGGCGGCCGCGTCCACGCCGCCTGGGGCCTCGCGCTCTCCGCCCGCATCCGCGACGAGTACGGCCTGGAGTCCGACGCGATCTGGTCCGACGACGGGATCATCGTCCACCTGCCCGACGCCGACGAGCCGCCCGGGGCGGAGCTCGTGCTGATCGATCCCGACGAGCTGGAGGACCGCGTCGTCGGCGAGCTGGGCGGCTCGGCGCTGTTCGGCGCGCGCTTCCGCGAGAACGCCGGGCGCGCGCTGCTGATCCCGCGCGCCTACCCGGGCCGGCGCACGCCGCTGTGGCAGCAGCGGCTGAAGTCGCAGACGCTGCTCGAGGTCGCCAAGCGCTACGCCCAGTTCCCGATCGTGCTCGAGACCTATCGCGAGTGCCTGCGCGACGTGCTCGACGTGCCCGGGCTGCAGGACCTGCTGCGCAGGCTCCACTCGCGCGAGCTCTCGCTCGTGGAGGTCGAGACGCCGACCGCGTCGCCGTTCGCCTCCTCGCTGCTGTTCGACTACGTGGCGACCTACATGTACGAGGGCGACACGCCCAACGCCGAGCGGCGCGCCGCCGCGCTGGCGCTGGACCGCGACCTGCTGCGCGAGCTGCTGGGCCAGGAGGAGCTGCGCGAGCTGATCGACCTCGACGCGCTCGAGCAGGTGGAGGCCGACCTGCAGCGGACGTCCGAGCGCACGCGCGCGGACTCCGTCGACGCGCTGCACGACGTGCTGCGGCGGGTCGGCGACGTCACCGTCGAAGAGACGAGGCGGCGCCTGGCCGAGCCGGCGCGGGCCGAGGCGTGGCTGGAGCAGCTCGCCGGCGAGCGCCGCGCGATCCGCCTGCGCCTCAACGGCGAGCTGCGCTGGGCCGCCGCCGAGGACGCCGGCCTGCTGCGCGACGCGCTGGGCGCCGTCCCGCCCTCCGGGCTGCCCGACGTGTTCATCGCGGACGTGCCGGCCGCGATGGAGCGCCTCGTCCGCCGCTGGGCGCGCGTGCACGGCCCGTTCGAGACGCGGCAGCTGCGCGAGCGCTACGGCCTCGACCTCACGCCGGTGCTGGCCGGCCTCGAGCGCGCCGGCGAGCTGGTGCGCGGCGAGCTGCGGCCCGGCGGCACCGAGCGCGAGTGGTGCGACCCCGAGGTGCTGCGGCGGCTCCGCCGCGCCTCGCTGGCCGCCCTGCGCAAGGAGATCGAGCCCGCCGACCAGCGCGCGTTCGCGCGGTTCATGCCGAGCTGGCAGGGAGTCGACCGCCACCCGCCGAGCGGCGCTGGGATCGACCGGCTGCGCGACGCGCTCGTGCCGCTGCAGGGGCTCCCGCTGCCCGTCGACGTGTGGGAGAAGGACGTCCTGCCGCGCCGCACCGGCGCCTACTCGCCCGGCTGGCTGGACCAGTTGTGCGCGTCGGGCGAGGTGGTGTGGATCGGGGCGGGGGCGCTCGGCCGCCGCTCCGGGCGCGTGGCGCTGTACTTCCGCGAGGACGTCGCGTTGCTCGGCCCGCCCGCTGGGCGGGTCGACGCTCCGGGCGACCCCGCGCACGAGGCGATCCGCGAGCGCCTGCGCACCGGCGCGTGCTTCTTCACCGACCTGCTGGTCGACGTCACCGGCATCACCACCGAGGAGCTCCAGGAGGCGCTGTGGGACCTCGTATGGGCGGGCGAGGTGACCAACGACGCGTACGCGCCGCTGCGCTCGCCGAAGCTCAGCGCCCAGTGGTCCCAGCAGGCGCGCGCCGACCGGCGGCGGTCGTTCTCCGCCCGCCGGCGGGGCTCTCAGCCGCAGGTCCAGGGGCGCTGGTCGCTCACCACCAACCTGTTCCGCAACGAGGTCGATCCCGTCCAGCGCCGCCGCACCCAGGCCGAGCTGCTGCTCGAGCGCTACGGCATCGTCACCCGCGAGCAGGTGCGGGCCGAGGGCATCCCCGGCGGCTTCTCCTCGCTCTACGACCAGCTCGCCGCGCTGGAGACGGTCGGCATCGCGCGCCGCGGCTACTTCATCGAGGGGCTGGGCGGCGCGCAGTTCGCGCTGCCGGGAGCGGTCGAGCGCCTGCGCGCGCAGCGCGACGACGACGAGGCCCCGCCCGTGGTGCTCGCCGCCACCGACCCCGCGCAGCCCTACGGCGCCGTGCTCAAGTGGCCGAAGACCGAGTCCGCCCGCAGCCCCGCACGCCAGGCCGGCGCCTACGTCGTGCTCGCGGGCGCGGAGCCGGTGCTCTACGTCGAGCGCGGCGGCAAGGGCCTGCAGGTGCTCGTCGACGGCGACGACGCCCGCGTCGCGCCCGCGCTCGCGGCGCTCACCGACGCCGTCCGCCGCGGCCGGGTCCGCCGCCTCGCGCTCGAGCGCGTCGACGGGGAGTCGATCGTCGGCTCGGCCTACGAGGAGCCGCTGATCGAGCTCGGCTTCCGCCCGGGCCCGCGCAAGCTCACGCTTACGGCGTGACCTTCAGCCTGCCAGAGAGCCAGCCGCCGAGCTTGGCCGCCGGGAGCGGGCGGCTGAGGTAGAAGCCCTGCGCGACCTCGCAGGAGAGGTCGGCGAGGTCGGACATGATCGCCTCGGACTCCACGCCCTCCGCGACGACCTCCAGCCCGAGGTTGCGCGCGAGGTCGATGGTGGAGCGCACGATCGCCGCGTCGTCGGCGTCCTCGGCCATCCCGATCACGAACGAGCGGTCGATCTTGACCTCGTCGAGCGGGAGCCGCTTGAGGTAGGTGAGCGACGAGTGGCCCGTCCCGAAGTCGTCGAGCGAGAGGCGCACGCCGAGCCCTCCAAGCGCTCGAGGACGCCGATCGCCCGCCGCGGGTCGGCCATCACGGTGTGCTCGGAGATCTCGCACTCGAGCCGGTTCCCGGGGACGCCGTGGCGCTCGAGCAGCTCGGCGACGAGGTCCGGCAGCGCCTCGTCGACGATGTTGGGCGCGGCAAGGTTGACCGCCATGGTCAGCTCCAGCCCCGCGCCGTGGTCAGGGCAGAACGCGACGCC
>Ga0183260_10003624_pt1 | contig 12422 bp, 11 predicted proteins | sample AntDrymUQ4972206_2_FD_129768 | JGI IMG/M metagenome (GOLD analysis project Ga0183260, IMG submission 129768) | Polar desert sand microbial communities from Dry Valleys, Antarctica - metaG UQ497 (22.06) (version 2) (version 2) | ecosystem: Environmental > Terrestrial > Soil > Desert | place...
CACGAGGTCGCGCAGCGGGATGCCGTCGAGGAGGTCGACCGTCGAGTGGCCGTTCGCCCTGCGACCGAGGCCGGAGGTGGCGTTCGCCTGCGGATCGAGGTCGACGAGCAGGCACCGCTCGCCCGCCTCGGCGAGGCAGGCGGCGAGGTTCACGGCGGTCGTCGTCTTGCCGACGCCGCCCTTCTGATTTGCCACGGCGACGACCCTGGCGCTCACAGGGCCAGGCTAGCCTCCGAACCGGACGCCTCGAATACGGTCTCCAGTGATGGACGAGAGGCTCGAGCGCGCCAAGGAGCGGGCCTGGCGCGAGGTTGCCGCGATCGATGCCGCGCACGCGGCCGGCGAGCTCGACGACGCGGGCTGGCACGCGGCGATGGCCACTCTCGTCGTGCCCGCGTACCTCGCCGCTCCGACGGCGGAGGGCGGCTCCGGCCACTCGGGCACGGCGGAGGACTGGGAGTACTCGCGGGGGATCGTGGCGGCGGGGATCGCGGGGGAGACGTTCCTGGACGTCGGTTGCGCGAACGGCCTGTTGATGGAGAGCGTCCATCGCTGGACCGGCAGCGAGCCGTTCGGGCTCGAGCTCTCCCCCGAGCTGGCCGGGCTCGCGCGGAGGCGCAATCCGCAGTGGGCCGACCGGATCTTCGTCGGCAACGCGCTCGGCTGGGAGCCTCCGCGGCGGTTCGATACGGTCCGCACCGGGCTCGAGTACGTGCCCGGACCGCAGCGACGGGCGCTCGTCACGCACCTGCTCGAGCGGATCGTCACCCCGGGCGGGCGGCTCGTGATCGGGAAGTTCAACGAGGAGGTCGAGCGGCGATCGCTCGAGGAGGAGGTCGCGAGCTGGGGATTCCGGGTCGCCGGTCGTGCCGAGCGGCCCCAACGCGGCGAACCGCGCCTTGCGTACCGCGCGTTCTGGATCGCCCGCGTCCAGAGCTCGTGAACAGCGTGTGCACGCGCCCTCAGGCGAGCGGGCGCTTGCGGGCGACGCCGGTGCGTCGCGGAAAGCCGGACGGTGTCGGGCCGAGCTTCCGCAGGAGGACGAAGCCGGGAGGTGCCTCCTCGCGACGCGCAGCGAGCCGGGTCGCGACCGTCTCGACCCGCTCGAGCTCGGCGGACGGGCCGACCCAGAGGAGGACCGCGCCACCTTCCCCGACGAGCGGGAGGCACCACTCGGCCGCGACCGGCGGTGGCGCGAGCGCCTTCGCGACCGCGACCCCGTAGGTCTCGAGCAGCTGCTCCTCGGCGCGCCCCCAGAGCACGCGGAGGTTCGGGAGCTCGGTCGTCCACTGCTCGAGGAACTCGCACTTCCGCCGCTCGGCCTCGAGGAGCGTGACGCCCCGGTCGGGCAGAGCCGCGGCGAGCGGGATGCCCGGCGTGCCACCACCGGAACCGACGTCCACGATCGGGCCGTCCTCCGCCGCGATGAGCGGGACCCCGCGGAGCGCGTCGTCGAGGAGGACCCGACGTGCCTCCGCCGCGTCGCGGAGAGCGGTCAGCCCCGGGGTCGCGACGACCGTGGAGAGCCACCTCTCGAGGAAGGGTTCATGGCGCACGGGGCGAGATATATCTCGCCCCGACGAGGGAGGGTCGGGAATCAGACCCCCGCGGGCCGACGACGTCGTCCGAGCCCGAGCCGGAACGACCCGGAATCCGTAGGGGCGAGATACATCTCGCCCTCCCAGCCGCGAACCGGCCGAGACCCGCGTCAGTCGACAGCGTGCCGTGGCACGACGACGACGTAGCGGTTCGGCTCGATGCCCTCGCTTGTCGTCGCGACCTCTGGGTCGTCCTTCAGCGCCTCGTGGACGATCCGGCGCTCGACGGCGCTCATCGGCTCGAGCTCGACGCGGTGGCCGGTCGCCGATGCCTGCTCGGCGCTCCGGCGGGCGAGCGACTCGAGAGTCGCCTCCCGACGGGCACGATAGCCCGCCGCGTCGAGGACGATCCGCCGCCGATCCTCACCGAGTCGTCGGTGTGCGATCGCGTTCGCGAGGTACTGGAGCGCGTCGATCATCTGACCGTGACGGCCGATGAGGACGCCGAGGTCGTCGCCCGCGACGGTCGCCCGAACCTCGTCGTCCGTCTCGTCGATCCGGACCGCGCCGTCGAGGCCTGCGGTCGCGATCAACCGCTCGAGCAACTCACGGGCGATCGCGGCCTCGCCCTCGTCGGCCGGCTCCCCGGTCGAGGCAGGGCGTGCTGCCGTCGCAACGACGCGTGCCGGCGTGTAGCCCACGCCCAGGAGGCCGCGCTCACCCTCGCTCACGACTTGGAAGCGCACGGCCTCGCGGTCGAACCCGGGCGCGAGTCGCTCGAGCTCGCGGAGCGCCGACCACTTCGCCTCCCCGACGGTCTCCCCACTCGACTCGACGGAGAGCTCGTCGTCGCTCATCGACGCCTGCCTCCACCGCTGCGCTTCCGCTTCACGCGGCGCGGCGGGCCGGCGACCTGCTTCGGCATGCCGTCCGTCGTCGGCTTCGGCGCGGTGGCGGACGGGCGACGCCCGCCGTCGGTCGGCTCCGCGTTGCTCGAGCGGGTCGGCGGCTCCTCCTTCGGAGCCGTGCGCGAGCTGCGACGCTCGGCGGCGGCTTTGAGATCCGGCTTCGGCATCAGCTGGCGCGTGACGATCCCCTGTCCCGTCGTCCAGAGGTTCGTCGTCAGCCAGTAGACCATCAGCCCGGCCGGGAAGTTGAGGATGAACGGGATGAAGACGATCGGCAGGACGAGCAGCAGGATCCGCTGCGCCTTCTGCATCGACGTAGACATGTAGTACGACGAGGTGAGCTGGCTCGCGACGTAGATGACGATCAGGAGCGGCCCCCAGCCGTCGATCGTCGGGGCGGTGATGTCGACGAGCCCCAGGAACTGGAGCGACGACTCGGGGTAGCGCGGGAAGATCTCGTCCTCGAAGTCGCGGAGGACGTAGAAGAGCGAGATGAAGATCGGGATCTGGAGGACGATCGGCAGGCACGACGCGGCCGGGTTGATCTTGTTCTCGCGGTAGAACTTCATCAGCTCCTCGTTCTGCCGTGCGCGATCGCCCTTCCACTTCTGCTGGATCTCCTTCATCTCAGGCGCATGCGCCTGGAGGTTCTGCATCGAGTGGATCTGACGGACCGTGATCGGCACGAGGACGAGCCGCACGAGCACGACGAGGGCCACGATCGACCACGCCCACGAGAGCCCGACCGTGTCGTGGAGCCATTCGAGCAGACCCGAGAGGACGTCCTCGATCGGGCGCAGCGGGTTGTAGACGCCGATCACGCCGGTGCCCGCCCCGAGCAGGCTCGTCGGAAGAGCGACCTGTCGCAGACGTAGTCGACGCCGCCGTGGCTCCACGGGTTGCAGCGGAGGAGGCGCCAACCGGCGACGATCGCGCCGCGCACGAGGCCGAGCTCTCGGAACGCGTCGAGCGCGTACTGCGAGCAGGTCGGGTGGAACTTGCACGTACCGGCCGGCGTCAGCAGCCCGAACGTGTGGCGCCAGGCCTGCACGACCGCGATCCCAAGCCACTTCATGCGGTCACCTTGTCGACGACCTCGCGCAACTCGTCGACGAGCCAGTCGTGACCTCGCGACTCGGCGGCCTCGGCGAGACCCGGTCGCGCGGCGAGCACGTAGTCGCGGCCGGCCGGCGGCAGCTCGAGCTCGTCCCAGGCGGCGCGCAGCTTGCGCTTGAGGCGGTTCCGGGCGACAGCGGTTCCGACTGCGCGCGGGACGGCGAGACCCACCCGGGCGATGCCTTCGGGGTCGTCCTCGCGCGCGAACCAATGAAGCGTGATCGAACGCGTCGAGACCGACCGCCCCCGCCGGTAGACAGCGTCGAAGTCGCGCGAGCGGGAGAGTCGCTGCCGGCGCTCCACGACGGCTCCTCGGCTTACGCGGAGAGGCGCTTGCGCCCCTTGGCGCGACGGCGCTTGATGATCGCTTGACCGCCGCGGGTTGCCATGCGGGCTCTGAAGCCGTGCTTGCGCTTGCGGCGGCGGACGTTCGGCTGATAGGTGCGCTTCACGGTGGAAAGGAGCCTTCCTGGTGTCGAGCCCGCACGCCTCGCAGCGCACCGGAGCGCGGAGTATAGACGAGCCCTGGAGAGCCCGGTTATCCACAGCGGCGGCGTCGAGCGGGTTGCCGAAACGGCTGCTCAGGCCGGTCGAGTGTCGTCAGGGCAGGCACCCTCGGGGCGGTTCTGCACACCTGTGGAGAGTGATGTGGAAGGTTCAAAATATGCTGGAAATTGCACTCTTTTCTTCCACCGGGGGCCTTGTGGGAAGGTCGCGGCAGGGTGGTATGCTCGCCGCTTCCCGCGCCCCCTGAAGGAAGGATCGACCCCGCGTGGATACCCCTGTCGCGCCGACCGGCGACCGACTCTGGAACGACGTCTCGGTCAGACTCCGCGAGACCCTCAGCGATACGACGTACGCAACGTGGTTCTCTTCCGCACGACCGGGTGAGCTCACCCCGGAGCGGTTCACCGTCGTCTTTCCGGACGACTTCCTGCGCAGCTGGGTCGAGCGGAACTTCGGTCCCCTTCTGCGTGAAGCCGTCCTCGACCTCGCCGGGCGGGAGCTCGAGGTGGTGCTCGCGGTCGTCGCGCCCGACGAGCCAGAGGAGCCGGCCGTGTCCCCCGCTGAAGGAGTGGCCGTGCGGACGCCGCGGCCGGGGCAGAGCGCCAAGTACACTTTCGACAACTTCATCATCGGGTCGTCGAACCGCTTCGCCCACGCGGCCGCACTCGCGGTCGCGGAGTCTCCGGCGCAGGCCTACAACCCGCTCTTCATCTACGGCTCCACGGGCGTCGGCAAGACGCACCTGCTGCACGCGATCGGCGCCTACGTGAGCGCCCACTCGCAAGGCATGACGACACGCTACGTGACGAGCGAGGCGTTCATGAACGACTTCATCAACGCCCTGCGTGACAAGCGCGTGGAAGGGTTCAAGCACCGCTACCGCGCCTACGACCTGCTGCTTGTCGACGACATCCAGTTCCTCGAGGGGAAGGAGCGATTCCAGGAGGAGTTCTTCCACACCTTCAACTCGCTGTACGAGGCCGGCCGCCAGATCGTGCTCTCGTCGGACCGGCCGCCGAAAGAGATCGCAACACTCGAGGACCGGCTACGGTCGCGGTTCGAATGGGGGCTTATCACCGACATCCAGCCACCCGACCTCGAGACCCGGATCGCGATCCTGCGCAAGAAGGCGACGACCGACGGCATCGCGGTCGCCGATCCCGAGGTCCTGACGTTCATCGCCGGGCGGGTGACGACGAACATCCGCGAGCTCGAGGGTGCGCTCACACGCGTGGTTGCGTTCTCCTCGCTGACCGGTCTGCCGATCGACTGCGGTCTCGCCGAGCAGGTGCTCGGCACGCTCTTCCCGGGTGGCGGTGACCTCCAGCAAGTCACGATCGGGCGGATCCAGGAGGTCGTCTGCGACCGCTTCGGGCTCAGCCGCGAGGAACTCTGCAGCCAGCGGCGCTCACAGGACGTCGCGTATCCGCGCCATGTCGCGATGTATCTCTCGCGCGAGCTCACCGACTCCTCGCTGCCGAAGATCGGCAAGGAGTTCGGAAACCGCGACCACACAACGGTGCTCCACGCGAACGCGAAGATCACGCGCATGATCTCCGAGGACAGATCGGTGTACAACCTTGTGCAAGACCTGACCGCAAGGATCAAACAGCGTGGATAGATCGCAGGTCGAGACGGTGCCGGCTCCTCTGCCTGTGGGTCCGGTGGACGGATCGCGCGGTGGACCCACACCGCTCGAACCCGCACGGCGCCTCGTCTGGCATCCGTCTTCCCCATCGTCCACACTCCCTATGACTACAACGAAAGGTTTAGAGAAGAAATGATGGAAACGGACACCGCCGTCGGGACGGAGATCCGGCTCGTCGTCGACCGCGAAGCGCTCGCCGGCAGGCTCTCTCTCGTTTCCCGCGCCTCGTCGGCGAGGGTTGCTGTGCAGGTGCTCGGTGGAGTGCTCCTGCGGGCGCAGGACGGCCTGCTCGAGCTCGAGGCGACAGATATGGAGCTCTCGCTGCGCACCACCGTCCCCGCGATCGTCGAAGGCGCGGGCGCGGTCGTGATGCCCGCAAAGCTCCTCGGAGACGTGGTCAGACTGTTGCCCGCGAGCGAGGTGACGATCGCGCACAAACCTGAGGACGGCGTCACCTCGATCGAGTCCGGGTCCTACGCCGGGCGGATGAACATCTTCGCCGCGGAGGACTTTCCGCGACTGCCCTCCGTCGACGTGCCCCTGCACGAGATCGACTCCGCCTTGCTCCTCGACACCATCCAGCGCGTCTCGCGCGCCGCGTCGCGGGACGAGTCAAGGCCCGTGCTCACGGGGATCCTCGTCCGGTTCGAGGGCACGCAGCTCACGATGGCGGCGACCGACTCCTACCGGATGGCCGTCAAAGAGACCGAGCTCGCCGCTCCCGGCCCCGAGCTCGAGGCGATCATCCCAGCCCGCGCGCTCGACGAGCTCACACGGATCGCCGTGGGCACCGAGAAGGTGCAGCTCGGCGTCAACGAGAACCACGTGATCTTCGGTGCAGGCGACGCCTGGCTGACGACGCGACGTATCGACGGGCAGTTCCCGAATGTCGTCCAGCTGCGACCCGAGACCTTCGACGTGGAGCTCGACCTGAATCGGGGTGAGCTGCTCGAGGCGGTCCGCCGCGCGGGTGTCATGGCACAGCGGAATGCGCCTCTCCGGCTTCGCTTCGCCGAGGGCGAGCTGACGATCTCCGCCCAGAGCCAGGACGTCGGCGAGACACGCGAGTCGCTCGCGGTCGGCTACGCCGGCGAGCCGCTCGAGATCGGGTTCAACGCCGAGTTCCTGCGGGAGGGTCTCGAGTCCGTCACCGCCGACGACGTCCAGCTGAAGCTGATCAACCCGCTGCGACCCGGGCTCCTGAGCGCCGACGGCGATGCCTTCTGGTACCTGATCATGCCGATCAGGCTGGCCGGGTAGGCGCGGCTAATGCGACGCGCTTCCGCGACGCATTTGCCGCGCTGGGTCACACGCGACGAACCAGGTCTGTAGGGGCCGGACCTGTCCGGCCCTCACCTCCGAGACCCGAGGCGGAGGCGGAGGCGACCTGTGATCGTCACGAGCGTCTCCCTCCGCGACGTCCGCTCGTATGCCCGACTCGAGCTCTCGCTCGAGCCTGGCCTCGTGCTCGTGACCGGCCCGAACGGGGCCGGGAAGACGAATCTCCTCGAGGCCGTCCACGTGGCGACGCAGGGGCTCTCATTCCGGACCCGGCAGGACGCCCAGCTCGTGCGGCGCGGGGCGACGGAGGCGTCCGCCCGCGTCCGTGGCCACCGGGCCGGCTCGCCGCTCGAGCCCGAGGTGCGGCTCTCCACGGGTGAGCAGAAGCGGATCCGCCTGAACGGGGCTCTCCTGGCCTCGGCCGAGGAGCTCCGCCGCCGGATCGACGCCCTCGTCTTCACGCCCGACCGACTCGCTGTCGTCAAGGGCGGCCCTGCCGCGCGCCGCGCGTACTTCGACCGCGTCCTCACTCGCGCTCTGCCGGCCCGCGCCGACCTCCCGACCGCGTACGCGGCGGCGGTCGGGCAGCGAAACGCATCGCTGCGCCGGCTCGGAGCGGGGCTCTCCGAGCCGGACGCGCTTGGCCCGTGGACCGAGCGGGTCGTCTCGCTCGGCACGGAGCTCGTCGCCGCCCGCCATCGCGTGCTCGAGCTTCTGTCGCAGCCCTTCGCAGAGCGGGCGGACGAGCTCGGTCTCCGCGGAGCGACGCTCGCCTACGAGGGGGAGCCACCCACCCGGGAGGCGCTGGAGGCCCGGCTGCAGCGCGATCTCGAGCGTGGGACGACGGGCGTTGGCCCGCATCTCGACGAGATCCGGGTCCTCGCGGCCGACCGCGATCTCCGCAGCTTCGGCTCGCAGGGGGAGCAGCGTCTCACGGTCCTTTCCCTCCTGCTCGCCGAGGCCGAGCTCCTCGTCGCCAACGGCGCCGGCGCGCCGCTCCTCCTGCTCGACGACGCGCTCTCCGAGCTCGACGCCGACCGGCGGCGACTCCTGAGCACGCGTCTCGGGACGATCGGGCAGACGCTCGTCACCGCCACGGGGGCTGAGGCGCTGCCCCTCGCCCCGGCGCAACTGCTCGCCGTCACGCCCGGCGAGGTGCGGGTCGGCTGATGGAACGGCTCGACGGCTCGGTCAGACGGGCGCTGCGACGGGTGGGAGTCCCCGACGCCGGGGAGCTCGCCGCCGTCACCGAGGCGTGGCCCCTAGCGGTCGGCGAGGCGATCTCACGCTCCGCGTGGCCGCAGCGGATCGCGCGCGACGGCACGCTGCACCTGACGACCGTCTCGGCCACGTGGGCGTTCGAGCTCACCCGGATGGAGGCCGAGATCCGCGAGCGCCTCCGGGAGCGGCTGGGCGCCGAGCCACCCGCCAGCCTCCGATTCGCGCCGGGTCCGGTGCCCGCTCCCGGACCGCTCGAGACGACCGCGGCGCCCCTGCCACGGGCGACCGCGGAGGAGGAGCACGCGGCGGCTTCCCTCACCGCAGGGATCGACGACTCCGAGCTCCGTGACGCCGTCCGCCGGGCGGCGCTCGCGAGCCTCGTCGCGGCCCGGTCCGACCGCGGTCTCTGATATACTTTGCCAGAGCCGCAAAACAGTTGTTTTGCAGGCATTTCCTCTCTTCAGGAGCGTATGACGGAAACGGCCTACACCGGAAAGGACATCACCGTGCTCGAGGGTCTCGAGCCGGTGCGTCTGCGGCCCGGGATGTACATCGGCTCGACGGGCCCGCGCGGGCTCCACCACCTCGTGTACGAGGTCGTGGACAACTCGGTCGACGAGGCGCTCGCGGGTCGAAACGACCGGATCGAGGTGCGGCTCCATCCGGACAACTCGGTCACCGTCACCGACTGGGGCTCGGGCATCCCGGTCGACATGATGGCCGATCAGGGCCTCTCCGCGCTCACCGTCGTCCTCACGAAGCTCCACGCCGGCGGCAAGTTCGGCGGAGAGGGCTACAAAGTCTCCGGCGGCCTCCACGGCGTGGGCGTGTCGGTCGTCAACGCGCTCTCCGAGTGGCTCGTCGCCGAGGTGCGCCGCGACGGCGCCGTCCACCGACAGGAGTTTGCCCGCGGCGCGCCGCAGACCGGCGTCGAGGTCGTCGGCAAGGCGAAGACGGGGGACACCGGGACGACGATCTCGTACCTCCCGGACGCGGAGATCTTCGAGGAGCTCGAGCTCTCGGTGCAGACCCTCGTCCAGCGCCTTCGCGAGACGGCGTTCCTCACGCGCGGCCTGCGCATCGTGCTCGTCGACGAGCGCGAGGGCGAGGACCGGCACGAGTTCCACTACGAGGGCGGGATCCGCGACTTCGTCGCTTACGTGAACGAGTCGAAGGATGCGGTGCACAAGCGGATCGCGTTCTTCGACGGCGAGACGGACGCGGGCCAGGTCGAGGTCGCGATGCAGTGGAACACCTCGTACGTCGAGTCGGTGTTCTCGTTCGCGAACAACATCAACACCCACGACGGCGGCACGCATCTGCAGGGATTCCGCTCCGCGCTCACGCGAACCCTCAACCGGCACGCGCGCGAGAAGGGGCTTCTCAAGGAGAAGGAGGACAACCTCGAGGGCGAGGACGTCCGCGAAGGGCTCGCCGCGGTCATCTCGGTGAAGCTCCAGAATCCGCAGTTCGAGGGCCAGACGAAGGCGAAGCTCGGAAACCCGGGCGTCGCGGGGCTCGTCGAGCAGACGGTCAACCTGAAGCTTGCGGAGTTTCTCGAGGAGAACCCGCAGGACGCGAACCAGATCGTCAAGAAGGCCGTCGCTGCTCGGAACGCCCGCCAGGCGGCGCGCAAGGCGCGCGAGCTGACGCGCCGTAAGAGCGCGCTCGAGAACTCGTCGCTGCCCGGCAAGCTCGCCGACTGCTCGATCCGCGACCCGGAGGTCGCCGAGCTCTACCTCGTCGAGGGGAACTCGGCCGGCGGCTCGGCCAAGGACGCCCGCGACCGCACCTACCAGGCGATCCTGCCGCTCAGAGGGAAGGTGATCAACGCCGAGCGCAACCGGATCAACAAGGTGCTCTCGAACGTCGAGATCCAGGCGATGATCACGGCGATCGGCACCGGGATCCTCGATGAGTTCGACGTCTCGAAGCTCCGCTACCACCATGTGATCGTGATGACGGACGCCGACGTCGACGGCTCCCACATCCGCACGCTGATCCTCACGTTTCTCTACCGGAACATGCGTGAGCTGGTCGAGCGCGGCCACGTGTACCTCGCCGTGCCGCCGCTCTACCGCGTGAAGCTCGGGACGCAGGAGCTGTACGTCGAGAAGGAGTCGCAGTTCGAGGAGCTCCTCGTCCGGGAGCGTGTCAAGGACATGAAGATCGCGGCGCGGAGCGGGTCGGAGCTTGCCTTCACCGAGGCTCGCTGGGGACGCTTTACGCGCGCGCTCGCCGAGCTCGAAGGATGGCTGGGACGACTTCGCTCGGACTTCGGCTCGCCCGCCGCGGACTTCGTCGTCCGACACCGGCTGATCGAGACCGACGCCGCGTTGCCCGCCGACGTCGAGGGGGCACTCGCCGGGATCGAGCCGAACGGCCACGACGTGACCGTGCTCGGAGGCTCCGACACGGATCTGCGCCTGAAGGTCGTCGAGCTCGCGACGAGCGCGGCCGCGTTCGTGACCCTCCCCGCCGACCTGCTCGTCTCGCCCGTCTACGCCGGCCTGCGCCGCTCCTACGTGAAGCTCACCGAGATCGTGGGCGCCCCGCCGTTCGAGCTCTCCCTCGGGAAGAAGAGCCGACCCGCGGAGACGTTCGAGGCGCTTCGTCACCACGCGCTCGAGCTTGCGAAGGAGGGAATCCAGGTGAGCCGCTTCAAGGGTCTCGGCGAGATGAACGCCGACGAGCTGCGCGAGACGACCATGGATCCCGCCAAGCGGATGCTCGTGCGCGTCGAGGTGGAGGACGCGACCCTCGCCGACGAGATCTTCTCGAAGCTCATGGGCGACCAGGTGGAGCCGCGACGCGCCTTCATCGAGCAGAACGCCCGAGACGTGAGATTTCTCGATGTGTGAGCGGTTGCCGGTGCTCCGCTCCGCGGATCACCTAGAAGGGCATTCAGCACCGGGCTCCCTAGGTGATTCGCCGAAGGCGAAGCACCATGGCTGACATGGTCGAGCCACTGGGCGCCGGCCGGGTGGAGACGCGCGAGCTCGAGCAGGAGATGCGCTCGAGCTTCCTCGACTATGCGATGAGCGTGATCGTGTCGCGCGCGCTCCCCGACGTGCGCGACGGCTTGAAGCCCGTCCACCGTCGTGTCCTCTACGGGATGCACGAGGCCGGGATGCAGCCGAACAGGCCGTACAAGAAGTGCGCGAAGATCGTCGGCGACGTGATGGGGACGTACCACCCTCACGGCGACCAGTCGATCTACGACACGCTCGTCCGGATGGCCCAGCCCTTCTCGCTGAGGTACCCGCTCGTCGACGGGCAGGGCAACTTCGGGAACCTCGACGACGACCCCGCCGCCGCCATGCGGTACACGGAGTGCCGGCTCTCGCGGATCGCGACCGAGATGCTCCGCGAGATCCACTCGGACACGGTCGACTTCAAGCCGAACTACGACGAGTCGACGCGCGAGCCGGAGGTTCTGCCGGCGCGCTTCCCGAACCTCCTCGTGAACGGCTCCTCCGGGATCGCGGTCGGGATGGCGACGAACATGCCACCCCACCGGCTCGGCGAGGCGATCGCCGCGGTGGTGGAGCTCATCGACCGGCCCGAGGCGAACGTGGACGACCTCATGCGCCACGTCACGGGGCCCGACTTCCCGACCGGCGCGATCGTCGTCGGCCGCGGCGGGATCCGCGACGCCTACCGGACGGGTCGTGGTCGCATCGTGATGCGCGCGCGCGCCCACATCGAGGAGCAACGCGGCGGGAAGACGGCGATCATCGTCACCGAGTTGCCGTACGGCGTGAAGAAGGGCGGCGACTCCGGCGTGATCACGAAGATCGCCGAGCTCTATAAGGAGAAGGTCCTCACCGAGATCTCCGCCGTCGAGGACTACTCGGACAAGTCCGGGATGCGGATCCAGATCGACCTGAAGCGCGAGGCGATCCCACAGGTCGTCCTCAACAAGCTGTACAAGCACACGTCGCTCCAGACGACGTTCGGCTACAACGCGGTCGCGCTCGTGGACGGCGTGCCGCGGACGCTCTCGCTGCTCGAGCTCGTCACGCACTACCTCGACTACCAGCGCGAGATCGTCGTCCGCCGCTCGAAGTACGAGCTCCGCAAGGCGGAGGAGCGCGCCCACGTCCTCGCCGGGTACCTGATCGCGCTCGACAACCTCGACGAGGTGATCGCGATCATCCGCGGCGCGGCCGACACCGACGAGGCCCGCTCGAAGCTCGAGAC
>Ga0183260_10003625_pt1 | contig 12416 bp, 9 predicted proteins | sample AntDrymUQ4972206_2_FD_129768 | JGI IMG/M metagenome (GOLD analysis project Ga0183260, IMG submission 129768) | Polar desert sand microbial communities from Dry Valleys, Antarctica - metaG UQ497 (22.06) (version 2) (version 2) | ecosystem: Environmental > Terrestrial > Soil > Desert | place...
CATCGCGGTACCCAACGCCCGCAGCAATTCGACGCTCGGTCGCGCCCGCGAAGGTACCGGCACGGTGATCGGCAAGGACGGGCTGATTTTGACGATCGGCTACCTGATCGTCGAAGCTGATGCCGTGAAGGTGACCGATGCACGCGGGCGCTCGTATCCGGCGCGCGTCGTCGCCTACGACCACGGGACCGGATTGGGTCTACTGAAGACGACCGCTCCTTTTAACGTGACGCCAGTGCCTCTTGGCAACTCCGCGAAGCTTGCTGATCGCGAGCCGGTGCTGATCGCGGGTTGGGGGGGCGTTCCGGACACGGCGCTTGCGTACGTCGTATCACGGCGCCCGTTCACAGGGAACTGGGAGTACATGCTCGACGAGGCCATCTTCACAAGCCCGCCGACGACCGGCTGGAGTGGCGCGGCACTGGTGGACCGCAAAGGAACAATCGTCGGCGTCGGCTCGCTGGTCGTGCGCGACGCGACGGCCGATGACCCGAAGCTGCCGGGCAACATGTTCGTGCCGATCGATGCGTTGAAGCCAATCCTCGACGACATGGTAAAGACCGGGCGGCGCAAGGATGCACCGCGGCCGTGGCTCGGGCTCGCCGCCGACGAAATCCAGGGCCGGTTGATCGTCTCGCGCGTCTCGCCCGATGGCCCCGCGGATAGCGCAGGCGTGAAACAGGGCGATATCATTCTCGCCGTCGGCAATGCCGCGGTCCTCTCGCAGGCCGAGTTCTATCAGAAGCTCTGGGACCGCACGCGCGCGGGTGACGTGATCAAGCTGCGCGTGCTGCAGGGTGTCGACATCCGCGACATAGGTGTGAAGTCGATCGACCGCGTCGACTATTTCCGCCCGCAGACGATGTACTGACGGGCGCGGCGCCGTGTCGCGACGGCGCTCGTGCCTCGCCCCGCGCGGCTACCCGATAAGAGCGCGCACCTTGGCGCGAACCTCGTCCAGCGTGCTGTCGGAAACCCGGCCTTTGTGCGCGGCCTTGCGCGGACGCCAATCGACACTCTTGATTTGGTCGGACAGTACCGCGCCTTCCCTATTTGTCATCCAGCGCAACGTCGAAGGGATAGTTCTTGACTCTGGTCGTCATCGGACAGCAAAGCATCTGTCCGGCTTTTGCGTTGTAGCTTGCGGGACTTAAGACCAGCGCAGGTCGGTGGCCGGGCTGTTCATGACCCGCTGGCGGCGAAAACTGGAGCCACACAATATCGCCTGCATCCGGCACGAATCGCCTTGGCGCTACCAAACCTCCCGTCCCAACGGAGCGCCGAAATCGAGTGCATCATGACGATTCTTGCGCGTGATGCCGCCGACCAGATCGGCAAGGTCATACACTTTGCGGCGCACGGGCACAATGACGATTTGCCCTTGTTCTTCGCGCACGTCGACGTGCTGCTCGATCTCGATATTCGCAGCTTTCAGGATCGCAGCGGGTATTCGGACGGCAGCGCTGTTTCCCCACTTCTTCACGATGATATTCATGCGAGGGTCCTGCAACGGCGATTTTGATCTGCCGTAATATGAAGCGGGAATCCGCCGGTGTCATCATTGTTGATACAAGAGATCGTCATCCACCAGTGAAACCCGCTGTCGATCAGCCGCCATCGCACCGGAAGCAGCAGAATGCGCGAATGTCGTCCCCGGTCCGGCCGGAAGTCCCGGCCATTTCCGATGAAGCCTTCCTCGATGCCCTGCAGCAAGCGAGCTTCGGCTACTTTCTGCGTCACGCGAATCCGGATACCGGCCTAGTCGCCGACACGAGCGCGCCCGGGAGTCCGGCCAGTATTGCCGCGGCAGGTATGGGACTCGGCGTCTATGTGGTGGGCGCGGAGCGCAACTTCATCACACGCGCCGACGCCGCGCACCGGACGCTCACCCTGTTGCGCTTTCTTGCGGAAAGCGAACAATCCGACGCCGCTAACGCGACCGGTGTGCATGGCCTTTACTATCATTTTCTGGAAATGGACAGTGGGCGGCGCGCCTGGGGATCCGAGCTCTCGACTATCGATACGGCGCTGCTCTTCGCAGGCATACTTGCCGCGGCGGCCTATTTCGCTGGCGATGCCTCGGCCGAGCAAGAAATTCGCACGCTTGCCGACACGCTTTACCGGCGGGCGGATTGGCGTTGGGCCATGGACGGCAGCGCGATGGTCAAGCATGGCTGGAAGCCCGAGTTCGGGTTTTTGAACTACGGCTGGGAGGGCTACAGCGAGGCCATTATCTTGTACGCGCTTGGTCTCGGGTCGCCGACGCATCCGCTGCCGCCGCCGAGTTATCGCGAGTGGAACGCGACGTTCCAATGGGAAAATCTCTACGGTTGGGACTTGCTTTATTCGGGACCGCTATTCATTCATCAGTTCTCGCATCTTTGGCTCGATTTTCGGGGCATCCGGGATGAGTTCATGCGCGAGAAGCGTTGCGATTACTTCGAGAACAGCCGCCGCGCAAGCTATGTACAGCAGCATTACGCGGTCCTGAATCCGAAGCAGTGGACGGGATACAGCAGGCACTGCTGGGGAATATCCGCCGGAGAGGGTCCCGGGTTTGTCACGCGACGTGAGGGCTCTCTCGAACGCCGGTACTTTGACTATACGGCGCGCGCCCTGCCCTACGGACCGGACGACGGCACGCTGGCGCCGTGGGTAGTCGCCGCCAGTCTGCCGTTTGCGCCGGAGATCGTGCTGCCTTCGTTGCGTTACATGAGCGATGTCTATCCCCAGATGAGCGATGAGCAAAATCGGTTGCGCAGTTTCAACCCAAGTGTCGCGGCCGATGGTGTTGCTGGCGGCTGGGTTGCCGAACACTCGGTTGGCATTGAACAGGCGCCGATTGTCCTGATGATCGAAAACCATCGCTCAAGTCTTATCTGGCGCCTGCTGCGCCGTTGTGGGCCGCTCGTACGGGGCCTAGGCCACGCCGGATTTCGCGGCGGCTGGCTGTGAATGCGAGCGAGCAGGGCGCTGCCAGTGCGCGCATTGCGTTGCGAGCAGCGGGACCCTTCGCCACCAGACTCGACGCCAATGTTCGTCCGAGGGCGTGGCGCAATCCGGCGCCCTCCGGGCGCTACAACCTGGTTGCGATTGGCGGCGGCACCGCCGGTTTGATCGGCGCCAGCATTGTCGCCACCTTGGGCGGGAAGGTCGCGTTGATCGAGCGTGAGGCGCTGGGCGGCGATTGCCTCAACACCGGCTGCGTTCCATCCAAGGCGATTATCCGGTCGTCCCGGATTTGCGCGGAGTTGCGCGACTCGTACCTGCTCGGTGTGGAAAGCGGCGGCAGGCACGCCGATTTCGCCGCGGTCATGGAGCGGGTGAGACGCATACAGGCGCGCATCAGTCAGAAAGATTCCGCGGATCGTTTGCAATCGCTTGGAGTTGACGTCTATTTCGGTAATGCGCGCTTTACGGGCAAAGATTCGTTGGATGTGGACGGCCGCTGCTTGCGCTTTAGACGAGCGCTGATCGCCTCGGGTTCGCATCCGGTGATTCCTAGTATCGAGGGATTGGTGGCAGCCGGCTACCTGAACAACGAAACGGTGTTTGACTTGATGCACCTGCCGCGCCGCCTGCTCGTCGTCGGCGGCGGACCGCTGGGGTGCGAGCTCGCCCAGGCGTTCCATCGCCTCGGTTCGCACGTGACGATCGTGCAGCGCGAACCGCAATTCCTTCCGCAGGAAGAACGTGACGCGGCGCAGATCTTGAGCGAGGCGCTGGCGCGCGACGGACTGACGATCCACCTCAATACCCAGGTCGTCAAGGTCACGCGGGCGGGCGATGAAAGGACCGCACACATGGTGTGTGCCGGCAAGGAAAGTACCGTGACGGTCGACGAAGTGGTCGCCGGCGCCGGCCGAGCGCCCAACGTCGACGGCTTGGGGCTTGAAGCCGCGAATGTCGATTATGATGACGAGCGCGGCGTGGCCGTCGATGATTTCTTGCGCACCAGCAATCCGCGCATTTATGCGGCAGGCGACATTATCGAGGATTCCCGCTACACGCATATGTCCGAAGCGACCGCCCGCATCGCCGTGCAAAACGCGCTGTTCTTCGGCCGCAAGCGGCTCTCGTCGTTGACCGTTCCGTGGTGCACCTACACCGATCCGGAGATCGCCCACGTCGGCATGTACACTCGTGACGCGCGCAAGCGCGGCATCCCGGTCAAGACGTTCTCGATCCCGATGAACAATGTCGACCGCGCCATCGCCGACGGCGAAGAGGATGGTTTCGTCAAGGTGACGATCAAGGACGGCACCGACCGAATACTCGGCGCCACGATCGTTGCGCGCCATGCCGGAGAAATGATCAATGAAATCACGCTGGCGATGGTCGCCGGCGTGGGGTTCAAAACGCTGAGCAACGTCATCCATACCTACCCGACCCAAGCGGAAGCGATCCGCCACGCGGCTGATGCTTACCAGCGCACCCGATTGACGCCGCTGCTCAAACGCGTGACGACGCGGTGGCTCGCATGGAACAGGTAGCGCGGCGACCCGCTGGCGCCTTAGCGCGCATCCTATACGGCCAAAAGGCGCTGTTGACCGGCGGCAGCACCGGCATCGGGGCAGCACTTTGTCGCGCGTTTGCTGAGGCCGGCGCCGCAGTCGGGGTCAACTATCGCTCGAGCAGGGAAAAGGCCGACGCACTGGTGCACGACATCCGCGCCCAAGGCGGAGAAGCGCTCGCGTTGAGGCGGACGTCGCCAGCGAAGCGGCGGTTGGCCGCATGTTCAAGCGCTTCGACCAGAAATTCGGCCGCATCGACATCGTCGTTGCCAACGCCGGTTTGCAGAACGACGCGCCGAGCGCAGACATGACGCTGCAAGCGTGGGATCAAGTGCTGGGCGTGTATCTAACCGGGCAGTTTCTGTGCGCGCGGGAAGGTATTCGCTCTTTTCTCGCCCAACCCGCACCGCCCGTATCCAAGGCAGCAGGCAAGATCATCTGTATGAGCTCGGTGCACGAGCTGATCCCGTGGGCGGGGCACGTCAACTACGCCGCCTCGAAAGGCGGCGCGGTTGATGATGATGAGCCTCGCGCAAGAAAGTCGCGCACCGCAAGATTCGGGTCAACTCGATTGCACCGGTCGCGATCGCGCCCGGTATCAACCGAAAAGCCTGGGCGACCCCGAAGGCACGCAAGAAATTGCTCGAGCTGATCCCCTATGGCCGTCGGCGAGCCGGACGACGTGGCGAAAGCCGCCGTGTGGCTGGCTTCGGATGAGTCCGACTACGTCACGGGAACAACCATTTTCGTCGATGGCGGAATGTGCCTCTATCCGGGTTTCATCGATAACGGCTAAGGCGCGTCTGATTTTCCTCCGTTCGAATCCGCCGCGAGCAGCTTGCGGATGCGAGCGCTGATGGCGGCGAAGGTGCCAGAGAGGCTCGTCTGCTGGGGCCTCTAGCTGTCCGATACCACTCGTCGCCTACCCTGCTTTCATCCCTCCTGAGCGGGTAAACCGTGGCTCGCTTCTTGCTCATTGACTTTGTCTATTCTCTAAGCCTGGTGAACGCACGCGCATCGGCTTTCCATCGAATCGAATCATGCCGCGCCGCCTTTTCCCACACGCCGAGCACGATCGCCGCCTCCATTACTTTTTTGCCCGGTGCTGAAACACGCTCCGGCGCGAATCGCCGTCCTCGGCGCCGGACTTGCGGGCGCGGGAACCGCCCTCGAGTTGGCGAGTCGTGGCGTTGACGTTACGTTGATCGAGCAGGACGCAGAGCCCCTCAATCGGGCGAGCCTGCGCAACGAGGGAAAGATCCATCTAGGATTGATCTATGCTAACGATGCCACGTTGCGGACGGCGCGCTTGCAGCTTGAAGGCGGGCTTACGTTCCGCGCGCTGCTGCAGCGATGGACCGGCTCAAGTGTCGCGACCATCGGACGGTCAACGCCCTTTTTCTATTTGGTGGCGCGCAATTCGCTGCTCTCGCCACAACAACTCGCGCGGCATTATGCGGCGGTTGAGTGCGCCTACCAGGAGCGTTTGCGCGAATCTCCCGAGCTCGATTATCTCGGTCACCGTCCGCGCATCCTGTCGCGGCTACTGTCCCCTCCCGAATTTGGCCATTTCAAGAACCGTGAGGAGATCGCCGGAATCTTTAGCACGGAAGAGCGCGCAATTGATTGTGACGATCTCGCTCGATGCGTGCGCGCCGCAGTGCGCAGCTGTCCGCGGATTCGGTTCGTCGGTAGGCACGAAGTTCGCGCCGTCGCGCGGACCGCGTCGGGTTTACGGATCGAGGGGAATTCGCCCTGTGGCGCGTGGCAACTTGATGCCGAGCAGGTGGTCAACGCACTCTGGGAGAAACGACTGGCAATCGATGCGACGGCCGGCGTCCTCCCCGAATCCGGTTGGCTCCACCGACTGAAATATCGGCTGATCGTACGCCTGCCTGTTGCCCTTCGCGACGCACCATCCGCCACGATCGTGCTCGGCCGCTACGGCGACGTGGTCATCCGGCCCGATGGGACGGCGTACGTGTCGTGGTATCCGGCGAGCATCAAGGGTTGGACGCACGACCTTGCGCCACCGGCTACGTGGCAGCGGCCGTGCCGCGGTGAAGTAGGCGAGGATGAGCGGCAGTCAATCGCGCGAGCGATCCTCGCGGGGATCGCTCCTTGGTACCCGGGCATCATCGAGGGCAAGCCGCTGCGCGTCGACGCGGGCGCGATCGTCGCCTACGGTGGTAGCGATGTCGATGATGCGCAGAGCGGACTACACGACCGCACGCGGATCGGCGTCAAGTCGCAGGATGGATACCACAGCCTCGATCCTGGAAAGCTTACAACGGCGCCGCTGTTCGCACGACTCGCGGCCGATCGAGTAATGGGGCGCGCCTGCTCGTGAATGACGTTTCGGCATCGATCCCCCGCGTCGTCGCATGCATGCCCGCATGGAACGGCGAAGCTTTCATCGCGGAAACATTGGACTCGCTTGCAGCGCAGACGTACCCGAACCTGGGGATCCTGATCTCCGACGATGCATCAACCGACGGCACGCGCGCGATCTGCGAGACGTTTGCGCGCGCACACGCGAACGTTCGACTAATTCGCCAGGCACGCAACCTCGGCTGGATCGACAACGTGAATGTTCTTTTGCACGCGGCGGATGCCGATTACGTGTTTTTCGCTTTTCACGACGATCCACTCGAACCGAGCTATGTGGCACGTCTGGTGGCCGCGCTCGACCGCAATCCGCGCGCGGTGCTCGCGTTCGCTGATGTCTATCTTCGCGGACGCGTTGCGACGTACACCGCGCTCGACGGTGTGGCTGACCGCTGGGAGCGCGCGCGCCAGATTGCGCGTCGCGTAGGCTGGTGGTGGATTCCCAATCGTGGCGTCTTCCGACGTGATGCAGGTCTCAAGGCGGGCGGGATGCAACGTCACGTAGCCGGCGAGTTCTCAGCCGACTGGCCGTGGCTGTTGCGGCTCGGCCTGCAAGGCGAATTCGTGCGCGTTTCCGAGCCGCTGGTTCACAAAGTATGGCTGAAAGGCGGGCTATCCCTGGTCTGGCGCCATTCACCTTGGCAGAGGGCAGGGGTGACGCTTGCTTGCGCGAAGGCCATTAGCCACGCCGGCTTCTCGCGTACGCAGGTGTGGGCGCTGTATCGCGAACTCCTTCTCGGTCCGTTGCGCCGACGTTGGTGGACCTTCTTCTCGGATTGGAGGCACCGGTTTCGCTCTACGTCATCTTGATTGACCGGGATCAGGAAGCTGGCCGATCTTCCACTTCATCGACTATGGCTTGCGCGCGTAGGATCACCGGGCGATCGAGCCGCGCGCGCCGCAGCTTTTTCCGAAGGAGGCACGGCATCTTCAGGTCGACGAGCACCGCGTCAGCGCCGGCAGCGCACGCCCTGGCGAAGCGGTCGGGACGATTGCCCGGCACGAAAAGGTAGGAGCGCGGCGATTTTGCGCGCATGGTCGGTTTAACGATGCAGTGCTTGGCGCTGACGAAATGACTCGCTCGGCATGCCAGCGCGCATCGTTCCGGCGTCGTAACCGAGTTGCGCGAAGTCGCGCAGACCCGGCAGTTCGATTTTGGTCCCGCGCGCACCGAGATCGGCTAGCCGCCACGGGCAAAACGGCGCGGCCATTGCCTGCTCGATCGTCGCGACAGTGATTCCGTCCTGCGGACGATGCATGATTTCGACGGTCAAAACGAACGCGGCAGGCCGAGCACGTGCTCGGCCACATAGGCAAGAATGAGATTGGTAGAGATCGGCGCGACTTGATAGAGGCGCGTTTCGCGAAATTTGCGCTCCACATCGTATTCGTGCGCGAAGCCATAGCCGCCATGAAATTGCAGGCACGCGTTGCCTGCCTCCCATGAGGCGTCGGCCGCGAGGAGCTTCGCCATGTTCGCTTCGGCGCCGCAGGGCGCATTCGCGTCAAAGAGGGCGCACGCCTTGAACCGCATGAGGTTTGCCGCTTCGAGATTGACGAAGGCGCGGGCGATGGGGAATTGCACGCCCTGGTTCTGACCGATCGGCCGGCCGAACACACTTCGCTCGTTGACGTAGCGGGTAACTTTATCGATGAACCAGTAGCCATCGCCAATGCACTCGGCGGCGATCAGCGTGCGCTCGGCGTTGAGACCATCGAGAATGTACTTGAAGCCCTTACCTTCCTCGCCGATGAGGTTACCCGCTGGAATTTCGAGATTGTCGAAGAACAGCTCGTTGGTTTCATGGTTCACCATGTTCGGGATCGGGCGCACCGTGAGCCCGTTACCGATCGCCGCGCGCAAATCGACGAGGAAGATCGACATGCCGTCCGCTTTTTTGCGGACTTGGGCGAGCGGTGTCGTGCGCGCGAGCAAGATCATCAAGTCCGAATGCGCGACCCGCGAGATCCATACCTTCTGGCCGTTGACGACATAACGATCGTCGCGCTTGACCGCCAGCGTTTTGATCTTGGTCGTATCGGTCCCGGTCGTGGGCTCGGTCACCGCCATCGACTGCAGGCGCAACTCGCCGCTCGCGATTTTCGGCAAGTAAAAGCGCTTCTGGTCCTCGGAGCCGTGCCGCAGCAACGTTCCCATGTTGTAGATCTGCCCATGGCACGCGCCGGCATTGCCGCCCGCACGGTTGACCTCCTCCATGATGACCGAGGCTTCGGCGAGCCCGAGCCCAGAGCCGCCGTATTCCTGCGGAATCAACGCCGCGAGCCAGCCCGCTTGGGTCAGAGCGGAAACGAACTCTTGCGGGTACGTGCGCTCGGCGTCGAGCCGACGAAAATATTCGGCCGGAAACTGCGCGCACAAACTGCGCACCGCCTCGCGTATTTCCGGATATGCGTTGGCCATGTCCAACGTCAGGAGCTCTCCTCGTGCCAAGGAATCCTGTGCTAGGCGAGGGTAGCGGTCGCCTCCATCGCGAGACTATGGGCGTCCTTGGCCCACAGGGGGACGCTCTTTCGGTCTTGCCCGATCGTACCGCAGACCGCAAAGGGTGCGATGTCGAACAACGGCCGGATCGCGCGAAACGTAAACCCCGTCGTCTGAGCTTCCGGCAGACTGCGCCGCAGGAGATCCATGAGCAGAGTCGCGAGCAACGGGCCGTGCACGACGAGGCCGGGATAGCCCTCGACCTCGGTGACATAGCGGCGATCGTAGTGGATGCGGTGGTTGTTCAATGTCAACGCGGAATAGCGAAAAAGCAGCACCGGGTCGGGCCGAATTTCCCGAGACCAGGCGCTTGCATCAGGGGCGGCGCGCGGCGCAGGGGTGACCTCGTCCGTTCGCGGATGCTCGCGGTACACGATGTCGTGCTCTTCGGTCAGCGCCACGCCCTGCGCATTGCTGATTTCGTGGCGCACGATCACGAAGACGAGCGGGCCGGTGCGCCCCTCCTTGCGCTTGACATCGATGATGCGCGAACGCCGCGTGATCGCGTCGTCTACGCGCAACGCGTGCTGAAACTGGAGGCGTCCGCCGGCGAACATGCGGCGCGGGAGTCCGACAGGAGGCAAAAAACCACCGCGCTTGCGATGGCCGTCGGGGCCGGTTTCCGCATGGCGATGTATCGACGGAAAAAAGAGCCAATGCCAAAGCGCCGGTAGCGCGTCGCCTGCCTGCGGGAACGGCTCATCCCGATCCAACGCCGCCGCTAAAGCGGCGACCGGTGTGGCCGTCACGTGATCCGACCGGGATTCGGTTCGGCCGATCCATTGCCGCAATTCATCAATATCGATAGACATGCGAGTGAGGTGTAGCACAACCGATCACGAACGAGAATTCCAGGCGATGGATCGCAACTTTCGCAACGATGATTGCGTCCGGAAGCGAAAGGTTAAGATTACGCGTCGAGCAGCATCGGCTCGTCGAGCAGCATCGGCCTTGACCGAAACGAAGATATTGGTTCTCGCTGCCAACGTCGGCGGCCAACCTCGGTCGGCAATCATTATCACATCGGACTCATTTCATGCGCGTTTTCAATTTCAGTCCTGGTCCCGCAGTGCTCGCGGAAGAGGTATTGCAAAAAGCTGCCGCCGAAATGCTCGACTGGCATGGCAGCGGCATGTCGGTGATGGAGATGAGCCATCGCGGCAAGGAATTCATCGCAATCGCCGACAAGACCGAGGCCGACTTGCGCTCGCTTCTGGCAATTCCGGCCAACTACAAGGTATTGTTCCTGCAGGGAGGAGCAATTGCCGAGAACGCCATCGTCCCGATGAATCTTCTGCGGGGCAGCTCGGTCGCAGACTACGTGAATACGGGCGAATGGTCGAAGAAATCGATCAAGGAAGCCAAGAAGTACTGCAACGTGCACATCGCGGCGTCGGCGGAAGACCAGAACTTTACCTACGTGCCCGCGCGTGCAACCTGGCAATTGAGGCAAGACGCCGCGTATGTCCACATATGCACGAATGAGACGATCGGCGGCGTCGAATACCATTGGACACCCGATACCGGCGACGTGCCGTTGGTCGCCGACATGTCGTCGCACATTCTGTCGCGGGTGATCGACGTGGCGAAGTATGGGGTGATCTACGGCGGCGCCCAGAAAAACATGGGCCCGGCAGGGCTGACGGTAGTGATTGTCCGCGATGATCTCCTCGATCGCGCGCTGCCGATCACGCCATCCGCGTTCACTTGGAAGGAGCAGGCCGAGCAGAACTCCATGCTCAATACGCCGCCGACCTACGCAATCTACATCGCGGGGCTGGTGTTCGAGTGGATACAGGCGCAAGGCGGCTTGGCTGCACTCGAGCGGGTCAATATCGCGAAGGCTAAGCTCCTTTACGATTTTCTCGATCAGACGTCGTTCTACCGCTCTCCGGTGCGCAGCGCGGACCGTTCGCGAATGAACATTCCGTTCAAGCTTCAAGACGAATCGCTCGACGCGGCGTTCTTGCAGGGCGCCGGCGAACGCGGCATGGTTCAGCTCAAAGGTCACCGCTCAGTCGGCGGCATGCGCGCTTCTATTTACAATGCGATGCCGCTCGCGGGCGTGCAGACCTTGGTTGATTACATGCGCGAATTCGCCGAGCGCCACGGCTAGAGGCTTCCCACGATGACCCGCTATCACATCCTGACGTTGAACCAGATTTCCGCGATTGGGCTCGAGCGCTTGCCCAGGGCGCGCTATACCGTCGGGAAGGCCGTCGAGCATCCCGATGCCATCCTCGTGCGCTCGCACAACATGTTCGACATGACGATACCGGCGAGCGTCCGAGCGATCGGCCGGGCAGGCGCGGGAACCAACAATATTCCCGTGGCCGAAATGTCGAAGCGTGGCATACCGGTTTTCAACGCCCCCGGCGCCAACGCCAACGCAGTCAAGGAAATCGTCTTCACGGCTATTCTGCTCGCGGCGCGCAACGTAATTCCTGCTTTGCGCTACGTCGCGAATCTCAATGCCGACGCTCCCGACCTGGAAAAGCGGGTCGAGGACGGTAAAAAGCAATTCGCCGGCGTAGAGTTGACCAATCGCACGTTAGGGGTCATAGGCCTTGGGGCGATCGGCAGTCTGGTCGCCGACATGGCGATCAAGCTCGGGATGAAAGTCATCGGCTTCGACCCCGAAATCACCGTGGACGCAGCTTGGCGGCTGCCTTCAAACGTGCGCAAGGCCAATAGCATCGAAGAGTTGTTGAAGCAATCCGATTTCGTGACCTTGCACGTGCCGCTGGTCGACATGACCCGCCACCTGATCGACGCAAAACGGCTTGCGGTCATGAACCCGGGCGCGGTATTGCTCAATTTCTCGCGGGAGGCGATCGTGGACGGCGAGGCGATCGTCGCGGCATTGCGAGCGGGCCAGCTCAAATATTACCTGTGCGATTTTCCCAGCGCGAGGCTATTGAGCGAGCCGGGTGTGGCCGCGCTGCCGCATCTGGGCGCCTCGACCGAGGAGGCGGAAGAAAACTGCGCGGTCATGGTCGTGGATCAGGTGC
>Ga0183260_10003626_pt1 | contig 12415 bp, 12 predicted proteins | sample AntDrymUQ4972206_2_FD_129768 | JGI IMG/M metagenome (GOLD analysis project Ga0183260, IMG submission 129768) | Polar desert sand microbial communities from Dry Valleys, Antarctica - metaG UQ497 (22.06) (version 2) (version 2) | ecosystem: Environmental > Terrestrial > Soil > Desert | place...
GGGCCGTGACCTCGAGCGGGTGGTCGCCCTTCGCTACCGTCGGCGGGGTCACCCTCACCCACCCGGCGGCCCGGGTCGAACGAGTGGGGTTCCACGAGGCGAGCCACGACGGGGCCCGCCAGCTCGAGCCGGCGCCCACGGCCGTCGCCGCCGTCACCGTGGAGACCCGGGGACGGGGGACGGGATCCCGGACCGCCGCCGACATCGTGGTCGACCCCGCCAACGAGATCAGGTCCCCGGTGACGGGTCGGGTGAAGCGGGCCGGCGGGTACGTGCTGTACTGCAGGCACTCGGACGACTACGTGGTCGTGGAGCCCGACGCCCACCCGGGCTGGGAGGTCAAGATCCTCCACATCGACGGGGAGCGGGTCGACGTCGGGGATCGGGTGACCGCCGGCCAGACGGTGATCGCCCGCCGGGCCACCCAGCTGCCCTTCGCCTCGCAGGTCGACGAGCTCAGGACCGCCGACCCGGCCTGGCCCCACGTCCACGTCGAGGTCGTCGACCTCGCCATCCCCGACCGCCCCAACCCCGGAGGCGGCTGCCCCTGAGCGACCGGCGCGGGAAGCGCGCTGATGCTCCCTAGTCGGCCGGCGCCGGCCAGGCGGCCCGCAGCTTGCCCCAGGTGTCCGCCAGCGGCTCGGGGAGCACGCGGGTCTCGGCCACGGCCGTCATGAAGTTGGTGTCGCCGTCCCAGCGAGGCAGCACGTGGACGTGGAGGTGGCCGGGGATGCCGGCGCCGGCGGCCCGGCCCAGGTTGGCCCCGACGTTCACGCCGCCGGGCCGGTAGGCGGCGGTGACCGCCTCGACCCCGGCGTGCACGGCCTCCCAGAGCGCGCTGCGCTCCTCCCCCGCCACCTCGGTCAGGTCGCCGACGTGGCGGACCGGCATCACCAGGAGGTGGCCGCTGCCGTACGGGAAGGCGTTGAGCACGGCGGCGACGAGCGGTGACCTCCACACGACCAACGTGCGCTCGCCGGGCAGGTCCGAGGCCAGGAGCCCGCAGAACACGCAGCCGTCCGGGCCCGGGGCCACCTCCTCGCCGGCGGTCTCGAGGTAGGCCGAGCGCCAGCCGGCCCACAGGCGCTCCATCAGCCGGGCATGGCCGCTTCGACGTGCAGGCGCTGGATGAGCCCCTCGAGGGCGATGCCCTTCTCGGGCTTGCCCCCGCCCCGGACGTTGTCGGCCACGGTGCGGGCGGCGACGTCGTCGCCGCCCACGACCACGACGTGCGGCACCTTCGCCAGCTTGGCCTTGCGGATGCGGGCACCCAGCTGCTCGTCGGCCTCGGCCAGCTCCACCCGGAAGCCCTCCGCCACCAGCCGCTCGACCACCTGCCGGGCCCACCCCTCGTGGTCCGAGGCCACCGGGCACACCGTCACCTGCACGGGTGAGAGCCACGTCGGCAGGGCGCCGGCGTAGTGCTCGAGCAGGATGCCCAAGAAACGCTCCACCGATCCGAAGAGCGCCCGGTGGATCACGTGGGGCCGCTTCCTGGTCCCGTCGGCGGCCATGTACTCGAGGTCGAAGCGCTCGGGCAGCTGGAAGTCGACCTGCAGCGTGGAGAGCTGCCACTTGCGGCCGATGGCGTCGCGGGCGTGCACGTCGATCTTCGGGGCGTAGAACGCCGCCTCGCCGGGCGACAAGACGTAGTCGACCCCCGCCGCCTTCAGCGCCTCCTCGAGGGCGGCCTCGGCCGCGTCCCACTGCTCGGCTGTGCCGATCATCTTCTCCGGGTTGCGGGTCGACAGCTCGGCCTGGAAGTCCTCGAGGCCGAAGCCCCGCAGCAGGCGGAACACAAAGGCGAGGAGCGAGGCCAGCTCGTCCTGCAGCTGCTCGGGGGCGCAGAAGATGTGACTGTCGTCCATGGTGATGCCCCGCACCCTCGTGAGGCCGTGGATCTGGCCCGAGCGCTCGAAGCGGTAGACCGTGCCGAACTCGAACAGCCGCAGCGGCAGCTCGCGGTAGCTCTTCTGCCTGGCCAGGTAGATGAGCATGTGGCCCGGGCAGTTCATGGGTTTGGGGTAGTACGTGGCCCCCTCCATCTCCATGGGGGGGTACATGCCGTCGGCGTACCAGTCGAGGTGGCCGGACCGCTCGAACAGCGCCGACTTGGCGATGTGCGGCGTGGAGACGAACGAGTAGCCGGCCCGCTCGTGCTCGCGCCGGCTGTAGTCCTCCATCAGCTTGCGGATGAGCCCGCCGCGGGGGTGGAAGACGGGGAGCCCGCCGCCGATGTCGGAGGGGAAGGAGAACAGGTCCAGCTCGACCCCCAGCTTGCGGTGGTCGCGCTTCTCGGCCTCTTCGAGGCGGTGGAGGTGCTCGGCCAGGGCCTGCTTCGACTCCCACGCCGTCCCGTAGATCCGCTGCAGCTGCTGGTTCTTCTCGTCGCCCCGCCAGTACGCCCCGGCCGTGCGCAGCAGGGCGAAGTGGCCCAGGTGGCGGCCGGTGTGCTCGACGTGGGGACCACGGCACAGATCGATGAACCGGGGCGGGTTGGCGTAGGTGCTGACCCGGTCGGTGTCGGTCCCCGCCATGGGGTCCTCGGCGCCGTCGATGATCTCCAGCTTCAACGGGTGGGCCTGGAAGATCTCGCGGGCCTCGTCCTTCGAGTGGTCCCCCCGGACGAACGGCTGGGCCTCGGCCAGGATCTCGCGCATCCGGGCCTCGATGCGGGGCAGGTCGTCCGGCGTGAACGTGCCCCCGTCGGGCAGGGCGAAGTCGTAGTAGAAGCCGTCCTCGACGGGCGGCCCGATACCGAAGTCGGTCCCCGGGAACAGGTCGAGCACGGCCTGGGCCAGCACGTGAGCCGTCGAGTGGCGGATCACGTAGCGGCCCGTGTCGCTCTCGCTGGTGACGACGGCCACCTCGTCTCCGTCCCCGAGCACCGTGGCCAGGTCCCGCCAGAAGCCGTTGACCTCGACCACCACCGCCGCCTGGGCCAGCCGCCGGCCGATGGCGGCAGCCAGCTGGACACCGGTGGTGCCGACGGGAACCTCGCGCGAGGCGCCGTCGGGCAACCGGATCGTGATGTCGCTGGCCATGCCGGCGGAGGCTACCTGGGCGCTTGGAGGGCCCCTTCTGGCTTTCGGCTCGGGAACCCGCCCCGGGCGCTGCCCGTGGGCCGCCTCAGCCGAACGTCAGGCCCAGGAGGTTCGCAGCCTCGGACACGCCCCGGCCCACGGTCGCGGCACCGTCGATGACGGCGAGCGCCTTGGGGGTGTCGAGGTCGTCGTCGAGGGCGGCCCGGACGTCGTCGAGGGCTACGTCGCCCGGACCGGCCGCCCGCCACCGGTCGAGGCGCTCGGCGGCGACGGGCATCAGGTCGTCACCCCAGTCGAACCCCCGGCGGTAGTGGGAGGCCAGGATGGCCAGCCGGACGGCGTCCGGCTCCCACTCCTTCAGCAGATCGGACACGAAGACGAGGTTGCCGAGGCTCTTCGACATCTTCACGCCCCCCAGGGTCACCATGCCGACGTGCATCCAGTGGCGGACGAACGGCTCGCCGGTGGCGGCCTCGGACTGGGCCCGCTCGCACTCGTGGTGGGGGAAGATCAGGTCGTCCCCGCCACCGTGCAGGTCGATGGTTGTGCCGAGCTCACGCAGGGCCAGGGCGCTGCACTCCACGTGCCAGCCCGGCCGCCCGGGCCCCCACAGGCTCTGCCACGACGGCTCGTCTTCGGCCGACGGCTGCCACAGCACGAAGTCGAGCGGGTCCCGCTTGGCCGGGTCGCCGGTCCTGCCGCCCCGCTCGGCAGCCAGGGCCAGCATCTGGTCCCGGCCGTACCCGCTGACCTCACCGAAGCCCGGGAACGAGGCGACCGAGAAGTAGACGCTGCCGGCCGCCTCGTAGGCGTGACCACGGTCCAGGACCATGCCGATGAACCCGAGGATGTCGGGGATGGCGCCGGTGGCCCTCGGCTCGCTGGCGCTGGGGAGGAGCCCCAGGGCGGCCATGCAGGCGTCGAACCGGGCCAGCTCCTCGGCCGCCAGGTCGAGGTAGTGCACGCCGAGCTGGCGGGCCTTGGCGAACAGCGGGTCGTCGATGTCGGTGACGTTCCGCACGCACAGGGTGCGATGGCCCATGTCGCGCAGGCGCCGCTGCAGCACGTCGAAGGTCACGTACACCGCGGCGTGGCCCACGTGGGCCGAGTCGTAGGGGGTGATCCCGCACGTGTAGATGGTGACCGTCGGACCCGGCTCGAATGGCACCACCTCGCCCGTGGAGGTGCAGAACAGCCGCACCTACAACCCGGTCAGCTTGATGCTGGCCCTCGCCTTGTGGCGCACGTTCACGTTGAGCAGCACGCCGGTGAAGGCCTCGATGGCGCCGGCCAGCGAGAGCGTTCCGGCCGTGACGGGCCGCAGCCCGGGGATCGAGGCCACGAGCGCCTCGGTCTGCACGAGCGCCTCGGGCCGGTCGCCACACACGAGGACGTCGCAGTCCAGCTGCTGGTCGAGGTTGCCGAGCAGGCGGGCCGGGACGTGGTGGAAGGCGGCGCCAACGTGGCTGCGCTCCAGAGCGGCCTGGACGCTCTCGGCCACCGACCCCCGGGGCGGGATGAGGGGCTGGAACTCGTCGCCGACCCGCTGCAGGGCGTTGGCCATGCTGACCACCACCTTCCCGGCCAGGGCGTCGGCCAGGCCGGAGGCGGTGGCGACGGCGGCGTCCCAGGGCGTGGCCAGCACCACGATGTCGGCGCCGGCGGCCCCCTCGTTCTGGGCGCCCTCGATCATGAGGTCGCGGTCGGCCCACCGATCGAGAGCCTCCCCCACCTTCTGGGTCGCCCGCTCGGCCGTCCGACTGCCGACGGTGACCCGGACCTCTGCGGCGGCCAGGCGCAGGGCCAGCCCCAACCCGGCCGGCCCCGTACCTCCAACGATCCCAACGTGCACGATGGCACCCTAGGGAACCGGCGCCGCCAAGCGCGACTCGACCCGCCCGGCCTCAGACCTCCATGACGACGGGCACGATCATCGGGCGCCGCTTGGTGCGGTCGTTGACGAACCTCCCGAGGGCCTGGCGGGCCGTGCGCTGCACCTGGTCGAGCTCGACCCCGCCCCGGTGGTCGAGCTTCTCCAGCGCGGCCCGCACGACCTGGCGGGCCTCGTCGAGCAACGGCTCGGCGTCGGGGGCGTGGACCCAGCCCCGGGTGATGATCTCGGGGCCGCTCACCACCTCACCCGTCTTCACGTCCACGGTCACCACGACCACGACGACACCCTCCTCGGACAGCACCCGCCGGTCCCGCAGCACCCCGTGCCCCACGTCGCCGACGATGCCGTCGACGTACAGGTAGCCGGCCGGCACCTCGCCGTCGAAGTCGACGCCCTTCTCGTCGAGGCGCACGACGTCGCCGTCCTCGCACAGCAGCACCTTGTTGGCGGCGACGCCCATGCCGGTGGCCAGGTCGGCGTGGTGGCGCAGGTGGCGGAACTCGCCGTGCACCGGGATGAAGAACTCGGGCCTGGCCACCGACAGCAGGGTCTTGAGCTCGCCCTGCATGGCGTGGCCCGAGACGTGCACGTCGGCCAGGCCGGAGTGGACGACCTCGCAGCCCCGGCGGGTGAGCCCGTCGATGACCTTGCCGACGCTCGTCTCGTTGCCGGGGATGGCGTGGCTGGACAGGATGACCAGGTCCCCCTCCCCTACCTTCAGCCACCGGTTCTCGCCGGCGGCCATCAGCGACAGGGCGCTCATCGGCTCGCCCTGGCTGCCGGTGCTGACGATCAGCAGCTTGTCGCGGGGCACCGTGTCGGCGTCCTCGATGTCGATCAGCGACTGGTCCTCGTAGTGCAGCACGCCCAGCTCGCGGGCCAGCTTCACGTTGCGGTTCATCGACCGGCCGAGCGTGGCCACCGTGCGGCCCTGCGAGACGGCGGCGTCGATGACCTGCTGGATGCGGTGGATGTGGCTGGCGAAGCACGCCAGCACCACCCGCTTGCCGTCGGCCTTGCGGATCAGGTCGGCCAGCACCCGGCCCACCTCGGACTCCGAGGTGGTGTGACCAGGCTCCTCGGCGTTGGTCGAGTCGCTCAGCAGCAGCCGGATGCCCTCGCCGTCGGCGATGGCGCCGATGCGGGCCAGCCCGGTGCGCCGACCGTCGACCGGGTTCAGGTCGATCTTGAAGTCGCCGGAGTGGAGGATGTTGCCCTGCGGGGTGCGGAAGCAGGTGGCGAAGCCGTGCGGCACCGAGTGGGTGACCGGGATGAACTCGACGTCGAACGGGCCGATCTTGCGGCGCTCGCCGTCGACCACCGGCACGAGCTTGGTGCGGCCCAGCAGGCCGGCCTCCTCGATGCGGCCTCGGGCCAGCCCCAGGGTGAGCGCCGAGCCGAACAGCGGGAACGACAGCTCGCGCAGCAGGAACTGCAGGGCGCCGACGTGGTCCTCGTGGCCGTGGGTGAGCACGGCTCCCTCGATGCGGTCCCGGTTCTTCAACAGCCACGAGAAGTCGGGCAGCACGAGGTCGACGCCGGGCATCTCGGTGGTGGGGAACATGAGGCCGCAGTCGAGGAGCAGCAGCCGGTCCTCGACCTCGATGGCCGCGCAGTTGCGGCCGATCTCCCCGAGACCGCCCAGGAACGTGACCCTGACCGGGCTCACAGTGTTCCCCGCAGTGTCTCGGGACTCGCTTGACCGATGCCTTCCCTCGTCGCTCCTCCGGCTCGCCCAGAGGGCTCGCCTCCTCCGCTCCTCAGTCCAGGCACCGGCCGCTCGCCCCTCACCTGCTCGTTCGCTTCGCTCACAGGTCGTCGCCGAGACTGGCCAGCAGGGCGGCGGCTTCGTCGTCGACGCCGTCGGCCGCCGGGCCCACCGGCAGGCGGCACTGACCCGCGGGAAGACCCAGGTGACGCAGCACCGCCTTGGTGGGCACCGGGTTGGGGGCGTGGTCGGTGCTCTCGAAGGCGAAGGAGGGCAGCATCCGGGTGTTGATCTCGCGAGCCTCGGTCACGTCGCCCTTCCAGAACGCCTCGAACAGCCGCTGGTGGAGCCGCCCCGTCCAGTGCGTGGCCACCCCCACGGTGCCGCAGGCGCCGATGGACAGCAGCGGCAGGGTGAGCCGGTCCTCGCCGCTGTAGAGCTCGAGGTCGGGGGCGGCGGCCAGCAGCTGGGCCGTGGACCAGGGGTCGCTGGCCGCGTCCTTCACCCCCACCACGTTCGGCACCTCGTGGTGCAGTCGGACCAGCACGTCGTTCGCCACCTTCCGCCCGGTGCGAACCGGGATGTCGTACACCAGGACCGGCAGGTCCGTCGCCTCGGCGATCGCCCGGAGGTGGGCTTCGATGCCGGCCTGGGAAGGCCGGCTGTAGTACGGGCACACGGCCAGGATCCCGGCCGCGCCGGCCTCGGCCGCCGCCTTGGTCATGGCGATCGAGTGGCGCGTGTCGTTGCTGCCCGAGCCGGCGATGACGGGGACGGTGACGGCCTCGGCCACGGCCCGCCACAGGTCGCGCTTCTCCTCGTCGCTGAGCGTCGGCGCCTCACCCGTGGTCCCGGCCACCACCAGGCCGTCGTTGCCGTGGTCGACCAGCCAGCGGGCCAGCCGGGCGGCGCCGTCGAGGTCGAGACCGCCGTCGTCGTCGAACGGCGTGGCCATGGCGGTGACGACGCCGCCGAAGCGCCCAGGTCCGGACATGGGCGGCAGGTTACCGGGTGGCCCCCTCAGCTCCCGCGGCCTCCAGCACGGCCTGGCCGCCGGCGGCCGGGCCGTCCGGGTGGTTGAACACGGCGGAGCCGGCCACCAGCACGTTGGCGCCGGCGTCGACGCAGGACCTGGCGTTGGTGGCGTCGACCCCGCCGTCGACCTCGACCTCGGTCTCGAGGCCTTGGCGCTCGATGGAGCCGCGCACCTGCTCGACCTTCTTGAGCATGCCGGGGATGAGCTTCTGGCCCCCCCAGCCCGGGTTGATGGTCATGACCAGGGCCAGATCGATCCACTCCATCACGTCGTCGAGGCAGGACGCCGGCGTGCTTGGGTTGATGGCGGCCCCGGCCCGGCAGTCGAGCTTGCGGATCTCTGTCAGCGTGCGGTGCAGGTGGGGTGACACCTCGTAGTGGACGGTGATGGCGTCGGCGCCCGCCTTGGCCCACATCTCGAGGTGCTTCTCCGGCTCGACGATCATGAGGTGCAGCTCGAGCGGCAGGTCGGTCAGCTTCTTCAGGGCCCGGACCGTGTCGGTGCCAAAGGTGAAGTTCGGCACGAAGACGCCATCCATGACGTCGACGTGGAGGCGTTCGGTGCCACTGCCCTCGAGGTCGCGGATGGCGCCGGCCAGGTTCCTGAAGTCGGAGGCCAGGAGGCTGGGGGCGAGGTGGATGGCGCCGGCGCACGGCGTCCAGGATGAGGCGGGCATGCGGGCATTCTGCCAAGCCCGCCGCCCGTCAGGGCAAGCCGTGGCCCCGTAGGGCTAGTCGCCCCGCAGGATCGACAGCAGGCGCAGCATCTCGAGGTAGAGCCACACGAGGGTGACCATGATCCCAAAGGCGGCGAACCAGCCGAAGCGGGTGGGGACGCCCTGGCGGGCAGCCTTCTCGACCATGTCGAAGTCGAGGACGAGGTTGAGGGAGGCCAAGCCGATGGCGAACAGCCCGACGACGATCCCCAACGGGCCCTCGCGCAGGCCCAGGCCGCCGTCCACGAAGAACCCGGCCACCAGGTTGACCACGATGAGGAGGAAGAAGCCGATGGTGGCTGCGGTCACGACCTTGGTGAACCGGGGCGTCACCCGGATCCGCCCGCTCGTGTACAGGGCGAGCAACACTGCGGTCACCCCAGCGCTGCCGACCACCGGCTGGACCACGATGCCCGGGTACAGGTCGTTGAATAACTTGCTGATGCCGCCCAGGAACACGCCCTCGATGGCGGCGTAGGCCAGGATCACGCCCGGGTTCGTCACCTGCTTGAAGATGATGACCAGGGCGAGGACGAACCCGAGGATGGCGGCCGGGAACGCCAGGGCGCCCAGGTCGAGGGCCCAGGTCACCCCGCCGGTGGCCAAGGCGACGGCCAGCAGCAGACCGGTCCTGGTGACGACGTCGTCGACGGTCATGCGTCCGGTGTCGCGTGAGGAGGCGCTCGGGCCGGCGAACGACTCCTCTAAGGGGTCGACAGTCTGGAACCGGTCTCCGGCGAACGCCGGGCTTCGGTTGAGTGCAGGGTTGCTGCTGGTGCGCACGCTCAGTCCTCCTTGGAACAGGCCTTCCGCCTGATTCGCATTGTCTACAACGCCGAAGCGGCGCGAAACGTGCCCGGCCCTGCAGGAACCTCCTGCGAGCCGGCTACTGCAGATCCCGCTCCTGCAGGAAGCGCAGGACCGCAGCCACTCGGCGGTCGACATCGGGCGACTCCCCCAGGTCGAGCTTGGTGAAGATGGCGTTGACGTGCTTCTCGATCGCCGACCCCGACAGGGCCAGCTCGGCGGCGATGGCCGAGTTCCGCTTCCCCTCGGCCATGGCCCGGAGCACGGCCACCTCGCGCCCGGTGAGGCGGTGCAGGAGCGAGGACCGCTGCCGGGACCGGCGGCCGACGAGCGCCTCGACGACGGCAGGGTCGATGACGGAGCGCCCCGCCACCACCTCCCGCAGGGCGCGGGTCAGCGCGTCGAGGTCGCCCAGGCGCTCCTTCAGCAGGTAGGCGAGCCCGGCGGTGCCCGCCTTGAACAGCTCGAAGGCATACGACTCGTCGGCGTGCTGCGACAGGACGACCACCCCGACGTCGGCGTGGGCGGCGCGGATGGCCAGGGCGGCCTCGATCCCCTCGGTGTGGTGGGTGGGCGGCATGCGGATGTCCGTGAGCACGGCGTCGGGCCGCAGGGCCGCCACCTCGTCGAGGATGCCCGAGGCGTCCCCGAGCGATCCCACCACCTCGAACCCGCCGTCGTCCTCCAGGAGGCGCCGGGTGCCCTCCCGGACCAGGTAGTTGTCCTCAGCGATCAGAACGCGCAGCACGGGCCGCTTCCAGGGAGGTGGGAAGCTCGGCCCGCACGCGGGTGCCGGCGCCCGGCGAGCTGGCGATCGGCAGGCGCCCGCCGAGGGCCTCGACCCGGTCCCGCATGTTCGCCAGGCCCGACCCGGCGTGGTCAACCGGCACGAAGCCGGCACCGTCGTCCTCGACCTCGACGACCAGCGTCTCCCCGGCCACCTGCAGGCGCACGTCGACGCGGGTGGCCTCGGCGTGCTTCAGGGCGTTGGCCATGGCCTCGGACGCGAAGAAGAAGGCGGCACCCTCGACGTCCTCGGGGAAGCGGGCGCGGCGCGTGGCCGGGTCGGCATCGACGTGGACGGGGAGCTCGGCGCGGGCGGCGCGGGCGTCGAGGGCGGCGAACAGGCCGCGGTCGGTGAGCACCGGGGGGTGGATGCCCTGCGCGAGGTCCCGGAGGTCACCGAGGAGCGTGCGGGCGTCCTCCTGCAGCTCGGCCAGGGTGGCGTCCGCCGTGCCCTCGGCCCGGGCCAGCTGGTTGCGGGCCAGGCGAGCTTGGCGATCAGGGCGACGATCTCCTGCTGGGCCCCGTCGTGGATGTTGCGCTCGATGCGTCGAGCCGGCTCACCGTCGCCGCCGGCTGAGCCGAGCTGCTCGACCTCTCGCCTCCCGGCGCCGGCCGGGGGGCGCCGGGGGCCGCCGGGGGCCATCCACGCGGCGGGCTGGTTTCGTAGAACGGTCTGAACCTTGGATGAGCCCCCGCGGCTCGCCCCCAGAGCAGGAGCAGGAGCACCGATGACCAGCATCGAAGAGGCGGATTCCTGGATCGGACGGACGGCGGTCGACGACACCGGCGAGCAGGTGGGCATGATCAGCGAGATCTGGGTGGACGACGCGTCCGGCCAACCTGCCTGGGCGTCGGTGACGGGCCCCGCCCTCGGCGCGCGGGAGGCCCTCGTCCCCCTGGCCGGTGCCGTCGCCCTGGGCGGAGGCGTGCAGTTCCCCTACACCAGAGAGGAGATCGTCGACGCGCCGCAGGTAGCGGACGAGGGTCGCCTTGACCTCGGGGAGAAGGAGCAGCTCTGCGCCTACTACGGGACGGCCGACGCCGGACCTCCGGCCCGGCCCGCGTCGTGGGTCGACCGCATCGACGAGATGATCGACCCGTCGGGCGCGCCTCCGTCGCCTCCGACGGGGTTCGATCCCGCCGCCCCCAAGAAGGGCCGCCGGTCCCAGCGCACGCCGGGCCGTCCGGACCGGAAGGCCGGCCGGCGGTTCGGGCGCAAGGCCGCGGCGCCCGACCAGCCCCCCGTCGATCACCTGCTGGAGCGTGACGAGGTCCCCATCCGAGGCTGAGCCCGAGCGGCCGCCGGCCGCCCGCGCTACTCGACCTTGCGGGCGCGGCTGGGCGCCACCCGGGGCGGCTCGTCGGGCTGCTTGGGGTAGACGGGTGGCCAGGGGGCGTCGAGGAGGCCGCTGGCCCGGTCGCGGCGGTGCAGGGCGAGCAGCGGCTCGAGGTCCTGGGGGGTGGCCGCCGCCCAGGGGTCGCCCCGCTCCGCCACCCGGGCCGGCACGGTGGCCAGGGTCAGCTCGTCCGGCACCAGGCCCTCCAGCTCGTCCCACCGGAAGGGGGTCGACACCTGGCCGCCCGATCGGGCCCGCACCGACCAGGCCCCGAACACCGTCTTGTGCGGCGCGTTCTGGTTGAAGTCGACGAACACCCGCCGGCCCCGCTCCTCCTTCCACCACCCCGCCGTGCACAGGTCGGGCCGGCGCCGCTCCAGCTCGCGGGCCAGGGCCACGGCGGCGAAGCGCACGTCGTAGCTGGTCCAGTGGGGCTGCAGGCGCACGTACACGTGGATGCCACGGTTGCCCGAGGTCTTCGGGTGGGCGGTGAGGCCCAGCTCGTCAAGGAGGTCACGCACCTCACCGGCGGCCTCCTGCAGCATCGGGAAGCCCACCCCCGGCGACGGGTCCAGGTCGATGCGCAGCTCGTCGGCGTGGTCGGGGTCGGCGGCCTGGTACGGCCACAGGTGGAAGCCGAGGCAGCCGATGTTCACCGCCCACAGGACGTGGGCCAGGTCGGCGATCACGAGGGCGTTGGACGTGGTGCCGTTGGGGGTGCTGACCACGGTGGTGGTAACCCACGGCGGCGCCGACCTCGGCACCCGCTTCTGGAAGAACGACGAGCCGCCGGCGCCGTCGGGGAAGCGCTGCAGGAGGGCCGGCCTCCCTCCCATGGCGGCGAGGAGCGGCCCGCGCACGGCCTGGTAGTAGCGGACCAGGTCGAGCTTGGTCTCGCCCCGCTCGGGGAAGTAGACCTTGTCCGGGTGGCCGATGGCCACCTCGTGGCCGTCGGCCTCGACCACGACCCCGTCGGCGGCCACAGGGCAACGGTACCGGCGGGGTCAGGCGGCGGGGACCTCGCCGTTGGCCAGGGCGAACATCTCGTGCTCCTCGCCGGTGTCGGCCCAGTCCTCGAACTGCAGGAC
>Ga0183260_10003628_pt1 | contig 12412 bp, 8 predicted proteins | sample AntDrymUQ4972206_2_FD_129768 | JGI IMG/M metagenome (GOLD analysis project Ga0183260, IMG submission 129768) | Polar desert sand microbial communities from Dry Valleys, Antarctica - metaG UQ497 (22.06) (version 2) (version 2) | ecosystem: Environmental > Terrestrial > Soil > Desert | place...
CACGTGAAACGGTATCGCGACTGTTCAAGAGCCGCGAACCCGGTTGGGAGGCCAGCCAGAACGATCGCCTCGCGTCGTTTCATTCGTGCTAACCTTCACCCGTTGAGCGCAGTCACGAGGCATCCGTCCGCATCGTACAGGAATGCGTTCAAACCAGCGAAACCCACCGCCCCATCCACACGTTGGAGAATTGGGGGAAGGAAGGAACGTCGCTGGGATGGACATTTCACTTACATGGGCTGGCGGATGGCCCACTGCCACATCCGGGAGTAGTCGTGTGTCGGTCGACGACAATGGACTCGTCGAACGTGCTCGAGCGGGCGACCAGGCTGCCTACGCTCAGTTGTTCGAGCAATATCACGCACCAATCCTCAATTACCTTCACCGCATGGTTTCCGACCGGGCGCTGGCCGAGGACCTCACGCAGGACACCTTCATCAAGGCGTACAACGCACTTCCTCGAACCAAACCAGACCTGGCCTTCAAGGCCTGGCTCTACCGGATTGCGACCAACACCGCGATCAGTCACCTGCGCCGGGGCAAAATCATCAAATGGCTCCCGTTCCTGACCGATCGCGAAACCCCCGACGAGCACATCGAAAAATCGGTTTCGAGGAAAATGGATATCAACCAGGCACTGGCCAAGTTGCCCCAGCACTACGCGACGGCGCTCTTGCTCCGTCATTACCAGGGACTTTCGCTGGCGGAAACGGCCCAGGCGCTGGACGTCACCGAGAATGCCGCCAAGCTCAGGCTCTTCCGGGCGCGCAAGGCGTTTGCGCAGGTGTACGGTGTGTCTCCCGACGGCGTGCGTGACGAGGAGTTGACATGAAACTCTCTCACGCCGAAACCCAGGCACTGATCTCCGCCCGGCTCGACGGTCCGCTCGATCCCGTCGCGGAGCGCGAACTCAATGCCCATCTCGCAACCTGCGATTCCTGCCGGGCCTTCAATGCGAGCGCCACGCAGTTGGCACGCGGGCTCCAATCCCTGCCCTACCTGCCGGCGAGCCCCGCCGTCACTCGTGCCGTGCTCGACCATGTGAGCACACCGCGATCTCCCTTGTCATGGCTCACGGGTTCGTTCCCGGCCAATGCGCTCCCCGCCGCGTCGGCGATCGCCGCGGCCGTGATCGTAGTCTTCGTCGGTTCCTTCGCGGCATTCCGGTTCCTGGATGCCGATGACGAGCCGTCGACCATTCCGGCCTCGACACTCTCCGTGAACGACCTCGCCCAAGGCTTGGACGAGACCGCCGAGGCCACGCTGGAAAGCGCCGAAACGGTCGATACGGTGTCGGCGCCGACCGATGCCATCGAGGCCCAAACGGCCGCCACTGAAGAACCGGCCTCATCGACCGATGTCGCCGAAACCTCCGTGACGACGGAGACGACGACTGTGCAGGCTACCGAAGCCGGCACGAGTGACGAGCAGGCGGAAGTACCGTCCAGCCAGTCGGCGACCGAAATAGGACCACCGCCATCCGAAGAAGCGGCGCCTGGACCAACGGATGCGCCAATATCGGAGCCGACCCAGGCACCCCCTCCGACCGATGAACCGCCAGTGACGAATACGCCAAGCCCCAGCCAGAACATCCGCCGGATTCTCGGCCTGGAGACAGCCATTCCGACCGAAGCGCTGCCGACGGCTATACCCACCGAGGAGCCGGCACCGGCTGAAACCGAGTCCGCCGCCGACCTGCCGATCATGGAACCACCTGTACCGCCGACACCTGAGCCAACCGTGGAACCGACGGCAGTACCAACCGATGAGCCAACTCCGGAACCCACCAGCGAACCTGCGGCGGAGCCCACCGCAGAGCCTACGCAAGAACCGACCTTGGAGCCCACAGCGGAACCGACGAGCGAACCAACGCCAATACCGACGGATGAGCCCACTGACGAACCAACGTCGGAACCGACACCGACCATCGTGCCAATCATCTCCCGGGAGGATGAGGCTTCTGAATCGGGCGAGACTGACGAGTCTGCTGGCGACGATGAGACAGAGGTGGGAACCGACGACAGCGACCCTGGTAACGACGCTTCTAACCAAACGGTAGGACCGTCTGGAATCGATCAATCCATCGTCGACTCCGATGGGGCCGAAAACGCAGAGGGTGACGACGCTTCGCCAGATAGCGATCAGACCATCCAGAGCATCGAAGCCGAAGAAGATAGCGGCGAAGGCGGTGACGATGACGAAGTGATCGAGCCACCCGGTGGCGAAGAATCGGAGACGGAGCCGGACAGCGAGAATGCGCCGGACGACGACACGGGCGGTGGTTCGGACGACGAGAACAGTGGCGAACAGGGGCCCAGCCAGGGCGAGAACCAGGGCTCAGGGGGAACCTCGCTTGGGGAAGCGGAGGTTTACGCCCAGGTCGGCGAAATTCCTGGCGACCCCACGTTGCGGCTTGGCCTGAGCGCGGATGGCCAGTTGATCTTCAGTTCCAACCCTGGCCGTGTGTCACTCGAGCAGAACGGCATCCTGCTTGGGACAAGCGATGGCCCATCCGGGCAAGTCGTCGTGGCGTGCGATCCGGGCGGCAGTTGCGTGGATGTCTCGTCCGGATCGAGCGAAAGCGGTGGCCACACCGACACGCCAATCGGCTGGCTCGGAGACGAGATCATCTACGAGCGGTTGAACGGTGAGGAATACCCGGTCGAGTTCCGCGCGATCACGATCGATTCGTCCCTCCAGGTGCTGGAAGACCGGCCGATCGCCGGTGGCGATCCGGAAATCACAACGATGATCCGGCCCTACCGGGTCAACGGCTCCCTGCTCGTGCCTGCCCCGGCGGGATGGCTCATGATCTCGCCAACATCCGTTGAGGTGATCGACAGCAACCCGTTTGGTCAGGATATCGATCAGATCAGATGGTACCCATCGGCAGGGCAAATCTCGTATGTCTCGGGCGGTACCCTCGTTCTGGCCCCGATATCGTCACCGGGCTCGCCGATCCTGCAACTGCCGTATTCGGGCGCTGATTACGATTTCTCCCCGGATGGATCGCGCATCGCCGTGGTGACTGGTTCCGGCATCGACATTCTGGACACCTCGGGGAATGTGCTGACGACCTATGCCAATGACGGGATCCAGATGGGAGGCCTGACCTGGCTCAACGACGGCCTCGTCTTCGTCGACCTCTCCAACGGGGTGGTACGCATCCTCCAACCATAACCAATGGAAACTCGGCAGGAGGGTCCACCCGGGTGGACCCTCCTGCCCGGACTCCCGGCACGAGCCTTCGCGGACGATGCTAGACTCCTGTCCAGGACGATCGGCTGGATGCAGCCAGGGCATGCCCCAGATGTGAGGAACGCAGGAATCGGATGAATCGCGACCAGCCCACCGCCGATGAATCCCATGGCGTACGCTTCGGCCGGACGCTGATCGTTCCGGTGACTGGATCGGCACTCGACCAGGACGTGCAGGCAATTGCCTGCCCGGCGAATCGCCGCGGCGTGATGGGCGCTGGCCTCACTGGCCAGATCCGCCTGGCTGGCGGGATCGAGATCGAGCGCGAGGCCATGGCCCAGGCTCCGCTGACGATCGGCTCCGCCATTTCCACGTCCGCTGGCGGACTCGGGGAGCGAGGCGTGCGGATCATCATTCACGCGATCGTGTCCGACGCCCTGGGGGCGCCGACCCGTCTCGATATCGTCCGAAGCGCGACCGGCGCCGCCCTCAGGGAAGCCGACCGCAACCGCGTGAAGTCGCTGCTCCTGCCACCGCTCGGTTCCGGATTGGGTCCCGGCCGCCTGCCGGCCGGGACCGTGGCGGTCGCCATGATCGAAGAAACCGTCGCCTATCTCAGGCGCTTCACATGCCGCCTCGACCGCATCGTGCTCCCGCAACATGACCCCCGCGAGGCAGAAGAGATCCGGCAGGCGCTCATCGAAGCCCGAGAGCTTTGGTGGGGACTGAAGGTGTAGCATGGTGAATCGACCGCGCCGCTCGACAGGATTGACCGTGTATGACTGACGCCGATGACCGCATATCCATCCCGCAGTGGCGGTACGCTCCTGACGCCTGGCGCTGGGTTTCACGCTTCAACGACCGCCACGCCCGGTCCCTGCTGAAGGCTCGTTCGGCTCGCGTTCTGCCCGCGTCCATGCGGGCGCGCTTCCTGGCGATGGACATTCCCAGCGACATCCTGGATTCGACGCTCATGAGTATCAGGTCGCCCGACCGGTGGTCGAACGCCTGGATCGAAACCGCCCAGCGTTTCCTGGGCGACTACCGTCGACAGGTATCGTCCAAGCACCTGCTCGAAGCCGCCCAGGCTCGCCGGCTGGCCGCGCTTTCCTACCACGCGGCGCAAATGTTCGGTTCCGGTGACGAACGAACGATCCGCACCTGCCGGGCAGCCGCGGCATCGCTCTTCGCGCAGGCCCAACCGTACGTCTATCCGGATGCCCGGCGGTTGACCGTGCCGTGGCGTGCCCACCGCCTGCCCGCCTACTTCCAAACGCCCTCGGGCAGTACCGCGCAAAGCGGCCTGGTCGTCATGCTCAACGGGGCTAGCACATCCAAGGAAGAATCCTTCGCGTGGGCAGAAAGCTTCCTGCGGGCCGGTATGGCCGTGCTCTCGCTCGATAGCCCCGGCACCGGTGAAGCGAGCGGCGTCCCGAATCCAGATGCCGACGACGACGATGTCCTCGACGGCGTGTTCGACATCATGCAAAACGAATCGTCGCTCGATCTTTCCCAGGTTTCGGTCGTCGGCGTCAGCCTTGGAGGCAACCTCGCGATTCGGTGCACTGCCTACGATCGGCGTATTATGTCGACTGTCGCCGTGACTCCGCCGTTCGATCCGGCACGCTGGATTGGTCACGCCAGCCCGCTGTTGATGCGTCAATTGGGAACCATGGTCGATTCCCTGTCGGACGATCCCTACAAATCCGCCGGCCGGTACTCGCTGTACGAGAGCGTGCCTCGGCTCAAATCACCGCTGCTCGTCTTCGGCGCGGGTCATGACCTCGTGGTCCCGCCATCGGAAGCCCAATTGCTCGCGGTCCGCGGGGGAGCCCTGGCTTCGCTGGTGTGGTATCCCCACAGCGGCCACTGCCTGTATGACGCGATCCCTTCCTGGACAGCCGAAGCGGCCACCTGGATCTCGTCCGTTGCCGCCGCACGCGCTTTCGAGTACCAGACAGCGGGGTACGCCGACCCGCTCCACATCGCCGAGGTGGCTCGCGATCAGCTCCGGATGGCCGACACCACGGACGAGGATTTCTGGGACGACGAGGGCGATGCGCGCCTCATCGATCCCGATGAACATGACGCCGACGACATCGGCTCATACGCGCGCGTAATTACGCCAGCGCCCCGGTCCGATGGCCCATCCGATCACGCGACATAATACGATGTTCGGATGAACATTGTGCTGCGGGATGAAGCCGATGCCGTGCGACGCTCTACCCGAAGTTCGCATGTGATACGGAATTCGGTTAGGTAGTCGACCATGTCTGGTAGTGGCAGAGCTTGTCTCTGCCCGCTTCCGGGTCGAGACAAGCTCGACCGCTACCAGGGGATGCACCAGTGTTTACCCGAAGTTCGTATGAAACGGCGCCTACCACCAGCCCCTCTTCCGGAACATCACATGGAGTCCACCGCCGAGGCCAGCCATTGCGAGGAGGGCCGCCGGGTAGCCAAAACGCCAATTCAGTTCCGGCATATGGACGAAGTTCATGCCGTAAATGCCGGCGATGAGCGTGGACGCCATCAGGATGATCGACCACGCCGTGAGGGTGCGCATCGTTGTGTTCAGCCGGTTCGATTGTATCGAAAGTTGCAGGTCGACAATAGTCGAGAGGTGGTCCCGATACGACTCCATCCAGTCGTGGATGCGTAACAGGTGATCGTAAACGTCGGCGAAGTAGGGGATGATCGCTTCGTCGATAACCGGGACATCGCGTCGCAGCAGCGAGTTGACGACCTCCTGCTGGGGTGACAACAACCGTCGCAAATGAAGCAACTTCGTGCGCATCCGTTGGATCGCAAGCTGCGGCTTTTGGGCGTTACCCTCGGTCACGGCCCCTTCAAGATCCTCGATTTCCTCGCCCAACCAGTCGACAACGGGGAAGTAGTCGTCAACCAGGTCATCCAGAATCGCGTAGAGCAGCAATGGCGCCGATGGTTTCCGTGCCGGTGTGCCAGCGGTACTGCCAAGCCTCTGCGGCGCTCCTTCGCTTTCGCTGGCCGAGCCGTTGGACCGGCCTTGCTCCTCGCTCCATCGCTCCTGAAGTGCCTTGAGCGATGGATTGCCATCGCGGCGCACCGTGATGATGAACTGCTCGCCGACGAAGATCCCGATGTCATCCGCCTGGATCTCGTCGTCTACCAGACGCAAGCCATAGAACTCAAGATAGAGCATATCGTCGTAGAGCGAGATTTTCGGGCGCTGCTCGTGGGAGAGCGCGTTCTCCACATCGATTCGGTGGAGTCCGAACTGGCTCCTGAGCCCTTCCAACTCCTCAGGCTCGTTCGCATCGACGTCGAGCCAGACAAACGCGTGCTCGTGCCGCAGGAGCTCGGGCAGTTCATCGAACCCGACAGTTACGAACTTTCCGTTACCGTCGAAGCAGATTTCGATTTTGGCCATGATTTCCCGTCACCGATCCCAATTGCGGCCAAACTGTCATCCATTGCGGTTCATTGTACGAGGGGGGTTCAGGCGGCGGAGCGGTCTGGCGGCGAACTACCCGATGCGTTGGGAGCCCAGAGCTTCGCCTGGCGCACCGCGATCTCGGCGACGAACAGCATGAGTGCCAACAACAGCGGCACGTACCACACCGCACGCACGGCGCCGGGCGCCCGCGCCTCCGGATCGGCGGCATCGAACACCGAGGCATCGGGAGCCTGGTCGAGCGAACGGACGACACCGCCGCTGCGGTCGGCCAGCGATTGGAGCAGCGCCATGCCACCCTCGGCGGGCAACCACTCCGGTGACACCTGGACGGCCCCCGCCAGGCCCACCTCCTGGCCCTCCAGCGAGAGGCTGTACGCTCCCGGCTCCGGCGAGGTCACCCTTGCCTCGTACTGGCCGGGCGAAACCAGCGCCAGGTCAACCGGCACGGTCGAGCCATCCGGCATCGTGACGGTCACCGCCTGCCCTGCCAGATCGACCGCGCCGCCGTCGCTCGTCTGGCTGTCAACGGTGATCACCACATCGCTCCCGGATCGTTCGATGCGAGAGGTAATCGCCTGGTTGGTGGGATCAGGCAGGCTCCACCGCAGCGCTTGGCCCCAGAATTGGTCGTATTGGTCCCAGAACGACCAGGCCGATGCGTAGTCGCTGCCGTCGTCCGCCGTCCAGGCCACGACGCGCCCGAGTCCGAGCTGCCATTTGGCAAGCAGGGGATCGCCGCGATCACTCACCAGATCGACCTGGGCATTGGCGCGGCCCTCGGCGAAGTTGTAGCCATCGATCGGCGGCATCGTGCTCGTTTCGATTCCATTCAGGATCGGACTCGCCTGTTGCTGGACCGGGGTGAACGCGCCTCGCAAGACGGATTGACTGCCGGCGTTCTGCGCTTCCTGGAAGGTGATCTGGGGAATTTCCTCCGGCGAGTTGGCGAAGTGATAGCGGCCACCGCCTTCGACGGAGAGGAACTCCAGCAACTCGAGGTCGGCGTCGGTCCCGAGGGCAACGGTGGAGAGGGTGATGTTGTCGTTGCCCAAATCGTTCACGAGCCGGGCGTAGGTTTCCCGCGTGCCGCCGCGGGACTTACCATCCGAGAGCAGGATGATGTGCCGGACATCGGCCTCGACATTGCGCAGATTGTCATAACCCACCTGAAGTGCGGGGTAGAGCTCGGTGCCGCCATCGGCCGACAGGGCGGCCAGTGCATCCTCGACCTGGCCGAGATCGCCCGAACCGCTGATCGGCATCATTGGCAGCGCCCAGATCGGCTCGTCGTTGAAGGCAATCACCCCAAGCTGGTCGCCTTCGGTCAGGGCGCTGGCGGCCGTCACCACACCGTCCTTGGCCAGATCGATCTTTGACGTGTCGCCTTCCCGGGGGTCGTAGCTCATCGAGCCTGACTTGTCCATGACGATGAGCACCGCGACGGATGGCCGGCGCTGGCCATCGACGACTTTGACGGTCACCGGCATCGCCCGTTCAAGGGGAGTGCCGGCGTACGATCCGGGACCGTAGCTGGCGGAACCGCCCACCACGATGAATCCATTGCCGGCTTCCGTATGACCGATCAGCGTCTGCTGCTGCTCATTGCTCAACTCCCAGGCCGAGACGTTATCGAGCACCACGGCATCGTACGGCCCGAGGTCGGAGAGCCGGACCGGGACATCCGCGGGAGCGGTCAGGGTGACTTCGGCGCCCTGATTCGTCAATGCCTGCTGGAGCCGGACCGGGTCGGAGCCGACCGGCGCCACCAGCAGCACATTTGGCTGCTCCCGGACGCTCACCCCGAGGTAGCCCACGTTGTTGGCGGGAATGCGGTCGATATCGTCTGTCGCCGACGCTCGTACCTCGATGCTGTGGAACCCAGGACCGAGCGCCGGCGCCGTCAGGGAGTAGACGGTCTGGCCCGGATTGAGCGTCACAACCTCATTCGACACGACCTCGCCATCCACAAGCACATCGACAGTGGCCTCGCCACCGCCGCCCGATCCCAGCGACACGAGCAGCGGCAGGTCATCGCCCTGCCACAGCGCCGTTGGACCCTCGACCTGCTCTACGCGAAGGTCGCCGTTCTCGATACCGGCCAGGGGCACGACGTCGATCTGGACACCGTCGTTGCCGGCCTGGTCAGCCTGCTCCAGGACGTTCCCCACATTTTCCGCCCCGTCCGACAGCACCACGATTCGCCGGTTATCCCCGACCGGAAGCGCGCGGGCCAACGTCAGGGCCGACGCCAGGTCGGTCGTATCGCCCGCCGGCTGGGCATCCAGCCAGTCATCGCCAAGGGTATTGGCGCTCGTCGCCGGAGCGGCGAGTTCGGGTTCGGCGCCAAAGGCGACGACCGCGGCCGAGTCGTCGGCGCCCGCCGCGGCCAGGGCATCCCTGATCCACGCATTGGCGGTATCCGACGATGCCTGCTGGATGCTGGCGGACCGATCAACGACGAAGACGGTCGTCGTTTGGCGAGCGCCCTGCACCAGTAACGGTCCGGTCAGGCCGATCACCAGCAAGGCGAGCGTGACCGTGCGCAACAACGAACTCCACCGCGTCGTGCGTCGCCCGCGCGCCAAAAACGCACCACCACCCACCACGAGCGGGATCAGGAGCAACAGCCACCATGCCCAGGGCCGGGTGAAGGTAATATCCGGAAGGCTCGGAAGGCTTGATAGACCCGGAACGTTCATGACCGGCCTCCAAACCGCGGTATGGACCTGGTCAGCCCGCGAGCCGATGGGAGGCGCAGCCATCCGGCGCTGGCGGCGAGCCACTCGAGGGCGACCACCGTACCGGCGATGGCGACGAGCAGGGGCCAGATATCGGCCAGGCCACGACGTTCCGTCACCGCCTCATCGCTTGCGGCGGCACCCACCAGGGACCCGGCCAGGGCATCGTTCGGGCGAAGATCGGATTCCACCGGGTGGCCGGCATTGACGACGAAGACTACCTCGTCCAGGACCTGCTCGCCGTCACCCAATTCGGTCAGGGTGTAGCGTCCCGCCTCGCCCGTCGCTTCGAACAGGATCGGTCCGTCGGTTTCCAGCGCATCGATCAGGGTGGCATCGCCACCGGGATCGATTACCGAAACGGTCGTCGCGCCCTGCGTCACCTCATAGAGCAGCGGTTCGCCCAGTCCGAGCGTACTTGCGACGGGTTCGGTTGCGAGGTCCGCAACGCTTCGGGCGATCAGCACCGGAAAAGCCACCCGCTGCGTGATGTTCGACGATTCGAGGTCGAATCCGTACGCGACGTACGGGCTGCCGTCGATGTCGCCACGCCACACCAGTGGCCCGTCCACGCCATTCGCCGTTCCGCGCACGAGTTCTTCATCGCCATCGCCGAGGAGGTAGGCGGATGTGTCGCCGAAGGTGACACCGGCCCATTCGACGCCATCGAGGATATCCGCGCCGGCGTCGATGCGATCGATCGACGGTCCAGTCAGCACGCCCCCGGTGGCGAATCGCTCGCCAAGCTGGGTCGGGCGGACGAAGAGCATCGGGACATCCGGGATATCGTCGGGGAAGGGCGAGATACCCTGGAACACGACGAGGTCGAACCCGGCCGCCAGCGCCCGGATCCCGGGCGTGGTGGTGGGAAACACATCGACGCGGGCTTCCGGCAAGGCGCCGAGGGCCCGTTCCAACGCCGAGGGATTGTCGGAAACGAGGAGAATGTCGAGACCGGTCGTGTCGGAACCGCCGAGCAGGACCGTCGCCCGGTTGTCGGCGGCGAACGAATCCCCGACATCGATCACCACTTCCGCGGTGCGCGCCCCTTGCGGCAGCGTGACTTCGATCGACCGCGATTCCGCCGCTGCCAGGTCGATCTCGGACGCCACGACATCGACGCCATCGGCCTGGACGCGGTAGGGGAGGCGCACCGCTTCCGGCGCGAACGACGAGATGGCGAATGACAGCCGATATGTATCGTCGCGATTGGCGACCGGACGCGAGCCGATCGAGGTTACCGCCACGTTCGGCATCGCCTCGTCCACCTGGCTGACCACCCGGAGCTCGATCGGGGCCGCGACCAGAGACGCGACATCCGGGTTGACCCGAACCGCTCCATCGGTGATCAGCACCAGCCGGTTGCTCCGATCGGGAAGGACGAGATCGGCGCTCAGTTCCAGCGCGGCATCGATGTCGGCGATGCCGCCCGGCACCTCCATCGATGCTACCCGTTCTCCAAGGCGGTCGACCTGTTGCCGCGTCGAGGCGGAGGTGGTTTCCAGGCGGCTACCGGCGACGATCATCGTCACCACATCGCCCGCCTGCCACTCGTCGAGAAGTTCTTCAGCCTCATCGCGGGCAAGATTCCAGCGGGTCCGCGAATCGTCGCCGCCGGCCAGGCCGAGCATGCTGGTCGAGCCATCGAGCACAATCATCGTGTGTTCCGGGGTCGTCCGTTGGCTCGCCACGCCGGGCAGGGCCGGCATGGCGGGACGGGCCAGCGCGAAGGCGATCGCCAGGGCCGCGACCAGTTGCAGGATGAGCGGCAAGGTGATCGGCGGCTTCCGGAGCCGTCGCCGGTCGGAGCTTTCGGCAGTGGCCGGCTCCCAGAACCGGAGCGACGGCACGGCGGTCACGGGCGGCGTGCGCCGGCGCATGTGGATGAGCACGATCGCCGCCAGCGCCAGGAGCGCGCCCAGGCCGAGGGGAGCCAGGAGGGTGAGTCCGGCGGGCATCACGACACCAGCCCGACGTTGCGGAGCAGCCGCACCAGCGATTGATCGACGGGCTGATCCGTCGACATCTCGACGTGCAGCGTCCGGGCCCCGCCGCCAAGCCGGGTCAACTCCCCGTGCCAGATGGCGCGGCGTTCGAGGTACCCGGCCACCGAGGCGGCATCGCCGCGGATCGGCATCGTCGCGAGCGATTCGAGGTCGGTGGCCTGGTGGGTTTCGGCCAAAACCGCGTACCGTGCCGGGTCGACTTCGGCCGGGTCGCTGATCTGGAGGAGGGCAATTTCCCAGCCCCGCCCGATCGCGCCGCGCATGGCGAGTTCCAGCCGGCCGAGATCCTCGGAGAGAAAATCGGAGAGGATGAGCAGGATCCCGGCGCGCCGCCGCTCGTGCACGAGCCGGCTCAACGCGGCCACCAGGTCACCCTCGCGCTGGGCGTGCAACCGCTCCAGCCAGGCGAGCATGGGCCGGATGTTGGTGCGTCCCTGGGCCGGTCCAAACCGGCGCTGCGCATCCGACCCGACGGGTGTGATCGAAAGCCGGTCGAAATGCCAGAGCGAGAGATACCCCAGAGCACCCGTCAGTTGCAGGGCCATCCGGAGCTTGGTGGGAAGCTCTTCCCGGTTTGCCCATTCCATCGAGCGGCTGACGTCGACGAGGATGTGCACGTCGAATTCGGTGGTGATCTCGCTTTCGCGGACATAGAGCGCGTCGAACCGGGCGTAGGCGCGCCAGTCGATTCGCCGGTAGTCATCGCCCACGGTGTAGGCCTTGAAATCGGCGAACTCGGGCGAGGGACCCTTGCGGAGCGAGCGGTGCTCACCGGTGAGCCCGGAGTTGGCCAGGCGCCGCGAACGAAGGATCACGCGCCGCAAGCGGGCGAGCACGTCGTCGGTGAAAAGCGGCTGGACGGTGGCGGTAGCGGTAGGGAGAGGCTGACGGTTCATTCTTCCGGCCCTCCAAAGAAGTCGCGCACCACGTCGCGCAGGGCATCCGGCACCCGGTTGCTGTCCGGACCGGCGACTCCGACCTCACCTGCGGTTTCATCGCCGCTGGCGGTCGTCGACCCGGTGCCGGAACCGAGA
>Ga0183260_10003629_pt1 | contig 12410 bp, 9 predicted proteins | sample AntDrymUQ4972206_2_FD_129768 | JGI IMG/M metagenome (GOLD analysis project Ga0183260, IMG submission 129768) | Polar desert sand microbial communities from Dry Valleys, Antarctica - metaG UQ497 (22.06) (version 2) (version 2) | ecosystem: Environmental > Terrestrial > Soil > Desert | place...
ACGTCCAGGTGAGGTTCATCGAGTTCATGCCGCTCGACGCGCAGGGAGCGTGGGATCGCTCGCTCGTCGTGCCCGCGGACGAGACGGTGGCCGCGATCGCCACGGTGTACCCGCTCGACCCCGTCTCGCGCGGCCACGCCCCGGCGACGCTCTGGCGTTACCGCGACGGCGGCGGCGCGGTCGGCGCGATCGCGTCCGTTACGAAGCCGTTCTGCGGCGACTGCGACCGCGTGCGTCTCACCGCCGAAGGCATGTTCCGCAACTGCCTGTTCGCGCTGCACGAGACCGATCTCCGCGCGCTTCTGCGTGGTGGTTGTGACGACGAAGCGCTGGCTGCGGCGATTGCGGGCGACGTCGGTCGCAAGTGGGAGGGGCACCACATCGGCCGCGTCGACTTCGTGCGCCCGGCGCGATCGATGTCACAGATCGGCGGCTAGACCCGGCCACGTAGACTCGGCGGATGGCTGAGCGCGGCTTTTCGCACCTTGATCCCCTGGGCCGGGCCCGCATGGTCGACGTCACACCGAAAGAGGCCACCCACCGCCGGGCGCTGGCGCGCTGCAAGGTGTTCATGGCCGCAGAGACCACGGCGATGATCGCCTCGAACGCGGTCAGCAAGGGCGACGTCCTCGCCGCGGCTCGCATCGCCGGCATCCAGGCCGCGAAACGCACGCCCGACCTCATTCCGCTCTGTCACCCGCTGCTCGTCGGCGCGGTGACGGTGAATTTCCTGATCGGTGACGACCACGTCGAGGTCGAGGCGCAGGTCGAGACCGTCGACCGCACGGGCGTCGAGATGGAGGCACTCATGGCGTGCAACGTGGCCGCGCTCACCGTCTACGACATGTGCAAGTCGATGGACCGCGGCATGACCATTGGCGAGCTCGCTTTGTGGGAGAAGACCGGGGGACGCTCCGGCATCTGGAAGCGGCCGTCGCTCTAGCCGATGCAGGTGAGAGCCGCCCCGGCTGCTAACTTTTGCTAGCGCTACTGGACCGCATGCATGCTGGCGTAGTAGCAAGTACCTGAGATCCGCTGGGCCACCGACCATCCACCGCTGGAGTGGGCGTGTCGCGTACGGTCCCCGAGCACCGAAAGTAGGCTGAGGAGCTTGACCATTGTGGTACTGCTGATCCTCGCAGTCGTATGGGCGGCGGTGCTGGTTCCGCCGATGTTGCGGAGCCGTGCCGACGGCCGACCCAGCGACTCCATCAGTCAGTTCCGGCGGCATCTCCGCGTCCTCGACCGCACCACCCCCCACGGGCTCGCGCCGCTGGGACAGGCGATCCCGCCCGTGGCCACGCCGTACTACGGCGCCCCCGTCACCATGCGACCGGCCGACCTGAGCCGCCGCCGCGCGCAGGAGCGCCGCAAGGTCGTCCTCGTTGGCATGCTCGGCCTTATGGGCTCCACGCTCGTCCTCGGCCTGCTGCCCCCGCTGCGCCTGCTTCTCGTCGCCCACGTGGTCACCGACGTGCTGTTCGCCGCCTACTGCGCGCTGCTCGTGCGGATGCGCTCGGTGGCCACCGAGCGCGAGCAGAAGCTGCGGTTCCTGCCTCGCCAAGCCGCCTTCGCCAACGAGCCCTCGCTCGTTCTGCACCGCACCGCCGTCAACTAGGGAGCATGGGGGCCTCGTTCGAGGCCCGGTGAGTCGTGCCTGACGTCGTCACCTTCCTCCTCACCGACGTCGAGGGCTCGACGCGACTCTGGGAGACGCGGCCTGACGCCATGCGTCGGATCAACGAGCGCCACGACGCGCTCGTCGACGAGGTGGTTGGCGGGGCGGGCACGGTCTTCCGCGACCGGGCCGAGGGCGACAGCTCATTCGCGGCGTTCGACGACGCCGCCCAGGCGGTCGCCGCGGCCGTCGCGATGCAACGGGCGATCGAAGCGGAGCCGTGGCCCGAAGGTCTCGCCGTACGGGTGCGCGCCGCGCTGCATGCCGGACCCGCCGAGCAGCGCGACGGGCAGTACTACGGACCGGTAGTCAACCGCGGCGTGCGGCTGCGGGCGCTGGCTCACGGCGGCCAGGTCGTCGTATCGGAGGCGGTGAAGTCGGCCGCCGACGCGCTGCCCGAGGAGATTGTGCTGCGCGACCTCGGCACGCACCGCTTGAAGGACCTCGCGGCGCCCGAGCACGTGTACCAGGTGTGCGGTCCTGGACTCACGGAGCAGTTCCCGCCGTTGCGCTCGGTCGATGTCGTCCGCAACAACCTCACCGTGGCGACGACTGCGTTCGTCGGCCGCGTCGACGAGCAGAAGGCGCTCGTTGACCTGCTGCGTACGCACCGACTTGTGACCATCACCGGTTCGGGCGGTGTCGGCAAGACCCGCATCGCGCGCGAAGTGGCGGCCGCCCTCGTCGACCGGTTCACCGACGGCGTCTGGTTCGTCGACTTCACCGCGGCGCGCAACGCCGGCGACCTGGGGCGGGCGACGGCCGACGCCGTCGGCGCCAAAGACGACCCGGTGCGGACCCCGGCCGAGGTGGTCGGAGATCAGCTGCGGGCGACGAAGACCCTGCTCGTGCTCGACAACTGCGAGCACCTCGCCGGTGCCGCCGGCGCTCTCGTCACGCAGATCCTCGCCGCGGCTCCCGATGTGCGCGTGCTGATCACTAGCCGCCAGCCGGTCGGCGTCGCCGGCGAGCGCGTGTGGAGGGTCCCGCCGCTGGCGAGCGACACCGCGGTCGAACTCTTCGTCGACCGCGTGCGACTGGCAGAGCCCTACCGCGACTTCGACGAAGGCGAGCGAGCGGCGGTCGAGCGGCTGTGCGAACAGCTCGACGGCATTCCGCTGGCCATCGAGCTGACCGCGGCGCGTGTCAAGGAGATGCCGAGCATCGGTGCGCTTGCCGATGCACTGACCGACCGGCTGGCCGTTAGCGAAGGCGATGACGCGACAGGCGCGGGCCGGCAGCGGACGATGCGGGCGACGATCGAGTGGAGCCACGACCTTCTGACTGCGGAGGAGCGTCGGCTGCTGCGCCGCCTCGCGGTGTTCCTGGGCGGCTTCACCCTGGAGGCGGCCGAGGGCGTATGTGCCGACGAGCGGCTCGACGTGTTCGACGTGTTCGACGTGCTCGGACAGCTCGTGGCGCAATCGCTCGTACAAGCCGACGACGACGGTTCGGAGTTCCGCTACCGGCTGCTCGAGGTGGTGCGCGAGTTCGCCGGCGAACGGCTCGGCAACAGCCCGGAGTGGGGCTCGCTCCACAGCTCGCATCAGGCGTGGTTCGTGCAGTTCGCCGAGCGCCACGGGGGCCAGCTCTACTTCGGCGACATCCCGAGCGCCCTCGACGCGCTCGAGCAGGAGTTGCCGAACCTCCGCCGGGCGATCGACTGGGACGGCACGAGCCCGGAGGAGGACGCGCGGTACCGGCTGGTAGTGGCGCTGTACCGGTTCTGGGTGCTCCGTGGTCACGCGCGTGGGGGTCTCGACGCGGCCGAGACCGTGCTCGCGACCCCCGTGGTTCGCCGAGGATGGCGGGCGTCAACCCTTGTTCTCGCGGCCACGCTGTCCGAACAACTCGCGGAGGTCGACAACGCAGTCGAGAGTTACCGCGCCGCTGCCGCCCTGTTCTCGGAGATCGACGCCGACATCGACGAATGGGGGGCCGACCTCGACGATGCCACCCGGGAGGCGCACCACAAAAACTTCGCGGGGCAGCAGGCGTGGTGCGTCATCCGGCAAGCGGTCCTTTCTGCCATGCGCGGCCGCCCCACGGAGCAGCTCGCGCAGCAGGCGCTCGCGTCGGCGAGGGCCGCGGGCGGTCACACACTGGCGCTTGTGCTCGCTGACGCCGGCGAACTCGCCCTCGCGAGTGGTGACGTCGCTACGGCCGAGGCGAGGTTCTCCGAGAGTCTCGACTTGCTGGTCGCGACCGACGACATCATCGAGGCGACCCGGGCACGCGTACGGCTCGGAGCACTCGACTGGGCGCGCGGCCGTTTCAGCAGTGCGCGCCGCGTGTTTGCTGATGCGCGAGAAGCGAGTGAGGCAGCGAACGATCCGACTGGCGTCGCGAACGCCGTGAAGAACCTTGCAGAGGTGAGTGTGGCGCTGGGCGACGCCGAAAGGCTTGACGAAGCGCGTGATGCGTGGCGGCAGTTCGAAGCGCTGGGCGACCGCCGGGCGGTCGCGGATAGCCTCGTGCTGCGGGTGCGCGCCGGGGACCGCGACGAGGTAGGCAATGCACTCGAGCTCGCTCGCTCCCTCGGCGACGCCGCCGCCCTGTCGACGGCGCTCGCAGCCGCGATCCAGGCCGTCCCGGACTCCCGGGCCGCCGAACAGTGGAGCGCAGACCTCGTCGCTCTCGCATCGAGCGCGCCGGCGTGGCTTCGACCCACTGCGCTGGCTGCCAACGCGTTCACGTCTCGTGATCCTGCGGACGTCTGCGCCAGCGTGGCGGAGCTCCGCCGCGCCCCGCTGGCGATGGGGGTTCTGGAGTTGCTCGCGTTCGCCGATGACGTGCTCACGGCGGCTGTCGATCCCCTCGGAACGGCGCTGAGGTCCGGTCTTGCAGGTGCCCGCGCCGCATTGTTGGCCGAACTTGGAAGGTGCGAGGATGAGGGGGTCGAGCCGGATTTAACGCCATGGATCGACCGGATCGAAGCGGCCACACCTTCACTGGGGCGATGAGTGAATTCGGGCAGAGAGAAGAGCGGATCTGAGCGACCGTGTCGCGTGTGACGCACGCCACGTTGCTTCCCGGTGGCCGATCCCGCATACTGACCGAAACCGAACATCTGGGGAGCCACGAAATGCGTCGTCGTAATCTTGTCTGTTTGACCTTTGCCGTCGCGGGAGCGCTAACGCTCGGCGGTGCCACCCCGGCGCTCGCGATCGACGTCCTTGTGTCGGTCCCCGATACTCCGACGGCACCGTCCCCCTCGGGCTATGTCGACTTAAGCCGCAAACCCGAGGTTTCTTTCGATGCGATCGCGGTCTCCGGCCTCCTCAGACGCGGCGTCGAATGTGGTAGTTGCGCACCAGGTGTGGGCGGGCCGATTGGACCAGTGCCCGTGGGCCCGGTGGGCGACGAGGCGCGGGCCATCGTCAACACCCAGATCGCCCGGGCGGTCGCGACGTACGCGGCCGTAGGTGACAAGATCAATCGAACGTGCGGCCAGTGCGCTCCAGGGGTCGGCGGCCCGATTGGACCGGTGCCCGTGGGCCCAGTGGGCGACGAGGCGCGGGCCATCGTCAACGCGCAGATCGCCCGGGCGAACAGGACGTACGCGGGCGTAGGTGACCAGATCAATCGAACGTGCGGCCAGTGCGCTCCCGGGGTCGGAGGCCCGATCGGGCCCGTGCCCGTCGGCCCGGTGGGCGACGAAGAAGCCCCGATTTCGTAGTAGCGCGCCGCGCCGCCGGTAAGCTGCTCGTTCCTTCGGGGGTGTAGCTCAGCCCGGTAGAGCGCAGCGTTCGCAATGCTGAAGTCGTGGGTTCAAGTCCCATCACCTCCACCAAAACTGCAGGTCAGGGCCGGTTTCGACCGGCCCTGATTCGCGCCCGCACGCCTACGCGGTACCGCGCGCCGCCCACGCGACCGCGGTCACCTCGAACGGCGCGGCCGGCATGACGGCGCGGCAGCGTTCGCGGAGACGCTCCGTTTCCACCGCATCGAGCGCGGCGACGTAGGCGCCGGCCGGGCCGACGCCGAGCATGAAGGGCTCCCACCACTCGTCGAAGGTGGCGTGCTGAACCCGCACCGTGAGCGCGACCTCTTCGATGTCGCCGAGCCCCGCTTGCGAGAACAGTTCGCTCAGATGTCCCTCGCGCCCGCCGGCAAGCTCGGCCTCGCCGGCGGCGTCGGGGTCGAGGTCGTGGACTGCGTCCCAGAACGCCGCGAGCGGGCTGCCGCCACCGGCGTGATCCCAGACGCACGCGGCGACGACGCCGCCCGCCTGCGTGACCCGCGCCATCTCGCGCAGGCCGCCGACGGGATCGGACATGAAGTGCACTACGAGCTGAGCGAGCGCGGCACCGAACGCATCGTCGTCGAACGGCAGCGCCTCCGCGGGCCCCTCGCGAACGTCGACGCCGGGCAGCCGCCCGCGGATGGCGGCGACGAAGGATTCCGATGGGTCGATGGCGGCGACGCGTTCGGCGCCGACGCGCCTTGCGAGCTCCTCGGTCAACGCACCTGGCCCGCAACCGACGTCCAGGACGTTCTGTCCGTCGCGCACGCCGGCAAAGTCGGCGAACAACGGCGCCAGTCGGGACGAGTAGCGGCCCATAAACCTGTCGTACGCGGCGGCCGGCACAGCGAATCCCATGCCGCGAACCCTACGCGCGCCACTGCCGCCATGAGAGGACGCGCTTCAGCGTGTTGCGAGCGTCGAAACGCCCTCGCCGGCGAGATCGACGAGGGCGGCCCGCCGGCCGAGCATCGCCATGAGCAGCGCCTCGCCCGGGCCGCGCACGAGCGGTCCGTCGCCCCACGACCAGTCGAGGTCGGTGGCCTCGAGGCGAAGGCCCTGGGTGCGCCGGCGGGCGCCGAACACCGAGCCGAGCTTCGGTGTCCCTTCGAGAGCGGCGGCGATGCGTTCGCTGGGGATCGTGCGCGGATGGCCGAGCGCGCGCCGGATGTCCTGGTGGTGGACGAGGCGGTCGAGCAGCGTCAGCCGTGGCGGGAACACCCGGCACGTGCCCGCCCACGGGTCGCGGGCCTCGAACGCCGCCACCAACTCCGCCGGCGTCCTGCCGTCGGCGCGCCGGATCGAGAACGCCTTGCCGGAGCGATCCGACGAGAAGCCGTAGCGCGCCAGGCGGGCGGGCAACGTCCAGAGCTTCACCTCGTTGCCGTAGAGGATGTGGCCGACCACGTCGCGCACGCGCCATCCCTCGCATAGCGACGGACGTTCCCAGTCGCAGTCCGGCAGGGCGCGGAGGTACTCACCAAACTCGGCGTTCTCGTCGTCGTGGAGCCTTCGCGCCTCCGCCCGGCTCACCCGTACGGCGGTCACGTCCCGACGAGGGTGACGACGATGGAGGGTTCGCCCTCGGCGATGTCGAGGTCGGTCGCAACACCGGCCTCGCGGAGGTCGGCTTCGGCGCTGCGGATGGCGGCGACGCGCTCGGCAGAGTCGCGCACTTCGAGGCGGGCGACCGGCGTGCGCATGCCAACCTTTGCTTCGGTCTTGGTGCGGCGCACGGCGCCGAGGACGTCGGCGGTGGCGTCGAGCGTGAGGACCTCGGTTCCGGCTCCGGCGGCGTCGAGCTCGTCGGGTGTCGGCCACGACGAGCGGTGGACCGACCCGGCTTCGAACCACGACCACACCTCTTCGGTGACGAAGGCGAGGAACGGAGCGAACAAACGCAGTTGAACCGACAACGCGATCTCGAGCGTGCGGCGGGCCGATGCCGTCGCCGCGGCGGTGTGCTGCTCGTTGCCGTAGGCGCGGCCCTTCACGAGCTCGAGATAGTCGTCGCAGAAGCCCCAGAAGAAGGACTCGGTCGCGTCGAGTGCTTTGCTGTAGTCGTAGCCGTCGAAGGCCGCGGTGGACTCGGCCACCGTTGCGCGCAGTGCTGCGAGCAACGCGCGGTCGATCGGCTCGGTGACCTTGGCGCCGGCATCGGCCGCGCCGAAGTTCAGCGTGAAGCGCGACGCGTTGAGGATCTTCATGGCGAGCCGGCGCCCGATCTTGAACGGGTTGCGGTCGTACGCGAGGTCACGCCCGGGCCGCGACCGCGCCGCCCAGTAGCGGACCGCGTCGGCGCCGTGCTGCGCGAGCAACTCGAACGGCATGTCCTCGGAGTTGCCCGACGACTTCGAGAGCTTCTTGCGATCCGGGTCCTGCACGAAGCCGGAGATGGCGGCGTTGGTGATCGGCAACGAGCCGAATTCGAGCTCGGCTCGCACGATTGTGTAGAAGAGCCACGTCCGGATGATGTCGTGCGCTTGGGGGCGCAGGTCCATCGGGAAAACCCGTTGGAACAAGTCGTCGTCGCGCTGCCAGCCGGACACGAACTCCGGGCTCATCGACGACGTCGCCCACGTGTCCATCACGTCGGGATCGCCGGTGAAGCCGCCGGGCTGGTTGCGCTGCGACTCGTCGTAGCCGTCGGGCGCCGCCGTCGACGGGTCGATCGGGAGCCTCGCGGCGTCCGCCATCAACGGCGAAGTCCAGTCGACCTCGCCGTCGCTCGAGATCGGGTACCAGACCGGGAAGGGGACGCCGAAGAACCGTTGGCGGGTGATGTTCCAGTCGCCGGCCAGGCCTTCGATCCAGTTCTCGAGTCGCACCTGCATGAACTCGGGATGCCACTTCAGCTCGCGGGCGCGGGCGAGCAGCACATCCTTCGGCGGGAACTTGATGAACCACTGGCGCGTCGTGACGATCTCGAGCGGCCGCTTCCCGTTCTCCCAGAACTTCACCGCGTGCGTGATCTCCCGCGGGTCGGCGACGAGATCCCCGGAGGACCTGAGTTGCTCGACGATTCGCTTCTGCGCCTGCTTCGCGTTCTTGCCGGCTAGCTCGTCGTAGTGTCGCTGCGCCTCGGGGTCGTCCCACTCGACCGGCAGGAGCCGGCCGTCGCGTCCCATGACGCTGCGCACCGGCAGCTCGAGCTCGCGCCACCACACGACGTCGGTCTGGTCGCCGAACGTGCAGACCATCGCGATGCCGGTGCCCTTCTCGGGATCGGCCAGCTCGTGCGCGACGATCGGCACCTCGACGCGAAAGAGCGGCGAGCGCACCGTGGTGCCGAACCGCGGCTGGTACCGCTCGTCAGACGGGTTGGCCACGAGTGCGACGCAGGCGGGGATGAGCTCGGGACGCGTCGTGTCGATCTCGATGTCGTCGAAGCGGATCCGGTGGTAGGCGCCGGGCATCTCGCGGTCTTCCAGGTCGGCCTGCGCGAGCGACGTCTGAAAGTCGACGTCCCACAATGTCGGCGCCTCGGCGCGGAAGGCCTCGCCGCGCTCGCACAGGCGCAGAAACGCGTACTGGCTGACCCGCGTGACGTCGGGGGCGATGGTGCGGTACAGGTAGTCCCAGTCGACCGACAGCCCCACGGTTGTCCAGAGAAGCCGGTACTCCTCCTCGAGCTCGAGCACGAGCCGCGAGCACAGCTCGACGAAGTTGGGCCGCGAAACCGGGACGGGATCCTTCGGCGCCTTCTCCGGAGGGCGAAAGTCGGGCACGTAGGGCAGCGACGGATCGCAGATGACGCCGTAGTTGATCTGCGTCCGGCGCTCGATGTTCAGGCCGTTGTCGTCCCAGCCCATGGGGTAGAAGACCTCGCGGCCGCGCATGCGCTGAAACCGCGCGATGAGGTCGGTGTGCGTGTAGCTCGACACGCTGCCGATGTGGAGATGGCCGCTCACCGTTGGCGGCGGCGTGTCGATGGAATAGATCTCGTCGCGCGTCTTGGTGCGGTCGAAGCGGTAGGTGCCCTCGGCCTCCCAGCGCTCCGCCCACTTGGCTTCGAGGCCCTCGAGGACGGGCTTTTCGGGAACACTGCGATTCATGGTGCGCTGTACCGTACCTGCGTGCTGCGCCTCCACGACACTGCTTTAGGTCGCGTGACCGACCTGTCGCTCCGCGAGGACGGCAAGGTGTCGATGTACGTGTGCGGCCCGACGGTCTACGACGTTCCCCACATCGGGCACGGCCGCTTCGTCCTCGTCTGGGACCTGCTGCGGCGCTACCTCGAGTGGCGTGGGTTCGAGGTCCGCTACGTGTCGAACATCACCGACATCGAGGACAAGATCATCCGCCGGGCGAGCGAGGAAGGCGTCAGCACCGACGAGGTCGTGCGCACCTACGAGAAGGCGTGGTGGGACGCGATGGACCGCCTCGGGGTGTTGCGGCCCGACGAGGAGCCGCACGCGACCGGCTACGTCGATCGCATGGTCGACTACATCGCCGGCCTGATAGACCGCGACAAGGCGTACGAGACTTCTGACGGCGTCTACTTCGACACCGCGTCGCTCGAGGGATACGGCCTGCTGGCCCGGCAGCCCCTGGAGTCCCTGCGCGTCGGCGGTGGCGATCGCACGGTTGTCGGCGAGGAGGAGAAGCGCTCACTGCTGGACTTCGCGCTGTGGAAGAAAGCAAAACCGGGCGAGCCCGAGTGGCCCTCGCCGTGGGGCGCTGGTCGTCCCGGATGGCACATCGAGTGCACGGTGATGGCGCTCGACCTGCTGGGCGAGGACTTCGATCTCCACGGCGGCGGCAACGACCTCACGTTCCCGCACCACGAGAACGAGCGGGCGCAAGCGCTCGGCGCCGGTCACAAGTTCGCCCGGTACTGGGTGCACAGCGGGATGGTGGTGGCCGAGGGCGGCGAGAAGATGTCGAAGTCGTTGAACAACTTCGTCTCGCTCACCGACATGCTCGAACGCGTCGACGGGCGCGCGTACCGCCTGCTCGTCTTGCAGTCGCACTACCGCGGGCCACTCCAGGTCACACAGACGACGATCGAGGTCGCGGAGCGCAGCCTCGCGGGCCTCGACGCGCTCGCTCGGAGGTTCCCGGGTGTCAAACCGGCACCCGTGCACACGCCTGCGGTCGAGCAGTTCACCGCGTTCCTCGATGACGACTTCAACACGCCGCGGGCGATGGCGGTCGTCTTCGACCTCGTGCGCGACGCCAACGCCGCCGACGACCGTGGTGATCGCGCCTCGGCCGAAACGCTGGCCGCGACGGTGCTCGAGCTCACGGGAGCCGTCGGGCTCGATCTCCACACCGGGGCCGCGGAGGTCGACGACGAGACCCAGGCGCGGATCACGGCGCGCGACGAGGCCCGCGTTCGGAAGGACTACGCGGCCTCCGATCGCATCCGTGATGAGTTGACCGCGCTGGGCTGGACTGTGGAGGACACCCCCGCGGGCACGCGGGTGCACCGTTGATGTGCGTCACGCGGTAGCGTCGTTCCGGACCGTCAGCCCCGGCCGGCGGCCCGCTTTTATCGGAAGTTGCAAAGGGGAATGCCCGTGCCCACAGGCACCGTGAAGTGGTTCAACAGCGAGAAGGGCTACGGGTTCATCACCCAGTCCGACGGCTCGCCCGACGTCTTCGTCCATTTCAGCGCTATCCAGATGGACGGCTACCGCAACCTGACCGAGGGCCAGGCCGTGGAGTTCGAAGTCCAGCAGGGCGACAAGGGCCTTCAGGCCGCCAACGTTCGCCCCGCGTAGCAACCCTCAGCCGTAGCGAGGAGGTTCTTCACGCGCGGGCTCGCGGGTCGCGCGAACCCTTTTGCTATCGCTGACCGAGCAGGGAGCCGCCGACGCCGACGTTCACGGGCCCCGATCCCGACGGCGGCGGGCAGTCCCCGACGTCGAGCAGCGTGAGCTCCAAGCTGCTGCAGCTCCCGGGGCCGGTTCCGGCCGACACCTGCGTGTCGAGCGCCGGGACTCCGGCATCGGCCTGCGCGAGCGGGACGGGCTTGGGCGCCGGCGGGTTGGTGCCAGGCGAGTTCGTTCCGGGTGACGTTCCGGGCGACGTCGGCGATGCCGTGCCGCCCGCCGGCGCGGGACCGAACGACCCCCCGAACGCGCCGGACAGCCGCGGCGATGACGTCAGCAGCGCGTCGTCCTCGGGCCTGGCAGTGATGGGCCTGAGACGCAGATCGAAGCCATCGACAATCGCCTGGGGCGCGCGGATCGAGGAGCGCGGGCGGCCGGCGGCGTCCTGCGAGGCGTTCGGCGGCGTCGTGCCGTCGTGCACGCCGAGGAAAATGATCCCGAGCCCGGCGATGACGGTGGCTCCGGCGGTGAGTGGCGAGCGCAGGCGGGTGAGGGCATCGGGCCCGATGCGCGTGAGTGCGGGCGCGACCGCGTGCGTGACCGCGTTGCTCGCGGCGCTCGCCAGTTTCCACCGTGCGGCAATAGTGCCGGCAAGTGCGATCGGCAGCGGGAAGGCGATGCGGCGCAACGTCGAGCGGAGGTCTTCCAGCTCGTCGCGGCGCTCGCGGCACGCGGTGCAGCCGGCGATGTGCTGGTCGACCTTGGCCACCTCGCGAGCGGTGAGCGCGCCGCCGACGTAGGCGCCGAGGTCGGCGACGAACGGCTTGCACGCTTCGTCGACGTGGCCTTGGAGATGCACCTGGAGATAGGCGTTGCGCAGCCCGGTGCGGGCGCGGAGCGCGAGCTGTGCCACGCCGTTGGCCGACAGCCCGAGGATCGGCGCCGCCTCGCGTGCGGGGACGCCCTCGACCTCGGTCAGCCACAACACACTGCGCCACCGCTCGGGGAGCTTGGCGAACGCGCTGGCCACGAGTTGCGCGTCGACACCGTCGAGGACGAAGTCGGCCGACGCCGGCGCCGCTGCGCCTGCCTTGCCCGACGGCGCATCTTTTTCCGCGGTCCGCTGCTGGCGTGTCCGGCCGCGCCCGATGTCGAGCGCGGCGTTACGCGCCGCGACGAGCAGGTAGGGCCGGAAGGCGACGCCGGCAGG
>Ga0183260_10003630_pt1 | contig 12410 bp, 13 predicted proteins | sample AntDrymUQ4972206_2_FD_129768 | JGI IMG/M metagenome (GOLD analysis project Ga0183260, IMG submission 129768) | Polar desert sand microbial communities from Dry Valleys, Antarctica - metaG UQ497 (22.06) (version 2) (version 2) | ecosystem: Environmental > Terrestrial > Soil > Desert | place...
CGGCCAGCAGCCCGGCCAGCAACCGTCCTACGGCCAGCAGCCCGGCCAGCAACCGTCCTACGGCCAGCAGCCCGGCTACGGCCAGCAGCCTGGCCAGCAACCGTCCTACGGCCAGCAGCCGGGCCACCAGCCGCCGTATGGCCAGCAGCCCGGTCAGCAGCCCGGTTACGGCCAGCCGGCCTACGGTCAGCAGCCGGGCGGGTACCCGCAGCCGGGCGGCTATCCGCAGCCGGGCGGCTATCCGCAGCCCGGGGGTTACGGTCAGCCGCCGTACGGCGGAGCCCCACCGCCCCCGCCGAAGAAGAACACGAACGCGATCATCGGGCTGGTCATCGGTCTCGTGGTCGTGGCTGCGCTCGTGGTCGGCGGCATCCTGCTGTTCACCGGCGAGGACGACCCGGTGGCATCCGGCAGCGGGTCGGGCAGCACGGGCACCACAACGTCGGAGTCCACGTCGGAGTCGACCGAGACGACCACCGAGTCGACCGAGACGACCACCGAGTCGACCGAGACTTCCAGCGGCGAGCCGGAGGGGACGGTGAACCCGAACCTGCCGGCGGGCACCGCGCCGGGCGCCCTCGGGGACGACCCGGTACTCGACGCGCTGGCCCAGGGCTGCTTCGAGGGCAACATGCAGGCCTGCGACGACCTGTTCTTCGACTCACCGATCGGGTCGGCCTACGAGGACTACTCCAAGACCTGTGGCGGTCGCACCGAGCCGGTCAACTCGGGCATCTGCACGCTCTACGAGGAGCTGGAGGGCTGATCAGCCGCTGACGGGGTAATCCCGCTCCACCTCACCGACGTACAGCTGCCGGGGCCGGCCGATCTTCGTCGCCGGGTCGTTGATCATCTCCCGCCACTGGGCGATCCAGCCGGGCAGCCGGCCCAGCGCGAAGAGCACGGTGAACATCCGGGTCGGGAAGCCCATCGCCTTGTAGATGAGCCCGGTGTAGAAGTCGACGTTCGGGTAGAGCTTGCGCTCGACGAAGAAGTCGTCGGACAGCGCGACCTCCTCCAGCCGAAGGGCGATGTCCAGCAGCTCGTCGGTCACGCCCACGGCTTCGAGCACGTCGTCGGTGAGCTCCTTGACGATCGCGGCCCGCGGGTCGTAGCTCTTGTACACCCGGTGGCCGAAGCCCATCAGGCGGACGCCGCGTTCCTTCTTCTTCACCCGCTCGACGAACTCGTCGACGTTGCCGCCGCCGGTGGCGATCGCCTGCAGCATCTCCAGCACCGACTGGTTCGCCCCGCCGTGCAGCGGGCCGAACAGCGCGTTGATGCCCGCGGACACCGAAGCGAACAGGTTGGCCTGGCTTGACCCGACCAGCCGCACGGTAGAGGTCGAGCAGTTCTGCTCGTGATCGGCGTGCAGGATGAACAGCACGTCCAGCGCGCGCACGAAGATGGGGTCGATCTCGTAGGGCTCGGCCGGGAAGCCGAAGGTCATCCGCAGGAAGTTCGTGACCGAGTCCTGCGAGTTGTCCGGGTAGAGGAACGGCTGGCCGACGGACTTCTTGTACGAGTACGCCGCGATCGTCGGCAGCTTGGCCAGCAGCCGCACGGTGGAGATCTCGACCTGCTCGTCGTCGAAGGGGTCCAGCGAGTCCTGGTAGAACGTCGACAACGCGCTCACCGCGCTGGACAGCACGGGCATCGGGTGCGCGTCGCGCGGGAAGCCCTCGAAGAACCGCTTGAGGTCCTCGTGCAGCAGGGTGTGCCGCCGTATCCGTTCGTCGAAGGCGGCCAGCTCATCGACACTGGGCAGTTGCCCGTAGATCAGCAGGTAGCTGACTTCGAGGAACGACGAGTGCTCGGCCAGCTGGTCGATCGGGTATCCGCGGTAGCGCAGGATCCCGGCGTCGCCGTCGATGTAGGTGATCGATGACTTGCAGGCGGCAGTGTTCATGAAGCCGTTGTCCAAGGTCACGAGGCCCGTCTGGGACAGCAGCTTGGAGGCGTCGATGGCCGCTGTGCCCTCACTGGCCGCCACGTAGGGCAGGTCGAGCTCGCCGCCCGGGTGGCGCAGCATGATCTCGGGGGACTCCGTCATCGCAAAGACCTCTCGCTCGGTTGGACGGACGCTAGCGGCTGGCCGCTGCGCCGCCCACAGCTGGGGGAGCCACTACGGTGCAGGGGTGGAGATCCAGCGTCGCGAGCCGTCGCGGCCGGACCGGGTGCCCACCGACGAGCAGCGGGCGGCCGGGGTCGACGTCCTGCAGGAGGCGGTCGGTGAGGGGCGGCTGACCCTCGGGGAGTTCACCGACCGGGTCGATGTCGTGCTCGCCGCGGCGACGACCGCCGAGCTCCACGTCGCGCTGGCCGACCTGCCCCGCGACCTGCCCGTCGTAGGGTCGTCGTCGGCGCCGGCGGCGTTCAGCGTGTTCGGCGACATCCGGGTCAGTGGTCGCTGGCGGCTGCGCGAGCGCAACCGCGGGATGACCGTGTTCGGCGACGTCCGCTTCGACCTGCGCGACAGCGTCTGCGCCGAAGCCGAGGTCACCATCGAGGGGCGAACCGTGTTCGGCGACGTGGTCGTCGTCGTACCGGAGGGCGTGGAGGCCGAACTGTCCGGTTTCACGATCTTCGGGGATCGGCGGCTGGAGCTGGCTGCGGTCCCGCGTCACCCGCATACCCCTCTGGTCCGGGTGAACGGCTTCACGCTGTTCGGCGACATCCGGGTGGTCAGCTCGGCCGCCCGGGACGGAAGCTCACGCCGGCGGCGGGCGCTGTCTCACGGCCGGGATCCGCATTCCCGGGGCGCTCCGCCCCCCGTGTACCCCCCGAAGTGGTAGCCGTTCGGGGGGTCCCCGGGGGGCAGAGCCCCCCGGGCGATCAGCTCTGCCGGTCGAAGTCGACCGCGGCGTAGGCCCGCAGCTTGGCCGGGCGGTGCAAGGAGTCGATCAGGCGGATCGTGCCCGACTTGGAGCGCATCACCAACGACTGGGTGCTGACCTCACCGGAGAGGTAGTGCACTCCGCGCAACAGGTCGCCGTCAGTGATGCCGGTAGCGCAGAAGAACACGTTCTCGCCGCTGACCAGATCGTCGATGCCGAGCACGCGGTCCAGGTCGTGACCAGCGTCCAGCGCCTTGCGCCGCTCGGCCTCGTCACGCGGCCAGAGCCTGGCTTGCATCGCCCCGCCCATGCACTTGAGAGCGCAGGCGCTGATGATGCCCTCCGGCGTACCGCCGATCCCCATCAGCAGGTCGACGCCGGTGTTGTCGCGCGCCGCGCTGATCGCGCCGGCCACGTCGCCGTCGCTGATGAAGTGGATCCGCGCCCCCGCCTCGCGGACCTCGGCCACCAACCGCTCGTGTCGAGGTCGGTCCAGGATGCAGACCGTCACGTCACCTACCCGTCGGTTCTTCGCCTTCGCGACCCGGCGGATGTTCTCCGCGATCGGATCGTTGATGTCGACGACGTCCGCCGCCTCCGGTCCGACGGCCAGCTTCTCCATGTAGAAGACCGCCGAGGGGTCGAACATCGTGCCGCGCTCGGCCACCGCGAGCACCGCCAGGGCGTTGGGCATGCCCTTGGCCATCAGGGTCGTGCCGTCGATGGGGTCGACCGCCACGTCGCACTCCGGCCCGTCGCCCCGGCCGACCCGCTCGCCGTTGAACAACATCGGCGCGTGGTCCTTCTCGCCTTCCCCGATGACCACGACGCCGGCCATCGACACGGTGCCGATGAGCGCGCGCATCGCATCGACCGCGGCACCGTCCCCGCCGTTCTTGTCGCCGCGTCCTACCCAGCGTCCGGCCGCCATCGCCGCCGCCTCGGTCACCCGGACGAGGTCCAGGGCCAGGTTGCGGTCCGGTTCCTCCGGTGCCACCTTGAACTGCGCCGGGATGTCGGACATCGCAAACCTCCTGCTCACTCTGGCCCTCCTGGCTCCGTGCGGTCGGCCCGGAGGGCTGTGCCCGGAGTGCCGGGGTCGCGGGGGAGGATGCCAGGGTGAGCCAACCACACCGCCGGCCGAACCTGACCGCGTTGGATCTGGTGCGCGCCCTCGTCCCGCTGGTCGTGCTCATCCTCGTCGTGGCGTGGCTGTCGACGCCGGCCGAGGTCGACCCGGTGCGCGAGGTTGATCCAGGACCCCAACTGGCCTACGCCGCCACGCTGGCCGACTTCGAAGTGCTCGCGCCGGGGAACCTGCCCGACGGTTGGCGGGCCACCAGCGTCCGCGTCGATCCGGCCGTACCCGGCGGCCCGGTCGGTGTCTCCGTCGGCTACCTCACCGCCGACGACCGGTTCGCGCAGCTGGTACAGAGTTCGGATCGGTCGGCGCCGGCCGACGTTCTCGGCCAGGGGTACGCCGCGGCCGGTAACGAACTGGACATCGACGGCGAGCCGTGGCGGCAGGTGCAGACCGACGACGGTGAGCTCGGGTTGGTGAGTGAGCGGGCCGAGGTCGTCCTCATCGTCACCGGCTCGGCCGACCTGGCCGAGCTGCGGACGCTGGCCGGCTCGCTGCGCCAACGCTAACTCTGGCCTGGTGCCTCGTCGGGCGCCTGCCGGGCCAGTCGCTCACGGGCTCCGTCCAGTCGGACCTGGCAGGCGGCAGCCAGCGCCTCGCCGCGCTCCCACAGGGTGAGCGAGTCCTCCAGCGTGAGTCCGCCGGCCTCGAGCCGCCGCACGACCTCGGCCAGCTCGTCACGCGCCTGCTCGTAGCTGAGTTCCACGGCCGGCCTGGACCCCTCGGACGGCTCGGACATGGCCTCCAGCCTAGGTGGGCTCACTCTGCCGTGACCGCGAGCCGGCCCGCGGCCAGCCGGACGAGCAGCCGCTGCCCGCTCTGGACCTCGGCGGCGTCGGCGACCACATGGCCGTCGATGTGCTGCACGACGGCGTAGCCCCGCGACAAGGTCGCGGCGGGGGACAGCGCGGCCACCCGGGCGCTGGCGTGGTCCAGGTCGGCGGCCGCCGCGTCCAGCCGATGCGCGATGCTGCGGGCGGCGCGTTCGGACAGGGCGTGCAGATCCGTACGCCGGAGCCGCACCAGCACTGCCGGATCGGCGAGCGCCGGCCGGCTGCGCAGCCCCGCCAGCCCGCGCTGCTCGGTATCCACCCGTCCGGTGAGGGCCCGCAGCGCACGTCCCCGGAGCTGCGTCAGGCGCTGGGTTTCCTCCGCGACGTCGGGGACTACCCGCTTTGCCGCGTCGGTGGGGGTCGCGGCCCGGACGTCGGCGACGAGGTCGATCAGCGGGGTGTCGGGCTCGTGCCCGATCGCGCTCACTACCGGGGTGGCGCAGGCCGCGACCGCACGGCACAGCGCCTCGTCGCTGAACGGCAGGAGGTCCTCCATCGAGCCGCCGCCCCTGGCGATGACGATGACGTCGATGTCGGCGTCGCGATCCAGCTTGCGGACCGCGTCGATCACCTCGGCGGGGGCGTTCGGCCCTTGCACCGCGCAGTTGAGCACCCTCACGCGGACACCGGGCCAGCGCCCTCGGCTGACGGTCAGGACGTCGTGCTCGGCGGCGCTGGCCCGTCCGGTGATCAGCCCCAGGCCCCTGGGCAGGAACGGCAGTGCCCGCTTGCGGGCCGGGTCGAGCAGGCCCTCGGCGGCCAGCAGCTGCCGCAGTCGTTGCAGCCGGGCCAGCAGTTCCCCGATGCCGACTCGGCGGACCTCGCTGGCCCGCAACGACAGCGTCCCGCGGCCGAGGAAGAAGTCAGGTCGGGCGCGCACGATCAGCCGAGCGCCCTCGGCGACCGGCTCACCGAGCACGTCGCGCCGGCAGGTCACCGCGAGCGAGATGTCCGCCGCTGGGTCGCGCAGGACGAGGTAGCAGCTGTTGCCGCGGGTGGACAGCTGGGCGAGCTGGCCCTCGACCCAGACCTCGCCGAGCTTTCCGATCCACTCGCCGATCTTGCGGGCGACCGTCCGGACCGGCCAGGGCGCGTCCGGACTGCTGCGTTCGTTCACGCCGACACCTCACTGCGCTCGGTGCGGACGTGACACAACATGGTTCGCTCGCTGCGCTCGTTCACTCCGGGCTCAGGTCGTCCCGGCTGTGACGAGCCGGTTCTGGAGCATGGTGAGGTACGGCGCGCGCGCCCTGGTTGCCTCCTCGTAGGCCAGCAGCTGGGCGAGCTGGGTGACCGACATCCGGCGGAGCCGGGCACGCAGCTGGGCCACGCTCCAGCCGTCGTAGCCGACCATCGGCTCCGTCGTACCGTCCGGCGCCGCCGTGTGTCCGGCCGGTGCCGACGACGCCGCTGCGGCTGTCTCGTCCCGGGCTACCCGATCGAAGGCCGACTCGTCACCGGCAAGGGTGAGGAACGGGGTCACCGCGGCTCGCCCACCACCGCGACCTACCCGGCCGAGGTCGGCCCGTGGCGTACGGCGCCGGACCGGTTTCGGCGACCCCGGCGCCACCGGCAGCGGGTCGTCGAGCAGCGGGGCCACGGGCGGCTCGTCGAGCAGCGGGGCCACGGGCGGCTCGTCGAGCAGCGGGTCCGCCGCCGGCTCGTCGAGCACCGCCTCCGCGGGCGGCTCGTCGAACTCGGCCCACGGCGGGGGCTCGTCCTCACCGCCGCCGAGGCGGACCAGCAACTCGTCCCCGCGGGCCACGAGTCCGGCGTACTCCTGCTGGACCCGCAGCGAGGCCTGCATCGCCGCGCCGGCCATCACGACCGGCAGGGACAGCAGCCGCCGGGGCAGCCGGCGAGCCTCGTCCACGCTCCGGGCCGCGAGCCCGGCCGCGGCGCGGACGGAGGGCGGAAGCTCGGGAATCATGCCCCCAGCCTGCCCTACCGTGCGGGTCCGGGCGCGACGGTCGTCACGTCGGAACGCCGGGAGCGGCCGACGAGGCGACGTAGGATCGGGCGGTGAGTGCCCCCCGAACCGGTCGTGTCCTGCTGGCCGCCCCACGCGGCTACTGCGCCGGCGTGGACCGCGCCGTGGTCACGGTGGAGAAGGCGTTGGAGCTGTACGGCCCGCCGGTCTACGTGCGCAAGCAGATCGTGCACAACCTGCACGTCGTACGGACCCTCGAGGCGAAGGGCGCGATCTTCGTCGAGGAGAACGACGAGGTGCCGGAGGGTTCGCGGGTGGTGTTCTCCGCGCACGGGGTGGCTCCGATCGTGCACCAGCAGGCCGCCGAGCGGTCGTTGCGCACCATCGACGCCACGTGCCCGCTCGTGACGAAGGTGCACCTGGAGGCGCGCCGGTTCGCCAAGGACGACTGCGACATCGTGCTGATCGGCCACGCGGGGCACGAGGAGGTCGTCGGCACGACCGGACAGGCGCCGGAGCACATCCACCTGGTGGACGGGCCGGCCGACGTGGCCGCCGTCACGGTTCGGGACCCGGACAAGGTGGTCTGGCTGTCGCAGACGACGTTGTCGGTCGACGAGACCATGCTCACGGTGCGGGCGCTGCGCGAGCGGTTTCCCAACCTGCAGTCCCCGCCCAGTGACGACATCTGCTACGCCACCCAGAACCGGCAGCAGGCAGTCAAGCAGCTTGCCGCGCAGTGCCAGCTCGTCCTGGTCGTCGGCTCCACGAACTCCTCGAACTCGGTCCGCTTGGTCGAGGTGGCCATCGAAGCGGGGGCGGGGGACGCCCGACTGGTCGACTACGCCCATGAGGTGGACCCGGCGTGGCTCGACGGCGTGGACACCGTAGGCGTGACGAGCGGCGCGTCGGTACCGGACGAACTGGTCACACGGTTGCTCGACTGGCTGGCCGAGCGCGGCTACGCCGACGTGTCGGTGGTCACCGCGGCCGAGGAAGGCCTGGTCTTCAGCCTGCCTCGTGAACTTCGTCGCGACATGAAGGCGCTCAGCGCTGGGTGACCTGCCGCAGGGCGCCGACGGCCACGCCGACGGCGCTCGCGATCGCCATGGTGGGGAACCCGTAGACCAGACCGGCGGCGAGCGCGGCCAGGCTTAGGGCGCCCGTGGTGATCAGGAGCGCGCCGGCGAGTACGCCGAGGTAGACCAGCGGCGGGGCGATCAGCACCCAGAACAGCGCGCTGCGCCGCACCAGCCAGCTCGCCGCGAGTGCCCCGATCGGCAGTAGCACCATGGTCGCGGTCTCCAGACCGGCCCCGAACAGCAGGTCCATCGTCGCCCCCGCCGCGCCGGCGAGGACGAGCAACAGGAGGGCGCCGGCCCCGGTCAGGGTCAGCCGCTGCGGATCCTCTCGTGGAGCCTCGGCCGCGGGATATGTCCGGTCCGAGTTGGCCCGGTTCTCGCGTCCGCGGGGGTGGGGGGTCGGCCGCGATGGGTAACCCGGCGGCAGGCCCAGGGACGGCGCCGCTGGCTTCCTCGTGGCTGGTCGCGAGGGCGACGAGCGCCCGGGGGGCTGAGTCATTGCGCCTCCGCGGCGGAGAGTGCGTCGGCGCTGGGTTGCACACGACCTCCCGGCGCCGACATCGCCGACCACGCTAACCCCTTGCTGCCGCACGGTGTCGCATCTGCCGCCGCAGCCCCGGCGACTCACGCCGAGGCACGAACGGACCGGACTGACAACCCCTCCGGCGGGACGCGGTGTTGAGGTAGTTGCGCGTATCACCACATGGATAAGTTGCGCGCATGACCGAGCCGATTACGCCGCGGTTGTTCCACGAGGCCGAGGGCGTCGAGGACTGGCGGGTGGTGTTCGAGGGGGCGTGCGCGCTCTTTCGCAGTGGGTCGTTCGCAGCGGGCGTAGCCCTGGTGGACGTGATCGGCAGGCTGGCCGACGCGGCGGACCACCACCCCGACGTCGACCTGCGGTACGACGGCGTGACCGTGCGGCTGCGGACGCACGAAGTCCACGGACTGAGCGAGCGCGACGTCACGCTGGCGCGGCAGATCTCCGCCGCAGCCCGTGACCTGGACGTGCCCGCCGATCCGTCCGCCGTCCAGACCGTTCAGGTGGCGATCGACGCGCTCGTTGCCCCCGAGGTGATGCCGTTCTGGCGCGCCGTGCTCGGCTACCGGGAGGAGGGGTCCGAGGACCTGGTCGACCCCCACTCCCGCGCGCCGTCGATCTGGTTCCAGGAGATGGAATCGCCGCGGTCGCAGCGCAATCGCATCCACGTCGACATCTCGGTGCCGCACGACCAGGCCGAGGCCCGCGTCGCGGCGGCGATCGCCGCCGGCGGGCACCTGGTCACCGACCAGCACGCGCCTGCATGGTGGACGCTGGCCGACGCCGAGGGCAACGAGGCAGACGTGGCCACCTGGATGGGCCGCGACTGACGTAGCGCCGACCGAGGTAGCGCCGCCGCTCTACGCACTGCGCCCGGTCTTCCAGAGTCACGCGGGCCGGACGGACGTCCCCAGCGGACCTGACGAACTCGGCGGACCGGGGCCCGGTGGACTCGCGCCCTCGCCGGTCAGATCGACCAGGGTGTCCGCGGCCGAGGCCAACAACTCCGCGGCCTGCAGCGGCCGCACCGAAGCGTCGACCGGCCGCGGGCCGACCAGGGTGCTCGTCGTGACCTCGAGGTCGGTGAAGCGCCGCGCGCTGACGAGGACCTTGCGCTCCAACGAACCGACGGTCTCGTTGTACCGGGCGACGGCGGCCCCGAGGGCCGACCCGAGCCGGGCGATGTGGCCCCCCAGCGTCGCTAGCCGGGAGTGCAACTCGCGGCCGAGGGCCAGCACCTGCTCGGCGTTGTCGGCCACCGCCTCCTGTCGCCAGGTGAACGCGACGGTCCGCAAGAGGGCGATCAGCGTCGACGGAGAGGCGATGATGACGTCGCGGTCGAAGCCGTGCTCGAGCAACGCCGGGTCGTGCTCCAGCGCCGCCTGCAGGAACGCATCCGAAGGCACGAACAGCACCACGAACTCCGGCGTCGGCCCGAACAGCCCGGCGTACCCCTTGCCGGACAGCGCGTCCACGTGCGTGCGCAGGTGCCGGGCGTGCGCGCGCAGCCGATCGCGACGGGTCTGCTCGTCCCGAGCGTCCATCGCCTCGACGAACCCGGCGAACGGCACCTTGGCATCGACCACGAGAGTGCGGCCGCCGGTCAGCCGGACGACGAGGTCGGGGCGGAGCCGGCCGTCGTCGGTGTGTGCCGTGGGCTGCTCGTCGAAGTCGCAGTGCCGCAGCATCCCGGCCGCCTCGACGATGCGGCGCAGCTGCATCTCGCCCCAGCGGCCACGGACCGCCGGCGCCCGCAGCGCGGTCACGAGCGCGCCGGTCTCTCGGCGCAGCGCGGTGGAGTCCTCACTCATCGCGCGGACCTGCTCGTGCAAGGCGCCGTAGGCAGTGCTGCGTTCCCGCTCGATCAGGTCGATCTGCTCTCGAACCCGTTCCAAGGTGCTGCCCAACGGGATCAGGGCGTTACTGACCGAACGGTCACCCGCGGTGAAGTGGCGGGCCACGAGCAGGCCGGCCAGGAAGCCGAGGACGAGCAGCAGCAGACCGATCAGCGCCCCGGTAGAGGTCATGCCCGGAGGATGCCCGGAGGGTCTGACAGAACCGGGTCAGGAGTGCAGCGAGGCCCACAGGTGCACGACGGCGTACGACCGGTACGGCCGCCAGCGCGACCCCGACGAATCCGTGATCCCCAGCGCCGCCAGGGCTTTGCGCACGCCGAGGTCGGTGCCCAGGAAGATGTCCGGGTCCGCGAGCGCGCGCATCCGCAGGTATGCCGCCGTCCACGGCCCGACGCCGGGCAGGGCCAGCAGGGCGCGTTCGGCCTCGTCCCGATCGCCCGTGGGATCGAGGACGACCTTGCCCTCGGCCAGGGCGGCGGCCAAGCCGTGGAGGGTGCGGCGCCGGCTCGCCGGCATGGCCAGCACCGAGTCCGGCGCCTGCGCGAGCGCCGGAGCCGTGGGGAACGTGTGGGTCAGGGCGCCCTGCGGCCAGGGCAGCGAGGTCCCGAGGGCGACGACGAGCCGCGCGGCCAGCGTGCGCGCCCCGGCGACCGAGATCTGCTGCCCCAGCACCGCGCGTACGGCCATCTCCACCGGGTCGGCGGCGCCGGGCACCCGTCGACCGGGCGCGGCGGCCACCAGCGGTCGGAGGTCGGGGTCGGCGCCCAACACCTCGTCGACCGCCGACGGGTCAGCGGTGAGGTCGAGCAGAAGGCCACATCGGCCTGTCACGTCCGCCTCGTCAGCCGGATCACTGAGCGTCAGAAGGACATCAGCGCCGTCGTCGGTGAGAGTCAGCTCGACCACCGCTGGGCCGTGGCCCAGGAGCAAGGTCCGCCGGTACGTCGTACCGCTGACCTCCTCCACGCCGGGGATCGCCCGGGTCGCGAGGAAGGCCAGCAGGCCGGGGGCGTCGAAGGGCCGGCGAGCGGGCAGGTGCCGCGACACCGTCGTACGACCGGTGCGGGGGGTCGGCGGCACCTACCGAGCATGCCAGCGCCCGTAGAGTGGCCCCTCGTGAGTCTGACCATCGGCATCGTCGGGCTACCGAACGTCGGCAAGTCCACCCTCTTCAACGCCTTGACCAAGAACGACGTCCTCGCGGCGAACTACCCGTTCGCCACCATCGATCCGAACGTCGGCGTGGTCGGGGTGCCGGACGCGCGGCTGCCCGTGCTGGCGCGGCTGTTCGACAGCGAGAAGATCGTGCCGGCCGCGGTGTCCTTCGTCGACATCGCCGGCATCGTCCGTGGGGCCAGCGAGGGGCAGGGGCTGGGGAACAAGTTTCTGGCCACGATTCGCGAGGCGGCGGCGATCTGCCAGGTGATCCGGGCGTTCGACGACGGTGACGTGGTCCACGTCGACGGCAAGGTCTCGCCGAAGGACGACATCGAGACGATCAACACCGAGCTGGTGCTGGCCGATCTGCAGACCGTCGACAAGGCGTTGCCGCGGCTGGAGAAGGAAGTCCGGATCCGTAAGGACCGCCAACCGCTCCTGGACGAGGTACGGCGGGCGCGCGACATCCTCAACTCGGGGCGCACCCTCTACGGCTCGACCGCCGACCTGGACGCGCTGCGCGAGCTGACGCTGCTCACCGCGAAGCCCTTCCTCTATGTGTTCAACGTCGACGAGGCCGAGCTCGGCGACGTCGGTTACCTGGACGAGTTACGGGCGTTGGTCGCACCCGCCGAGGCGATCTTCCTCGACGCCAAGATCGAGTCCGAGCTGATCGAGCTGCCCGAGGACGAGGCGCTGGAACTGCTGCAGTCCGTCGGTCAGGAGGAGCCGGGTCTGCACCAGTTGATCCGGGTCGGCTTCGCCACGCTCGGCTTGCAGACGTATCTGACCGCCGGGCCGAAGGAATCGCGGGCGTGGACCATCCCCGCGGGCGCCACGGCTCCCGAGGCGGCCGGGGTCATCCACACCGACTTCCAGCGCGGGTTCATCAAGGCCGAGATCGTGTCGTACGACGACCTCGTGACCGCGGGCTCGATGGCCGCCGCTCGCGCCGCCGGCCGGGTCCGTATCGAGGGCAAGGACTACGTCATGACTGACGGCGACGTGGTGGACTTCCGCTTCAACGTGTAG
>Ga0183260_10003631_pt1 | contig 12410 bp, 12 predicted proteins | sample AntDrymUQ4972206_2_FD_129768 | JGI IMG/M metagenome (GOLD analysis project Ga0183260, IMG submission 129768) | Polar desert sand microbial communities from Dry Valleys, Antarctica - metaG UQ497 (22.06) (version 2) (version 2) | ecosystem: Environmental > Terrestrial > Soil > Desert | place...
CGGCGCCAGGATCAGCCAGCAGCGCGCCTCGGCGGCGGCCGTGCCAGCGCGAGTTACCCGGAACTCACCAGCCCACGGCGGGGCGGATGAGTCGCCATCCTCCAGCAGGCTGTAGGCGGTGTCCAGACTGCGCTCGCAGGCGGCGGCATCGCCAGCCAGCGCGTAGCCGAGCGCCGCCTGCCGCGCGCACCCGGCGCGGGTCTGCGCGCTCGTGCCGCGGACGCGCATGCCACCCTCCGCGAACGCGACGGCGCGCTGTGCGTCGTGGTCCTGCGCGGCCGACTCGCTCTGGCGACGGCGGGCGACCGCGACCATGTCTGGATAACTGGCCTCTCTCGCAAGCGCCAGAGCGCGGTTCGTCCAGGCGTCACGAGCTCGGCGCTGGCCGGTGTCCTCGCCAAGCCACGCGGCCAGACCTGCCCAACGGGACTCGACGCGCAGCAGCTCGACGCGCAGATCGCCGCGGGCCGACGCCCGATGTTCGGCGATCAGGCGTAGCTCGTGGTGGAGGGTGTCTAGCACCTCACGGGGGCCTACCAGCTCGTCGTGGCGCCCGAGCAGGTTCAACAGTCGCGTCCAATGTCCGGGCAGCGCCGGATCAACCTCGCGCGCCTGCGTCGGTGCAGCCGAGGAGCCAAGCGTCAGCGCCGCCGGAAGCGCAGCCGCAGCACCGGCCTCGAGCAGGGTGCGACGATCGATCGGACCCACGCCATCCAGGGTAGCGCTGCGCCCCTCCGCGCGCGCCCGCGCGGCCAGGACACGTTCGCAGACGGCGGCGGGCAGCAGCTTGAGCAATGCGCCCTCGGCGCTGAGCGCGGCGTCAATCGCGGCCGCACATCGCTGTGTGGGACACACCTTGGCCAGCTCCAGGCCGCTGATGTGCTGCGCCGAACAGCCCGCCCGCTGTCCGAGCGTGGTCTGGGTGAATCCTTCCGTCAAGCGGCGCTCGCGCAGCGTCCGGCCGAACATGCGGCCGCCGGCGGCGCGTCAGGATCGATCGGCTTCGGTTTGCGCCCCGTGCTCGGTACTGGGCCCGACTCTACTTCGACACCGCAGTTCTCGGTCAGGCTCGTTGAAAACCAGCGTTGACGCCGACCCGCCAGCGAACGCCGGGGCGAAGGTCCGGGTATCGGCGAAGGCGTGGTGGACGGGCGACAGACGTCGCGTTCAGAGCTTTCTGTGCGGCGTCGTGACGGCTGTCTGCGTCTGCCGGCCGTTCTCGATCGTTGAGCCGCTAGCTCAGGCGCTCGACGAGCATCGCCTGGCCCATGCCGCCGGCGACGCACATCGACTCGATCCCGTAGCGCCCGTCGACGGCGTCGAGCCCGTTGAGCAGCGTCGTCATGATCCGCGCGCCGGTCATGCCGAACGGGTGGCCGAGCGCGATCGCGCCGCCGAACGGGTTGAGCTTGTCCTCGTCGATCCCGAGCTCGTCGCGGCAGGGGACGATCTGCGCCGCGAACGCCTCGTTGATCTCGACGATGTCGATGTCCTCGATCGACATGCCGGTCTGCGCGAGCAGCGCCTGGATCGCCGGGATCGGGCCGAGGCCCATGAGCTCGGGGCGCACGGCGGCGACCGTCGAGGCGATGATCCGCGCGCGCGGCTGCAGGCCCAGCGACTCGGCCTTCTCGGCGGACATGACGAGGACCGCGGCGGCGCCGTCGTTGAGCGGGCAGGCGTTGCCGGCGGTGACCGTCCCGTTCTCGGGGTCGAAGACCGGGTTCAGCGCCGCGAGCTTCTCGAGCGTGGTGTTCGGCCGCGGGCCGTCGTCCTTGGTCAGCTCGCCTCCGTCGGGCAGCGCGACGGCGACGATCTCCCGGTCGAAGTGGCCGGACTCCTGCGCGGCGACCGCGCGCGTCTGGGAGATGAGCGCCCATTCGTCCTGCGCCTCGCGGGACACCTTGCAGCGCGCGGCGACGTTCTCCGCGGTCAGGCCCATCGGGATGTAGACGTCGTACGCCGAGCCCTCGGAGCCGTCGAGCTGCGGGTGCTTGGCCTCGTCGGGAATCCCGGCGCCCAGCCCGGCACGCGAGACGGCCTCCACGCCGGCGGCGACGTACTGATCGCCCTCGCCGGACCTGATCGCATGGAAGGCCATGCGCAGCGTCTGCAGCGACGACGCGCAGAAGCGGTTCACCGTGCAGGCCGGCACGTGGTAGTCGATGCCGGCGACGAGCGACGCGTTGCGGCCGATGTTGTAGGCCTGCTCGCCGACGGCCGAGGCAGCGCCCATCATCACGTCGTCGGTCTGGGCGAAGTCGACCCCGGGGTTGCGCTCGATCAGGGCGCGCAGCGGGGTGGCGGCGAGCTCGTCGGCGCGGACTGCGACGAGCGAGCCCTTGAACGCGCGGCCGATCGGGGTGCGGACGGCGTCCACGATCACTGCTTCAGGCATGTGGTGCTCCTTGGATGGTCGGTTGTGCCCCCGGCGGTCGCACTCCACGGGGGTGTCTTTCACACCGGCGTCGCACTCGCCGGAGCCTTCCTGACCTCCATTATGCCAGACGAACGCGCGCGACCTGACACTGCGTCAAGTTCCGCCATCCGTCCGCCTGCGACGCCCGCCGCGCTGGACATCCGGTCGATGCGCCGATACGCGGTCCATGTCGCCCGACTTCGCACGTCTTCTTCGCCGCGCCGGCCTTGCCTCGGTCCTCGCCCTCACCGTCACCGCCCCCGCCCAGGCGCTCGAGCTGCCCGAGCTGCCGCTGGTGCCGGGCCTGCCGACGATCTCGAACATCACCTCCGTGGCCGGCCTGCCCAACGCGCCCCTGATCGTCCAGCTTCCGGCCGGACCGCTGCCGTCGCTGCTGGGCCTGCCCGGCGGCGACCGGCTGGTCGTCACCCGCGCCTCCGGCGGCGCGCTGCTCGGGCTCGAGGGCCCCGACCGGCTCATCGGCGGCCCCGGCCCCGACCGCCTCGACGGCGGCACCGGGCCCGACAGCGTCTTCGGCAACGACGGCGACGATCTGCTCGAGGGCGGCTCCGGCGGCGACTTCCTCTATGGCGGCGCCGGCGCCGACCAGCTCCTGGCCGGCTACGGCGCCGACGTCCTCGACGGCGGTCCCGGCAACGACGTCGTCGCCGGCGAGGCCGCGCCCGACAAGATGACCGGCGGCGACGGCGACGACCTCATGCACGGCGGCGGCGGCGCGGACACGATCGACAGCGGACCGGGCGACGACGTCGTCTACTCCGACTCGGGGTCTGACCACATCACCACCGGCGACGGCACCGACACCGTCTACGTCAACAACGGGACCGCGAGCGGGATCGTCGACTGCGGCCCCGGCAGCGACGCGATCGTCATCAACCCCTACACGATGCGCGGTGGCATCTCCAACGCCCAGGCGCTGCGCGAGGGCCGGATCCGCAACTGCGAGCGCGTCGTCGAGGCCGAGCCGGTGATCGATCCCAGCAAGGGCATCAAGGCAATCATCGCCGACCGCGGCGGCAAGCGCACGGGCGGGGTGCGCAACGACAACCTGCTCGGCGGCCGCGGCTCGGACCGCCTCAACGGCGCCGGCGGCGCCGACGTCATCTGGGGCGACCGCCACCTGCCGGAGGGCGGCCGCCGCGCCACCGACCTGCTGATCGGCGGCTTCGGCGACGACACGGTCTACGGCGGCCGTGGCTTCAACCGGATCTACGGCGGCGACGGCGACGACTACTGCAGGGCGGCGCCTATCGCAACGTCATACGCGGCGAGACGGGCGACGACGAGATCCGCATGCGCGGCAAGGGCAGCACCCAGGTCTACGGCGGCGCGGGCAACGACATCGTGCACGCGCTCACCAACGGCCGCGGCCGGATCGACTGCGGTCCCGGCTGGGACACCGTCTTCACCGGCAACAAGCGGCCCACGCTGCGCGGCTGCGAGAACGTCGTCAACCGCTACGAGACCAAGCGCCGGGGCACCCTGGGCTGAGCGCCGGACGTCTTCTCGGAACGTTACGCCGGTAACGCCGGGATGCCCGCGCCGCCTGAAGGACGCAGGGTCGAAGGTGTGGCTCTGCCACATCGAGATCCGAGGACGCCGCCAGGCGGTGATCGGCGCCAGGCATTTGCGGTGGAACGTTTGGAGAAGACCCACTAGCCGACGTCCTCCAGCGCCGCCCGCACGAAGCGCTCGGGCGCGTCGAGGAACGCCCGCGTGATCCGCACGGCGTCCAGCGCGTCGTACGGGCACTCGGCGATCCCGTGGTCGTCGAGCTCGTAGAGGCGCGCGTCGGGACAGGCGAGCAGGATCGGCGAGTGCGTCGCGACGACGAACTGCGCGCCGGCGCGCGCGGCGCGGACCATGATCGCCAGAAGCGCGAGCGCCCCGCTGGCCGACAGCGCCGCCTCTGGCTCGTCGAGCACGTAGAGGCTCTCGCCGCCGAAGCGGTTGGCGGCGAGCGCAAGGAACGACTGCCCGTGCGACTGCTCGTGCAGCGGCACGCCGCCGTAGAGCGACAGGTCCGGCGCGAACCGCCCGCCGCCGTCGACGACGCCCGCGACGTTGAAGAAGCTCTCCGCCCGCAGGAAGTAGCCGTTGCGCGGCTTCGTCCGCGCCAGCACCGGTTCGACGGCGCCGCGGCCGATGACCGGCCGCGGCACGGCCGGCAGCTCGCCGGAGCGCTCCAGCTCGCCGCCTTGGGCGGCGAAGCCCATGGCCTCGGCGATCGCCTCCACGATCGTCGACTTGCCGCTGCCGTTGTCGCCCGCCAGCAACGTGATCGGCGCGTCGAGCCGCAGATCCTCGATCGCGGCGACGGCCGGCACCGCGTAGGGAAATCCGTCCTCCTCGAAGAGCTCCGTGCGCCGCAGGCCGAGCACGTACGGGCCGCGGCCGAACCGTCGAACGTCGCGCCGGCGTGCCATCGCCCCACCGTAGCGGCGGCGCGATGGCGGTCGCGCCGCGTCGCGGCCGCGCCGTTTCCGCGCGCAGTGGCCGGGTAGGCGGGGCGGCGTGGCCACCAACGAGAGGTTCATGCCCGTCACGCCGCCGGCGATCTGGGAGGCGCTCGCCGATCCGGACACCTACGGCTTCTGGGTCGTCGGCTCCAAGCGGATCCGCGACGCCGATCCGGCGTGGCCGGCGCCGGGCACGCGGTTTCACCACACGATCGGTGTCGGCCCGTTCACGGTGAACGACCACACGCGGTCGCTGGAGGCGCAGGCGCCGCGGCTGCTGCGGATGCGCGCCAAGGGCCGGCGCTCGGCACGGCCCGCGTCACGCTCGAGCTCACGCCGCAGGACGGCGGCACGCTCGTGCGGATGACCGAGACACCCGACGGCCCGACGGCGATCCTCTCGTTGAACCCGCTCGTGCACCTGTTCACGAAGGCGCGCAACGCCGAGTCGCTGATGCGCCTCGAGCAGGTCGCCATGCGGAGGGCCGGATGAGCAACGCGGACGCGCTCGGCGGCTCGGTCTGGCTTCAGACCGGGCCCGCGCAACCGGCCTTCGCGCCGCTCGACGGCGACGTCGAGGCCGACGTCGCGGTGATCGGCGGCGGTATCGTCGGCATCACCACGGCGCTGCTGCTCAGGGAGGCCGGCGCGCGCGTGGCGCTGCTGGACGCCGGCCGGCTCGCGCACGGCGTGACCGGCCACACCACCGCAAAGGTCTCCTCGCAGCACGGGATGATCTACGCGCAGCTGCGCGGGCGCTTCGGGGCCGACGCCGCCCGCACGTACGCGCAGGTCAACGAGGGCGCCCTGCAGTGGATCGCCGACCGCGTGGAGCGCGAGGCGATCGACTGCGACTTTCGCCGCCTACCGTCCTACGCGTACGTCACGTCCGCCTCCGGCTGCGGGCAGGCCGAGGACGAGGCACAGGCGGCGAGCGAGGCGGGGCTGAGGGCCTGGCTCGCCGACACCACGCCGCTGCCGTACTCGGTCACCGGGGCGGTGCGCGTCGAGAACCAGGCCGAGTTTCACGTGCGCAAGTACCTGCTGGCGCTGATCGACACGCTGGCCGGCGACGACGGCTGCCAGATCTTCGAGCAGACCCGCGCCGTCCAGGTCGACACGAGCGACCGCGCGGTCGTCAAGACGGCGGGCGGGCGCGTGACCGCCGATCAGGTCGTCGTGGCGACGCACTACCCGTTCCTCGACCGCTCGCTCGCGTTCGCCCGCGTGCACCCGCAGCGCTCCTACGCGATCCTGTGCCGGATCGCGGGGCCCGCGCCCGTCGGCATGTTCATCAGCGCCGACGCGCCGACGCGCTCGATCCGCGCCGTGCCGCTGGACGGCGAGGAGTGGCTGCTGGTGGGCGGCGAGGGCCACAAGACCGGCACGGGCGGCGACACCGAGCAGCGCTACCGCCGCCTGGAGGACTTCGCGCGCGAGCACTGGGACGTGCGCTCGGTCGGCTACCGCTGGTCGGCGCAGGACAACTCGACGGTCGACGGCGTCCCCTACGTCGGCGCGCTGACACCGCGCGCGGACCGGGTCTTCATGGCCACCGGCTTTGCGAAGTGGGGCATGACCGGCGGCACCGCCGCGGCCCAGCTGCTCACCGACCTGGTGATGCGCCGCGAGAACGCGTCGGCGAGCCTGTTCGATCCCAACCGCCTGAGCCTGCGCGCGTCGGTCCCGCGGCTGGTCAAGGAGAACGCGCAGGCGGGCCTGCGCTTCGTCGGCGACCGCCTGACCAAGCGCGGCGAGCGCCCGATCGAGGACCTGCGGCCCGGCGAGGGCGACATCGTGCGTCTCCGCGGCGACACCGTGGCCGGCTACCGCGACGAACTGGGCGAGCTCATGGCGGTCTCGGCGACCTGCACGCACCTCGGCTGCCGCGTGAACTGGAACACCGCCGAGCGCAGCTGGGACTGCCCCTGCCACGGCTCGCGCTTCGCGCCGTCGGGCGAGGTGCTGCAGGGCCCGGCGGTCCACCGCCTCGAGCGCAAGCCGCTGGGCTGAGCCGCGCGGCGCAGGAGCCGCGACCCGGTCGCCTCAGGCCAGGCGCTTGCCGACGAGACCTGCGTGCGCGGCGACGTCGCCGGCGAAGGCCGCGAAGTCCGCCGCGTGCAGCGACTGCGGGCCGTCGCAGCGGGCGTGCTCGGGATCCTGATGGACCTCGACGAGGATCCCGTCGGCGCCGATCGCAGCGGCCGCGCGCGACATCGGCTGCACGAGCCGGCGGTCGCCGGCGGCGTGGCTCGGGTCCACGACGACCGGCAGGTGCGTGTGCATCTTCAGCCACGGCACCGCGCCGAGGTCGAGCGTGAAGCGGGTCGCGGTCTCGAACGTGCGGATGCCGCGCTCGCAGAGGATCACCTCCTCGGTGCCCTCCTTGAGCACGTAGTCGGCGGCCATCAGCAGCTCGTCGAGCGACGAGGACAGCCCGCGCTTGAGCAGGACGGGCTTGCCGAGGCGCCCGGCGACCTCCAGCAGCGCGTAGTTCTGCATGTTGCGCGCGCCGATCTGCACGACGTCGGCGACGGCCTCGATCGCCTCCGCGTGCGCGGCGTCGAGCAGCTCCGTGACCACCGGCAGGCCCGTCTGCTCACGCGCCGCGACGAGGATCTCCAGTGCGGCCGCCCCCAGGCCCTTGAACGCGAACGGCGACGTGCGCGGCTTGAACGCGCCGCCGCGCAGCATCGAGGCGCCGCCCGCGCGGACCGCGTCGGCGACCGCCATGGTCTGCTCGCGCGACTCGACCGTGCAGGGGCCGGCGATGAGGCAGAAGGTCTGCCCGCCGCCGACCGTGCGGCCGGCGATCTCAAAGCTCGAGGGCTCGTGATGGCTGAGCTCCGACGAGGCGAGCTTGTACGGCCGGGAGATCGGCACGACGCGGTCGACACCCGCCATCCCCTCGAGGCCCAGCTCCGCGACGCCCTCCGGGTCGCCGATCGCGCCGATGGCGGTCGTCAGCTCGCCGGGCATGACCACGACGTGGACGCCCGTCTGCGCCAGCCGCGCGCGGACCGCCTCGATCTCGGCCGCCTCGGCCCCCGGCTGCATCACGATCATCATGAGCGTGACGATCGTATGGCAGGGCGAGCGGGTCGGGGCGCGGCCCCGCCCGCTCTCCTACGCCGCCCTCAGTGCGCGATGTTCGCGAAGTGACCGGTCTCCGGCAGGATGACCATCGCGCCGATGACCGCCAGCATGGCGATGAACGCCAGAACCGCCAGCATGAACTTTGCAGGTGTGACCATGTAGCACCGACTCCTCTCCCGAAGGAACGATTAGGCGAGCGGCCCCTCCGCTCGGCGGCGAATCTACCAGCGCAGGCCCGGGGAGCACGCGCGGGCGCGCCGCGCGGCTACAGGCCGAGGTCGCGGACGCCGAGCTCGTCGGCGCCGAGGTGATGCGCCAGCTCGTGGCGCACGGTGCGCGTGACCTCGTCGCGCAGCAGGTCCGGATCGTGGCCGAAGTCGCGCCGCAGCGTGTCGCGGTAGATGACGATCCGGTCGGGAACGTCGTCGCGTGCGACGCCGTCGCCGTGGTACAGGCCGTAGGCGCGCATCTTGCGTCCGCCGTCGGAGATGACGACGGCGACGTTGCGCTCCAGCGCGCGCTGCAGGATGTCGGGCAGCTCGTCCATCGCCTCACGCACGAGCTCGGCGAAGTCCTCGTCGTCGTAGGGATCGAGGTCCATGAAGTGCAGCTCGTCGGGCTCGGCGGCCACACCGTCGCGGGCCAGGCGCTCGCTCTCCTGCACGAGGCGCTCGAACTCGGCCTCGGACTCGGGCTCGCTCCAGCCCGCCAGCCGCAGCCCCAGCGACATCATCAGCGCGCCGATGACGAGGATCGCGAGCACGACGAGGACGCCGCCCTGCATGAGCCGCACCGGCGTCGAGACGCTGAAGCCGCCGATGACGCCGACGGCGGCCAGCCCGAGCGCCAGCGCCAGAACCGCGGCAAGCAGGACCCGTCGCGGCGTGGGCTTGCGCATCGAGCTACCGCATCGAGCGGGCGATGACGACCCGCTGGATCTCGTTGGTGCCCTCGTAGATCTGCGTGATCTTCGCGTCGCGCATCATCCGCTCGACCGGATACTCGTTGACGTAGCCGTAGCCGCCGAGCACCTGGATCGCCTCGATCGTCACCGCCATCGCCGTGTCGGAGGCAAACAGCTTGGCCATCGACGAGTACTTGCCGAGGTCGGCCTCGTTGCGGTCGGCCTTCGCGCAGGCCTTGTAGAGCAGCTCGCGCGCGGCGGCCGTACGCGTCTCCATGTCGGCGAGCTTGAACTGGATGCCCTGCAGGGCGTTGATCGGCTGGCCGAAGGCGATCCGCTCGCGCGCGTAGGCGGCCGCGTAGTCGGTCGCGCCCTGGGCGATCCCGACGGCCTGCGCCGCCGCGCCGAGGCGCGTGCGCTCGAGCGTGGCAAGCGCGACCGAGAGGCCCTTGCCCGCGACGCCGATGAGGTTCTCGGCCGGCACGCGGACGTCGGTGAAGGACGGGTTGCCGGTCGGTGAGCCCTTGATGCCGAGCTTGTGCTCGAGCTTGCCCGGATCGACGCCGGCGCGGTCGGCCTCGACGATGAACGCCGAGCTGCGGTTGCTCTCGCGATCGGTCTTCGCGAACACGATGTAGAAGTCGGCGACGCCGGCGTTCGTGATCCAGTTCTTCTGGCCGTTGATGACCCACTCGTCGCCGTCGCGGACAGCGCTCGTGCGCAGCGAGGCGGGATCCGAGCCGGCCTCGGGCTCCGACAGCGCGAACGCCGGGCTCCATTCGCCGCTCGCGCAGCGCGGCAGGAAGCGCTCCTTCTGCTCATCGGTGCCGAAGAGCTGGATCGGCAGCGTGCCGAGCTCCTGCACCATGAGGATCAGGGCCGAGGACGCGCAGGCCTTGGCGATCTCCTCGACGGCCATCTGCAGCATCAGCGTGCCGGTGCCGGTGCCGCCGTACTGCTCGTCGAACGGCAGGCCGAGGATGTCGTGCTCGGCGAGCAGCTCGCGGATGTCCTGCGGGTACTGGGCCGCGCGGTCGATCTCGGCCGCGCGTGGGGCGATCCGCTCCTGCGCGAGCTGGCGGATCATGTCGCGCAGATCGGCGAGCTCCTGCGGGATCGCATACGCGTCGGTGATCGCCGTGGTCACCGTGCTGATGGTACAAGCGTCCAGGCCGCGCTTACGCAGGCTGTCCGGCGGGCATCCATCGCCTATGGGTATAGGCACATCGATTTTCCTCATCGCGGTCGGGGCGATCCTGAAGTTCGCCGTGACGGACACGGTCTCGGGCATCGACCTCGCGACGGTGGGCGTGATCCTGATGATCGTCGGGATCGTCGGCCTGGTGCTGACGCTGCTGATGCTCGGCCGCGCGCGCCGCGGCGTCGTGCAGGATCGCGTCGTCGAGCGCGATCCGTACGTCTGATCGCCGCGCCGGCGCGCGTCAGCCCGTTGCGGGCACCATCAGGGCGCCGCCCGCCCCGGATGCCACCAGCGCGCCGGCGAAGGTGCCCAGCAGCATGCCGTGCAGCTCCTGGCGGGTCATGTCGCCGTGCTCGATCCAGTCGAGGATCGCGGCGTCGAGGAAGGCCAGCCAACCGAAGACCGCGGCGCGTGTCGCCGGGCGCCGGCCGTCGGGACCGAGGCCGGCGAGGATCAGCCCCGCGGTGTCGATGCGCACCTGCCCCATCGTCTCGCGCACCTCGCGCGCGCCGGCGCTCTCGAGCATCTTCGCGTAGGCCTTCGGACGCTCCTGCACCCAGGCGAGGAAGACGTCGAGCGTCTTGGAGACCTGCTCGGCCGGCGGCAGCGCCGGGTCGGGCTGCACGCGCTCGCGCAGCTCCTGCGCGCCCGCCATGAGCGCCGCCTCGAAGAGCTTGTGCTTGCTCGGGAAGTAGTGGTACAGCAGCGCCTTGGAGATCTTCGCCTCGCGAGCGATCTGCGCCATCGACAGCGCGTCGTAGCCGTGCTCGCCGAAGAGCTGCGTGGCGCGTTGGAGCAGCAGCGCGCGTCGCTCGTCGTTCTGCATGCGGCGATACGCCGGCCCGGCCATGCGACAAGTCTAGCGGACTATTGACCGCTGGTCGATAAGCCTGCTACCGTGCTTGCTGACCGGTGGTTGACAAGCGAGGGTGAGCGCGATGAACAGTGGAATCGACGAGGCACGGCTGACAGCGCTGGAGCGCACGACGCAGAACCTCGCGGCTCGTCTGCAGGCCGTCGAGACCCTGACGTCGCCCTCGCACGCCCCCGCCCCGGCCAAGCCCGCCGGCCCCGCGCCGCCGGCCACCGCCTGGCCGGCTCCGGCCGCCCCCCCGCCGCCCGCCTCGGTCGCGCCACCGCCCTGCGCCGCCCCCGCCGCCCCCGACCACTCCGTCCGCCCGCGCCCCACCCTGGAGGACCTGCTCGGCGGTCGTGTCCTCGCCTGGGCCGGCGGCCTCGCCGTGCTCGTCGGCATCGCCCTGCTGCTCGCCATCGCCGTCTCCAACGGCTGGATCGGCGAGGGCGCCCGCACGTTGCTGGCCGGCACCTTCGCGCTCGCCCTCGTCGGCGGCGGCGCGTGGCTGCAGGAGCGCCGCCGCCGCTCCGACGCCGCGCTGGCGGCCGTCGCCGCCGGCGTCGCGGGCCTGTTCGTCACCGTCGCGGTCGGCGGTCCCGTGTACGGCGTGCTGCCCGCCGGGATCGCCCATGGGCTCGCACTCGGCGCCGGCGCGCTGGCCGCGACGCTCGCGGTGCGCTGGCAGTCGCGCGGGATCGGCGCCCTGGGAATCGTTGGCGCGCTGCTCGCGCCGGTGCTGGCCGGCGCAGCGGCCGAGCCCTCCACACTCGCCCTGCTCTGGCTGGCCGGCCTCTCCGGCGTCGCCGTGGTCGTCTGGCAGCGCTGGAACTGGCTGTCGGTCGCCGTGTTCGCCCTCGCGACGGCGCAGTGGCTGTGGTGGCTGGCCGACGGCGCACCGTCCGACGGCGCGGCCCTGTTCGTGCTGACCGCCTTCGGCGCGCTGAACGTCGGTGCCGCCGTCGGCTTCGAGCTGCGCGTGCCGACCGCCCGCCTGCGGATCTCCTCGGCGATGCTGCTGACCTGCAACGCGCTCGTGCTCGCGCTCGCCGGCTGGTGGGCGTTCGACGGTCACGCGCTCGCGCACCTCTGGCTCGTCGCGCTGTCCGCCGTGCACCTCGCCGTCGGCGTGGCGACCCGGTCGACGCGCATCTCCCGCGACCTGCGCCTGCTGTCGCTCACGCTCGGCGTCATCCTCGCCAACGTCGCGGCCGCCACGATCCTCGACGGTCCCGTCCTGGCCGGCGCGTGGTCGATCACGACCGCCGGCTTCGCGCTGCTCGCCCGCCGCGTCGTCGCCCGCCGCAAGGGCGAGCACGACGAGCTGCTGGTCGGCCTCGGCCTCGGCGGCCACCTGCTGCTCAGCGCAGCGCAGGCGATCGCCCAGGCGCCGCCCGCAGCCGTCGCCGCCGGCGACGCGGTGGCGTTCGGGGCTCAGGTCGCGATCGCCGCGACCGC
>Ga0183260_10003632_pt1 | contig 12408 bp, 9 predicted proteins | sample AntDrymUQ4972206_2_FD_129768 | JGI IMG/M metagenome (GOLD analysis project Ga0183260, IMG submission 129768) | Polar desert sand microbial communities from Dry Valleys, Antarctica - metaG UQ497 (22.06) (version 2) (version 2) | ecosystem: Environmental > Terrestrial > Soil > Desert | place...
CTGGAGGGCGGATGTCTCGCGCTCGCGCGACCGGGGAGGCACCGGATTGGGTCTCGCGATCGTGAGGCAGATCGCTCTTGCGCATCGCGGGAGCGTGCAACTCCTCTCCGAGCCCGGGCACGGTTCCACCTTCATCGTGTGGCTTCCCGTGCGAGCCGAAGAGGGCGTCCCCCTTCCCCCCGTTCCTAAGAAGAGTCATGGGCCAGAGCCGCGTCCCGGATCCAAGACTGGAGCGGACCCGGTTGCTCTACCGCTTAAGCGACCTTTACCCCGGGTGTGATTGTTTCGTGCCGGTGAGCTTCGAATGGCCGTCCGTGCTCTGGGCGATGCTGGCGATCCCGCTGGTGCTGGTTGCCCTCTTCGTGTTTCAAGCGCGCCGCTCGGCGCGTGCGGAAGCGTTCGCCACCCCGCACATGATGCCGAACGTGGTGTCGGCCTCACCGCGGTGGAGGCGCTACATCCCCCTCGTCCTTTATTCGCTGGGTGCGCTCGCATTGATCTTGGCGGTCGCTCGTCCGCAGCGGGCCATGAGCGTTCCTCGCGAGCGCGCGACGGTCGTGCTCGCGATCGACTCCTCACGCTCGATGGATGCCACCGACGTACTCCCGACCCGCCTCGAGGCGGCGAGGCGAGCAGCCCAGTCCTTCCTGGACGATCTGCCCTCCAGGTTCCAGGTCGGCGTAGTGACCTTCGCCCGCCGCGCTCAGGTCCTCAGCCGGCCCACGATCGACCGCGTCGCGCTGCGGTCTGCGCTCGACGCTCTCAAACCCCAACCCGGCACCGCGATCGGTGACGGCCTCTCGGTGGCTCTCGACTCGCGCCCGGAGGGTCGGCGGGTGCCGACGGTCGTCGTCTTGCTGTCTGACGGCAACAACACTGCGGGCGTGGATCCCGTCGAGGCTGCAGAGCGGGCGCACGGGATGAACGTGAAGGTCTTCACCGTTTCGTTCGGTGGCGACGCATCTTCAAGCCGACCCGGCCAGGCGCCGGACGACCAGACCCTGCGGCAGGTCGCCGAGGCGGCGGATGGCGAGTTCTTCTCCGCTCCCACGGCCGCAGACCTGGAGAGGGTCTACGAGGATCTCGGCTCGAGCATCACACTGGTACGTGAGAACAGGGAGGTCACCACTGCGTTCGTCGGAGCCGGAGCGATTCTGCTGCTGCTGGGCGGCGGCGCCTCCGCCCTCTGGTTCAACCGGCTGCCGTAGGCGCTGTCAGGCCGGAAGCCAGCACCTTCCATGCTCTGCTACCCTCAGTGATGGCTCGGCCGCCTGCGGGAGGCGGCGAATCACCCAACGGGCCCTTCACGCACACATCACAAGCTGGGGCAAAGAGGTGAGCATTTGAGCGGTTTGACTCTGTTTTTCATCGTGGTCGCGTTCGCTGCGGCCGGGATCCTGAAACTCTGGATCCAGCAACGCCGGGAGAGGGGCAACGTGAGCTCGATCGAGGGCTTCCGATCGAGCCTCGAGAGACTGTCTACCCCCGAACCGGCCGAAGGGATCTGGAGCTCAGAGCCCACCCCCGAGGAGCGTCGCGTCGACATCCCCCGAGTGGCCACCCGGACGGGGTCGGATCGTCCCGAGAACCGGCCGTCGCCTCTGACACCGGAGCGGCGAGCCGCTGCCAAGCGTCGTATCGCCGACCGCCGGCGTGCCGCTCGCACCAGCGCCATCCATTAGTTCTTCCCCGAGCAAAGGACACATTTCTTGTCGCGCGACCTAGCGATCGATCTCGGCACCGCTAACACGCTGGTCTATCAGCGACAGAAGGGCATCCTCTTCGCGGAGCCAACCGTGCTTGCTCTCAATAAGGAAACGGGGGCCGTGCTCGCGATGGGCGAGGAAGCATGGCAGATGATCGGCCGAACGCCGGGATACATCGTGGCGGTGCGGCCGTTGCGCTCCGGAGCGATCTCCGACTTCGACATCACCGAGAAACTCCTCCGCCTGATCATGCAGCGGTCGGGAGTCAATCGTTTCTCGCGTCCCAGGGTTCTCGTCTGTGTGCCCAGTGCCCTGACGGAGGTCGAACGCCGCGCGGTTGAAGAGGCGACACTATCGGCGGGTGCACGCTCCTGCTACCTCATCGAGGAGCCGATGGCGGCTGCGATCGGCGCCGGCCTTCCGGTCCACGAACCGACGGGCAACCTGGTGGTCGACGTAGGAGGCGGGACGAGCGAGGTGGCGTTGATCTCTCTCGGCGGGATCGTCACGAACACCGCCGTCCGGCTTGGTGGATTCGATCTCGATGCAGCGATCCAGAACTACGTCCGGCGTGAGTACGCGATGGCCATCGGCGAGCGAACGTCCGAGAGGATCAAGATCTCGATCGGTTCGGCATTTCCTCGCGCCAAAGAGGACAAGGCCGAACTCCGCGGCCGTGACCTCGCAACCGGTCTTCCAAAGAACGTCGTGATCACGTCGGAGGAGATACGTGAAGCGATAAACGAACAGATCCGCGGCATCCTGACTGCAACGATCGAGTGCATCGGCCAGTCACCTCCCGATCTGGTCCAGGATGTCCTCACGAACGGCATCACATTGACCGGGGGCGGCGGGATGCTGTCTGGCTTGGACATGCTTCTCTCCCAAGAGGCCGAGGTACCCGTTCACGTGACTCAGCAGCCCCTCGAGTCCGTGGTGATGGGAGCGGGCAGATGCCTGGAGTCCTTCGACGAGGCCAAGTCCATCTTCTTGGGCGTCAAGCGTTAATAGCGCGTCGTAGCGGTGGCTCTTTCGTAGGGTTGGGCTCACCATGAAACCGCCGCCAGAGGGACACCAACCTTCCTATCAGCCTCCGCCACCGCCGGCGCGGCGGCGGCCGCTCGGCGGCGTCCGGACGACCTGGCTGATCGTCGGTGCCCTCGTAGCTGCTCTGGTGATCGGCGCGGCGTTCGTACTTCCGATCCCTTTGTTCTATGTTTTCGAGCCGGGTCCGGTCTTGGACGTTGAACGTCTCGTTCGCGTCCGCGACGGGCGAACGTATTCGTCGGAGGGCGGACTGTACCTAACCACGGTCGGGGTGGACGTAAGCGTCACATTTGTCGACCTGGTTCGCGCCGCCGTCGACGAGCATCGGGAAGTCATCCTCGAAAGCGACTACACCCAAGGCGCATCCGACCAAGAAGTGCTGCGCGCGGCTCGTCTCGAGATGAAGCAGTCACAACTCAATGCCAAGGAGGTTGCGTTGAGTGAACTCGGGCTGGCCAAGCCGACGGCCGGAGTGAAGGTAGTCGAGACGGTCGAAGAATCTCCGGCGGAGGGCAGGGTCGCGCCCGACGATCTGCTACTGGCGGTGGACGGCAAGCCCGTTTGCGGGCCGATGGACGTGTCCACGCTGCTGGCCGATCGCGAGGTGGGGGACGAGGTGTCGATCACGATCCGCCACCGGGATCGCAAGCGAACCTTCGATGTCGCCACGGCAGAGAACCCACAACTACCCGGGCAGCCGTTCCTTGGCGTCCAGCTCGAGCAACTAGAGCGTGACTTCGAGGCGGGTGAGGAGATCGAGTTCAAGACGGGACGTATCGGCGGGCCCTCCGCGGGCCTGCTGATGTCGCTGGCGCTTTATGACCAGCTCACTCCAGAGGACATCACGGCCGGACGCGACATCGCGGGGACGGGCACGATCGCCTGTAACGGAAGCGTGGGGCCGATCGGCGGCGTCGGGCTGAAGGTCGCCGCCGCAGAGGCGAAGGGCGTGGATGTCTTCCTGGCTCCGGTGGGCGATTTCGAGGAGGCCCAAAGAGTGGCGACCGAGATCGAGGTGGTTTCGATCGCGACCTTCGACGACGCGGTCCGTTACCTGGAAGGGTTGAAATAGGCCCGGCCTGAGGGCTGCGTGGGACACTGGGACGGATGTCTACAAGCTTTATGACGGTCCCAATCCACTTCACCGTCGAGTTCCTCGGGTTCCTGGTGATGGCCGGGGGAGCACTGGTGGTCTTGCTTCGCCCATTGCTGCTACCGGGCGGGCGGACCAACAGATGGATGGCCGCCCTGGGGATGACAACGCTCGCCGCCGGCCAGGTGCTCCACGGCGGCGCGTTCCTGGACTCCGACGGCGACCTGGCTTTCGTCCTCATCCGTACGATCGGTTTTCTCCTCCTGTTGCTCGGAGTTGCTCGCAGTGCCACCATCACCGCTGCCCCTGCAGGCGTGACGATCACCGACCCGGTACTGGTCGCGCCGTCCGTTGTAGCCCTACTTGTGGCGGTCGTCTCGATGCAGAGGTCGTTCCGCGGCGCGTCGCGCACGCTTCGAAGACTCTCGCTCGCAACCTTTCTGCTGGCTCTTGCCGAGGCACTTACTGGACTCTCATCACGGGGCGCGTTCGGGGTGGGGACCGTGGATGGTTACGCCTACGCAGCTCATACCGTCAAGGCGCTCGGCTATCTCGCCGTCGCCACCTGGCTGTGGGCTGGGATGCGGTCGAGTATCCGGTCGCGTTACGTCGCCTCGTTCGCGGCTCTCCTCGTGATAGTCGTACTGGCGTTGTCTTCCGCCCTTACCGGCGTGATCTCCAGCAACGTGCAACAGGGTGAGCTCGAACGGGTCAAGAACCAGGCCGAGAACGCAGCCGCCGATCTCTCCGGGGTAGAAGCGCGCGAGCTCACCAACGATGCTCTGACGATCGCTTTGCTGCCGACGGTCCGGGATGCCTTCCGGACGGGCCAAGGCCTTCGAAAGCTCGCAAGCACGCTGACTCGCTCTGAAGTGTTCGAGGCAGACTTCACCGTGTTGATGAACCCGCGCGGGAAGGTCCTTGCGTTTGCCGGCAAGGGACCCCAGAACGGAAGTGACAAGAGGGGTGCTTTCTCGACCGCGCACCTACTCCGAGTGCAATCCTCGCCGGCGGTTACCGAGGCGGCCGGGCCCGTCGAGGTCACGTTCGGGTTAACGCGGCTCAAGGAGACGTTGGCGAGCATCGCCGCCGTAGACATCACCTCTCGCGCCTCCGGCGCGACCGGGCTCCTGGCGGTGGGCAGGTTCATCGACGACCGCTCTATCGAAGAGATCTCAGCGCGCGTCGCGCCCACTCGCGCTTCGCTCGTGGTCGACCGGCGGGTGGTTGCCACCGAGCTGCGCCGCGCCCCCGCAAGGATCGTTCCTGCCGAGCTGAACCAGGCGCTTATCGAGGGGAACGTCGAGACGAGTGAGCAGGTGCTCGGAGGCCGTTCCTACCTAAGTGCATTCGTTCCCTTGGGCGAGGACGGAAAAGGGTCAACCGATTCCGTATTGGTCATGTCCTCTCCCTCGCGCATCGCAGCGGAGACGCGTGAAGGTGTGACTAGGATCCTCTTCCTGGTGACGTTCGGGGTCGGGCTGATCGCATTGGCGCTGGCATGGTTGTCGGGGCTGCGCATCACTCGCCCGATCCAGAGGTTGACCCAAACCGCGGAGGCTGTGCGTGAGGGGGATCTGAATGCTCGTTCGGACATCAAGAGCGACGACGAGGTCGGACGGCTCGGGACAACGTTCAACGAGATGACTGCGTCTCTCCTCAGCTTGACCGGGGACCTGCGGGAGGCCGCCGCTGAGGAGCAGCGGCTCCGCACTCGCATCGAAACGATCATGGAGTCGATGGCGGACGGGTTGGTCGCTGTGGGCGCGGATGGGAAGGTCCTTGCCTTCAACCCGGAGGCGGAGAGGCTGACGGGCGTGCGCGCCGACGCAGCTATCGGGGCCGCGGTCGAACAGGTCCTGGTCACGAGCACCGGCGACGGGGACAGGAGCTCCTTGATCCTCGCGGACCTGCAGGAGGGCGTCCCGCTGGAGGTCCTGTTGGTGCGCCCAGACGACGAGAAGATACCGATCGCGATAACTACAGCTTTCCTCCACGACGACGATGACGACGTGGTTGGAGCAGTAGCCGTGTTGCGCGACATCACCCGAGAGCGTGAGGTCGAACGGATGAAGTCCGAGTTCCTGTCCAACATCTCGCACGAGCTGCGAACTCCACTGACACCGATCCGTGGATACGCGGAGATCCTCGGGCGTCCCGACGTACCTCGGGAGAAGGCGGCGAAATTCGCACGTGGCATCGTGGACTCCACCGCACGGCTCGAACGGATCGTGGAGCTGCTGCTCGACTTCTCGGCCCTCGAGGCAGGTCGCCTCCAGCCTCGGAACCGGCCGGTGCCTATGGAGCAGGTGATCGGTGCCCTGGCTGAAAAATGGTCCGGGCGGAGCTCGCGTCACGAGGTCGTGGCCGAGGTCGAAGGGGCCTTACCGGAGGTGATCGGCGACGAACGTCTTCTGCGCCGCAGTCTCGAGGAGGTCCTCGACAACGCGATCAAGTTCTCGCCCGACGGAGGCACGATACGACTCGCCGCCAGGGCGGAGGAGAACGGCCGTCTTGTTCCGCGCGATCGTCGAGACGATCGCAGCCCCTTTCGAAGCGGCATCGAGCTCACGATCGCGGACGAGGGGATCGGCATCGCGGCGGAGGACCTTCCCAAGATCTTTTCTGACTTCCACCAGCTGGATGGGTCGGCCACCCGGACCTATGGTGGCCTGGGCCTGGGTTTGGCGTTCGTTCAGCGCATAATCGAGGCTCACAGCGGTTCCGTAGAGGTCGAGAGCGTGGTGGACCGGGGCACGGTGGTGAAGATCTTGATCCCGGCCCGCGGCGCGACGAACAGTAGGGCGCTTTAGGCTGGCAGAGCGATTCAAGCCACCCAGAGGACGAACCGACAATCGGGCAGGGGATGAAGAAAACAGCCGCCGCAATCGTCATCTGCTTGCTGTCCGCCGGGTGCGGACTCTTTTCCGATTCCGACTCGCTGGCCGAGATGACGGTCAAGAGGAGTTCCGGTTCGGTTTCGATCCAGCGCGGCGATGAGACCTTCGACGTCGTCGACACCGCCTCGCTGGAGCCGGGAGACATCATCACGACGGAAGGCGACGCCCGAGCCGAGCTGCGGCTCGAGGGTGAACGAGCTGTCGGACTGCGTGGCCCCGGGGAGTTCCGTGTGGGAGACGGACGAAGCCTCGAGTCCCTCGATGGAGGCCGGCTACTCGCACGCGTTGCCGAGATGACGAAGATCCTGGTCGGCGATGTCAGCTTGGTCTCTTCGAATGGAATCTTCAGGGTCGACCGCGGTCGGGCCTCTGCGCGCGTCGGCACGTATAGAGGCGCAGTGAGGTTAGAGGCTCCGGGGCAGACTGCCGTCGCGGTCGAGGCCCTGCACCAGGCTTCGTTCTCCGCCGGAGAGTTGCTACGGGCGAAGCCTTATCGCTTGTCTTACGCGGACCCCTGGGACGCCCTGCTGCTCTCTGACGTGATCCGCCTGGACAAAGAGATGAACAGCCTCGGCGTTGCCGTGTCACGACAGATCGGACGGGGCCGCCTCGATGTGGGGTATTTCCGCCGCCTGGCCGACCGCGACGTCGGCTTTATGCGCCGGTACATGTCGTCCTCGAACGCCGACCTATTGATCGGCTTCGCGATCGCTCGCTCGGTCGATGCGGGCCTGCCGAGCGCGTTCAAGCGTGCGTTCAAGTTGTTCGGAGACGGAGCGCAGTGGGGCGTCGCCGCCACGCTTCTCGGAGCGCGACCGGATGCCGTTGTTGCGAGCCTCGAGAAGAGCATCCTCTCCACGGGCGCGCTTGCGGTCGCCCTCGGAGAGGGCGCCGGTGATAGCCGCAACGGGCCCCTAGCGGCTTCGAGCGGAGCATCGGCGTCGGGGACTTCACCCACCCAGTCGGCCTCCTCTACGTCGAGTGTCGGCGGGTCCCCAAGCACCGGTTCGGGCGGCTCGGGGTCAGGAGGCGGAGGCGGCGGTGATGGCGGAGGCGGCGATGATGGCGGAGGCGGCGATGATGGCGGCGGCGGCGGCGGCGGCGATGATGATGATGATGATGATGGCGGCTGTGACAACCTCGTGGATTGCTCCATCGATGAACTTCCGCTGCCGAGCACATCGCCACTGCTAGACGAGCTGCCTCTCGATGGCCAGGGGCTTCCATGATCGCTCGACGGCCGGTGGTCCTCGTCGCGGAGGACGATCCGAGCGTTCGATTGACGCTCCAGTTCATCCTCGAATTCGAGGGATTCGAGGTTCTATTCGCCGAGAACGGAGTGGAAGCGCTGGCCGTTGCGCGCAGCTCCTTGCCCGACTTGATCCTGCTCGACCAGCTGATGCCCCGGATGGGGGGGAAGCAGGTTCTCGGACACCTACGAGGAGCGAATGAGACGAGCGAGATTCCCGTATTCGTCATGACCGGGATGGAACTCGATTCCTCGCCCGAGTGGGAGGGCGTGACTTTCGTCGGGAAGCCCTTCGATCCGGACTACCTGGTGGACCGGATCAGGAACGTGTTGGAGTCTCTTAACTGACCAACCCGCTACGCTGATTCCCATGGCTCTCAAAGGTAGCCCGCGCAGGACGCGCAGAAGGCGCGGGATCATCATCGCTCTGATCGTGATCTTTCTCCTTACCGCAACCTCTGTGGCGCGCTTCTACACCGACTTTCTCTGGTTTCAGGAGGTCGGCCTAGAGTCCGTCCTCTGGAAGGGCATCGGGACGCAGCTGCTGCTCGGCATCATCGTCGGCGGGCTCGTTGCCTCCGTGCTGTGGCTGAATCTGTTCCTCGTCTCCAAGATCGCTCCCTCTTATCAAATTCCTCGGTTCGAGGTCGTGGGGCGAGAGGATCCGTTAGAGCGGTATCGGGAGAGCCTTCTTCCCTATGCGCGGTGGATGCGTCTCGGCATCTCGTTGTTCGTCGGTTTGTTGGCCGGATTCGGTGCAAGCGCCTCGTGGCGGACGTTCCTACTATGGGTCAATCGTGTGAGCTTTGGGCGGACCGACCCTCAGTTCAACAAGGACATCGGCTTCTACTTCTTCGAACTGCCGTTCTTCGACAACATCTTGTCGTGGCTGTGGTTCGCGTTGATCGCGTCGCTACTGCTCGTCATCGCAGCCCACTTCCTCTACGGCTCGATCCGGCCGGACGCGGGCTGGTCGGGCGTCGCTTCTGGAGCCCTCGCACACATCTCCGTTCTCCTCGGGCTTCTGGCTCTCGTAAAGGCGGCTTCCTACTACCTAGGTCGATACCAGCTGAACTTCTCGAGCAGGGGCGCCGTCACGGGGGCCAGCTACACGGACGTCAACGCTCAGCTTCTCGCGCTGAACCTGCTCATCATCATCTCGATCATCTCCGCCGTCCTCTTCCTCGTGAACATCCGCGTTCGCCGCCTGATCCTCCCCGCGGCCGCTGTGGGGGTATGGCTCCTCGTGGTGGTGCTCGCCGGAGGCGTCTTCCCGTGGTGGGTGCAACGCTTCTCGGTCGCCCCCCAAGAGCCCGTACGGGAAGCCCCGTTCATCGAGCGCAACATCGCTGCGACGCAGGAGGCGTTCGGCATCACCGACGTTCGATCGACAACCTACGCGGCCAACGCAACCCTCGACGGCGAGGACATCGCTAACAACGATGCGGTTCTACAGAACGTCCGGCTGTGGGATCCGGGCGTGTTAAAGCTCGCATACTCACAGTTGCAGGCGCTGCAGCCCTATTACCACTTCGACGACGTCGACATCGATCGCTACGAGGTCGGCGGCGAGATGAGGCAGGTGTTGCTGTCTCCACGGGAGTTACTCCTCGACGATATCCCTGCGGAGTCACAGACGTGGTCGAACCTGCATCTTCAGTTCACTCACGGGTACGGGCTCGTAGCGAGCCTCGCCAACGAGACGTCGACGGCGGGACAACCGGACTTCATCGTGAAGAACGTGCCGGGAGAGGTCGACGAGGAAGCCTCCGCCCTCGACGTCGAGCAACCTGGTCTCTATTTCGGGGAGGCCTTCACCCCGAGCGAGTACTCCGTAGTCAATTCCGCCCAAGAGGAGCTCGATTTCCCCACGGCTTCTGGTCCGGAACGAACGCAGTACGAGGGTCAAGGCGGGATCAACATCGGGAGCCCCCTGCGTAAGTTCGCGTTTGCGGTGCGAGAAGGTGATCCGAATCTCGTGCTGTCCAGCCTCATCGAGAGCGAATCCAGGATCTTGATCTACCGAAACGTGCGGGATCGGGTTCTGCGCGCCGCACCGTTCCTATCGCTTGACTCCGACCCCTATCTGGCGGCCGTGGACGGGCGCCTCGTGTGGATCATCGATGCGTACACCTCCAGTCCCTGGTATCCGTATGGACAGCGTTTCGACCTGGATCAGATCGTCGGGAGCGTGGAGGAAGGGGCGCTTAGTGGGAGCGTCAACTACATCCGTAACTCCGTAAAGGTCGTCGTCGACGCGTACGAGGGGACGATGGACTTCCACATCGTGGACGACGAAGATCCGTTGATCCAGGCGTGGAGCAAGGCGTTCCCCGACCTGTTCAACGCCGAGGAGCCGAGCGAGGACCTGCAGGCGCACTTCCGCTACCCCGAGGATCTCTTCAAGGTGCAGTCCGAGGTCTACCTGACGTATCACATCACCGACCCGCAGGACTTCTACGCGAAGGATGACGCCTGGTCCATCCCTCGAAACGCCTTTCACGAGGGAAGCCAGGCTGTCGAGGTCGAGACGTTGGTGCAGCCGAAGTACTTGTTGTTCCAACTGCCTGAAGAGACGGAGCAAGAATTCGTGCTGACGCAGCCGTTCACTCCCAGGGCGCGCAACAACATGATCTCGATGATGGTGGCGCGTTCCGATCCGGAGAACTACGGAGAGCTCGTGAACCTGCAGTTTCCCCGATCGCGACAGATCGCCGGCCCCATCCAGATCGACAACCTCATCAACCAGGACGTCGAGATATCTCAGACGCTCTCGTTGCTGCGACAGCGTGGCTCCAACGTCGACTTCGGGGCCCTGGTGATCCTGCCTCTCGAGGACTCGTTGTTGTACATCCAGCCGATCTTCGTGACGGCCGAGGATGGCGGGATCCCCGAGCTCAAGCGCGTGGCGATGGTGATCGGAGAGGAAGTCGCCTTCGAGGTGTCCTTCGAGGAGGCCCTGAAACAGTTGTTCGACCTCGAGGCGCCGGCGCCGCCCGAAACACCCACGCCGCCGACCGACCCGGGGCCGGGACCGGGGGAGGAGCCGCCTACGACCGGCGGCCAGGGAGAGCTCGAACGGATCGTGGACGAAGCCGGGCGCGTCTACGAGCAAGCTCAGGGGGCCCTCGCAGATGGCGACTTCGAGACCTACGGCCGGTTGGTAGAGCGCTTGGGCCGCCTTCTACAGCGAGCGAACGACCTGTCCCAATAGCGCGAGCTGGCTCCCGCCCGCGTGCGAGTTTGTCTGCGCTCGGTCGGGGGAGTCGGCTTCCTCGCCGCTCGTAGGACATTTCCAGGACGGCGGCTAGGACTCGGTGGGGTCCCGGGCAGTCGGCCTTTCGATATTCGGTCGTCAGGTGCGGGTACTGCGTTTCCCAATACGTCTCGGCGAGACGAGTCGCCGCCTCGGGAGATGCTCCGAGTGCACGAGCCATGTCCTCGTCTCTCTGAACCGCGATGCATTCTGTTTCGGCCTCGTTCGTGACGCCACGCATGTGGATCGCCTCGTGCGTGAGCGTATGGACCGCGACGATCTGTTCGGTGCTCGGCGACTCCTTGGCCGACCTCAGGTTAGGCGGACAGGTCGCGGCACTGTTCCCGTTTGATGAGGGTTTTCCGCTCGGGCACGCCGTCCGGGCCGAAGGCGACGTATCCGAACTCGGCGCCGGCATCGACGAACGCGCCCCCGAAACCCTGGCACTCGACCTCGACCGGGACCCCCACGACATTCGAGGCTGCGGAGCTGATGCGACTCTCGATCCAGGTCCGTAGGGCCAGCGGTGTCAGGAGAGCCAACCCGGCGACGACCAGGACGATGATCCACGTCCGTGGGAAGTCCACTCGCCTCCCGAGGGAGTCGATCCAGACGATGAACGCCGCCCCCGCGAGACACAAGAGTCCGAGCCAGTGTATGTGAAGCAACACTAAGTCTGGTCGTTCCGCCACCCTTGATTCCGGGGCCCTTGAGTCGGCCTCGCGGCCGATGACGATGGATGTCCCGAGTCCACGACGTCCGTGTCGCTCAATCTTCGGCGTCATCTGCGGGCGGGCGGAACGGTCGGTGCTGAGGAGTTCCCCCCTTGCGAGGGCGGCGCCACGGTCAAGATCCAGAAGCGTCGTGCGAACGGTTCCTGGGCGACGATGAAAACCCTGACGGCTTCGGCCTTTGGCGCCTACGGGAGCAAGATCCCCGATCGGGCGGGGAAGTACCGTGCGGTGGTTCCGGCCCGCAACGAGCCGGATGGATGGATCTGCGGAGGCAGAAGTCGGCCACCCGGACTCACCGCCACTGAGTTGCCTGGCTCTGCCCTGCTCTCGGGATTGGTATGTTCGGGGGGCAGGGTGGAGCAGTCTGGTAGCTCGCCGGGCTCATAACCCGGAGGTCGCGGGTTCAAATCCCGCCCCTGCAAC
>Ga0183260_10003633_pt1 | contig 12407 bp, 11 predicted proteins | sample AntDrymUQ4972206_2_FD_129768 | JGI IMG/M metagenome (GOLD analysis project Ga0183260, IMG submission 129768) | Polar desert sand microbial communities from Dry Valleys, Antarctica - metaG UQ497 (22.06) (version 2) (version 2) | ecosystem: Environmental > Terrestrial > Soil > Desert | place...
CGGTCGGCTACGCCGGCAAGGCGCTCATGCACGGATCCCGGGTGGGCGGGATGACGATCAATGCGGTGCGGGGGATGCCCAACTTCACCGACATGTTCGTCGAGTCGCGATGACGAGGGACGAGGAGGGCCTGTTCGACGTCGAGCCGTCAGCGGTGCGTGCCCCGGGGCGTGCGGGCGGGCCCGGCAGCGGCAGCCTGAGCGATGCCGAGCATGCGTCCGCGCCGCTGGCCGTTCGCATGCGACCGCGAACGCTCGACGAGCTGCGCGGCCAGGACCACCTGCTCGCCGACGGCTCACCGCTGCGCCGGCTGGTCCAGGCAGACCGGCCGATGTCGGTGGTGCTGTGGGGGCCGCCGGGCACCGGCAAGACCACCATTGCCGCGGTGTTGAGTCACAGCACCGGCCGAGACTTCGTCGAGCTGTCGGCGGTCTCTGCCGGTGTCAAGGAGGTTCGTGCCGTCATCGACGCCGCCCGTCGGGCCCTGACGCGCGGCGGGCGAGAGACCGTGCTGTTCGTCGACGAGGTGCACCGGTTCTCCAAGGCCCAGCAGGACGCCCTGCTCCCCGGGGTGGAGAACCGATGGGTGTCGCTGGTGGCTGCCACCACCGAGAACCCGCACTTCGCGATCATCTCGCCGCTGCTGTCCCGCTCGCTGCTGCTGACCTTGCAGCCGCTCGGCGACGAGCACGTTGCCGCGGTGCTCACCGAGGCGATGGCCGACCAGCGAGGTCTGGCCGGCGCGTTCAGCATGGAGCCGGCGGCGCTGAACCATCTGGTCCGGCTCGCCGGCGGAGACGGTCGCCGCGCCTTGACCTACCTCGAGGCGGCCGCCGACGCGGCGCAGGCTCGCGGGCGCACCGTGATCGACGTCGACGTCGCGGCGCTGGCCGCGGACCGGGCCGCCGTCCGCTACGACCGGGCTGGGGACCAGCACTACGACGTCACCGCGGCACTGATCAAGTCGGTGCGCGGCTCCGACGTCGACGCGGCCCTGCACTACCTGGCCCGGATGGTCGAGGCGGGGGAGGATCCGCGGTTCCTGGCCCGCAGACTGGTCATCCTCGCCAGCGAGGACATCGGCCTGGCCGACCCCACGGCGCTGCCCACGGCGGTGTCCGCCGCGGACGCGGTCGCGTTCATCGGCTGGCCGGAAGGTCGCCTCGTGCTCGCCCAGGCCGTCATCGCCCTCGCCCTGGCCCCGAAGTCCAACGCCGTCATCACTGCCATCGACGCCGCACTTGCCGACGTACGCGCCGGTCGGGCCGGCCCGGTCCCGCCGCACCTTCGCGACGCCCACTACAGCGGTGCCAGCGACATCGGGCACGGACAGGGCTACCGCTACGCCCATGACGACCCGCGCGGTGTCGTCGCCCAGCAGTACGCGCCGGACGACGTGGCCGGTCGGCGCTACTACCACCCCACCCGCCGGGGAGCTGAGGCGGCCTACGCCGACCGGGCCGAGCGGCTGCGTCAGGTCCTGGACGACTCTGAGCCATAACCCTGAAGACTCGACCTGCGCCGCGCCGGTATCGTCACCGCCATGTCCGGACTGCTGACCACCACCGTCGTCGTGGTCGGCGTGCTCGCGCTGCTGGCCCTGGTCGGCGTCCTGGGCCTGCTCGCGCAGGTGCGCGCGCTTCGCCGTGAGCTGACCGCGGCGAGCCAGCACCGCGGCGTCGAAGAGGGACCCGCGCCGGTCGACCCGGCGGCGACCCCTGCCGTACCCGCGGTCCACGTCGTGTCGGCGACGGTCACCGCCGACCGCGATATCGGCGTCGTCGATGCGCCGCCGCTCCGGGCGCCGTCCGACCGGCAGATCGTGCTCGCCACCGCCGGGCACCCGCTGGTGCGGGTGGCCGCTCTGATCCACGGCCTGCGGCAGGCGCTGCGGCCGCAGAACCGCGACCGGATCAGCGCGCTGATGCACCGGGACCTCGCCCGTCGCCAGAAGCAGCGGCGGCAAGCGGCGCGCCGGGCCGCCCACGCGCTGACCACCGACGCCGCCGCAGCGCCGACAGCGTCCGTCGACCGGCCGGACACGCACCGGGACCTCGCCTCGTGAGGGCCGGCTGATGGGCCGCGGACTGTGGTTCGCGGCCGGTGCGGGCACGGCGGTCTACGCCACCATCAAGGCGCGCCGACTCGCCTACCGGCTGTCGGCTGGCGGAGTCGCGGACCAGGTGGCCGCGCTGCGGCTGGGAGTCCGGGCGCTGGGCGACGACATCGCCGCGGGCACCCGCGAGCGGGAGGCCGAGCTGGTCGAGGAGCTTGGCTTGGGGCGGCCGCGGGCAGCCGGCCACGATGACCCCGGACCACCGGTCCGGCTGGTCACCCCGAGACCCCACGAAGCGCGGAAGGACCTCACCTGATGGAGACCGCGGAGATCCGCCGTCGCTTCCTCAGCCACTTCGAGCAGCGCGGGCACCAGGCGGTGCCGAGTGCGCCGCTGTTGCACGACGACCCGAACCTGCTGTTCGTCAACGCCGGAATGGTCCCGTTCAAGCCCTACTTCCTCGGCCAGGAGAGCCCGCCGTGCCCACGCGCGACCAGCATCCAGAAGTGCGTGCGCACGCTCGACATCGAGGAGGTCGGCAAGACCACCCGGCACGGCACGTTCTTCGAGATGTGCGGCAACTTCTCCTTCGGTGACTACTTCAAGCAGCGCGCCATCGAGCTCGCCTGGGAGCTGGTGACCAGGCCGCAGTCCGACGGCGGGTTCGGGTTCGACGAGGCCCAGCTGTACGCCAGCGTCTACCACGACGACGACGAGGCGGTCGCGTTGTGGAAGCAGGTGGCCGGGTTGTCCGACGACCGCATCGTCCGCCTCGGCATGAAGGACAACTACTGGTCCATGGGCGTGCCGGGACCCTGCGGTCCCGCCTCGGAGATCCTCATCGACCGCGGGCCCGACTTCGGTGCCGACCGCGACTGGGAGGCCGGCGACCGGTACATGGAGTTCTGGAACCTCGTCTTCATGCAGAACATCCGCGGCGAGGGGCAAGGCAAGGAGGACTACCCGATCCTCGGCGAGCTGCCCGCCAAGAACATCGACACCGGCATGGGCCTGGAGCGGGTCGCGTACCTGCTGCAAGGGGTCGACAACATGTACGAGATCGACGAGATCCGCCCGGTCATCGCCGTGGCCGAGGAGCTGTCGGGACGGCGCTACGGTGCCGACCCCGAGGTCGACGTACGGATGCGGGTGGTCGCCGACCACGTCCGCAGCGCCATGATGCTGATCGCCGACGGGGTCACGCCGGGCAACGAGTCGCGCGGCTACGTGCTGCGGCGACTGGTCCGGCGGGCCGTGCGGTCGATGCGGCTGCTCGGGGTGGAGGAGACGACCCTGCCGGCCCTGCTACCGGTGGCCAAGGACAAGCTCGTGCGGTCGTACCCTCAGCTCGACCAGGAGTGGAGCCGGATCAGCCAGATCGCCTATGCCGAGGAGGAGGCGTTCGGCCAGACCCTGCGGGCCGGCAGCCAGCTGTTCGACCTGGCGGTCGCCAGGACCCGCGACCAAGGCAGCAACCGGCTGGCCGGCGACGCGGCGTTCGCGCTGCACGACACCTACGGCTTCCCGATCGACCTCACGCTGGAGATGGCCGCCGAGCAGGGCGTCGTGGTCGACGAGGAGGGCTTCCGCCGGCTGATGGGCGAGCAGCGCGACCGCGCCAAGGCTGACGCCCGGGGACGGCGTACCGGCCACGTCGACGCCAGTGCGTTCCGTGCGGTGACCGACCGGCTCGGCCGCGCCGTCAGCTTCACCGGGTACGACGAGGTGGTCAGCGAGGCCTCGGTGGTCGGGCTGGTCGGTCCCGACGGGGCGCTCGACGTCGCCCACGAGGGCGACGAGGTCGAGGTCGTGCTCGACCGCACTCCGTTCTACGCCGAGGGCGGCGGACAGCTCGCCGACCGTGGCCTGATCCAGCTGGTGGACGGCGCCCAACTGGAGGTGCTGGACGTCCAGACGCCACTGACGGGCGTCATCGCCCACCGGGCACGGGTGGTCTCCGGCGAGGTCGTCACGGGCGCGTCCGGGCAGGCTCTCGTCGACATCGAACGGCGCAAGTCGATCTCGCGCGCACACACCGCGACGCACATGGTGCACAAGGCGTTCCGCGAGGCGCTCGGCGAGACGGCGACCCAGGCGGGCAGCGAGAACGCGCCAGGGCGCTTTCGCTTCGACTTCTCCGCCACCGGGGCGGTGCCCTCGTCGGTCCTCGCCGACGTCGAGGCACGCGTGAACGATGTGGTCCTCGAAGACCTGTCGGTGCACGCAGAGACGATGACCCAGGTGCAGGCCCGCGAAGCCGGGGCGATGGCCTTGTTCGGCGAGAAGTACGGCGACCAGGTGCGGGTGATATCGGTCGGGGAGTGGGCCCGCGAGCTGTGCGGCGGCACCCACGCCCTGCGCTCGGGACAGCTGGGGGTCATCAAGCTGCTGGGGGAGAGCTCGATCGGCTCCGGGGTGCGGCGCGTGGAAGCACTGGTGGGCGCGGACGCGTTCAGGTTCCTCGCCCGCGAGCACGTGCTGGTCGCCGGGCTGATGGAGACCCTCAAAGTCCAGCGCGACGACCTACCCGGGCGCGTTGCCGATCTCGTCGAGCGGCTGCGCACCGCCGAGAAGGAGATCGAGACCGTACGGGTCAAACAGCTCTTGTCCTCGGCCGGCGAGATCGCCGCGGCCGCGCGCGACGTCGCCGGGGCCGCCTACGTCGGGGTCAGCACTGCCGACGGGGTCAACGCTGGTCAGGTCCGGACCCTCGCCCTCGACGTACGCGGGCGGTTGGACCCCGGCCGCCCCGGCGTCGTCACCGTCGTCGGGGCCACCAACGGCAAGCCCGCGGTGGTGGTCACCGTCAACGACGCCGCGCGCGCACGCGGGCTGTCGGCCAACGCGCTGGTCAAGGTCGCCGCCGGAGTGCTCGGTGGCAGCGGCGGCGGCCGCGACGACGTCGCCCAGGGTGGCGGCTCTTCGCAACGGCACGACGCCGACCTGGCGGCGACGGTGGGCCAGGCGCTCGCCGCGGTCGAGCGGGCCATCTCCGCTGACGTCGGCGGGTCGTCCTGACCGAGCAGATGCGTCCTGGCACCCGGCTCGGCGTCGATGTCGGCCAGGTGCGCGTCGGGGTCGCCGTCAGCGATCCGGCCGGTCTGCTCGCGACCCCGGTCGAGACGGTGCCCGCCGGCGACCCGTCCGGTGCGGCGGCGATCGACCGGCTGGTGCAGCTCGCCACCGAGCACGGCGTGGTCGAGGTCGTGCTGGGCCTGCCGAGGTCGCTGTCCAGCACCGAAGGGCCCGCCGCGGCCGCCGCCCGTGCCTTCGGCAGGCGGTTGGCGGCGGCGGTGGCGCCGGTGTCCGTCCGCCTGGTCGACGAGCGGATGAGCACCGTCTCAGCGGAGCGCGGCCTGCGCGAGGTGGGCAGACGGGGGGCCACACACGGTGCAAAACGCCGTAAGGTCGTGGATCAGGCCGCAGCGGTGATCATCCTGCAGACTGCTCTCGACACAGAACGCACACGGGGGACCGCACCGGGTGAGCTCGTACAGCCGGCACCACCGGCGGCACCAGCCCCCGAGACAACCGGGAGACCCGGTGAGTGAACGCGACACGGTGAGTGACGACCAGGTGGCCGAGCCTGATGTCGTCATCGACCACCCCCGCACTAGCGAGGAGATGACCGGCCGGTCGGCGACCGCCCGGGTGGCCCGCAGCTGTCTCCCGACGCTGCTGGCGATCCTGGTGGTCGGCGGGGTCGTGGTCGCTGCCTTGCTGTTCGTCTACCGGGGGGCAGACGGACTGCGCGACCGCTTCGCCGGGCCGGAGGACTTCGACGGCACCGGGAAGGGATCGGTGACCGTCCAGGTCGGTGAGGGTGACACCGCCGGTGACATCGCCGGCACCCTGGAGCGCAAGGGCGTCGTGGCGAGCAGCGAGGCCTTCACCGATGCGGCGGCGGCCGACTCGCGCTCTACCCAGATCCAGCCGGGATACTACGGGGTCAAGAAGCAGATGTCGGCGGAGTCCGCGCTGGCCCTGCTGTTGCAGCCGGACGCCAAGATCGAGGAGATGGTGTCCCTGGCCGAGGGCCTGACCGCGGCGGAGACGGTGGACCAACTGGCCGAGCAGACCGACCTCTCGGTCGCGGACTACGACGCGGCTGCCGGCACGCCTGCCCGGCTGGGGTTGCCGCCCTATGCCGGCGGCAACCTCGAGGGCTACCTGTTCCCCGCGACGTACGCGTTGCCGCCCAAGGTCGAAGCGGTCGACGTGCTGCGCACCATGGTGGAACGGTTCCGGCAAGCGGCCGACAACCTCAAACTGCAGGCGGGCGCCGCGAAGCTCGGCTACACCCCCGCCGAGGTGGTCACCGTGGCGAGCCTGGTGCAGGCCGAGGCCAAGCGCGAGCAGGACTTCCCGAAGGTGGCTGCGGTCATCTACAACCGGCTCGAGCAGGGCCAGCCGCTCCAGCTGGACTCCACCGTGCAGTACGCCTCGGGCGGCACCGACGTCTTCACCTCCAGGGACGAGCGCAGCACCCCCTCGGCGTACAACACCTATCGGGTCGCGGGGCTCCCGCCGGGCCCGATCCAGGCACCGGGTGAGGTCGCGCTGCAGGCGGCGCTCGAGCCGGCCGACGCCAACTGGACCTACTTCGTGACCGTCGATCTGCGCACCGGCGAGACCGAGTTCACCGACGACTACCAGGTGCACCTGCGCAACGTGGAGCGGTTGCGGAAGTACTGCACCACGAGCGACGCGTGCTGAGCGTGGGCGGCCGGTGTCGGCGCTGACGGCCGGTCGGCGCTGCGCGGTCCTGGGCCATCCGATCGCGCACTCGCTGTCCCCGGTGCTGCACCGGGCGGCGTACGCCGAGCTCGGCCTCGACTGGACCTTCGAGCGCGTCGACCTGACCGAGGCCCAGCTCGCCGACTGGGTGGCGGCAGCCGACCGACGATGGCGCGGGCTGGCCCTGACGATGCCGTTGAAGCGTGCGGTGGTGCCGCTGCTCGACGCCGCCGATGATCGTGTCCAGGTGCTGGGTGCAGCCAACACCGTGCTGTGGGAGGACGACGGGTCCCGCCGCGGCGCCAACACCGACGTGCCCGGCCTGATGGCCTCCCTGCAGCAAGACGGCCCGCTGCCCGGGGGACGCACCGCCCGTACGACGGTGCTGGGCGGCGGGGCGACCGCGGCCGCCGCGGTGCTGGCGCTGGCCGAGCTCGGCGTCGGCACGGTGTCGCTGAGAGTGCGTGATCCGGGTCGCGCCGCTGCCACCCGTGCGGTGGCCGAGCGCTGCGGCGTCGACCTGCCCGTCGTGCGGCTCGATGCGCCGTGGGCCCAGCCGTGTGACGTGCTGGTGTCGACGGTGCCGTCGCCGGTCGCGGCCGCGCTGGTGCCGGACGCGGCCTGGGGTGATGCCCGCACCCATTCGCCGCCCGTCGTCGCCGACGTCAGCTATGCACCCTGGCCGTCGCCGCTGCTCGTACGCGCCGGCCTCGGCGGCGCCCGTACCGTCACCGGCATCGACCTGCTCGTGCACCAGGCCGTCGCCCAGGTGCAGCTGATGACCGGTCGCGCGGTGCCGGTCTCGCTGTTGCGGGCCGCTGCCCGTGCGAGCCTGGCGTCGTCGCCCTGACGGCGTGTCGGCGCGGGTGGCTACTGTGCGCCGGATGGATCTCGAGGCGCTGTCAGCCGGCGTCGCCGCTGCGGTGACGGCGTTCGCAGGCGGGCTCCTCGTGCCGACGTTGATCGCTCGGCTGCCCGAGCCCAGCCCGGCGCCGCTGCCGGCGGTCGCGGCCAAGATCTCCTACGCCGACCTCGCCGCCCGCCCGCGCCTGCGGTGGTGGTGTGCGGGGGTCGCGGGCGCGCTGGCCGCGGCGATGGGCAGCAGCCGTGGCTGGGTGCCGGACCTGCCGGTCTGGGTGTTCCTCGCGGTGCTCGGGGTCGCACTCGGCTACGTCGACTGGCGCACCCAGCTGCTTCCTGCCCGGCTTGTCGCCCCCGCCTACGTTGTTGTCGGTGTCCTGCTCGCCGCCGCCGCCGCGGTCAGCTGGTACGACGGCGGCCGCGAGGCGCTGACGCGGGCGGGCCTCGGCTGGGTGATCGTCTTCGCGATCTACTTCGTGCTGTGGTTCGTGCATCCGCGGGGGCTCGGGTACGGCGACGTGCGGCTGTCCGGCGTCCTCGGCATGGCGCTGGGCTGGCTGGGGTCCGAGGCGGTCGTCGTCGGGACCTACGCAGCTTTTGGTCTCGGCGCGGTGGTCGGCGGGTTATTGTCCCTGGCCAAGATCGTGGACCGCAAGGGCTACCCGTTCGGCCCGTTCATGCTGGTGGGAGCGTTCCTCGGCGTCCTGTACGCCGGCGGCGACCTGTCCTGGTGGCGCTGAGCACCGGCTGGGTCACCGGCTGGGTCACCGTCTGGGCCGCCACGCTCCGCGTGACAGACTGGTGTCCATGCTGCGTTGGCTGACAGCCGGGGAGTCGCACGGCCCGGCGCTCGTGGCAGTGCTCGAGGGCGCCCCCGCCGGCATCTGCGTGACCACCGACCAGGTGGCGGCCGCGCTGGCCCGCCGGCGACTCGGACACGGCCGCGGTGCGCGGATGAGCTTCGAAGCCGACCAGCTCGACCTGCTCGGCGGCGTCCGTCACGGCCGGACCCTCGGCGGCCCGGTCGCGATGCGCATCGGCAACAGCGAGTGGCCGAAGTGGGAGCAGGTGATGGCCGCCGACCCCGTGGACCCCGACACCTTGGCGGGGCTGGCCCGCAACGCACCGCTGACGCGGCCGAGACCGGGCCACGCCGACTGGGTCGGCATGCAGAAGTACGGCTTCGACGATGCCCGGCCGGTGCTGGAGCGGGCGAGCGCGCGCGAGACCGCCGCTAGGGTCGCCCTCGGGGCGGTGGCGACAAGCCTGCTCGACGCCGTGTGCGGGGCACGGGTGCTCAGCCACGTCGTGAGCATCGGCACCGTCGAGGTCCCCGCCGGCACCGTGCCCGGCCCGGACGACCTGGCCCGCATCGACGCCGACCCGGTGCGCTGCGCCGACCCCGACACCGCGACGGCGATGCTGACCGAGATTGATGCCGCCCGCAAGGACGGCGACACCCTCGGTGGCGTGGTCGAGGTCGTCGTCCACGGTCTGCCGCCCGGCCTGGGCAGCCACGTCCACGGCGACCGCCGCCTGGACAGCCGGCTGGCTGGGGCCCTGATGGGCATCCAGGCCATCAAGGGCGTCGAGGTCGGCGACGGCTTCGCGCTGGCCCGCAGCCGCGGCTCGGCCGCGCACGACGAGATGGAGCCCGGTGAGGCCGGCGGCGTGCGTCGGCTGTCGGGCCACTCCGGTGGCACCGAGGGCGGGATGTCGACCGGTGAGGTGCTGCGTGTGCGTGCCGCGATGAAGCCCATCTCGACGGTGCCGCGCGCGCTGCGCACCGTCGACGTCGCGACCGGCGAGGCCGCCACCGCCAACAACCAGCGCTCCGACGTGTGCGCCGTCCCCGCCGCGGGGGTGGTCGCCGAGGCGATGGTCGCCCTGGTGGTTGCCGACGCGTTGCTGGAGAAGTTCGGTGGCGACTCGGTCACCGAGACCCGGCGCAACCATGACGCGTACCTGGCCGGCCTGTGAGGCTGCGATGAGCGCCCGATGAGTCCCGTCGTGGTGCTCGTCGGCCCGCCCGGCGCCGGGAAGACCAGCGTCGCCACCCGGCTCGCCGCGGCGCTGGGCACGACCGTGCGGGACACCGACGCCGACGTCGAGGCTGCCGCCGGCGTCAGCGTCGCCGACATCTTCTTCGACCACGGGGAGCAGTACTTCCGCGGGCTGGAGGCCGTCGCCGTGACGCAGGCGCTGGCCGAGCACGACGGCGTGCTGGCCCTCGGCGGCGGTGCCGTGCTGGACCCCGCCACCCGCGAGGCGCTGTGCCCGCACCGGGTGGTGCTGCTCGACGTCGGGCTGGCCGAGTCCGGCCGCAGGGTGGGGCTCGGTGTCTCCCGGCCGCTGCTGATGGGCAACGTCCGCGGCCAGCTCAAGGCGCTGCTGGACCAGCGCCGACCGCTGTATCTCGAGGTTGCCGACCATGTCGTGCCCACGGACGGCCGCGACGTCGAGACCGTCGTCGCCGCGGTCCTGGCGGTGCTCGAGGTGCCGGCCGACCGCTCGGAGCCGTCGTGAGCTCGCCCTACCCAGCGCCGACGACCATCCGGGTCGCCACCGCGCAGCCCTACGACGTCGTCGTCGGCCACCGCCTGCTCGGCCGGCTGCCCGGGTTGCTGGGCGACGGCGTGCAGCGGGTCGCGGTCATGCACCCCGAGGCGCTCACCGCCACCGGTGAGGCGGTGCGCGCCGACCTCGCCGAGCACGGATACGAGGCGCACTGTCTGCAGGTACCCAACGCTGAGGAGGCCAAGACCGCCGACGTGGCGGCGTTCTGCTGGGCAGTGCTCGGGCGCACGGGCTTCACCCGCAGCGACGCGGTCGTCGGGGTCGGCGGGGGAGCGACCACCGATCTGGCCGGCTTCGTCGCGGCCACCTGGCTGCGGGGCGTACGGGTGGTGCACCTGCCGACCACACTGCTGGGCATGGTCGACGCCGCGGTGGGCGGCAAGACGGGCATCAACACCGCCGAGGGCAAGAACCTGGTGGGCGCGTTCCACGAGCCGGCCGGGGTGCTGTGTGACCTTGCTGTGCTGGAGACGCTGCCGCGCCACGACCTCGTGTCGGGCCTGGCCGAGGTGGTCAAGTGTGGATTCGTCGCCGATCCCGTCATCCTCGACCTCATCGAGGCCGACCCCGACGGGGCGCGTGACCCGGCCTCGTCGCTGCTGCGTGAGCTGGTCGAGCGCGCCATCGGGGTCAAGGCCACGGTCGTGGCTGGCGACCTGCGCGAGACTGCGGTGGGCAGTGGCGTCGGCCGCGAGGTGCTGAACTACGGCCACACCTTCGGCCACGCGGTGGAGCGGGTGGAGCGTTACGCATTCCGGCACGGCGCCGCGGTCGCCCTCGGAATGGTGTTCGTCGCCGAGCTGGCCCGGCTGGCCGGTCGCCTCGATGAGGCCACCACCGACCGGCACCGCGCCCTGCTGGAGCTGCTCGGCTTGCCCACCTCCTACCGCGGCGACGTCTGGCCGCAGCTGCTCGACGGAATGCTGGTGGACAAGAAGACGCGCGGTGACCAGCTGCGTTTCGTTGTGCTGGACGGGCTCGCCCGGCCGGGGTTGCTCACCGGGCCTGACCCCGGCCTGCTCGCGGGGGCGTACGCCGAGGTCAGCCGCTGATCCCGCACCCCGCCGCTCCGAGTTGTCACCGCCACAGCGCGCTAGAACGCCCTACCGCGGTGACAACTCGTGGAGCGGGGCGCGTCGGAGGCGGCCCACCTAGGCTGAGTGCCGTGCCCGCCATCGACAACGACCGCCGCGACCGGCTGCGGGCGCTGCTGGCCGAGCGCGACGTGGACGCAGCCCTGGTCACCGACCTGGTCAACGTGCGCTACCTGACCGGCTTCACCGGCTCGAACGCTGCCCTGCTGGTCACCGCCCGGACGCCGGACGGCGACCTGTTCGCCACCGACGGCCGGTACGGGGACCAGGCGGCGACTCAGTGCCCCGACCTGCACCGACTCACGACCCGCACGCTCGTCCATGATCTGTGGCTGCACGCCGTGGGCGTGCGGCGCCTCGCGGTCGAGACCCACGCCCTGACCGTGGACGCCTATCGCGCGCTGGTCGCCGAGGTCGGCGTCGCGGTGGTCTCGCTGGAACGTGGCGTCGAGCAGCTGCGGGAGGTCAAGGACGATGTCGAGGTCGACAGCCTGGCGCGCGCCTGTGCGCTGTCCACGCAGGCGCTGCAGGGCCTGTGGGCGGGTCCGCTCACCGGCCGCACTGAGCGGGCGATCGCTCGTGACCTCGAGGCCCGCATGCTCGCCCTCGGCGCGGAGTGGATCGCCTTCGACACCATCGTGGCGAGCGGCCCCAACAGCGCGATCCCGCACCATCAGCCGACCGATCGGATCGTCGAGGTCGGTGACCTGCTGAAGACCGACTTCGGGGCACGGGTGGACGGCTATCACGCCGACTGCACCCGTACGGTCGTCGTCGGCGCCGAGCCGGTCGACTGGCAGCGCGAGATCCATGCCGCGGTCCAGGCGGCGCAGTGGGCCGGGGTGCAGGCGATGGTGGCCGGGACTCCGGTCGCCCGCCCCGATGCCGTGGCGCGTCAGGTGCTTGCCGAAGCCGGCTGGCTCGAGCGCTTCACGACCGGTATCGGGCACGGCGTCGGCCTGCAGATCCACGAGGACCCGTTCGTCGGGCCGCGACACCCCGGTAGACTCCACGATCGCACCCCCGTGACGATGGAGCCGGGCGTCTACCTGCCGGGTCGTGGTGGGGTGCGGATCGAGGAC
>Ga0183260_10003634_pt1 | contig 12405 bp, 12 predicted proteins | sample AntDrymUQ4972206_2_FD_129768 | JGI IMG/M metagenome (GOLD analysis project Ga0183260, IMG submission 129768) | Polar desert sand microbial communities from Dry Valleys, Antarctica - metaG UQ497 (22.06) (version 2) (version 2) | ecosystem: Environmental > Terrestrial > Soil > Desert | place...
CGAGAGCTCTGTGGCACGGCTTGTGGGGCAGGCGCAGGCGGCTGGCGAGCGTGCCCAGCTTGCAGTTGGGCACCTCGTCGCGCACCAGGCGGCGGGCCAGCGCGCAGGTGTCGACCGCCCGGTGCGGGAGCCGCGGTCGCCCCGCGGCCTCCAGGGCGGACTGGAGGAACCCCAGGTCGAAGCGCACGTTGTGCCCCACCAGCACCGTCCCCCGTGCGAACTCCAGCAGCGACGGGAGCACCGCCCCGATGGGCGGTGCGGGCACGACCATGGCGGTGGTGATGCCGGTGAGCACGGTGATCTCGGGCGGGATGGGCAGCCCGGGGTTGACCAGGGTCTGGAAGGTGCCCAGGCACTCGCCCCCGCGGAGCTTGACCGCTCCGACCTCGGTGATGGCGCAGGTGGTCGGCGACGCCCCGGTGGTCTCCAGGTCGACCACGCAGAAGGTGACCTCGGCCAGGGGCGTGCCCAGGTCGTCGAAGGTCCGTTGCATCGCCCGTGACGCGCGGCGAACGCATGTTCGATGAGCAAGCACCACCGTCGCGGTAGGGTGGCCCACCGTGGACGCCAGGCCGAGCACCCCGAGCGACGGCACCGCCCGCTACCGGTGCACGGCGTGCGGCAACCTCACCCGCTTCGACGTGGTCACCACCCGGCGGACATCGGCCTACCACCACTACTCGCTGGGCGGGGAGCTGTCGGTGGAGGACGAGCGGGTGCTGGCCGAGACGGTCGAGGAGGTCACCTGCCGCTGGTGCGGTCGCGGCGCCGCGGTCGAGCAGGTGGCTGCCGGCGAGGGCTGGGGCCCGAGCGGCCCGCTGAGCGGACAGACGGGCGTGGGCGACTGACGGGCTCGGCCGACACCCTCCTGCGCCCGGCCCTGGAGGCGGCGATGGCGGTGGCCCGGGAGGGCGAGGAGGCCACGCCCACCCGGCCCGCGCCCCCCGCCCTGCGACCGTTCCTGCAGTTCGCCCGCCTACCGCCCCGGGCCCTGGTGGCCCTGCGCCGGGCCCTCGATGCCGACGACGGGTTCCGCGCCCTGGTGGCGGAGGCTCTCTCGGCCGACGAGGTGGGCGAGGCCGGCTGGCTGTACCTGTCCCGCCCGGCGGGCTGGGAGGACGACCTGGCCGCCCTGGTGCGGACGGCGGAGGCGGACGAGGAGGAGGCGGTCGACCGGAGGGCGGAGAACGACGCCCGGCGCCGGCTGGCGGGGGCCGAGGCCGCCACCCGGCGGGCGGAGGAGGCGGCCGCCGGGGCCCAGGCGGAGGCGACCCGGGCCGTCGGCGCGCTGGCCGAGGAGCGCCGGGCCCGGCGGGAAGCGGCGGACCAGGCCACCGACCTCGACCGGCGTCTGGCCGAGGCCGTCGCCGGACGCGACCGGGCCCGCCAACAGGCGTCGGAGGCAGCCGCCTCCGCCGAGCGGCTGCGGGCCGAGGCGGCGCAGCTCAAGGCCCGACTGCGGGAATTGGACAGCCGCCCGCCCCCGTCCCCGGAGCCGTCGCCACCGCCACCTGACCCGAAGGACGAGGACGAATCGCCGATCGCCGCTCAGGCAGCCGGGCGGGCGCTGGCGGCGGCGGCCACCGCCGCCGGTGGCCTGGCCGAGTCCCTGTCGGCCGCCGCCGCCGCCCTCGGCCACCGCCAACCCGGCCACCACCCCTCCGAACACCCTTCCGGATCGCCGTCGGGCTCGTCCGGGGCCGCCATCGCCGCTCCACCCCAGCCGTCCCGCCAGCGACGTGCCGCTCCCCGGCGCCGGCCCGCCTCCCTGCCGCCGGGCGTGCTCGACGACTCGCCCGAGGCCGCCGACCACCTGGTGCGGGTGCCGGGGGTGGTCCTACTGGTCGACGGCTACAACGTCTCGCAGACGGGGTGGCCCGAGCTCCCCATCTCCGAGCAGCGGCGACGGCTGGTCGATGCCCTCACCGAGCTGGCCGCCCGCACCGGCGCCGAGGTCAGCGTGGTGTTCGACGGCTCCGACACCGCCTGGCCGGCGGCGGTGGCCGCCACCTCCCGAGCGGTGCGGGTGGCGTTCTCGCCGGCCGGGGTGGAGGCCGACGACGTGGTGATCGAGCGGGTGGCGGAGCTGCCACCGACGCGTCCCGTGGTGGTGGCGTCCAGCGACCGGCGGGTGCAGGACGGGGCCCGGTCGTCGGGCGCCAACGTGATCTCCTCACCCCAGCTCCTGGCCGCTCTCCGGCGCTGAGCGGGCGGGCCGTCGTTGCATGCGACCCGGGAGTCGTATTCTCGGGTTCATCCGCAGTCTGCGGAGAAAGGGGACGTGCCGTGGCCACGTACATCATGCTGATGAAGTTCATCGATCCCGGGGTCGAGTCGATCAAGGGGGCCCACGCCGGCCGGCAGGCGGGAAAGAAGGCGGCCAAGGCGCTGGGCATCACCTGGAAGCAGCAGTACCTCACCATGGGCGACTACGACATCATCACCGTCGTCGACGCCCCCGACGACGAGACCGTCGCCAAGTTCGCGCTCATGGGGATGACGGGGAGCCTGTCCATCCAGACCATGCGGGCCTTCACCGAGACGGAGGCCGACAAGCTGATCAGGGACATCCAGCCTCCTCCGCAGAGCTGACCGGCTCAGGCGCCGGTCCCACACAGCCGACGGACCTCCTCGGCGAAGAGGCCGGGGGCGCTGAGCATCGCGCCATGGCCCTGGCCGGCCAGCACCCGCACCTCCGCCGCCGGCAGGGCGCAGGCGACCGCGTCGGCAGCCCGCCGCATCTCGGGCCCGCTGTCCCCACCCACCAGGCATGTCGCCGGCGCCGCCAACGCGGCGAAGGCGGCGGGGTCGAAGCGGTACCGGCGGGCCGCCCGCAGCTCGGCCGGAAGGGTGAGGGCGTTGTCCATCATGATGGGCCAGATGGGCCGGCCCCGGATGAGCGCCAGGGCCTGCTCGTCGTTGCCGGCGACGTCCCGCAGGAACACCTCCAGGATCCCCTCCCGGTCGCCCGCCGCCTCCCGCTGGGCGAGCGATTCGAGCACGCCCGGCGTAAAGGTCTCCGGAGGCGGCGGCTCGTACAGGACCAGGCCGGCCAGGTCGGGGACCCGCAGCGCGGCGTGAAGGGCGAACCGGGCACCCGACGAGTGGCCGACCAGGCACACCGGATCGCCGGCCGAACGGGCGACCGTGGCCACATCGTCGTACTCGACTTCGAGCGAGTGGTCGGGACGGATCGGCCCGCTCGACCCCCGGCCCCGGCGGTCCATGGCCACAACGGTGAAGTCGGGCGCCAGCAGGGGCACGACCCTGTCCCACTGCCGGGCGTCGGAGGCGGCGCCGTGGACGAGCACGAGGGGAGGGCCGGCACCGGCGACGTGGTAGCCGAGAGCTGTCCCGTCGGACGCGTCGATCCTGGAGGTGGCGGGGCGCATGCGGGGGCGACGCTACGGCGTCGCCCGGCCTGTACGGGAACGTGACTTCGATGTCGCACCCTCCCGATACCGTGCGACCGCATGGAGATCAGTTGTGACGACTGTGTGATGCAGCACACCCGGGCGTGCGACGACTGCGTGGTCTCGTTCATCTGCGGCCGGGAGCCGGGCGACGCCGTGGTGCTCGACGTGGCCGAGATGCGTGCGGTGCGTTTGCTGGGCGATGCTGGCCTGGTCCCGCGCCTGCGATTGCGACGCTCGAGCTGAGGATGTACTCGGCGGGCCCGGAGGTGAGTGCTACGTTCAGATAGTAGGCCCGAAGGGCGGGCCCTTGAAGGCCTGGCAGCACGGCCCGGGAGCACGCATGCGAAAGCTCCACCTTGTCGGGTTGACAACCGACCTCGACGGCCTCATCTTCGCGGCGCGCAAAGGCTCGAAGTCGGGCGGTTTCGTAGTTCCCCTCGAAAAGTCGCTCCTCGATGTGGTCGCCGACGCCCAGCGCCGCCGTAACGGCGAGGCGTCCGCCGCCGCGGCACTCACCGATGCCAGGCCGGGGCGGGACCGGGCGGCCAGCCTGCTGACCCCCCGCGAGATGCAGGCCCGGCTGCGAGCCGGGCACTCCATCCAGGAGGTGGCGGACGAGGCGGGGGTGGACACCGAGTGGGTGACTCGCTTCGCCGTGCCCATCCTGGCCGAGCAGGCCCAGGTGGTGGAGCTGGCCCGCACCATCGTCTACGCCAAGCCCCGCCTGGGCGACTCGTCGCAGCCGCTGGCCGCGGCGGTGGGCTGGAACCTGGCCGAGCGGGGGGTGACCCTGCCCGAGGACGTCTTCGACGGGGCCTGGAGCGCCTACCAGCTGCACGACTCCATCTGGATGGTCCGGTTCCGCTACCGCTCCCGGGGCAAGGAGCAGGACGCCCGCTGGGAGCTCGACGTGCCCGCCGGCCAGCTCATCGCCCGTAACCGGCTGGCGTCCGACCTGGGCTATGTCGAGGCCGGGCACCGACGGCGGCCCGAGGTCTTCCCCGCGGAGGACGAGGTCGAGGCCGAGCCGCCCGCCCCCGCCCCGCCCCCGCCCCCGCCCCGCCCCCGGGCTCTTCCCCGCCGGGCACCCTCCGTCGCGGTGGCGCCGCCCCCGGCTGGCGGCGCCGGCGCCAGGTCGGGCGGAAACGGGGCCCTCACAACCCGGTCGAGGCGGGCGAACCGGCCCTCCCCGTCGGCCCGGGCCGTCGCCGCGGCCAAGGCCCCGGCGGCCGCCGGCACAAGAACCGCCAGGACACCGCCAGCGCGGGACACCCGGGCGGCCACCCGTGCCACCGCCACCCGGGCGACTACCCGGACCAGCGCCACCCGGACCAGCGCCGCCCGGACCAGCGCCGCCCGGACCAGCGCCGCCCGGACCAGCGCCACGAAGGCCCCGGCCAAGGCTGCGGTCAAGGGGCGGGACAGGACAGCCGCGGCCAGGACGACGGCCAAGGCGCCGGCCAGAACACGGGCCAAGTCGCCGCCGGCCAAGTCGCCGCCGGCCAAGACCGGGGCCAGGACGGCGCAGACCCGGAGGGTGCCCGGCCAGCCTGCGAGCAAGGCCCCCGCCCGCCGGCGGGCGGCCCAGCCCGCCGTCTCCCCGGAAGCCGGTCCCACCAGTACCGCTGCCGGCGTGCGGACGGCGGCCGCCAAGGTGGCGACGGCCAGGGTGGCCGCCAGCCGGAAGAGCGCGGTGCGGGTGTCGGTGCCCAAGCCGGCACCGGCCCGCCCGGCGTCGGCCCGCCGGCCCGCCGCCCGGCGTCAGACCCCGCCTGCGGCGCCCACCGCCCAGCGCTCCCGTCCCCGTCCCGCTCCCCAGCCACCCCCGGCGCCCGGACCCCCCGACCCGCCGGCGCGGGCGCCCGAGCCCCCGGGCGCCCAGTTCGCCCCTCGCCCCCTGCCGGCCGACGGCGGGGGGCTGGCGCGACCTCGGCCCTCCGTCGCCCCGCCCGTCTCGGAGCGCCTACGTCGCCACGACGCCGACGAGTCGCCGTTGCGCATCGCCGCCCGCCAGGCCGGCGACCTCGACGGGGCCCCGCCGCCGCCACCGGCCACCGCCCCGCCCCAGCCCCTCAAGGAGGCCAAGCCGATGCGGGCCCGACGCCGGCGCCTGCGGTCGCGACCCGATTGACGCTGGACCAGTCGGTGTGACCCACCTGCTGGTCACCAACGACTTTCCCCCCAAGATCGGTGGCATCCAGTCCTATCTCTGGGAGCTGTGGCGCCGCCTCCCGCCCGAGCGCTTCGGCGTGTTGACCACGCCGTGGCCGGGCAGCGGGGAGTTCGACGCCGCCCAGCCGTTCCGGGTAGTCCCCACCCCCGAGAAGGTGCTGCTGCCCACCCCGGGCCTGGCCCGGCGCATCCTCTCGGCGGCCGCCGACATCGGCGCCAGCCTGGTCGTGCTTGACCCCGCCCTGCCTCTCGGGCTGCTCGGCCCCGGCCTGGGGGTCGCCTACGGCATCGTCGTCCACGGCGCCGAGATCGCCCTGCCGGGCCGGCTCCCGGGCGGCAGCCAGCTCCTCCGGCGGGTGCTGTCCGGGGCCGCCGTGGTGGTGGCCGGGGGCGGCTACCCGGCCGCCGAGGCCCGGGCTGCGGCGAGGCGCGATCTGCCCCTGGTTCTGGTACCTCCGGGCGTCGACACCGGGCGGTTCCGGCCCCTCGACCTCCCTGCCCGCCGGGCGGCGCGGGCCCGCTTCGACATCCCGGCCGACGCCCGGTTGGTGCTGGCCGTCAGCCGCTTGGTGCCCCGCAAGGGCATCGACACCCTGATGGCCGCCGCCACCCTGCTGGCCCCCGGCCGGCCCGACCTGGTGGTGGCGGTGGCAGGAGGCGGACGGGACCGATCCCGGCTCGAGCGGCTGGCCGCCGCCGGCGAGGCCGACGTCCGCTTCCTGGGCAAGGTGCCCGACGACGACCTGCCCGCGTTGCTGGCCTCTGCGGACGTGTTCGCCGTTCCCTGCCGGCGGCGATGGGGCGGGCTGGAGCAGGAGGGATTCGGAATCGTGTTCCTGGAGGCCGCCGCCTGCGGCGTGCCCCAGGTGGCGGGCGACAGCGGGGGGGCGGCCGAGGCGGTGGTGTCGGGCCAGACCGGCCTCGTGGTGGGCGAACCCGACGACCCCGGGGCCGTCGCCGCCGCCCTGGCCAGGCTGCTCGACGACGCCGGTCTCCGCCGGCAGCAGGGTCGGGCGGCGCGGCGGCGCGCGGAGGAGCAGTTCTCCTACGACCAGCTGGCGCCGGTCCTCGACGTCGCCCTGGCCGCCCACGAATGACGGGCCGGCGCCGGCCCGGCCGGTTGCGGGCCGGATCGCCGTCGAGGCCGGTCCGGGGAGCACTGACGGAGGGAGCCGTTCTGGCTGCGGCCCGTTGGGGCACCGCCGTCTTCGCGGCCACGGCGGTGGCGGCGGCGGTGTGGCCGGACAGCCTGGGCCGCCCCGCACTGGTGCTCGACGTCGTGCTCTTCGCAGCCGGCGTGGCCGCCTTCGCCGGCGGCTACCTCAGGGGGGTCGACCGCAGCCGCCGGGAGCTGGTCAGCATCGGCGGCCTCTGGTTCCTGACCTCCGGGGTGGCCCCGGCGGCGGTTCGGCGCGACCTGCTGGGGGCGCTGGCCGTGCAGGTGGTGGTCGGCCTGGCCACGGCCATCTCACGGCCCTACACCGACCTGGCCGCGGGGGTGCTGGTGCCCATGTACGGCCTTGGCCTGTGCGGGCTTTGGGCGTCCCGGCACGGTACGTTCCCCGCCCGCCCGCCGACCCCGCCGGGGCGCCGGTGACCGCCCGCCGCGTCCCTCAGCCCGGTGCCGGCGGTCTCGACGCCCTACCCCGCCCGGTCGACGTGGCCGTGGTCGGTGGCGGACTGGCGGGGGTGGCGGCGGCGGTGGTCCTGGGGGAGCGGGGCGCCCGGGTCACCCTGTTCGAGCGGGAGCCGGTGCTCGGGGGGCGGGTGGGCGGCTGGCCCGACCGGCTGGCCACCGGCGAGGAGTTTCGCATGGAGCGCGGCTTCCACGCCTTCTTCCGCCAGTACCACAACCTGCGGGCCCTGCTGCGGCGGGCCGACCCCGGCCTCCACCAGCTCCAGCCGGTCGGTGACTACGCCCTGCTCGGGCCCGACGGGGCGACCGAGTCGTTCACCGGGCTGCCCCGCCGCCCGCCGCTCAACGCCCTGGCCCTGATGTGGCGCAGCCCCACCGTCGGCCTCCGCGACCTGCGGGCGATGGACGGCGCCGAGGCACGGGAGATGCTGCGCTTCGACCCCCACCACACCTACGGGCGCCTCGACGGCCAGAGCGCCACCGAGTACCTCGACCGTCTGCGCATGCCGGCGGCGGCCCGGCGCATGCTCTTCGAGGTGTTCGCCCGGTCGTTCTTCGACCCGGAGGACGAGATGTCGGCGGCGGAGCTGCTCATGCGGTTCCACCTCTACTTCACCGGGAGCTCCGAGGGACTGCTGTTCGACGTGGTCACCGAGCCCTGCGCAGACTCCATCTGGGGCCCCATGGGCCGCTACCTGGCCGGACTGGGGGTCGACGTCCGGCTCGGGCAGGCGGTGGAGTCCCTCGATCCCCCGGCTGACGGCCGCGGGTGGCGGGTTCACGCCGGGGGCGGCGCGGTCGACGTGGACGCGGTGGTGCTGGCCCTCACCGTGGGCGGCCTGCAGGCCGTGGTCGACGCCTCGCCCGGGGTTGGCGACGCCGCCTGGCGGGCGTCGGTGGCCGGGCTGCGGGCGGCCCGGCCCTTCGCCGTGTGGCGGCTGTGGCTGGACCGGCCCGTCGACCCGGAGCGGCCGGTGTTCGCCGGCACCGCCGGCATGGGCCTGCTCGACAACGTCTCCCTGCTCCACCGCTACCAGGGTGAGAGCCGTCGGTGGGCCCTGCGCACCGGCGGGTCGGTGGTGGAGCTGCACGCCTACGCCCTCCCCCCCGGGTCCCTGCGGGACGAGGCCGCGGTTCGGGCCACGCAGGCCGACTTGAGGACGCGGCTGGCTGCCCTGTACCCGGAGACGGCCGGTGCCGGGGTAGTGGAGGAGCGGTGGCTGGTACGGGCCGACGCCCCGGCGTTCGGGCCGGGCTCCCACGCCGGCCGGCCCCGGGTCGAGACCCCGGTGCCGGGGCTGGCCCTCGCCGGCGACCTGGTTCGCCTCGACTTCCCGTCCGCCCTCATGGAACGGGCCGTGGCCAGCGGGGTGCTGGCGGCCAACTCGGTATTGCGCCGGTGGGTGGTGGCCCCCGAGCCGGTCTGGTCCGGCCCGACCCGGGGCCTGCTGGCGTGGGTACGATCGGGCCAGTGCCCATAACCGAGAGCCTCATCCGCGACCTGGCCAACCTGAAGGGGGAGCGGGCTCCGGTCATCTCCTGCTACCTCGACGTCGACGGCCGGCGCTTTGTGCGACCCCACGAGTACGAGCTCGAGCTCGACGCCATGCTGCGCCGGGCCCGCCGCGGACTGGCAGAGGGGACCAACGGCACGAACGGCGCCCAGGCCGATCGTGGCGTCCATGCCCTGGTGGAAGGCGATCTCCGCCGCATCGAGGCCCACGTCAAGGCTGGGATCGACCGCTCTGGCACCCGGGGCCTGGCCGTGTTCGCCTGTTCCTCCTCAGACCTGTGGCGGGTGATCGAGCTGCCCGTGCCGGTCCGGAACCGGGTGGTCGTCAACCACACCCCCTATGTCCGGGAGCTGGAGTCGGTCCTCGAGCGCTACGAGCGGTTCGCGGTGCTGCTGGCCGACCGCCAGCGGGCCCGGTTGTTCCTGTTCGAGATGGGGCGGCTGGTGGAGAAGCAGGAGCAGTTCGACCAGCTCCCCCGCCACGACGACGATGGGGGCGAGTGGACCAAGGACCACGTGGCGGGTCACACCGCCGCCGCCGTGTCCCGTCACCTCAAGCGGGCCGCCGCAGCCGGCTTCGCCTTCTACCAGGACCAGGGCTTCGCCCACCTGATCCTGGGGGCGCCCGACGAGATCGCCGGCGAGCTGGAGCGGGAGCTGCACCCCTACCTGCGGGAACGAATCGTCGCCCGCCTGCCGGTGCCGGTGGGGGCGCGCGACGACGAGATCCGCCAGTCCGCCCTCGACGTCGAGGAACGGGTGGCGTGCGAACGCCAGGCGGCGGTGGTCGAGCGGCTGCGGCAGGCCGTCGGCGCCGGCGGGTCCGGGGTGGCCGGGCTGGGGCCGGTGCTGGAGGCGCTGGTCGCCCGCCGGGTGAACACCCTGGTGGTGTCGGAGGGCTATGAGGCGCCCGGCTGGCGGTGCCGGTCGTGCGCCTGGGTGGGCGTGCGGGGGCGGCGCTGCCCGGTATGCGAGGCGGACATGGACCAGGTCGACGACGTGGTCGAGGAGGCGGTAGAGGAGGGGCTGGCCCAGTCCTGCCGGGTGGAGATCTGCCGCAGCGACGCCGATCTCGACGTGCTCGGCCGCATCGGCGCCCTGCTGCGGTTCTAGCTTCCTCCGGCGTGGCCACTGTGGGGGTCGACATCGGGGGCACCAAGTGCCTGGCCGTGGTCCTCGACGCGGGGCGTATCACCGCCGAGGCCAAGGTGCCGACGCCGCGCCGGTCGGGGCCCCTGCTGGACGCCATCGCCGCCCTCGTCCTGCAGGTCTCGGGCGCGGTGCCGCCTGGCACCGCCTCGGGCGGCGCCACAGCTGCGGCGGCGGTCGGGGTGGGGGCGCCGGGGCTGGTCGACGTGGACGGGGTCCTGCGCTTCGCCCCCAACCTGCCCGGCATCGTCGGCCTGGGGCTCAAGGCCGAGCTCGAGGCTCGGCTGGGCGTGCCTGTCCAGGCCGACAACGACGCCACCTGCGCGGCCTGGGGCGAGCGCCAGATGGGGGCGGCCCGGGGCTTGGACGAGGTCCTGCTGGTCACCTTGGGCACCGGTATCGGCGGCGGCATCGTCAGCGGCGGCCGCATCGCCCGGGGGGCCAACGGCTTCGCCGGCGAGATCGGCCACATGGTCGTCGATCCCGAGGGCCCGGTGTGCCTGTGCGGGCGCCAGGGCTGCTGGGAGCGCTTCGCCTCCGGCTCCGGGCTGGGCCGCCTGGGCCGGGAGGCGGCCCTGGCCGGGCGGGCGTCCCGGGTGCGGGACCTGGCCGGCGGCGATCCCGACCAGGTGCGGGGCGAGCACGTCACCGCCGCCGCCGCCGAGGGCGACGCCGAGGCCCTGGCGGTGATGGACCGCCTGGGCTGGTGGATCGCCGTGGGCCTGGCCAACCTGGCCAACGTCTTCGACCCCCGGGCCTTCGTCCTGGGCGGGGGACTGGCCGGGGCGGGCGAGGTCCTGCTGGCGCCGGTGCGCACCGCCTTCGCCGAGGTGGTCGGGGGCTACGGCCACCGGCCGGCGGTGGAGATCGTGCCCGCCGCCCTGGGCGAGCGGGCGGGCGCCATCGGAGCGGCGTGCCTGGCGGTGGATTTCTCGTGACAGGGCGCGAGAAGTGGCCGGCCGGAAGCGTTATAACAGTGGTGAGCACGCCGGCCCCCGGGCTCCCCAGCCCCCGGGGACCGGCTGCTCTCTTTTCCGGCCCTTGCTGACCCGCTCTGACGTGCGGATCGGCGTCACCCTTCCCCAGTTCCGTTCCGACGCCGGGCCCGCTCTGGCCGTGGCCCGCCGGGCGGAGGCCGCCGGCCTCGACGGGGTCTTCGTGTTCGACCACCTCTGGCCTCTCGGCCATCCCGAGCGACCGGTCCTGCACGCGTTCCCGTTGCTGGGGGCGCTGGCCGCCGAGACCGGGCGGGTGGCGCTCGGGCCCCTCGTCGCCCGCGTGGGCGTGCTGCCCGACCCGGTGCTGGTGCACACCCTGGCCAGCCTGTCCCGGGTCTCGGGTGGCCGGCTGATCGCCGGCCTGGGGACCGGGGACCGCACCAGCAGGGCGGAGAACGAGGCCTACGGCCTGGCCTACCCGCCGGCGGCCGACCGGTTGGCGGCGCTGCTCTCCTGCTGCGGGGCACTGCGTGCGGCGGGCGTGCGCACATGGGTGGGCGGCCGCTCGGCGATGGCCCGAAAGGCGGCGGCCGCCGCCGACGGGTGGAACGCGTGGGGGCCCGATCCCGCCACCTTCGCCGCCGAGGCGGCCTCCGTACCCGCGGGCGTGGAGCGCACCTGGGGCGGCCAGGTGCTGATCGGGCGGACCCGGGCCCGGGCCGAGGCCAAGCTCACGTCCCACGGCGGGCGCCCCGGGCTGGTATGGGGCACCGTCGACGACCTGCGCAGCCACGTCGACGCCCTGGCCGCGGCCGGGGCCACCTGGGTCATCTGCGCCCCCCTCGACGTCGGCACCGACCCCGAGGCCGTCGAGCTGCTGGCCGAGGTGTGCTAGCACCACCGCCGAGAAGCCGTGCCTGCACCCTGTCGCCACCGCCTCCCCCGGTCTGTAGTGGCCCGACGAACCAGCCAACAGGGGGAAGCGCGATGCGAACGATCTCTGCCCGGGGCCTGAGCGCGGCGGCCCTGGGCGTGGTGCTGCTGGCCGGCGCCGCCTGCGGCGGCTCTTCCACCCCCTCGGCCAAGCAGGACAAGGAGCGGGCCGAGCGCATGGTCCTGACCCTGGCTGACCTGCCCGGCTTCACCGTGGACCCCGAGGAGGACGACGGCAAGGCCAGCGACCTCAACAAGTGCGTCAACGGCAACCCCACGTGGACGGAGGACCCCAAGCCCCGCGGCTTCTCCAGCCCCGACTTCAGCAAGGACGACGGCAACGTCGTGGTGAGCTCCGGAGCGGTGCTGACGGTCAAGGTACCCGAGGCCGAGAAGGCCATGGCCGACATGCGGCAGGCACTGGCCAGCGACTGCCTCAAGGAAGGCCTGAAGGCCTCCGTGCTGGACGGCGCCAGCAGCGGCGTCAGCGTGCGCAGCGTCGAGACCAGCCCCCTGCCCGGCCCCACCTACGGCGACGAGTCGGTGGCCTCCCGGACCGTCATGGCGATCTCGGCGCCGGGAGAGCGGGTGACCATCCACGTCGACTTCGTGTTCCTCCGGGCGGGCCGGATGTTGGCGGGCGTCTTC
>Ga0183260_10003635_pt1 | contig 12401 bp, 11 predicted proteins | sample AntDrymUQ4972206_2_FD_129768 | JGI IMG/M metagenome (GOLD analysis project Ga0183260, IMG submission 129768) | Polar desert sand microbial communities from Dry Valleys, Antarctica - metaG UQ497 (22.06) (version 2) (version 2) | ecosystem: Environmental > Terrestrial > Soil > Desert | place...
GCCCGACCATCGTCGACGCGCATCCGCGGGCCGAACGTGTTGAAGATCCGGACGATGCCGGTGTCGGTCCCGTGCGTACGGCGGAAGGCCATCGTCAGCGCCTCGGAGAACCGCTTCGCCTCGTCGTACACGCTGCGCGGGCCGACCGGGTTGACGTTGCCCCAGTAGTCCTCGACCTGCGGGTGCACCAGCGGGTCGCCGTAGGTCTCCGAGGGGGCGGCCATCACGAACCGGGCGTCGTGCCTACCGGCGAGCTCCAGGGCGTGCCGGGTGCCGGCCGAGCCGAGCGCCATCGTCTCCAGCGGGAGCAGCGCGTAGTCGATCGGCGACGCGGGCGAGGCGAGGTGGTAGACGAAGTCGACCGGCTCGTTGACGAAGTACGGCGTGAGGATGTCGAGCTGGAGGAACTCGAACTCCGGCACGCGGATGTGCTCGATGTTCATCAGCGAGCCGGTCTCGAGGTTGTCGACGCAGAAGACGCGGTGCCCGCGGATCAGCAGCTCGTCACACAGATGCGATCCGAGAAAGCCCGCGCCACCGGTGACAAGACAGGTGGCCATGGCCGCCCAGACTATCGGCGAGACACCGCTAACGCTGACGCGCGACTTGCAGCTGCTTCTTCTTCAGCTTGGGCGAGATGACGACGAGCCCGTCGTGACGGCGCTGCGCGAGACCCCGCTTGATGAGCCGCTTGGCGACCACGGGGCAGCGCTTGCAGCGTGGCTTGCTCTTGCAGCACGTCTTCTTGGGCTTGAACAGCAGTTTCATTAGGGAGACCTAACTCGTCGTTGCGAGTCGCTACAGTAGCGTGATGCCTGCCGCCGCATTTGTCGACCGCCTGAACGAGCAGATCGGCCACGAGTTTGCGGCCTCTCAGCAATACCTCGCGATCGCCGTCTACTACGACGACGAGACCCTGCCCCGGCTCGCGTCCTTCTTCTACGCCCAGGCGCTCGAGGAGCGAAACCACGCCTTGATGATGGTCCAGTACCTCCTCGATGCCGGCGAGCAAGCCGCGATTCCCGCGATTGCCGGCCCGCAGAACGGCTTCGGCGACGTCGTCGAGCCGGTCACGCTTGCGCTCGCGCAGGAACGCCGCGTCAGCGACCAGATCAACGAGCTGACCGCGATCGCGCGCGATGCCGGCGACTACACCAGCGAGCAGTTCATGCAGTGGTTCATCAAGGAGCAGATCGAAGAGGTCGCCTCGATCAACGACCTGCTCAAGGTCGTCCAGCGCGCCCGCGAGAACCCGCTGCTCGCCGAGGAGTACCTGGCACGCGAGTCGCCCGCCGCCGAGGCCCCGGATCCCACGGCGCCGCCCGTCGCCGGCGGCGCGCTATAGAGGTAACGTCGAAACCGCTTTCAGACGTTACCCTTCGCCATAACCGCTCTCGTGCTCGGCCGCACCCTCACCACCGTCGCGCGCCTGCGCCGCCGCGTGGGCAGCGCAACGCCGCCGCGCGAGGAGCTGATCGCGCGCTACGCCTCGGGGCGCTCGTTCGTCGATGTCGGCTGCATGTGGAAGGTGCACGGCGCGCTGTGCTTCGTCGCCGAGGAAGCGGGCGCCAGCACCGTCACGGGTGTCGACGTCATGGCGCCCTCCGAGCGGTTCCTCACAGAGCTACAGCGGCGCGGGTCGAAGGTTCGCTTCGTCCAGGGCGACCTGCACGATCTGCAAACGACCGGCGCGGTCGGTCCGCACGACATCGTCTGGTGCTCGGGCGTGCTGTACCACGCTCCGCACCCGCTGCTGACGCTGCAGCGGCTGCGCGGGCTGACCGGTCAGACGCTGCTGCTGGCCACCGAGACGATCCCCGAGACACCGGGGCGCGCGAACACGTGCGTGATCGCGCCTGGCCGCGGCGATCACCCCAACGCCCAGCCGCCGCGTGGCCCGGATGAGGGCTATGGGCCGTGGTACTGGGGCATCACGCCATCGGCGCTACGCACGATGCTGCCGCTCGCGGGCTTCGAGATCGTCGAGGAGCACCAGCTGCCATTCCACGCCACCGTGATCGCGCGCTGACCGGCCACCGATTAGCTCGCGATCACGGCGCCGCCGTCGGGCGTGTGCCGAGCGTCACCGTGACCGTGCGCTCGCTGTCGCCGCGGACGATGCGCACCGGCACCCTGTCGCCCGGGTCGCTGCGCGCGATCGCCAGCGAGACGTCCGAGTTGCGCTCGACGCGCCGCTCGCCCACCCGGATGATGCGGTCGCCCTGGCGCAGGCCCGCATCGTCGGCCGGGCCTCCGGAGACGACGCTGACGATGGTCGCGCCCGTGCCCGTGGCGGCGTTGCCCGTCTTCACGCCGACGTACGGCCGCTTGATCTCCTTGCCAGCCTTGAGATCGGGCACGATCCTTTTTGCCTCGTCGATCGGGATCGCGAAGCCGACGCCGCTGTTGGCCTGCGTGGTCGTCGCGATCTGCGCGTTGACGCCGACGACGCGACCGCTGGCGTCGAGCAGCGGCCCGCCCGAGTTGCCGGGGTTGATCGCCGCGTCAGTCTGCACGACGTTGTCGATCGAGAAGTCGTTGGGCGCCGTGATCGAGCGCTCGACCGCGGAGACGATGCCTGTCGTGAGCGTGCCCTCCAGGCCGAATGGACTGCCGAGCGCGACCGCGGGCTGACCGACCTTCAGCGCGCTCGACGAGCCGAGCGGCAGGGGGTTGAGCTTACCGTCGCCGGAGTCGACCTTCAGCAGCGCGAGGTCGCTCGAGGGATCGGCGCCGACGAGCCGCGCGCTGACCGGCCCGCCCTCGACGAAGCGCACGCGTACGCTCGCGGCGCCGTCGACGACGTGGTCGTTGGTCAGGATGTAGCCGTCGTCGTCGAGCACGAAGCCCGAGCCCGTGGAGCCCTGGCCCGGTGCGCCGGATCGGGCCTCGACGGAGACGACGCCCGGCCGCACGCGCTCGTACAGCTCGGAGACGTCGGTCGCGCTGCGTGCCGGCGCCGCGGGCGGCGGATCGCTCTGGATCTGCGAGGGCTCGGCGGCCACCCCATTCGCCGGCGCGCTGTCATCGGAGGAGTCGAAGACGCCGCCGATCGCAAGCGCGATCATCGGAATCGCCACGAGGAGCGCGCCGATCACCGCGGCGAGGACGATGGAGCCACGAGAGTTGTTGTTCATGCGGACCTTTTCTATTTGCCGGCGCTGAAGGACGGCTTATCGATGTCTAAGAGTTCGTGCAGAGGTACCATCGCGCGATGGCCACCGAAGAAAGACTGACCGTAGCCCCGATCGTAGGCCCCGACGACCCGCGGCGCTTCACCGACTCCGGGATCGAGATCGCTCCGATCTACACGCGCGACGATCTTCCGGACGACCTCGATCTGGGCGAGCCGGGGTCATTCCCGTACACGCGCGGGGTGTATCCGGAGATGTACCGCAAGCGCCCGTGGACGATGCGCCAGTACGCCGGCTATGCGTCGGCGAAGGAGTCCAACGAACGCTACAAGTACCTGCTTGAACACGGCTCCACGGGGCTCTCGATGGCCTTCGACCTGCCGACCCAGCTGGGGCTGGACTCCGACGACTCGCGCTGCGTCGGCGAGGTCGGGCGCACCGGCGTCTCGATCGACACGATCGAAGACATGGGGCTGGTCTTCGACGGCATCCCGCTCAACGAGATCTCGACGTCGATGACGATCAACGCGCCCGCGACGGTGCTGCTCGCGCTGTACTCGCTCGTCGGCGAGGAGCAGGGCGTCCCGCAGAACGAGCTGCGCGGCACGACGCAGAACGACGTGCTCAAGGAGTACATCGCGCGCGGGAACTTCATCTATCCGCCCGAGGGCACGATGCGCCTGACCACCGACCTGTTCGCCTACTGCCACGAGAACATCCCCAGCTGGAACACGATCTCGATCTCGGGCTACCACTTCCGCGAGAAGGGCTGCTCGGCGGTGCAGGAGGTCGCGTTCACGCTGTGCAGCGCGATCGCCTACGTGGAGGCGGCGATCGACGCGGGCCTCGAGGTCGACGAGTTCGCGCCACGGCTGGCGTTCTTCTTCAACGGCCACAACAACGTCTTCCAGGAGGTCGCGAAGTTCCGCGCCGTGCGACGAATGTGGGCACACATCATGCGCGACCGCTTCGGCGCCAAGGACGAGAAGTCGTTGATGCTGCGCTTCCACACCCAGACCGGCGGCGTGACGCTGACCGCTCAGCAGCCGCAGAACAACGTCAGCCGCGTCGCGCTCCAGGGCTTCGCGGCCGTCTGCGGCGGCACCCAGTCGCTACACACCAACGGCTACGACGAAGCCTTGGCGCTGCCCAGCGAGCGCTCCGCGAAGATCGCGCTGCGCACGCAGCAGATCATTGCCCACGAGTCCGGCGCGACCGACACGATCGACCCGTTCGCGGGCTCGTACTACGTCGAGTCGCTGACCGACGAGATCGAGTCGCGCGCGTCCGAGCTGATCGCCAAGGTCGACGAGCTCGGCGGCTCGGTCAACGCGATCGAGTTCATCACGAACGAGATCGACGAGTCGGCCTGGGGCTATCAGGAGCGCTACCGCCAGAAGCAGGACATCATCGTCGGCGTCAACACGTACGAGGAGGACGCGATCGAGGTCGAGGACATCCTGACGGTGGACCCCGAGACCGAGCGCGACCAGCTCGACCGCCTGAAGGCGTTCAAGGAGAACCGCGACCACGAGCTCGTGGCGAAGCGCCTCGACGAGCTGCGCGAGGCCGCCGGTGGCACGGACAACCTCATGGCGCCGATCCGCCAGGCACTGAAGGACCGCTGCTCGATGGGCGAGGTGTGCGGCGCGATGAAGGACGTCTTCGGGGCCTACCAGCCGCGCGGCTGATCGCGGCGCTCGGAGTGGTAGGCCACACTCTCGCCGACGGTGTTCGATTCACTACTCGAGCTCGTCGGCGGGTCGTCGTGGGCGTACGCCGCGATCTTCGCGATCGTCACCGTCGACGCGTTCTTTCCTCTCGTGCCGGGCGAGACGTCGGTCATCACCGGCGCGATCCTGGCCGCCAACGATCAGTTGTCGGTGTTGCTCGTGTTCGCCGCGGCGATGGCCGGAGCGCTGGCAGGCGACAACATCTCCTACCTGCTCGGCGATCGCTTCGGACCGCCCGTTCAGCGGCGGCTGTTCAAGACAGAGAAGGCAGCGAGGAAGCTCGAGTGGGCGCGCCGCCAGTTGCAGGAGCGCGGTCCGGTGATCATCGTCGCGGCCCGCTTCGTGCCCGGCGGGCGGACTGCCGCCACGTTCTCGGCCGGCGCGCTCGAATACCGCTGGCGCACGTTCATCGTCGCGGCCGTCGTGGCAGCCGCGCTGTGGAGCGGGTTCACGACCGCGCTGGGCTGGTTCGGAGGCAACGCCTACAAGGGCATGCGGTGCAGCGCGACGAGGTCGCCGGGGTTGGTCTTACGCATGTGCGCGTCGAGCAGGGGATAGGTGAACACCACGCCGAAGGCCAGCACGAGGGCGAGGCACCTGATCAAACCGATGATGGTCGTCGTGCTTGCGGCTGGCCTGTACCTCGCGCTCGATCGCTGGAAGCTCGGCGCCTGAGCGCGCCGTCAGAGAGAATCCACGGGAAGGACTCCGGCGCGGCCGCTCGAAACGCTGCTGCATGGAGCAGTCCCAAGCGCAGCGCCGACTCGTCAAGTCACCGCCCGAGTTGTGGGCGGAGCTCAGCAGCGAGGACTCGCTCGGCCGCCATCTGGCCGAGTTCGGCGAGATCCGCATCACCCGCGTCGAACCTGAGACCACCGTTGCCTGGGAGGGCGACCGCGCGAGCGGCACGGTGCAGATCGCGCCGACGGGATGGGGTACGCAGGTCACGCTCACAGCGACGGCGGTGGCCGTCGTCGCGGAGCCGGAGTTGGCCGAGCCCGTCGTCGCGGAGCCAGAGTTGGCCGAGCCGGTCAAGGAGCCGGAGTTGGCCGAGCCGGTCAAGGAGCCCGAGCCGCCCGTGGGACCCGAGCCGGCCGGGAAGCCCGAACCACAACCGGTAAGCGTCGTCGCCGTGGCCGACCCCGTGCCCGAGGCGGCTTCGCGCGGGTTCTTCTCGCGCTTCTTCCGCCGGCCGGCACCACCGAGCCTCCCGCCCGAGCCGTCCCAGGTCACGCTGCCCCTCACCGAAGCCGAGATCCCAGGTGCGCCCGCGCCAACACCGGACCCCAGTCCACCCACGCCGGGCCCGGACCCGGCGCCCCCGATTCCAACCCCGCCCGACCCGGTGCCGACCCCACAACCCGGGCCCGATCCCGTGCCCCCCGGTCCGGGCCCGGGTCCCTCCCCACCGCCGACGATCGAAGTGTCCCTCCAGCCAGCGCCGGCGGCAACCGAGTGCAAGCCAGAACCGGCGTCGCTCGCGATGGATCCCGAGCGCACCGTCGCGATCCTCACGGAGGTCCTCGACGATCTCGGCGCCGCCCACCACCGGCCCTTCTCGCGCGGCTGATCGGACCTGGCCGCGGCCAGAGCCTCGCTTCGGGCGGCCCAGTCGCCCGAAGCGAGGCGCGCGCCGCCGCCGGCGACCGCCACTACCATCGGCGGCGCATGCCTCGGCGTCCGCCGCGTCAAAAAGCCCCCGAATCGCTCGAGGGGAAGCTCGCACAGCTTCAAGAGCTGCGCGAGTCGGCGAGCCATTCCTCGCCCGAGACCGCCGATAAACAGCACAAACGCGGCAAGCACACCGCGCGCGAGCGCGTCGAGAAGCTGCTCGACCCCGGTTCGTTCCACGAGCTGGACACGTTCATGCGTCACCGGACGCACGACTTCGAGATGCAGAAGCACCGGCCGTGGGGCGACGCCGTGCTCGGCGGCCACGGCACGATCGACGGCCGCCGCGTTTGCGTCTTCTCCCAGGACTTCACGGTCTTCGGCGGCTCACTCGGCGAGGTGATGGCCGAGAAGATCTGCAAGGTCATGGAGCTTGCGACCAAGATCGGCTGCCCCGTCATCGGGATCAACGACTCCGGCGGCGCGCGCATCCAGGAGGGCGTCGTCTCGCTCGGCGCCTACGGCGAGGTCTTCAGCCTCAACGTCAACGCCTCCGGTGTGATCCCGCAGATCAGCCTGATCATGGGACCGTGCGCGGGTGGGGCCGTCTACTCGCCCGCGATCACGGACTTCGTCTACATGGTCAAAGAGACCTCGCACATGTTCATCACGGGCCCCGACGTCATCAAGACCGTCACCGGCGAGGAGGTGGGCTTCGAGGAGCTCGGCGGCGCCATGGCGCACAACTCGACGTCCGGCGTCGCGCACTTCGCCTGCGAGGACGAGGACGCATGCCTGCAGGACACGCGCTACCTGCTGAGCTTCCTGCCGTCCAACAACCTCGAAACGGCGCCGCGCGTGCTGCCCACCGACGAGCCGCTGCGGATGGACCCCGAGCTCGACAGCGTCGTACCCGACAGCCCGAACAAGCCCTACGACATGCGCGAGATCGTCCGCCGCGTCGTCGACGACGGCGAGTTCTACGAGGTCCACGAGCACTTCGCGACGAACATCGTCTGCGGCTTCGCGCGCATGGACGGCCACGCCGTCGGGATCGTCGGCAACCAGCCCGCGAGCATGGCCGGCGTGCTCGACATCGATGCGAGCACGAAGGCAGCCCGCTTCGTGCGTACGTGTGACGCCTTCAACGTCCCGCTGCTCACGTTCACCGACGTGCCCGGCTTCCTGCCCGGCACCAAGCAGGAGTTCGGCGGCATCATCCGTCACGGCGCCAAGCTGCTGTACGCCTTCGCCGAGGCGACCGTCCCGAAGATCACGATCATCACGCGCAAGGCCTACGGGGGCGCCTACGTCGTGATGGCCTCCAAGCACCTCGGCGCGGACTTCAACTTCGCCTGGCCGAGCGCACAGGTCGCGGTCATGGGCCCGGAGGCTGCGGTCAACGTCATCTATAGGCGCGACATCGCCGCCTCGCCGACGCCCGACACGCGGCGCGAGCTGCTCATGGACGACTATCGCGCGCGCTTCGCCAACCCCTACTCCGCGGCCGAGCGCGGCTTCGTCGACGACGTCATCGTCCCGCACGAGACACGCCCGAAGGTCATCGCCGCGCTCGAGGCGCTGCAGACCAAGCGCTCTCCGGCGCCGAAGCGCAAGCACGGCAACATCCCGCTCTAGATGGCTGCGGAATCAGCCACCTAGTGGCCGGTGGTGCAAGTCGCAGGCGCCTCGTGCTCGCGCTGGCGCTCGCCTGCGCCGCGGCCGCGGCGCTGCGATTCGCGACGCTCGACGCCCAGAGCCTCTGGTACGACGAGTCGGTCACGGCGCAGCTCATGGCGTCGCAACTGGGCGGCATGTTTCACGCGCTGCCCGACAGCGAGTCGACCCCGCCGCTGTACTACGTCCTCGCCTGGTTGTGGACGCAGCTGTTCGGGACCGGCGAGGCGGGGCTGCGCTCGCTGTCGGCACTGCTGGGCACGGCGACGGTCCCGATCGTGTGGGCGCTCGGGCGCCGGCTCGGCGGCGACCGCGCGGCGCTGATCGCCGCGGCGCTCGCCGCGGTGAACCCGATGCTCGTGTGGTTCAGCCAGGAGGCCCGCTCGTACGCGTTGCTGACGCTGCTCGGCGCGCTGTCGGCGCTGCTGTGGCTGCGCGCGCTCGAACAGCCCCGCAGCGGCCGGCTGGTGGCCTGGGGCGCCGTCGCCGCGCTCGCGCTCGGCACGCACTACTTCGCCGTCTTCCTGGTCGCACCGCAGGCGCTGTGGCTGGCGCTGCGCGTGCCGGGGCCGCGCGCCAAGACGATCGCGCTCGCGCTCCCGGCTGCGGCTGGCGCGGCGCTCGTGCCGCTGGCGCTCGACCAGCGCTCGAACGAGGGCGCCGCGTTCATCGGCCAGAGCTCGCTGGCGACGCGCCTCGCGCAGATTCCCAAGCAGTTCTTGATCGGCTACGACGCTCCCGCGGAAGCGCTGATCACGATTCTCGCAGCCGTCGCGATGCTCACAGCAGTCGCCGGTCTCGTGCTCGCGCAGCGGCGCCGCGCGGCGCCTGACGCTACGCGGCGAAAGGACACCTCGCGGCTGGTTGCGCTCGCCGCCGCCGCGCTCGGGCTACCGCTGGGCGCGCTGGCCGTCGGCGAGGATCACCTGCTGGCCCGCAACGTGATCGCCGTGCTGCCGCTCCTCCTGGCGCTCGCCGCGACAGGACTTGCCGCCGCCGGAGAGCTCCTCCCACGACCCGCCGACATGGCGCCTGCCGCGGTCGCGTGCGCGCTCGGAGTCGTCACGGTCATCGCCGTCGCGGGCGACAAGGCGCTGCAGCGCGACGACTGGCGCGGCGCAGCCCGCGCGCTCGGGCGGATCGACGGCGTCCGGATCGTCGCCGCCCCCGCCGGTGCGCTCGCACCGCTGCGCTACTACCTGCCGCACGTGCACGCGTTCACCCACGGCGCGGCGATCACGCTCGAGGTCGACTACGTGGCGCTCGCCCTGCGCGGCGAGAACACGCGCCCACGGCCCCCACGCCCGGCGGCCGCCCCGCTGCAGCTCCCCCGTTTCGCCGAAACGAAGCGCACGCTGACGCAGCAGTTCACGGTGCTGCGGCTGCGCGCGCACACGCCCCAGCCCGTCTACTCCAGCGCCGTCGCCACCGGCCTCGACGGCAAGCCCGCGACGGCGCTGCTGGTCTCGCGCCCATAGGGCGCCGCGCAAAGCTGACGCCCCCGTCACGTTTGCGGTAGGCTCGTCTGCGATGGCTGCGGCGCGCAACCATGACTACGACTGGCTCGTCGTCGGATCGGGATTCGGCGGCAGCGTCTCGGCTTGGCGCTTGACCGAGAAGGGCTACCGCGTCGGGGTGCTGGAGTCCGGCAGGCGCTTCGCAGACAGCGAGTTCCCACGCTCGACCTGGGACCTCCGGCGCTACTTCTTCGCGCCGCGGCTGGGGCTGCGGGGGATCTTCCGCCTGTCGCTGTTCAAGGATGTGACGATCGTCAGCGGTGCCGGCGTCGGCGGCGGCAGCCTCGGTTACGCCAACACGCTGTACCGCGCGCGGCCGCGCTTCTACGGCGATCCCCAGTGGGTCGGGCTCGACGACTGGGAGCGCTCGCTGGCGCCGCACTACGACGAGGCCGAGCGCATGCTCGGCGTCACCCATGTCACGGCCGACGATCACGGCGACGACCTGTTGCGCGAGTACGGCGCCCACCTCGGCGTGACGCAGACCTACGCCAAGACGCGCGTCGGCGTGTACATGGGCATTCCGGGCGAGCGGGTCGAGGATCCGTACTTGGGCGGCGAGGGCCCGGCCCGCACGGGCTGCACGAACTGCGGGCGCTGCATGGTCGGCTGTCCGGTCGGCGCCAAGAACACGCTCGTCAAGAACTACCTCTGGTTCGCCGAGCGCAACGGCGCGCAGATCCTGCCCGAGCGCCAGGTCGTCGGCGTGCGCCCGCTCGGCGCGGGCGACGGCTCGGAGGGTTACGCCGTCACGAGCGAGCGCACCGGCGCGTGGCTGCGCAAGGACCGGCGCACGCACAGCGCCGCGAACGTCGTCCTCGCCGCCGGACCGCTGGGAACCAACCGGCTCCTGCAGCGCTGCCGCCTGGGCGGCTCGCTGCCGCGCGTCTCGGCGCGCCTGGGCTGGCTCGTGCGCACGAACAGCGAGTCGATTCTCGCCGTCACCGCACCCGAGGACAGCGGAATCGACTTCTCGCAGCGCGTCGCGATCACGGGCTCGATCTATCCCGACGCGAACACGCACATCGAGACCGTCGTCTACGGCAGCGACGGCGACTTCATGAACCTCCTGCACACGCTGCTCGTCGGCGACGGCTCGCGCATCACGCGACCGCTCAAGCTCCTGTTCGCTGCCGTTCGCCACCCGCTGACCTTCGTCCGCGTATGCGACCCGCGCGGCTGGTCGAAGCGCACGATCATCCTGCTCGTCATGCAGACGCACGACAACGCGATCAAGCTGATCCCGATCCGCAACCGCTTCGGCGGACTGCGGCTGCAGACCGCGCAGGACTCCGACAAGCCGATCCCGACCTTCATCCCGATCGCCAACGAGGCCGCGGAATGGATCGCCAAGCGGATCGGCGGTATCCCGCAGAGCTCGATCGCCGAGGCCCTGGCAAGCATCCCGACAACCGCGCACATCCTCGGTGGAGCCGTGATCGGGCGATCGCCCGAGACCGGCGTGGTCGACGAGCGCCATCGCGTCTTCGGCTACGAGAACCTGCTCGTCTGCGACGGCTCGGTCGTGCCCGCCAACGTCGGCGTCAACCCGAGCCTGACGATCACGGCGCTCGCCGAGCGCGCGATGAGCTTCGTCCCGGTCGCCGGCACGATCGCGGCCGACGAAGACGAGGACGAGGCGCCCCGGCGGATCGCCGCGTGAGGCAGAGTGGGCGCGCGGCTGCAGCGCCCCGTTACGCTGGTTCATAGCCATGGCCGTCGAGGAATCCAAAGAGTCCGGTATCAAGCCTGACAAGCTCCGGATCGTCGAGCACCTCGAAGCCAAGCGAGACCGCCACCGCGATCGCTCGGTCGTGGTTCGCGCGCTCTACATCGTGATCGGCTTCACGCTCGTGCTCGGGGGCCTCGCGATGCTCGTCCTGCCCGGTCCGGCATTCCTCGTGATCCCGATCGGACTGGCGGTCCTGTCGCTGGAGTTCGCCTGGGCCGAGGGCCTGCTCAGCCGCGCCCTCGAACAGGGCGAGATCGCCAAGCGCAAGGCAGCCGAGACGACGAAGACCCAGCGTATCCTGACCGGCGTCGCGATCGCGCTCGGGGTGGCGGCGTTCGTGGCGTGGGCGCTGCTGGCTGACGTGCCGCTGCTGCCGGTCTGAGCAGTGGGCTGGATTCGTTGGATCGTGGCTAGCGCGCGGCGCCGCGTGGCGCTCTACAGCCGCAGCGTCCCGGTCGGCACCCCGCCATCGCGCGCGACCGCGAGCGCCGCGGCCGCGACCGCGAGGTCCTGGATCGCGAGCCCCGTCGAGTCGAACAGTGTCACCGCCTCGTCGTCGCGGCGGCCGGGCGCGACGCCCGCCAGGACCGCGCCCAGCGGCGTGACCTGATCGCGCGACACGAGCCCGGCGGCGACGGCCCCCGCCAGCTCACCGCCGTGTGAGGCCTGCTCCCACTCGTCGCAGAACAGGTCGCAGGCGACGACCGCCTCGACGCTGGCCTCGGCCTTGCCCGAGCCGTCGGCACCGAGCATGTTCAGGTGTAGCCCGGGGCGCAGGTCGCCGACGTCCACGACGATCTCGGCCCCCGGTGTGATGGCACAGACGATGTCGCAGGCCAACGCGGCTGCGCGGTCGCCGACCTGCCAGCCGAGCTCGGCCGCGAGCGCCTCGGCGGCCCCGGCGCGCGGATCGGCGCAGACGCCGGGGCCGTAGCCCGCTGCCGCCAAACAGCGCGCCGACGAGCTCCCGTTGGGCCCGCAGCCGATGATCCCGACA
>Ga0183260_10003636_pt1 | contig 12400 bp, 25 predicted proteins | sample AntDrymUQ4972206_2_FD_129768 | JGI IMG/M metagenome (GOLD analysis project Ga0183260, IMG submission 129768) | Polar desert sand microbial communities from Dry Valleys, Antarctica - metaG UQ497 (22.06) (version 2) (version 2) | ecosystem: Environmental > Terrestrial > Soil > Desert | place...
GCGGCCGCCCCGGCTACGAACTGGCGCCGGCTTGCCGCCGGCTTGTCGGCCACCTGCTTCTCGATCCCCGAGAAGACGTAGTTGAGTCCATCTGACATGCAAATTCCTCCTTGTATGGGACTGCCGCAATCCGAGTGTTTCGAATCGCCCGATGCGGGTGTGTGTTTACCCTCGGGGTCGCTGCAGCCCGTCTATGTCCATGCTTGGGTGGGAAGGAGGCCATGCGGTCGAACGCAGCTAAGGTCCCAACACCTCCTTGGCTCACGTGATTGTCTGCAGCCCGTCCCGCCAGAGACCGTCTCCCCAACCCCTCCACACGAGCCTAAGTATACTGGGAGAACTTTCCTGGCAAGAATTGGCAGAGTTCGCCCCCGCACATACCCTTTCATAACGGTCTCTACTTCTTCTATGAAGCGGACGAGGAAGCGGACCATGCAAGCGCCGGTCGCATCGTCCGGATCGGAAATCATCCCCGGGCCAATAACGGGCTGATTGGCAGGCTGCGAGGTCACTACGCGACCCGCCCCAACGCCAAGAACGGCAGCGTATTCCGCAGATACCTCGGAGGCGCACTGATTCGGAGAGACGAACCGTCATCCACATGTCTCGAACCTGGCCCCGGGCTTGGTCACTGGGAAAAGCAGGACCAGCCCTCGTGTCCCGCTTGTGTGACGTATGAGAAACGGGTCACGGACCTGCTTAACTCCAGATTCGAGTTTCGCAGCGTCCGGATCGACGACCTCGTGGAGCGCAATCGGCTCGAAGCGCTACTGATAGCCACGGTAGCGGCGTGTGATGTCTGCCAGCCAAGCTCGTCCTGGTTAGGACACCATGCCTACAGCCCGGTCGTGCAAGCAAGCGGAATGTGGAACCGCAACCATGTCGGTGGAGCGACACTGTCCGAGTTCGACCTGGGACGGTTCCAACAGCTCGCTGGACAATCCCGGGGATCCGGATCCGGCGAGGATCTTTCGTCGACACTGCTACTGATGCCATGCTGCGGCGAGAAGATGGGGATGCCGGACCCCGGGCTTCCATCTAGGTCGGTCCGGCAGTTTCTGGGACGGGAGGCAATCGCCGTGCTGGAAGAGGGACGACATCTAGCCTTCGCAACAACGTCTCTCGACGAGAGCTCCAAACTCCGCCCCGCGCTCGCCTATTACAGCGGACACCCCTATCGAACTCACGGCCTACGCGATCTCCTGGTCGACGCAATCAACCGAGGTCTGCACTGTCTGATCATCTCGGGAGGAAATGGAGTGGTTAGACCGGAAGAGCCGATCCACTCCTACCGGGCGCACCTCTCAAGGACCCGGTCCGTCTGGTGGGAAAAGGTGCCCGAAATACTCCGTGAGTACGTCCGGCGCAACGCTATCGAGCGGACCTTCGGGGCATTCTCGAGCGGGTACTCCGCGGTCGTACCCGCCGATCTTACGGGCGAGGATTGGAGGGCGGTTCCTAGTTTCGACCCCGCCACAGACGAGGGTATCGCGCTCACGGAAGTGCCCAAGAAGGTCGGACAGGCGCTCGAGTCCTTGATGCGCGCGGGCTTTATCCCTGGGGACGGATGGGTACGGGTGATCAATCAGCTGCCCGCGAGCAGTCCATCGGCACCTCGTCGGTAGAGCAAAGGCCCTTCACCCAACCCAGTTCCGGATGGGAGGGGACTCGTCACCCCTGTCAAGGAAGGAAACGCTGTTCGTGAGGGAAAGCACATGAAACAGGTATCGAAAGGAAAGAGAGACCACCGAGTTCATTCGGGGCTAGTCGATGCGGTCGTCAGGAAGCCCTCTCGACCGTCATGGCTCGGAGGGCTTTAGCATGCTCCAAGGCGTTCGCTGCAACTTGCCGAACGGCACTCCGCGAATCTCCCAGCAGAGCTTCCGGCGCCTGCTCGAGATCCACTCCCAACACTTCCAGCTGCACTCCCAGGCCGTACACACGGTGACGCTTTAACACTTGGGGGCTCGCAAAGATCAATAGTCCCTTTGGCAAGCGCATCGCAACGCAATAGGCCAGTAGCTGGTAGAGGTCAGCGTACGGCCAGCCGCGTAACTCCCTCGCCTTGTACTTCGCGTCTGCCACCGCCACGTCAGCCCGCTCCCACGTCACGACAAGGTCGATGTCGGCTCCCGCCTCGACGAGCGCCGCCACGGTCGCTGCACCCTTGGGGAAGTGCCCCCGGCCAGTCCGTCGCAACATGCAGCAGCGTGCGCGACATCCCCTTGGGGTCGTCATCGCCGAGCCTCGCTGTGCTCAGACCGGGATTCTCGGCCAGCAGCCGCTTCAGCGCCGAAGCATCGCCGGTGTGAATCACCTCGACCAAGGCGGCAGCAAGGGGCTCTTCAGTGTGCAGCGTCACCACGGCAGCCTCCTCGATTCAGAGATTCGCCTCGTTCTAGGGGTCTGAGGCGAGCCTCGCCACAGCGAGGGCATCATCACGGTCGCGGTGATCATCGATACGGACCACCCTACCGGTGGACAATGCGAAGACATTGTAGAACTCGCTTGCACCTCCGCACCGCCGACCTCAAGCGGGCTCGGGAACAAGCACCCCAGCACGACATGGTCTGGAGCTTCGATCAACTCGAGCGAGTCGATCTCGTAGCCCTCGTAGCGCTGGTGAATGAAGCCTTCGACGACCTCCTCGCGGCCACGGCAGGCGAGATCCTCGCGTAGACCCCCGCCAGACGACGTCCTCGTCAAGAGCTGCACCCACAGCCTCGAAGCCGCGGCGACCAAGAGCATCGAGCCGGCCGAGTACCAGCTATTTCAACTCACGTCGGGCGAATGCTGGGTTGCCAGTCCCTGAGGGGTTCCGCGAGTCTCTCCCTCACGGCCGCGGCCAGCGCAACGCCTCCGATCATTCCGGCAATCGTTACGAACGACGAGATACTCAGCTGCGCGGCCCCAGAAACGCCGTGGCCCAGGTTGCAGCCTCCTGCGATCAACCCTCCGGCCCCAATGAGGACGCCGCCTAGAGCAAGCTGGACGTAGCGCGTACCCGTTTCGCCGCGGACCAACCAACCCCCCGATGTCCGAACGGCAATAGTTGCGCCCGGTACCAGGGCAACTAGGAAGGCGGTCAGCCACCAGTTGGGGCGACCCGCTGAAGCCGCGCTTACGGCGCCAATGGTGCTAGGACCAAACGAAGCACCCCCAACTCCCGCCAGCACCCATCCGATGATGGTTGCGAGGCCGAGTGCGGTTCCCGCGAGAGGCCAGCCCCACTGCCGTCCCTCGGACTCCTGTTTGCCGCTTCGCAGCAACGAAAAGATGACGATGGCAGCGAGCGGAAGGGTGACGGCAGCGCGGGGAACTCCGAGCCAGCCCGGGAGCGTCGCGGCTTCACCGGCGGGCAGAAGTGTCGGTCCCGGAACCTGGATGCGTTCGACGATGAGCTGACCTGCGATCCACCCGGCGATCCCTGCCGCAGCTCCCAGCATCCCCGACCCGAGCTTGTAGAAGAGGCCCGAGGCACAGGAAGCAGCCACCACCATCCCGATCCCGAAGAGCACGCCACCGGCGAGATTTCCGACCGGCCGTAAGGGCAGACCCTGGTTGAGGTTGGTCCAGGGAGAAAACGAGTAAATGACTACGAGCCCGACGGCGGCAATGCTGACACCGAGCGCCCAAGCCTTGGCGAGACCGGAGTGCCCGCTGAAAAGCCCGCGCGTCGCCGAATGGAAGCAGAGATTGCTGCGCATGAGCACGTACCCAAAGATGAGACCGGCGAGCCCTCCGGCGACTACCAGTCTCACTTCCATTACGCCACCACGAGAGAGCTCTTCTCGATGCCGAGAAGTTGGGCCGCCGACGGCCGGCCCGGCCCAAGCACCTCGACAACGATGAATCCGACTAGCGGGCCCAAATCCAGCTCCGCACTTGGTAGTGAAGCGTCTATGGGGAAGATGAGACCGAGCGTGAACTTCACCGGGAAGATGACAGCACCAGGATCACCGCTTGCACCAACGCGGCAATCGAGACAATTGTGTGACCGACTACTTGCACGGCTCCTCTGATGAGTTCGGCGTAAACCTGAAGTGTATCTAGCAGCCGAGGAGCCGGGATACCGCAGAGCTTGACGAAAGCCGAGCGCACCGAACCGGTCCCGCTCCCCTGGACAGCTCCTGCACCTAAACGTCACGATGCTCGGCTTCCGCCCTTAGTGGGGAGGGCTTACCTAGCGCCGAGGAGATGGCCATAGTCTTTTACCCAGCCGTACCCCAGGATCCCAAGCCCTCGCTTCTGGCCCGCAAGGTAGGGACCGTGTCGCCTTCTGGCAGGGCGTCACGATCGAAGTCTGGGGTTGGGCCCGGCCGGCCGGGCGAGACCCACGAACCACTGCGCCGCCGCTTGCCGGACGGCGATGGACCACGTCGGGTAGGCGTGCACTGTCTGGGCGATGCGCCCTGCAAGCATTCCGCCTCTCATTACGAGCGCGCCCTCTGCTATCAGCTCCCCACCCGCTGAGCACACTGCCGTCATGCCTACCAGGTGCCCGCCCCCCAGCGTTCCCATGAACCTCCCCGGAGCCGCTATCAGCTTGACGAAACCATCTCGCTCTCCGCTGCAGCGCCCACGATCCGTGCGACCGATCGGCATTACCGCCACCCGTGCTCGCTCCCCGAAGCGCTCGTAGGATCCCTGCTCGGTCATCCCGACTCGACCCACCTCCGGATCGGTGAGCGTGACCCAGGGCAACGCCGAGTCGTCCAGACGATGGGGCATTCGGGAGAACGCGTCGCGCGCCGCCGTGCGGCCCTGCTCGTCGGCGACGTGGGTGAACTTGAGGTGGTGGGCGCAGTCTCCCACCGCATAGATGTGCTTCGCACTCGTGCGCGACCGGTTATCGACAACGATCGACCCCTGCTCGTTGGTATTCACCCCCGCCGCTTCCAGGCCGAGGTCCTCGGTGTGTGGCCGGCGTCCTGTGGTGATCAAAACGTGCGACGCGCCGATGCGCTCGCCGGAGCCCAGCTCGAGCGTGGGACCGGGCAAGCCTTGGCTTAGTCGCATACCGGTACGCACATCGACACCCTCCCTCTCGAGAACGCGGCGCACGGTATCCGAGGCCTCCGGCTCCTCCGCGGTCAGGACGCGCTCGTTGGCTTCGAGCAAGCTCACGCCCACTCCGAGGCGCGCAAAAGCCTGCGCCAGCTCGCGATCTGCACCTCGGCCAAGACGTCGCCAGCTGGGTGGAGACGTGGTGCTGGGCCCCGGCGGCCGGATCGTCCTGTCCCATCCCGAGCGGGGTCCCGAGGATCGAGCTCCGGTGCACAGGATCATCACGGCCGCTTTGGACGCAAGCTGATGTGATCTTTCATCTCCGGTCGATTTGCGCGCGGATCGTCCTTTGGAGAATCGCTTGAGATGAAGCGCTGGATTTGACGGATTGAGACGCCTATGGCGCCCCGTGACTCTCTGCCGCAGCGCCTGGCCCTTAGGATCGCCCGCGGATGCGGGGACCGACCATCACTGCCGAGATCCGGCGGGTGATCCAGGGTCATTCGCCATTCTCCTTGCGCCAACTGAGCGACCCGGCACCAAGATGCAATCAGACGGTTGTCCAATGTGCCTTCTATGAGCGCCTGGGGATAGCGCGCAATCATGGGTGTCGTCTGTGAGTCCCCAGGAGCAAGAGTTCGCCAAGCGAGAGCAGAGAGAGCGAGGAGGTCCCCCTGCCCCGGAACCGAGAGAATGCGCGCAGCACGAGTGAGGTAGAGACTCGCAAGCGCGCCGAGCCTCGGCGTAAGGCAACCGTCAGGAACCTTCAATGGACCCTGGCCGCCGTGCTCACTGTCGCCCTGTTGGTCTTCCTTCTTTTCCAGGGCTCGCGCAACCATCCCTCGGTCAGCGGCGGGGCCGCCGCTCCTGAGATCCGGTTGACCGACTTCGAGGGCGAACGGTTTGCACTCTCCGACTATTCCGGCACCCCGGTCGTTCTCAATTTTTGGGCCTCCTGGTGCCCCAGCTGCGCCGCCGAGATGCCCGCCTTCGAGAAGGTTCACAGGGATCTCGACGGCGAGGTCGCGTTCATCGGCATCGACCAGCGCGACCAGCGCTCTGCGGCGGACGATCTCGCTCGCCGGACCGGCGTCACCTACCGGCTCGCGGAGGACCCGCACGGCCGGGCCTTCGACGCCTTCGGCGCCGCAGGAATGCCAACGACCGTCTTCATCGACCCCCAGGGCAACATCTCCGATGTCGTCACGGGCCAGTTGAGCGAGGACCAGTTGCGCGTCTACATCTCCGAGATCGATGTCTGACATGCGTGACCAGGGTCTGCGGCACCATGCGGGCGGCTGGAAACGCGTGACGCTCAAGACGGTCGCCGTCCTCTTTGTGCTGGGCGTGGCAGGCGTCGTCTTGTTTGCAGCAGTGGGCGGAGAATCCCCGTCCTTGGACGGCGGGACCGGCGAGGGGGCCGAGCCGACGCCGCTCGTGGATCCTTCAGAGATTCAGCGGGTCGTGCCGCGCGATGCGATTCCAGCGCTCGACGAGCCCAACTTCGAAGCCGTGGGCGACATCGACTGGCTGGCGGCGCGCGAGCCGGTCATCGAGGTTCAGATCGACGGCGATGCGCGCGCCTATCCCTTGCAGATTCTCACCTGGCACGAGATCGTGAACGACGTCGTCGACGGCACACCCATCACGGTGACCTTCTGTCCTCTGTGCAACACCGCGGTCGCGTTCGAACAACCCTCGATCGACGGTGAGACGACGACCTTTGGCACGTCCGGAAGTCTCTACAACTCCAACCTCGTCATGTACGATCGGGCCACGGAGTCTTACTGGCCCCAGGCGACCGGCAAGGCGGTCACGGGCCCCCTCACCGGACAACAGCTCGAGCGCATCCCTGCTCAGATCGTGTCATGGGCAGACTTCCGCGACGCTTTCCCCGACGGCAAGGTCTTGTCGCGCGACACTGGTCACAGCCGCAGCTACGGGACGAACCCATATCCCGGCTACGACGACGTCGACAATCCCCCGTTCCTGTTCGAGGGGGAGGTCGACGGCCGGCTCGCTGCAGTCGAGCGCGTCCTCGGCGTGCAAAGTGAAGACGAGGTCGTCGCCTTCCCCTACTTCCGGCTGCAGAAGGCGGCCGACGGAGAGTTCGCAACGGTCAACACCAAGGTAGGAGAAGAGCCCACGCTGATCTTGTGGAAACCGGGAGTCACGTCGGCCCTCGATGGGACTGAGATAGCGACATCCAAAGACGTGGGCGCGGCCGCCGCCTTCAACCGCCAGCTCGACGGACGCAACCTGAAGTTCGAGGTCCGCGACGGTCGCGTCGTCGACACGGCGACCTCGAGCGTCTGGAACGTGTTCGGCCGGGCGGTCGCGGGTCCACTGGGAGGACAACAACTGAGCAGCGCCGACGCATTCGACACCTTTTGGTTCGACTGGGCCGCTTTTCACCCAGGCACGCTCGTGTGGCCGGGGGAATGAGGCATGCGCTCGAGCGTGCACGACGAATTCCTCAACGAGACGCTCCCCTGTCTCGACCTCGTCTACAACCTCGCCCGCCGCATGGTGAAGGATCCTTACGTCGTAGAAGACCTCGTCCAGGAGACCTACACCCGGGCTTTCGAGGCCTGGACCTCGCATCGCAAGCCAAGAAACGTCGAGGCGTGGATATCGACCATCTGTCTCAATCTGGCCAGGTCCTGGCTGCGCAAGGCGTCCACGCGTCGCGAGTTGCCGACCGACGAGATCGCAAAAGACAGATCCAGCTCCAACGTCGAGTCGGAGGCGTTCCAGCGACTCCGCTCAAACCTCCTCCACACCGCCATGAGGGAGCTTCCCGAAGAGCAACGTGTCGCAATCACCCTCATGGACCTGAACGGTTTCACCGCGAGGGAGGCGGCCCGAATCATGAGTACGCCCCGCAATACGGTGCTCAGCCGGGTGCACCGGGGGCGCAAACGGCTGGCCTCCCTGCTGGAAGAGAAGGTGACGATCGATGAGGAAGCATGATCCCGAGCGCAGCGCCTCGCTCTACCTCGGCGGGATGGTGTCGGGGCACGCACGCAAACGTTTCGAGCAACACATCATGGGATGCGAAGACTGCTGGCGTGAGGTCGAGATGGGTCGCCGGGGCCGAGCGCTCGCAGAGTCGTCCCGGGAACTTGCGCCCCAGGCCCTGCGCGAGATGGTCCGTTCGACCGTCGCCGCCGCTCCGCTCTCGAGGCGAGGGCTGGCCTTCGGAGCCAGACTGGGCGCGCTCGCCGCCTCCGTGACCCTGGCGCTCGTGGTCGTCTTTGTCGTCCTGCAGCCATCGCAGCCACAGGAGATCGAGATCCTCCTCTCCGATTACAACCGCGCCGAGCAACTCCAACGGCAAACACAGGCGGCACTGCCCTCGGTCCTCGGAGATCTTGAGCTCGTCGAGGTAAGGAGAGGCCGAGTCGAAGACATGTCCATGGTCGTCCACGAGTACGTCGACCCGGCCGGGCACATCGTTGCCGTCTACCAGTCGGACTCCGCCTTCCCCGTCGCCCGGGGCGCCGAACACAGCGTGTCGGGGGCGACTTGGAGCGCGATGCTCGACGAAACGGTGATGTTCTGCGCCGACCGGCCGGTCCCCTCACTAGTGATCGGTGACGACCAGCGTGAGGTGCGCCTGGCAGCGGTCGAGCTCGGCCTCGAATGAGCGAGGTCGAGCGACGTCCTCGGGGTCTGGTCGCCGGGCGACCGCGGGCTTGGTGGGTCTCGCGTGCTGCGCCGGCCCGACCGGGCCGCTCTGCTGGGTCTCACGTCAGCGGCGGTCGCCACCGACCTCGCCAACACCCTGTACTCGGAATGGGATTGGGTCTTCCAGTTGGCCGGCATCTGGGCTTGCAGTCGGCGCGGTCTGGCTCGCGCGTCGCAGGGCGCGCGCCTGTCCTGTCGACCGGCGACCGAAGCTCAAGCGTTTCGTCCTGGTCTGGTAGTCACGGAACTCGCCTCTTACGGGACCCTCTACGCGACCTGGCTGGGCGGGTTCGGCGAGACGGAGCCTCTATCGAGTGAGCGGAACCACACTTGAAGAGCGCATATCGGTCTGCGCCGGTCGGGCGCCCGACCGGCACGAGTGTGGAAGGCTTTATGGGGCCATTGAGAACGACACTCATCGTTCCCGCGTGGAGCCAGCCCCAGATCATCGAAGCGCCGGATCCCGCTTTGTGTCGTGAATGGCAGGCCTGCTCTGGCTTCCAGCTGTCCGCCGAGAAACCGCTCGGGTACGCGCAACTGAATGAGGGATTGAGGTTGATGGCGACGTGCGACCTCGTCCAAATCCTTTTGAGGGCGTCCGCATGAGCTCATTAGCGGTAGCAGTCATCGCCGGAGGCCTGTCCACCGTCAACCCCTGCGGGTTCGCGTTGTTGCCGGCCTTTCTCTCCTTTTACGTCGGCGCCGAGGAAGAGCATCTTCCGAGCGCCTCGAACCGCACGATGCAGGGCCTTATCGTCGGGGCGGTGGTCGCTGCAGGATTCCTCGCGGTCTTCGCCGTCATGGGCCTGCCGCTCGCGCTGGGGGCCGGTACGTTGACGCGCGCGGTCCCGTGGCTGGGCATCGGGATCGGCGTCGCACTCACCGCCACCGGGGTGGCGATGGTGATCGGCAAGAAGCCCTCGCTGTCTCTGCGCAACCCCATCAGGGTCGAACGAAACCGCAGCCCCAAGACGATGCTTCTGTTCGGCATCGGCTACGGAATCGCCTCGTTGGGCTGCACCCTTCCGGTGTTCCTGGCGGTGGTCGGCGCGGCTGCCGCAACCTCGGGGATAGCGGGTTCAGTCACCGTCTTCGCTGGGTACGGCGCCGGTATGGCGATCGTCTTAATGGCTCTGTCGCTCGGTGCGTCGATGGTGCGATCGGGGCTCGCTGGTCGCCTCAAGAGCATGATGCCGCACACCGGTCGCATCACCGGAGGCTTCATCTCGATCACCGGCGCCTACCTCACCTATTACTGGGCGCGCGTTCGTTTCGGCGACATCACAACGCTGGCCGGCGACCCCCTAGTGGGTCGCGTCGAGCTCTTCTCCTCCGGCATTCAGAGAACTGCAACCGCCCAGGGGCGATGGATCCTGCTGGCGGCAGGAGCCGCAGTGATCGTCATGATCGCAGTCGTGGGAGCTCGTCTGAACGGGAGCGACGAACCTCCCCACTGACCGACGAGACGGGCGGACGAGAGCGCGACCCGTACGCCAACGACTCCAGCGGGCAATGGTCGCCTACACTCGCCGGCCACCAATAACCTAGTAGCGAACCCTGCGCGTCGATCATCATCCGCTTTCCTCTACTAGTCGCCGCAGGTCCTTGCGCCGCGCCACCCCCACCAGCTTTCCTTTCTTCGTCGTGACGACCATTGCCGACACGTTGTGCTTGTCCATCCTCTCAAGGAGCGGCTTGGCCCGCTCGATCGGACGCACTGTCGTCGGACCGGTCTCCATGACCGTCTCGACCAGAGCACTCGATCCCGGGTCCAAATGCTTCTCGCGCAGACGCCCTAGCACGATGCCCTCGTCATTGAGCACCAGACAGAAGGAGTCACCGCGCGCTTCCATCTCTCTTGCGGATTCCTGCACAGTGCTGCCGACAACGCAGTCATGTACTCCCTTCTTGCTCGCCACCTCACCGGCCATCGAGAAATGAGGACCCTTGCCCTCGACCGGTAAGCCGTTGACCATCCACGCGATCTTCCCGTCAACGAAGTCGTAGACCTCCGTGAACCCCATGGTTTCGAGCTGCCACGCAGCTCGCGGGCTCATGTCTCATATGTCGTCCCAGCAGTAGACGACGGTGACGAGGGAACGATCCAGAGATGAGACGCTGGAGGGGTTCATCGACTTGAGCGGAATGTTGATGGAGCCTGGCAAATGCTCCTCTTCGTACTCGTTCTCCGGGAGCACCTCGATCAATTGCACGTCGCCGGGTTCGAGCAGCTTCTGCAGCCCGGGAAGGTCGATCTCCCTTGGCATCAGCGACCTACTCTCCGATAGCCGGCTATCGCAGCTTCATTACTCCCGAGGAAGTCATGCGCAGCCGAGATGAGGGACCGCATCCGCTTGTCGGCGACGCGGTAGAGGGTCTTGCGACCTTCCCTTCTCGTCGCCACGAAGTCGCACCAGGTAAGGGACGCGAAATGTTCGGAGTCGCGACCTTGTGATGCACGGAGACGCCGAGCGATGTCTATCTGGTGGAGTTCGTCCTCGTCGATCAGCAACTCCCCAATCCGCAGACGTGTGCCATCCCTGAGCGTCAGGAGCATACGTGCCACGACTTCGGCATCGGGAACGGGCCTGGGATTGAGCTCGATGATCGCGGGGCGACCTTGTCACAGCACCTCCTTACACACTTTACCAGATGGTAGATGACAAACCCGTTGACGGAATTCATAGCCGGGTCTAGTTTTGAAGCACAGCTAGTAAGGAGGCTATGGATGGGTGGCACCTGACTCGTCTGACAAATCTGGTGGCCGATCTGGCCGAGGGCGCCCCCCGGGCGCCCTTTTCTTTCGTTCCCTCCCGAGGGCCACGGACTGACACGGGAGAGCGGCTGGAGGTTCGCGGGCGGATCACTGGGGGCAGGTCGTTCGAGCAAGCAGAAGCGCGGTTCGTTGCACGGCCAAGACGGTGCAACAGGCTGCTCAACAGCGTCGGTGGCGTTGCGCCTTGAGCCAAGGACGTGGGTGTTGGGGCCGGCGTCAGTGCCGCCTGGGAGCTGGGATGGTCTGCATCGCGATCAGACCGAGATCAAATGGGGAGCGTGCCTTTTTGTCGCTCGGAGATATCGCCGAGGACTTTCTTCGAGCCGCAGCCGCAGCCGGCACCCAGCGCCTTGCGACCGAGCTCGAAGCGATCGCCTCCCTCGAGGCGGCATGGGGCGCCCTGCGCTGACCGCGGCACTCGAGCGAGCCACGACGTTTAGGCGCTTCAAGGCTCAAGACGTTCGCTCGATCCTGTCCGCGGGGACGGCACCGACGGTTGTCCCGGCGGGATTGCCGCTTGAGGTCTGTGCTCCTGACGTCTCGATCCGTTCCCTTGACGCGTACGCATTGGAGACGCTTTCGTGAGCGCTCCGGCCAAGGCCCTCGCTCCCGATCTCACGGTCGCGCTCAAGCGCCTCAAGCTGAAGGCCTTCCGTCAGCTCGCACCCGAGATCTTGCACACCGCCAAGACGCAGCGCTGGGCGCCCGAGGAGGTGTTGCGCACGCTCGTCGAAGCCGAGATCGCGGCCCGGGACGCCTCCAACCTCCGCAACCGTCTCAAGGCCGCCGGCTTCCCGGTTGCCAAGGTGAAGGGTGCACAAACTCAGTTCCGTCATGCCGCAGCCTCATAGTATTCGTGCAGCAGCCCGCCAAGTCGATCTCGCCGACACACCCTTGCGTGGTCGGGAAACGGCGTTCTGTCGAACC
>Ga0183260_10003637_pt1 | contig 12398 bp, 14 predicted proteins | sample AntDrymUQ4972206_2_FD_129768 | JGI IMG/M metagenome (GOLD analysis project Ga0183260, IMG submission 129768) | Polar desert sand microbial communities from Dry Valleys, Antarctica - metaG UQ497 (22.06) (version 2) (version 2) | ecosystem: Environmental > Terrestrial > Soil > Desert | place...
CCGGTCGTCCCGCCGCCCTCCGCGCCGCGGCCCCGGCGCGGCGGCCAGCGGCTGCCGCAGGCCCCGTGACCCGAGCCGGTGTGCTCCGCGCCGCGGCTACCGCTTGCGGTCACGATCGCGCGAGGGCTGCACGCGCTTGGGCTCTCCCGGCATCTTCGGATAGTCGGGTGGATAGGGCATGTCGCCCTGCCCTTCCGCCGCGTCGCGCTCGTGGATGTCCAGCAGCGGCTGCAGGGAATGGGCGACGTCATCGATCGCGGCGTGGCGGTCGCCGACCTCCGCGAACCGCGCGGGCATCGTGGCAACGGTGAAGTCCTCGGGCGCGACGTCCGGCAGCTCGTCCCAGGTGACGGGCGCCGAGACGGGCGCGCCGGGCTTGGGCCGCACGCTGTAGGCGGAGGCGATCGTGCGGTCGCGTGCGTTCTGGTTGTAGTCGACGAAGATCCGCTCGCCGCGCTGCTCCTTCCACCAGTTCGTCGTCACCTGGCCGGGCAGGCGCCGCTCGAGCTCACGGCCGAAGGCGATGGCGGCGTGACGGACGTCCGTGAACGACCAGCGCGGCTCGATCCGGACGTAGATGTGGATCCCTCGGCCACCGGAGGTCTTGGGGAACCCGGTGTAGCCCAGGTCGCCGAGGAGCACCCGCGCCTCGGCGGCGACGCGCACGGCGTCGGCGAAGTCCGTGCCGGGCTGCGGGTCGAGGTCGAGGCGCAGCTCGTCCGGATGGTCGACGTCATCGCTGCGCACCGGCCACGGGTGGAAGGTGATCGTGCCCATCTGCGCGGCCCAGGCGACGACGGCCAGCTCCGTGGGGCAGACCTCGTCCGCGTGGCGGCCCGAGGGGAACTCGATCCGCGCGGTCTCCACGTAGTCCGGCGCTCCGCGCGGGATCCGCTTCTGAAAGAAGGCGTCGCCGCCGCCCTTCTCGCGCGTCGACACGACGATGCCCGGATGCACGCCCTTCGGCCAGCGCTCCAGCGTCGTCGGCCGCCGCGCGAGCGCGCGCATGATCCCGTCGTCGACCGAGAGGTAGTACCTCACGATGTCAAGCTTGGTGATCGCGGGCGTGTGCTCCGTGCTCGGGAAGATCACGCGGTCGGGACTCGACACGCGCACATCCCGGTCACCGGCTTCGACGACCGTCGCGTCGGACGCGGGCATGCCACGGAGTTCTACCTGTCGTGCGCTCAGCACGGGTCAGAGCCGGCCCGCGTGGGCGTGCGCCGACGAGCAGCTCGAAGCGGTGGCCGTCGATCCAGGCGCGCCGGTCGCCGACGACGCGCAGCATCACGACGACCTCGACCATGAAGACCAGCCAGACGATCCAGTGGCCGGCGGTCTCGACGCGCGCAAGGGCGCCGTGGGGGTGCGTGAGGTGCAGGCCAGGAGCGGCAGGACCGCCACGGCGGCGGTGAGCACGGCGGGGCGCAGCCGCCGCTCCCAGGCGGCGGCGCGCGGGTCGTCTGTGGCGAGGTCGGCCATCTGCGGGCGCAACGGTACGCGCCCTGTAGCGTCCGCGGCATGGCCGACCGCCTCGGGCCCGACCGCACGAACGCCTTGCTGCTCGTCGTGGCGATGGTCGCCCTCATGTGGCTGACCGAGGTGGCCGACCAGATCGGCTTCGGCGACCTCGACAGCTACGGCATCCATCCGCGCGACGTGGACGGCCTGCCCGAGATCCTCGCGGCGCCGTTTCTGCACGCCGGCTTCGGCCATCTGGTGTCCAACACGGTGCCGTTTGCCGTCATGGGCGCCGCGATCGCGTTCGCCGGGCTCGTGCGCGTGGCGCTCGTCACGCTCGTCGTCGCCCTTGTCAGCGGCCTGGGGACGTGGCTGGTCGCCTCGCCGGACTCGGTTCACCTCGGCGCCAGCGGCGTCGTGTTCGGCTACGCCGCCTACCTCGTCGCGCGCGGGCTGCTCAGCCGGCGCCTGACCGAGCTCGCGGTCGGGGCGCTCGTGGTCGCCGTCTGGGGCATCGGCCTGCTGCAGGGGCTGCTGCCGCAGGAGCAGATCTCCTGGCAGGCGCACCTATTCGGCGCGATCGGCGGCGTCGTCGCGGCCGCGCTGTTCGCCCAGCGGCGCGGGGCTGCGGCGGCGGATTGAGCGTGGCGCCTTTGTCGGGCTCAGCCCGACGAAGGCGCCCCCGCCCGATCAGGCGGTCGCCGCGACCCGCGGCTCGCACAGCGCTGAAACGTCGGGCGCGTGCTCGAGCACCCGCGGCAGCCGCACGACGGCGAGGGCACCGAGCAGCGCGGGCAGCCCGAGCTGGAACGCGCGGTAGGCCAGCACCGCCGCGGCCGCCGTGCCGAGCGGTGTCCCGTAGAGCACGAGCGCCGCGATGAGGCCGCCGTCGGCGCCGCCGACACCGCCGGGCAGCGGGATCAGGCCGCCGAGCTGGCCGAGGACGTAGGCCATCGCCAGGACGCCGAGCGGCGGCAGCGCGCCGAGCGCGGCGAAGGCGGCGCCGAGCGCCAGCAGGTCGAAGACCATGAAGCCGATGGCGCCCGCGAGGATCAGCGGGTTGCCGGCGCGGGCGAGCCGCACGGCGTCGCCGATCCCGGCGCCCAGCGTCGCGAGCACCTGACCGGCGCGGCCGTCGCGCGGGCGGGCAGCCAGGCGCGGCAGCGCGAGCACGGCGGCGATCACGAGCCCGGCGGCGAGCGCGGGACCGGCGGTCCACTGCAGCGCGAAGCCGCCGGCGAGCGCCAGCGCGACGCCGGCGATCACGGCGGTGAAGAAGTTCACCGAGCTCGTCAGCACGTAGAAGGCGACGGTGCGCCGCGCGAGGCGCTCGGTGGGCATGCCGGTCTTGCTCAGCGCCCAGGCGGCGAGCGCGAGGCCGCCGGCGCCGCCCGAGGGCAGCAGCACGTTCGTGCCCTGGGCCGCCATCCCGACCTCGTAGCTCAGGCGCCAGGGCAGGCGCCGGCAGAATACGCCGCGAAACGCGGTCACGAAGGCGAGGCAGGACAGGATCTGCAGCAGCGCCGCCGCCGCGAGCCAGCCGGGCGATGCGTGAGACAGCCGCGCGCGCACCTCGTCGAGGCCGGGCAGCGACGTGACGGCGAAGGCGAGCGCGGCGAATACGGCCGCGACGAGGGCGAGGCGCAGAGCGAGCCGGCGACGGCTGGGGAGGAGGTCGACCGTCGCCGGCTCAGCAACTACGAACGTGGACACGGGGAGGGGTTCCCGTGGACCCGAGTAAGCGGTACGCCCTGCCACCGGACGGTTCGGAAGAGCTCGCCGGGATCGACCGCGGGCACGGCCATCAGCCCCTCGACGTAGCTGGAACGCTGGTCCGGCTTCATGCATGCAGCCTCCCAGCGCGGGCGTCCTTGCGCGATGGGGCCAGCCCGCGTCCGGGGGTGTGGCTAGCCCCACCCCCTCAGCGGTCGAGGTACTGCAGCACCGCCAGCACGCGCCGGTGTCCGTCCTGGGCGGCGCTGAGCCCGAGCTTGGAGAAGATGCTCGTCACGTGCTTTTCGATCGCACGCTCGGTGACGACGAGCTCGCGGGCGATCGCGTGGTTGGAGCGGCCCTGGGCCATCTGGCCGAGAACCTCGCGCTCGCGCCGTGTCAGGCGATCGAGCGGGTCCACGTCGCGGCGCCGGCCGAGCAGCTGCGCGACGACCTCGGGATCGAGCACCGAGCCGCGCGCGGCGACGCGGCGCAGCGCGTCGACGAACGCGTCGACGTCCGCGACCCGGTCCTTGAGCAGGTAGCCGACCCCCTCGGTGCTGCCCTGCAGCAGCTCCAGCGCGTAGCCCTCGTCGAGGAACTGCGAGAGCACCATGACGCCGACCGCCGGCAGCTCGCTGCGGATCATCTGCGCGGCGCGCAACCCCTCGTCGGTCTGCGTCGGCGGCATGCGGATGTCGGTGACGGCGACGTCGGGCTTGTGCGCGCGGACCTTGCGCAGCAGGTCCTCGGCGTCCGACGCCTGGGCGACGACCTCGAAGCCGGCGTCCTCGAGCAGGCGGGCGAGGCCCGCTCGCAGCAGGACCGAGTCGTCGGCGATGACCACGCGCATACGCGTAGCCTCGCAGCCCGGGGCGTCGGCGGCGAGCTACGCGGCGAGGCCGAGCAGCCGGTCCAGCGCCGCGCCGCAGACGTCGTGCTTGGCGACGAAGCCGCGTGCGCCGCTGCTCGCGGCCCGCTCGGGATACAAGGGGTCGTCGGAGCTCGAGGTGACGACCACGGCCGCGGTGCAGCAGTCCGCGAGGTGGCCGGCGACCTGAAAGCCGTCCATGTCGGGCAGGCGCACGTCGAGCAGCACGACGTCGGGCTGTAGCGATCCGGCCGCGTCGAGGCCGGTCTGGCCGTCCGTCGCCTCGCCGACGACCTCGTAGCCGTCGGCCTGCAGGACCCGCCGCGCGAGCGCGCGGAACGCGGCATGGTCATCGACGATCAGCACTGTGGGAGACACACAGTGATTGTCGGCGTAGGTCAGCGATCCCTCAATACGGGCCACTCCTACCCCAGCGGCGGACAACCGAACCTCGGCACGCCGCGTACGGCGCGCTGTGAACACCCTCACAGACGCAATTGAGGCGGGGGTTACAGTTTCTCCGGTCCCTGGAACGGGCCGATCTCGTGCTGCATCGGAGCCTCAGAACCCAGATCACGACCAAGGTGGTGGCGCTGAGCGCCGCTTCGGCGATCCTGCTCGGCGTGGTCCTGGTCACGCTCATCGTCGCCGTGATGGGCCAGCGCGACGCGGCGCAGGTCGCGTTTCGCTCGCAGCAGGCGCTGGGCCTCGCCAACACCCTCGAGAAGTCGCTGCTGTCGATCGAGAGCGGCCTGAACCGCTACGTCACGACGCGCGAGAGCCGCTACCTCGGCGCGGTGACGAGCGAGCTCGCGGAGTATCCGCCGGCGACGCGCGAGCTCGCGCGGCTCGTGTCCGACGACGCCGGCCAGCAGGCGCGGGTCGCGGAGCTCAGCGAGGCGATCCGCGACTACGACGAGTTCTGGGTGAAGTCGCTGATCGAGATCGTGAGCGAGGACGGCTTCGAGGTGGCCCGCAGCCAGGTCGAGACCAACGGCGGCCGCGCGCGCCTGGATCGCGTGCGTGGGCAGTTCGAGACCCTGTTCGAGCGCGAGCGCGCGGTCATCCGCGCACGCGAGGACGCCGCGGAGCGCGGCTCGGAGCGCGCGATCGGCCTCGGCGTCGGCGGCCTGGCGCTCACCATCGCGATCGCGCTGGGCTTCACCCTGTACCTGCGCCGCTCGGTGCTGCGCCCGGTGCGCACGGTCGCCGAGGCGACCGGCCGGCTCGCCGCCGGCGACCTGTCGACGCGGGTGCCCGCCGACCGCGAGGACGAGCTGGGCGAGCTCGCGCGCGGCTTCAACTCGATGGCCGACTCGCTCGAGCGCGGGCGCGAGCAGCTCGAGCACTCAAACGCCGAGCTGACGCGCTCCAACGCCGAGCTCGAGCAGTTCGCGTCGGTGACCTCACACGACCTGCAGGCGCCGCTGACGACGATCTCGATGTACGCCGAGCTGCTCGAGCGCCGCCGCGGCGAGCAGGCCGTCGGCGACGTCGACCTGGTTGACGGCATCCGCGGCGCGACCCAGCAGGCGCGCGCCCTGATCCGCGACCTGCTCGAGTACTCCCGCGCCGGCCGCGGCAACCTCAACGTCGAGGACGTGCCCGCCGGGCACATCGTCGACCAGGCGCTCGAGGCGCTCGCGGGGACGATCGAGGAGAGCGGCGCACAGGTCGACGTCGGCGAGCTGCCGGTCGTCCGCGCCGACCGCGCCAACCTGTGCCGCGTCTTTCAGAACCTCATCGGCAACGCAGTGAAGTTCACGGGAGAGGACACTCCTCGTGTGAGCATCGAGGCCGAGCGCGACGACGACCACTGGCGCTTCTCCGTGCGCGACAACGGGATCGGCATGAAGCCCGATCACGCGCGCCGGATCTTCGAGCCCTTCCAGCGGCTGCACGGCGAGGAGGACTATCCGGGCACCGGCATCGGCCTGGCCATCTGCGAGCGCATCATCGACCAGCTGGGCGGGCGCATCTGGGTCTCCAGCCGCCCCGGCGAGGGCAGCGTCTTCTCGTTCATCCTGCCCGCCGCCTCGCCGGCCTGCGCCGAGCCTCCGCGCGTCGGGGCGAAGGCGTAGTGGGCCGCGTGACGCCGCGCATCCTCGGCCTGCTCGCCGCGCTCGCGCTGGCCCTCGTGCTCGCCGCGTGCGGCGGATCGGACGACGACGCGGCCGCGCCCCCCGACCGTCCCGACCCCGCGACGGGGCCGCCGATCCGGATCGGCGCCAAGAACTTCACCGAGCAGACGATCCTCGGCGAGCTCTACCGCCAGGCGCTGGAGGCCGAGGGCTTCGAGGTCGTGCTGAAGTCCGACGTCGGCAGCACGGAGATCATCCACCGCGCGCTGAAGCGCGGCGCGCTGGACATGTACCCCGAGTACGTCGGCGTGCTGCTGTCGGAGGTCGCCGAGGTGCGCTCACGACCGCGCCGGCCGGCCGCGTCCTACGAGGTCGCCAAGCGCTACGAGAAGCGCGGCGGCTTCACGCTGCTCGCCCAGACGCCGTTCTCGGACTCGAACGCGCTGGGCGTCAAGCCCGCGTTCGCTCGCCGCCACGGCCTGCGGACGATCGCCGACCTGCGGCGGCTGAAGGGGACCGTGAAGATCGGCGCCCTGGCCGAGTTCCGCACCCGCTACGAGGGTCTTGTCGGGCTGCGCGAGGTCTACGGCCTGCGCAACCTGCGCGTCAGCTCGCTGGACAGTGACGAGCGCTATGCGGCGCTCGAGCAAGGCGACGTCGAGGTGGCCTCGGTGTTCACCACGGAGGGCCAGCTCGCCGGGGAGGACTACGTCGTGCTCGCCGACCCGCGCGGGCTGTTCGCCTCCGGCCACGTCGCACCGATCATCAGCGACCGGATCCTCAGGGTCCACGGGACACGCCTGCAGACCGCGATCGACGCCGTGTCCAAGATGCTCACCACGAGCGCGATGCGCGAGATGAACGCCGCGGTCGATCTGCGCAAGCGCCGTCCCGCCGACATCGCGCGTGAGTTCCTGAAGGCCAAGAAGCTGCTCTGAGGGCGCCGCCCGAGGTCCAACGGCGGCCGGGGAACCCGCTAGCCTGCGGGCCGTGCCGGCGATCCGGGTAGCGGTGTGCGACGACGCTCGAGCAGTGAAGTTCTTCCTTCGACAGGTGCTCGAGGAGGAGGGCGACATCGAGGTCGTCGCGGCGACGAGCACCGGCGAGGAGGCGCTCGAGAAGCTCGCAAGCTTTCCGACCGACGTGCTGCTGCTCGACCTCGTGCTGCCCGACGTGCCCGAGCCCGCCGCGCTCGTCGGCCAGATCCGCGAGCGCTCCCCGGACACCGCGATCGTCCTGATCTCGAACATGCCGCCGTTCAGCCTCGAGAAGGAGGCCGAGCGGCTGCAGGCCGACGGCTGGATGCCCAAGGCCGCCAAGCCCGCGCAGCTACGCGACGCCGTGCGCGAGGCGATGGGGGCGACGACGGGCTGAACGCGGGCGTATCGCGGCCCTCAAAGCTCTGCCACCGCAACATGCTTGTCAGGGCCGATCGTCAGCGCGCGCTTGCCGTCCAGCAGCTCGAGCAGCTCGTCGCCGACGACCGCGCGGCGCCACCCCTGCAGCGTGCGGACCTCGGGCGGGGGACGGCCGTCGCGCATCGCGAGCACGATCCGCTGCAGGTCGGCGCGCGCGGCGATCAGCTCGTAGGCGAGCTCCTCCTCCAGCGCGCGCGTGCGCACGAGCGCCTCGGCGAGCGCGATGACGGGCGCGTCGAGCGCGGCGGGCTGGGCCGGGCGCTCGCCCTCGACGGGGATCGGCGGGCGGCTGCGGCCGCGCTCGACGGCCTCGAGGATCGCGCGGCCGCGGCGGCGCAGCGTCGACTCGTTGATGCCGCGGATCTGCTCGAGCTGGCGCATCTCGCTCGGGCGCCGCTTGGCGACCTCGATCAACCCGGCGTCCGACAGCACCGACGGGATCGGCCGGTCCTGCGCGAGCGCCGTCTCCTCGCGCCACACGACGAGCTCGCGGGCGATCGCGCGCAGCTTGGGGTCCAGCGAGTTCACGCGCGGCAGGCGCGCGAAGATGTTGTCGGGATCGCGCTCGTCGGTCGCGCTGGCGAGCGCAATGCACTCCTCGCGCGCCCATTCCAGACGGCCGCGCGCGAGCAGGCGCTCCTGCAGCGCGGTCGCGGCCTGCAGGATGTGGCGCACGTCGTCGCGCGCGTAGTCGATCTGCTCGGGGCTCAGCGGCCGCGCGTCCCAGCGCGTGAAGCTCGCGCTCTTCTTCAGCCGCACGTCGAGCAGCTCGTGCAGCAGCGCCTCGTAGCCGAGCTGGGCGCGCAGGCCGGCGAAGCCCGCCGCGAGCTGCGTGTCGAAGAGGTTCGTGATGTCGGTCTGCCACGCGCGTCGCAGCAGCGCGACGTCCTGGCGACCGGCGTGCATGACGATCTCGACGGCCGGATCGGCCAGCACGGTCGCCAGCGGTGACGGGTCGAGGGCGTCGTCGAGCGGGTCGAGCACCTCGATGACGACCTCACCCTCAGGCGTCATCGCGGCGGCCTGGACGAGGCACAGCAACGTCCGGTAGCGGCCCTCGCCCATGAACTCCGTGTCGATCCCCAGGCGCCCGGTGGCGCGGGCATGCTCGGCGAGCGGTGGGACCGCGCTGCTGCCGGCGAGGTCGGTCAACTGGAAGGCGCGCGCTGCATCAGTCGTCGCGCCGCTCGCTCTCGGCGAGGTAGAGCTGGCGCAGCAGCCACACGGTGCCGGCGCCGACGAGGACGACGAGCGCGTAGAGCACGCCCGTGAAGCCGGGATTGAAGGCGACGGCGATGATCGCAACGATCACGAGCACGCCGATGGCGATGGGGGCGAAGTAGTCGCTCATGCGACGAGCACCGTCGGTTCGGTTGGGATCCGGGCAGGGTCAAAGCGGGCCAGCAGCTCGTCCAACGCCGGGACCTCGCCGGCGGTGGCGAGCCCGACGGAGCGCGCGAGCTCGGCGCGGACCTCCACCGCCGCGTCGCCGGCGGCGACGCGGTCGGCGAGCGCTACCGCGCCGTGGCGCTTGGCCAGGCGGGCCCCGTCAGGGCCCAGCACGAGCGGGACGTGCGCGTAGGCCGGCGCGGGCAGGCCGAGGCAGGCGGTGACGTGCAGCTGGCGCGCCGTCGTCTCGATCAGGTCGGCGCCGCGCACCACCTCGCCGACGCCCTGCGCTGTGTCATCCACGACCACGGCGAGATTGTATGCGGCCGCGCCGTCGTTACGGCGTACCACCAGATCGTCGACGACGCCCTCGCGCCGGCCGAGCAGCCGATCGGTGAACGAGACGACGCTCGCGCCGGCGCGCAGCCGCAACGCCGGCGGGCGCCCGGACCGCTCGCGCTCGGCCCGCTGGCGGGCCGTCAGCTCGCGGCACGTGCCCGGATAGGCGCCCTCGGGCAGCGGCCCGTGCGGCGCCGACGCCGCCTCGCGGATCTCGGCGCGGGTGCAGTAGCAGGGATACAGCTGCCCGGCGGCCTCCAGCGCGTCCAGCGCCTCGGCGTAGAGCTCGCGGCGCTCGGACTGGCGCACGACCGGTCCGTCCCAGTCCAGCCCGAGCGCGCGCAGATCGGCCAATTGCTGCTCGGCGATGCCGGGACGCACGCGCCCGCTGTCGAGGTCGTCGATGCGCAGCAGGAAGCGCGCCCCCTGCGCGCGGGCGAACAGCCAGGCCAGCAGCGCCGTGCGCAGGTTGCCGAGATGCAGCGTCCCCGTCGGCGACGGGGCGTACCGGCCGGTGGCGTTGGCGGGCGGGGAGATCAGCGGGTGCGCGCGCTCTGGCGCGGGGACAGCGCGGATTCCTCGCCGATCGGCGCGACGGTGACCATCGGGTGCTCGCCGGTGCGGACCTCGACGATGACGCCGCTGGTGGTGGCCAGCAGCTCGCTGACGCGGCGGCCGGCGATCAGCCGGTCGACGTCGGCGACGCCGGCGGCGCGCAGGAAGCCGTCGAGGTCGGGGCCGTCCATGTCCAGCACGTCGAGCTTGAGCTGCTCGATGCGGGCGGCCGGGGCGGTCGCGCCGGGCGCGGCGTGCAGCACGACGGCGGCCAGGTCGTCAGGCACGCGGTCGGCGTAGGAGACGACGCGATCCAGCACGGCTTTCGCGGTCGCCTCGGGGGAGAACTCTTCGAGCCACGCGGCGAGGCGGTCGGGGCCGAGCGCGACGCCGTCGACGCGGGCCTCGAGCAGGCCGTCGGAGTAGATCATCACCGTCGCGCCCTCGGGCATCGGCAGCACGGTCTGGCGCTGGCCGGTCGGGAAGCCGACGCCGATCGGCGGCGAGGAGGAGACCGTGACCGGCCGGTGGCGCGAGGGGCCGATGACGATCGGGGGCGGATGACCGGCGCTCGCGTAGGTCAGCGTGCCCTTGACGGGATCGTGGATGGCGGCGATGACGGTCGCGAAGTCGTCCGACAGGCGGCCGTCGAGCGAGCGCCCGGCGATCGCGATGGCCTCGCGCGGCGACAGCCCGGCCTCGAGGTGCGCGCGCACCGTAAAGCGCACGAGCGTCGTCTTCGCGAGCGCCTGGCGCCCGTGGCCGGAGACGTCGCCCAGCAGCAGCCCGACGCGGCCGTCGGGCAGCGCGAACGCGTCGTAGAAGTCCCCGCCGGCGGCGGGACCGTCGGCCGGGCGGTAGGCGACGGTGGTCAGCAGCGCGCCGAGGCGGGCCGGCACGGCGGGCAGCAACGCGGCCTGCAGCAGGCCGATGTCCTCCATCAGGCGCTCGCGCTGGCGCTCCAGGCGCCGCGTGCGGGCGGCGGCGAGGACCGCGTTGACGCCGAGCACGAGGACCAGCAGGATCAGCACCACGAGCGCGTACTTCGCCCACGAGACGAGCACCTCGCCGACCGACGAGTCGCTGGCGCCGGAGCCGGCGACGCCGTCGAACCTGGGCACGGCGTCACCCGGCTGGGGACGGGGACCCGAGGTCTCGCCGGCGCCGGGGCGCACACGCGTGATCGCCTCACGGGCCTGTGTGACGAGCGGCGCCTCGAGCGCGGAGCGGGGGATGATGGGAGCGGTCTGCGCGGCCTCCGCCCGCGTCGCCTGCGCCGACGACCGCGGTCCGCCCGCGGTGTCGCCACGTGCGCCGCCCGCGCCCGACGCCGCCTGCGGGCCGGCGCTGGGCACCGCGGCCGCGCCGCTGCCGGACTCCTCCGTGTCGGCCTCGTCGGCGGGCGTGACCGACGCCGGGGCGACGGCGAGGTCGCCCGCGCGCGGCGTCTCGGCGGCGGGAGCTGGGGCCTGCGTAGTGCCGCCGTCGCCGGGACCGACGCGCGCGGAGATGCCCGTCTGCAGGTCCGGGTCGCGGGGGAGGAGGCTCTCCTCCGGGGCCAGCGGCGTGGGCGCCGGCCTCGGGGCCTCCGCGGGCGCGCCCGGCGTCGCGGGCGGCGTGCCCGGATCACCCTCCTCGGCGGGCGCGCTGGGCACGGGATCGACGGTCTCGATCGACACGACGGGATCGCCGGGGAGCGGGGTGTCGGGCACCGGGGCCGTCACCGGGGGTTGCGGCGCCGGATCCGGGGCTTGGGCCGCCCGGGCCCGGACGCTGACGCGCGCGGTCCGCGCGCCCACCTTGGCCATGGCCAGCGCGTTGGCCTGCTTGGCGCGCTTGGACGTGGCGGCGGGGGCGGCCGCGGCGGCGTCCCGGCGGGTGGCGTCGCCGACCGCGGGCTGCACGGCGAGCGCCGCTACGAGCAGCGCGCATGCAAGCATCTCGAGATGAGATCGACGGCGGTTCATAGTCCTGAGATCACGCACACGCGCAGCGAGCGACGACGGCCCTCCCGTTGGCGTCCCGACCTCCCGGCATGTGCGCATTCTGCCGACGGCACGCGTCCAAGTCCAGCGTATGAACCCGGCTTCACGCAGGAGTTTGCTGCGTGATATCGCACTCGTCTTGCACGATCCTGCACGTGCCCCTTCTGCTGTCTCGCAGCCGATGGGCTAGCGTGCGGCGGCGAATGGCAATCCCAGACGAGACCGCGGCCGGCGCGTCCCTTCCCTGCGCGCCCTGTCGCGGCACCGGAACGGTGATCTCCAACCTCGGCGGGACCGCCCAGCCGGTCACGTGCCCGTGGTGTGAGGGCGGCGGCGTCCAGCTGCCGGGGAACGACGCGCAGCAGCACGCGCCCGGCGCGGGCTGACCTCGACGCGATTCGATCGTCCGTCCGTCCAGCGTGAGCCGCGATCCTTTCCGGTTGCGGTCCGCGGGCCGATCCATGGGGCATGCAAACTCCTGGAGGAACCACCATGCTGCACAACCTGCGCAACCGCGCTTCGGACGAGTCGGGCTTCACGCTCATCGAGCTGCTCGTCGTCGTCCTGATCATCGGCATCCTCGCCG
>Ga0183260_10003638_pt1 | contig 12396 bp, 10 predicted proteins | sample AntDrymUQ4972206_2_FD_129768 | JGI IMG/M metagenome (GOLD analysis project Ga0183260, IMG submission 129768) | Polar desert sand microbial communities from Dry Valleys, Antarctica - metaG UQ497 (22.06) (version 2) (version 2) | ecosystem: Environmental > Terrestrial > Soil > Desert | place...
CGCGCACCTGCAAGGAAGCCGACTGAGCAGTCGAGCACACGGGTGTCCAAGGACGCGGCCTCACCTGGGGCACTGTTACTCGACCGTTACGTGGAATCGTTGGCTTGGCGCCGGTTTCCGACCCAATGGGTCGCGCTGGTAACCTCGGCAATCCTCCCGAGCACTTACCCGATCGAGGCATGCCCCGTGGCGAACATCAAGTCCCAGATCAAGCGCAACCGGCAGAACGACGCCGCGCACGAGCGCAACAAGGCGGTCAAGTCGGCGCTGAAGACGTCGGCGCGCCGGTTCCGCGAGGCCGCCGACGGCGGCGACGCCGACCAGGCGCGCCGGCTCGCGGCGGAGGCGACCCGCAAGCTCGACCAGGCAGCAGCGGCCGGCGTGATCCACAAAAACCAGGCCGCGAACCGCAAGTCGGCAATCGCCCGCCGAGCCACCGCCCTCTGACCGGCTAGGGGCGAGCGCCCGAGACCTGGAGAACCATCCGCTCGAGCGCATGCCCGGGGTTCTCGCCGCCACCCTTGACCGCGGCGTCGGCGTCGGCGACCGCGTCCATCGCGGCCGCCAGCCCGCTGGCGTCCCAGCCGCGGGTCTGGTCTCGCAACCTCGGGAGTTGGCGGGGACTGCACCCGACCTCGCGGGCCAACGCGGCGTCGGACGTCCCGGCCGGCGCGAACGACAGCTTCACGAGTCGGCGTACGGTGGTCGCGAAGGCAGCCGTCACGATCGGCAGCGGGACCCGCTGTCCGAGCGCCCACCGCAGCAGCTCGAGCGCACCTGCCCGGTCGCCGGTGACCGCCCTCTCGGCGATGTCGAACGCCTTGATCTCGGCCCTGCCCTCGTGGAACCGTCCCACTAGCTCCGCGTCGATCCGGACGCCGGGGTGGTCGCTGCACAACTGGCCCAGCCCTGCCGCCAGCGCCCGTACGTCGTCGCCCACCGCGCGGTGCAGCAGCTCAGCGGCGTCGGCGTCCACCCGTACTCCGAGCCGGCGCCCCTCGGCCACCACCCAGGCGGTCAGCTTCCATGGCTTGGGGTCCTCGACCGGGACCTCGCTCGCACCCGCGCTCCGCAGCGCGTCGAGCAGCTTCTTGCCCCGCGCACCGGGGTGCAGCAACAGCAGGGCGACGTCCGGCGCCGGCCCGGCGACGTAGTCGAGCAGCGGCTGGTGCATGTCATCGGGCAGTGCGTCGACGCCCCGGACGACGACTCCCCGGCTGGAGGCGAGTAGCGACGGGCTGGTCAGCTCGGCGAGGGCGCCGACGTCGAGGCTGGCCGCGTCCACCTCGGTGACGTCGGCGCCCGGGTCGTCGTCTGCCAGCGCCGCCCGCGCGTCGCCGACCACCCGCTCGGCGAGGAACTCGGCCGACCCGGTGACCAGCACGACCGTGCCGAGGATCCGGGGCTTGGTGGAGCTCACCCGAGCCAGCATGTCAGCCGACGCCCCCGTCCGGCCCGCGAGCAGCCCACTCCAGCTCCGCCCCGGGAGCGCTGCCGTCGGAGAGCACCGCGACGTCGCCGTCGAGGTCGGTGCGGGCGACGTCGGCGCCACCGTCGTGGAGTGTGTCTACCAGCGCGGCGGCGGGGTGGCCGTAGCTGTTGTCGGCGCCGACGCAGATCACCGCCAGCGCGGGGTCGACCGCCGCGAGGAAGTCGGCGTCTTGGCGCGCACTGCCGTGGTGCGGAACCTTGAGCACGTCGGCGCCGAGGTCCGCGCCGCTGCGCATCAGCGCCGCCTGCGCCGGCGGCTCGATGTCGCCGGTGAGCAGCAGCCGCAACCCGGCCACGTCGACGGCGAGCACCAGGCTGGCGTCGTTGACCGGCGAGCCCTCCGATCCTTCGTCGGACAGCTGTGCCGGGGTCGCCATCGACGGCGACAGCACCTGCCATGTCAGCGGGCCGGCGCTGGCCGTGGCGCCGGCGGCGGTCGTGCGTACGGGTACGGAGACGTCGGCGGCGGCGGCCTCGACCGCCGCCCACGTGGCGGGTGGCGAGCGAACCGGCCCTACGACCAGCTCGCCGACCGGGATCTCGTCCAGGACGCCGGACAGCCCGGCCGCGTGGTCGGCGTGCAGGTGGGTGAGCAGGACCGCGGACAGCCGTTCGACCCCGAGGTCGGACAGGCAGTCTGCGATCTCGTCCGACGCCGGGCCGACGTCGACCAGCACCGCAGTCGACTCCCCCGCGGCCAGCACCAACGCGTCGCCCTGACCGACGTCGCAGGCCACGAGCACCCAGTCCGATGGCGGCCAGCCCGGCGTGGGCACCAGCGTGGGCAGCGGCCGCAGCACGGAGACGACCAGCAGCGCGATGGCCACCAGCAGCGCCGCCCGCCGGCGCAGCACCCACCGGGCCGCGACCGCGAGCAGGAGGCAGACACCGGCGAGCACGCCGATCGATGCGGGGGCGGTGTCCCACTCCAGGCTGGCGCCGGGCAGCCCGGCGGCGACCCGTCCAACCGTGACGATCCACCACGCCGGGCCGACCGCCAGCCAGCCGACCAGCTGCCCGGCCTCGGCCCAGCCGGCGGCCACCACCCCGGCAACCAGTCCCAGCACCGTGGCGGGTCCGACCGCCGGCGCGGCCAGCATGTTGGCCAGAACCCCGACAACCGACGCGTTGCCGGAGATCGCGGCGACGACCGGCGTGCAGGCCAGCTGCGCCGCCAACGGGACGGCCAACGCCTCGGCCGCCCAGCGCGGCAGCCACCGGCACAGCGCGTCCCGCCACCCCGGTGCGACGACCACGATCGCCGTTGTCGCCAGCACCGAGAGCACGAAGCCGGCCGACCGCGACAGCCACGGGTCGACGAGCAGCAGAACGAGCACGGCGACCCCCAGCGCGCGCAGGCCGCGACGCCGGTCGCCGGAGGTCAACCCGACGAGGGCGACCACACCCATCGCCGCCGCCCGCAGCACGCTCGGTTCCGGTCGGGCGAGCAGCACGAAGCCGACGACGCCGAGCAGCCCGACGACGACCAGCCCGCGCCCGCGCGCCCCCAGCGCACGCGCGGCCAGCAGCACGGCGCTGAGGACGAGGGTGAGGTTGGTCCCCGACACCGCCAGCAGGTGGGTGAGCCCGGCGGCCCGAAAGTCGTCGGCAACCGCCGAGGCCAGCCCGCTGTCGTCGCCCACTACCAGCGCCGGCAACAGCTGCCCCGGCTGCCCGCGCGCATCAACGGCGTCGTCGACGCCGGCGCGCACTCCCGCGGCGGCGTCCCACCACCACCCGGGCTGCGCGGACGCTCCGTCCAGCCGGCTCACCAGCAGCCATGCGCCGTGCTCCGCTGAGTCGGCCGGTGCCAGCCTGGCCACCACGTCGACCCGGCCGCCCAGCGGCACGTCGAGCAACCCTGTCGACGGGGGCGCGAACAGCAGCACCGGCGCCCGCCCGTCGACCGTACGGCCGCGGCCGGTGACAGTGTGCGCCGTCGCCTCGACGATTACCTGCTCCCCGAATGCGCCGGCCACCAGCCTGGGGTCGCCGGTGAGCGCCACGTCGGCGGTCACCACCGCGCGCTCGGCGGCCAGCTCCGGGAGCGGGCCGGCACCCGCGAGCAGGACCTGCAGCCCGGCGGCAACCGCGCCGGCACCGGCAGCGAGCAGGGCCATCCCTGCCCGGTGCCAGCTCCGTTGCGCGGCCAGACCGGCGACCGCCAACAGCACGGCACCGGCCGTCAGGCCGACGGGTCCCGAGGCACCGAGGAACCAGGCGGCGCTCGACCACGCAGCCAGCACCGGCACGACCAGCCGGTGGTCGGTGCCAGGCGCCGGCACCCGGTCACACCGTCACCAGGTCGCGCAGGTCCGCCAGCGTCACCTCGCCGATCCCGTCCACCTCGAGCAGCTCGTCCACCGTGGTGAAGCCACCGTTGGCGACCCGCCAGTCGAGGATGGACTGGGCTGTGACCGGTCCGACGCCGGGCAGCGTCTCCAGCTCGACCATCGTCGCGGTGTTCAGGTCGACCGGCGCGACCGGCACGCCCGGCACCGTCGAAGTGGCCGGTGGATCTCCGGACGGCCAAGGGGCGGCCTGTACGCCGACCAGGATCTGCTCGCCGTCGACCACCAGCCGGGCCAGGTTGAGGGTGCTGAGATCGACCCGCGGGCGCACGCCGCCGGCCGACTCGAGCGCGTCCGCGACCCGGGACCCCGCGGGCAGAGTGACAAGACCCGGACTGCGCACCCGGCCGGTGACGTCCACGACGACCGTTGCTTCGGCCGGCTCCCCGGGCGCGGTGGGGGCGGGGCCGACCGACGGCCCCGTCGCCGTGCCGGCGGGCGGCGTGCCCACGGGACTCGCGGGTGGGGAGAGCGGCTGCGGGGTGGCGACTCTCGTCTGCGGCCGCGCGTCCAGCACCCACCAGGCTGCCCCGGTGACCAGCGCGGCCACCAGCAGCCCCACCACCGCGACGTGCTGCCCGGTGACACCGCGATCGGCGACGGCGCCTGCCGCCCGAGCCGGTCCGGGCAACGCCGGCGCCCGGTGTCGACCCGACGGTGGGGTCGGCTCGGGCTCGGTCACCGGCTCTGCCCTGGGCTGGGCGTCCAGCTGCCCGGCCAGCTGAGCGAGCCGACGCCGGACGACCTCGCGGTCGCGCCCACGGGTCGGCGGGTCGGGTCGCAGCAGCCCCATGTCCGGACGCTAGGTGGGTTCGTCGCGTGATGGCCGGGGCGCGGGCATCACCTGTGGACGACGAGCTCAGGCGTAGGGCGCCACCACCACGGCAAGCGCGCCGGGACCCACATGCGCGGCGACCACCGCTCCGACCTCCCGCTCCCAGACCGGGTCCGCCTGCGGCAGCCGGTGCCGCAACTTGGCCGCGAGCGCCGCCGCCGCGGCGTTGGCCTGCAGGTGCTGGACCCCGACCGCGACCGGCCCGTCGCCCGCCGCCTCGACCGCCAGCTCCTCGATCCGGCCGAGCGCCTTGGCGGTGGTGCGCACCTTCTCCAGCGGTTCGACCCGTCCGGCGCGGACGGTCAGCAGCGGCTTGACGGCGAGCGCGGCCCCGACGAGCGCGGCTGCGGCGCCGATCCGCCCGCCGCGTCGCAAGTACTCCAGCGTGTCGACATAGAAGAAGGAACGGGTGGTCGCTGCGGCAGCGGACGCGGCAGCGGCGGCGCCGGCCGCGTCCGCACCGTCGTCGAGCGCCGCCGCAGCCGCCAAGACGGCAAACCCGGTCGCCAGTCCGATCTGGGCGCTGTCGACGACTGTCACGTCGACGTCGACTCTGGCGGCAGCGGCGACAGCCGAGTCGTATGTGCCCGACAGCTGCGCCGAGAGGTGGACCGCCACGATCGACTCGGCACCGGACCGGACCGCCGCCTCGTACGCCGACACGAACGCCTCAGGCGCCGGCCGCGACGTGGAGACTGGTTCGAACGCCTTCAGCGCCTGAGCGACCGTCTCATTGGTCGCCTCGGAGCCCTCGTCGAGGGACCGCGCCCCCACGACGACCTGCAGCGGCACCACGACGATGGCGCGCGCGGCGACCACCTCGGCCGGCAGCGACGCGGTCGAGTCGGTGACCAGCGCGACGCTGCGACCAGAGCTCGCCATGTCAGACGACGACGTTGACCAGCGACGGCGCCCGTACGACCACCCGGCGCACGTCGCGCCCGCCGACCACCCGCTGCACCTGCGGGTCGGCCAGCGCCAGCCGCTCCAGCTCGTCGGCGGCGACGTCGGGAGAAACCTCCAGCCTCGCGCGCACCTTGCCCTGGACCTGGACGACGCACGTGACGGACTCGCGGACCAGCAGCTCCGGGTCCACGTCCGGCCATGGCAGCCAGGCGACGCTCGGTTCGTGGCCCAGCGCCTCCCACATCTCTTCGGCGGTGTGTGGGGCGATCAGGCTGAGCAGGATCGCGACGGTCTCGGCCGCCTCGCGTACGGCGGGGTCGGCCGGTCCAGGCCCGGAGTCGATCGCCTTGCGGGTGGCGTTGACCAGCTCCATCACCCGCGCCACGACGACGTTGAATCGGTGCTCGTCGAGCAGCCCGTCGACCTCGTCGACCGTGCGATGCGTGGTCTGCCGTAATGCCCGGTCGCCGCCCGCCGCCGGCGCACCGACCTCGGAGCCGACGTCGTGCGCCAGCCGCCAGGCGCGCTGCAGGAAGCGCAGCGACCCGCCTGGCGACATGTCCGCCCAGTCGATGTCCTCCTCCGGCGGTCCGGCGAACAGCAGCGTCAACCTGACCGCGTCCACCCCGTAGTGGTCGATCTGCTCACCCAGGTCGACACCGTTGCCCAGAGACTTGCTCATCCCGCGACCCTGGTTGATCACCTGACCCTGGTTGAGAAGCGCGCTGAACGGCTCGACGAAGTCGACCATCCCCATGTCGTGCAGCACCTTGGTGAAGAACCGGCTGTACAGCAGGTGCAGGATCGCGTGCTCGACCCCGCCGACGTACTGGACCACCGGCATCCAGCGCCGGACCGCATCGGGGTCGAACGCACTCTCGGTGTGGTCGGGCGAGCAGTAGCGCAGGTAGTACCACGACGAGTCGACGAAGGTGTCCATCGTGTCGGTGTCCCGTTCGGCATCGCCGCCGCAGCGCGGGCAGGAGGTGCGTACCCAGTCCTCGGCCGACGCCAGCGGCGAGACGCCTCGCGGCGCCAGGTCCGCGCCGCGCAGGTCGGGCAGCCGCACCGGCAGCCGGTCGTCCGGCACCGGCACCTCCCCGCACTCCGGGCAGTGCACGATCGGGATCGGCGCACCCCAGTAGCGCTGCCGGCTCAGCAGCCAGTCCCGCAGCCGGAAGTTGACCGTTGCCTCGCCACTGCCGCGTGTGACCAGCCACTCGGTGATCCGAGCCTTGGCGCCGGCCACGTCGAGCCCGTCCAGGCTCAGCTCCGCGTTGGCCGAGTTGACCGCCGGGCCCTCACCAACGTACGCCTGACCGTCGAACCCGTCGGGAGGCTGCACCGTCCGCACGATCGGCAGGCCGTGCTCCTCGGCGAACTCCCAGTCGCGTTGGTCCTGGCCGGGCACGGCCATGATCGCGCCGGTGCCGTACTCGGCCAGCACGTAGTCGGCCGCATAGATCGGGATCCGGTCCCCGGTGGCCGGGTTGACCGCGTACGAGCCCAACGGCACGCCGGTCTTCGGCCGTTCGGTCGCCAGCCGCTCGATCTCGGTCGCCCGCTGCGTCTGCTCCAGGTACGCGTCGAACGCCTCCCGCTGCTCCGGGCGCACCAGCTCGCCGGCAAGGCTGGACTCCGGGGCGACCACCATGAAGGTGGCACCGAACACGGTGTCCGGCCGGGTGGTGAACACCCGCAGCGACTCGTCCCGCCCCTCGACGGCGCCCTCGATGGGAAAGTCGATGAACGCGCCCTCCGACCGGCCGATCCAGTTGCGCTGCATCGTCAGCACCCGCTCGGGCCAGCGCCCCTCGAGCGGCGCCATGTCGTCCAGCAGCCGCTGCGCGTACTCGGTGATGCGGAAGTACCACTGGGTCAGCTCGCGCTTGGTGACCGCGGCGCCGCACCGCTCGCACATCCCGGCGACGACCTGCTCGTTGGCCAGCACGGTCTGGTCGTTGGGGCACCAGTTGACGAAGCTGGCTCGCCGGTACGCCAGCCCGCGCTCGTGGAAGCGCAGGAACAGCCACTGGGTCCAGCGGTAGTACTCCGGGTCGGAGGTGTGCAGCCGCCGGGACCAGTCGAAGCTCACCGCGTACCGGCGCAGCGACTCGGCCTGCGTCTCGATGTTGCCGTACGTGAACACGGCGGGGTGCTCGTCGCGCCGGATCGCGGCGTTCTCGGCCGGCAGCCCGAACGAGTCCCATCCGATCGGGTTGAGCACGTCGTATCCGCGCATCCGCCAGTGGCGTACCAGCATGTCGTGGATCGCCATCACCTCGGCGTGACCCATGTGCAGGTCGCCGGAGGGGTACGGGAACATCGTCAGCGCATAGCGGCGCTCCCGTGAGCCGTCGTCGACGACCCCGAACGGCTCGAGCCGGTCCCAGACCGCGCGCCACTTGTCCTGCACGGCGTGCACGTCGTACGAGGTCGTGGTCTCCGGGCTGGTCACGCGAGTCTCCTTGCCGCTTGTCGCTCGGGCATGAAAAAACCCCTCAGGCGTGAGGGGTCGCCGCGCTGCCGTCGGTCGCGGTCAGCGCGGCTGGCCAAGCAGCAGGTCTGTACGCACATCCCGAGGGTACCGCACCGAACCTGCGACGATGCCTATGTGAAGCGGCTGGTCGTGTGCTGCGACGGCACCTGGAACGGCGCGCGCAGCCCGTACGTGTCGAACGTCGCCAAGATCGCCCGCTCGGTCGAGACGCGGGAGCTGCCCCCGGAGGTCGACCAGGTCGTGCACTACGTGGGCGGTGTCGGAACCCGCTACCCGGTGGACCGCTGGCTGGGTGGGGCGTTCGGGTTCGGGCTGCTCGCGAACGTCGTCGACGGCTACCAGTTCCTGGCGCTGAACTACGAGGCCGGCGACGAGATCTTTGTCTTCGGGTTCAGCCGCGGCGCGTTCACGGCGCGCAGCCTGGGCGGGATGGTCGGCCGGATCGGGCTGCTGCGGCCGGACCGGCTGGACCGGATCGACGAGGCGGTAACCCGCTACCGCGAGCAGGAGGACGAGTCTCTCGACACCGCGTTCAGCCGAGAGCACTGCCGCACGTCCGTGTCGATCCAGTTCCTCGGCGTCTTCGACACCGTCGGCGCCCTCGGCGTCCCCGGCCCGTTCAAGAAGCGGCACCAGTTCCACGACATCAGGCTGAGCAGCGCCGTACGGACGGCGCGGCAGGCGCTGGCGATCGACGAGCGCCGCCGGGTCTTCGAGCCGTGCCTGTGGGACAGGCAGACGAGCGCCGAGGAGCCGGACCGGGTGAAGCAGGTGTGGTTCGAGGGCGACCACTCCGACGTCGGCGGCGGCGCCTACCGCGAGACCGGCCTGTGTGACACCGCGCTGCTCTGGATGATCGTCGAGGCGCACCGGCGGGGGCTGCTGTTCGACCTCGACCGGGTGTCGGGGTTCCTCGACACCGGCTCACCGGCAACCCGGCACGACCCGATGCGGCTCGGCTTCCGGATCTCCAACCTGCTGCGGCGGGTGTGGCAGGGCATCGCCCGATCGGCCGGCGGGCGCCGGTTCCGCGGTGACGTACGGCTGCTCGAGCAGGAGCAGGACGCGGCCGTGCTGACGGCGACATCGGCGTGGTCGCACTGGCAGGAGTCGGACGACTATCGCGCGGCGGCGCCGAACATCGACTGGTGGCAGCAGGCCCGAGGCGAGGTGGACCCGGGAGCGCTGGATCACGCGGACGCGCTCCCCAGCCAGCCGGTTCGGGCCCTGCTCAGCGCTCGGGGGGTCGACCTGTCCCAGCCCGCGAGCCCCGGCGCCTGACCGCCCCGCCGAGCGACTGGACCGCAACGGCCGCGCCGGCGCCGATCAGCGCGACCGCGCCGATGCCGGCGGACCAGCGCAGCGGCGAGTCGAGGTCCAGCCCGAAGATGCCGCTCCACCCGAGCAGCACCGTGCCGAGGACACCGAGGACCGCGTACCCGGTGAACCTCGTCCAGGCGAACAGCGCCAGCAGGCCGGCGCAGACCAGCAGGCCGAGCACCATCGCCACCGCGACGTCCAGGGTGGGGTCCGCCCCGGGCGGTGCCTGCTCGCCCGACATGCCGGCCGCGATGTCCCCGACGAACTGAGAGACCAACCCGAGCACGATCACCAGCTGGGCGCCGGCCAGCGCGATGATCCCGCCGAGCATCGCGGAGGTGTGCCGGGTCGGGAGCAGCCAGCCAGCGGCGGCGACCGCCACGCCGTACACAACCAGCCCGATCCCGACCGCCAGCCCGGCGTCGTCCTCGGAGCTGACGGTGTCGCCTAACAAGGTCCCCGCCATCACCAGGCCGCCGATGACGACGGCCGCGATCGGCGGCGCGGACCGCAGCCAGACGTACGCAGCGGCGCCGGCAGCGGCGATGGTCAGCCCGACCAGGTAGCCGGTCGCGTCCGCGTCGTCCAGCAGGAGGCCGACGAGTATCCCGAGGTTGCCGGCGGCGAGGCCGGCAGCGCCACCGGTGAAGGCGCGAGCGGCGCGGCTCTCGGTGAGCAGCAGCAGCCGGCCGGCAACGGTGAGCAGGACAAGGGCGATGATCACGCCGAGCACGACGACAAACGCGGGCCAGTTGAAGTCGCGGTCGATGGCGGCCGCGGCCGAGAGGTTGGGTCGGGGGAACAGCGACGCGGCCACCAACCCGGTCCCGACCCCGATGCCGGCGCCGAGCAAGCCGACCGCGGCCAGCAGCGAGCCGAGTAGCGGCTCTCTCGGTGGGCTGGCCTGCTCCCTGGCCTGCGGGGTGACCGGCGGCACCGACTCGTCGCGTTCCGGGTGCGCGGGCTGAGCGCCCTGTCCCTCCGGAGGCGCTGGCCAGGGTCCGACTGGTCCCGGTTCGGTGGGCGGGAGCTGCTGGGTCCAGTCCGCTTGGGTCGGCTGCGCTGGCTGGCCGGACTGCTCTCCGGGCTGCTGGCCGGGCTGCTCTTCGGGCTGCTGGCCGGGCTGTTGGCCGGGCTGACCGGGTGTCGTGGTCATGGGCCGCCACCCTAAGCGCTGGCGGCCGCCAACCCCCGCGACTTGTCACTGCGCTACGGCGTTCTACCCGCCGTAGGACGGTGACAGGTCGCGTTGAGCGGCGCTCAGCCGGCCGACCAGCTCGGGTCGCGACCGCCAGCGACGAGCAGCCGGTCCTGGGGGCTGTCGGCAGTGACATCTGGCCGGTCGGCCACCATCCCACCGGACCGGTACAGGTGCTCGCGGTCGGCCCACCAGCGGGCCACCTCGTCCACCAGCCCCGGGTCGAGCTCCCGGCCCGCGCCCACCGCGGCCGCCAGGTCCCACGAATGGATCAGGTGGTCCGCGACCAGCTGGGCGACGTACTCCGCGGCCTTCTCGTCGCCGTACGACAGGTGCACCACCGGGTCGGCTGGCAACCGCTCGGCGACCACCGTCTCCGCCTCGTCGGCTGCCGCGCGGGCGGACACCTTCGGGTCGGCGCCGAGCAGGTCCCCGTCGAGCGCGTCCCCGACGTCGGCGATCGTGCGGCCCTCCATCAGCGGGCCGGTCCACCGATCCTCGCCGACAACGTGGTTGACCAGGTCGCGCACGTTCCACTCCGAGCACGGGGTGGGAGCGTGCCAGTCCTGCGGGCCGACCGACTCGACGGTCCGGCGCCACTGGTCGAGGCTGAGTCGGTGCTGCTCGATGAGGTCCACGTGGAGCTGTGGGGACTCGAACCCCTGACCCCCTGCATGCCATGCAGGTGCGCTACCAACTGCGCCACAGCCCCGGGGAAGCCGCGCCAGCATAGCCGAACTCAGCCGGGCGCCCGGTCCCCGGCTTCGAGCTCTGGCGGCAGCCCGCCGACGTTCCACGCCTCGATCCTCCAGCCCCGTCGACCCTCGGAGAGCCAGGCCCAGTGACAGTTGTCGAACCCGCCGAGCACCGGCCAGGTCTCCCGAGGCAGACCGAGGAAGCGACACGCCCCGACCCGCATCGCACCGCCGTGCGACACCACGATCACGGTGTCGTTGACGCCCATCGTCTCGACGTACCCGGTTAGCGCGGCCGAGAACCGCTCGGCGGTCTCGGACCTGGTCTCGCCCCCGGGGATGCGCACGTCTTCACCTGCCCACCAGCGCTTCATCTCATCAGGGAACCGCTCGTACGACTCGGCCAAGGTCAGGCCCTCGCGCTCACCGAAGTGGATCTCGCGCAGCGCCGGGTCGCGGGTCACGACCAGCCCGGTGAGCTTGGCCAGCACGTCGGCGGTGTCCGCCGCCCGGCTCAGGTCGCTGGACACGATCGCGGTGGGTCCGAGCGACGCAAGGATCGGCGCCGCCGCGGCAGCCTGCGCACGGCCGAGGTCGTCCAGGCCGATGTCGGTCTGTCCCTGCGCCCGGCCGGCGGCGTTCCACCGGGTACGGCCATGCCGCCACAGCACCAGCTGCCGGCTCACCCGGGCGACACCTCCGCCGGCAGCGGCACCGCGGGGCAGTCCCGCCAGATCCGCTCAAGGGCGTAGTAGGCGCGCTCCTCCCAGTGCTGCACATGAACGACGAGGTCGCCGAAGTCCAGCAGCACCCAGCGACCCTCGCGCTCCCCCTCGCGGCGCACCGGTTTGGTCCCCAGCTCGAGCAGCCGGTCCTCGACCGCGTCGACGACCGCACGCACCTGGCGGTCGTTGGCCGCCGAGCAGATCAGGAACACGTCGGTGATCACCAGCTGCTCCGACACGTCGAACGCCACGATCTCGCCGGCCCGCTTGTCGGCGGCGGCCGTGGCGGCGGCAGCGGTGAGGTCGAGGGCCTGCTGGGTCGCGGTCACGGGCTCACAGCTCCGTAGAGGCCGTGCTTCGCGATGTACTGGACGA
>Ga0183260_10003639_pt1 | contig 12395 bp, 12 predicted proteins | sample AntDrymUQ4972206_2_FD_129768 | JGI IMG/M metagenome (GOLD analysis project Ga0183260, IMG submission 129768) | Polar desert sand microbial communities from Dry Valleys, Antarctica - metaG UQ497 (22.06) (version 2) (version 2) | ecosystem: Environmental > Terrestrial > Soil > Desert | place...
AGTGGGATACTCACACTGGTCGTGTGCCTACACATTCAGGCCCATCAGGCGACCCCCACCCCCCTGACCAGCACGTTCACGCTTCTCGATACCCTACGACCGGGCTGAGCTGCGGAACCCCGGCCGGTGGTCGGAGAGGTATGCCTCGAGCAGTTCGATCGTGGCCATGGCGGACCCCTTTCGTCGACCCATCCCTACCCCGTCAACCCCCGCGGGCGGACGCTGCGGTGCCGGGCCAGCGGCGAAGCGTGACCGTGACTCGGGTGCCGCCGGTATCGGTGCCGGCGGCATCGGCCCGCACCGATCCGCCCATGGCCTCGACCAGTTCCCGGACGATGGCCAGGCCCAATCCGGTTCCCACCTGACGGGGAGGAGTCCTCCCGGATTGGAAGAAGGGCTCGAACACCCGGGGGACGTCGCCGGCGGCGATGCCCGGGCCGTCGTCGTCCACCCACAGCGCGACGTGGCCGGCCTCGGTAGGAGCCGCTCCCACCGCGATACGGGAGCGGGCGAACTTGAGAGCGTTCTCGACCAGGTTGGCCACCACCTGCGCGAGCCGGTCCGGGTCGGCGGCAACCGCGGGGATGCCGGCGAGGGTGAGCTCGAGGGTCAGCCCGGCCGAGGTTGCCGCGGGCCGGAAGCCCTCAGCGGTGTCGCCGACCACCTCGGCGAGGTCGGTGCGGCGGACGTCGAGGGAGAACTGCCGCGCCCCCAGCCGCGTCAGCTCGAGGAGGTCGCCCACCAGACGTTCCAGGCGGCTGGACTCGGTCAGGATCACCGAGGCGGCCTGGCCCGGGTCGGGCACCCGTCCGTCGGACAGCGCCTCGGCGTACCCCCGGATCGAGGTCAGCGGGGTGCGGAGGTCGTGGGACACCGACAGCAAGAACTGCCGCTCGAGGCCACGCGACCGCTCCAGGTTCGCGGCCATGTCGTTGATCGACTCAGCCAGCCCGGCCAGGTCCTCGCCGTCGGAGCCCCGCACCGTGACGCGGGTGGCCAGGTCGCCCGTGGCGATGCGACCGGTCGCCCGGCGGGCCTCGCGGAGGGGCCGGACCAGGCGGCGGCCGAGGTTGGCGGCGACGGCAGCGGCGATCGCCAGGGTTACCAGCGCGACCACGAGGATGAGCGGCCCGATACCGCTTCCGCCGCCGACCCGGCGGGTGAGGACCACGGCGAGCAGGGCGTTGCCGCGCTGGGCGGGGGCGGCGGCGAAGACGAGCGAGCCGTTGGCGCCGGTGACCGTCTCGCCCTTCCGTAGCCGGTGGAGGGCGATGTCGTCGACGGTGAGCCCCGCCGGAAGGGGGTCGGGTGAACGGCCGCCGGGCCCGAGGCGCACGACGGCATCGCCTTCGAGTCGCAGGGCCACCCGCACCGCTGCCAACGCCGGCGGGTTGAGCGCGTCCTCGGCGGTGCCCGCGAGCCGCTCGGCTTGGCGGCCCAGCTCCCGACGCGCCTCCCGGCGGTCGGCGGCACGGGAGAGGACCAGGGTGGCGACGCTGGCCACGGCGAGGGCACCGGCCACCACCGCCACCATGGTGAGGATGATTCGGCGGGTCATGACCGGGCTGTCAACCCAACCGGTACCCGACACCCCACACGGTGGTGAGGAGGAGGGCGTCGCCGAGCTTGCGCCGGAGCTGGCGGACGTGCACGTCGACGGTGCGCTCGTCGCCGTACCACCCGGGCCCCCAGGCGCCGTCGAGGATCTGCTGGCGGGTCAGGGCGAGACCGGCGTTCTCGGCCAGGTAGCGCAACAGATCGAACTCGCGGGTGGCGAGAGCGACGACCTCGCCGGCCAGGCGCGCCTCTCGGCGGCCGATGTCGACCTCGACGGTGCCGACGGCGAGGATCCCAGGAGTCTCCGTCGAGGTGCCCGCGACACGACGGAGGATGGCCTTCACTCGGGCCACCAGCTCCCGAGGGGCGAACGGCTTGCCGACGTAGTCGTCGGCTCCCATCTCCAGGCCGAGGACGCGGTCGATCTCGTCGTCGCGCGCGGTGAGCATCACGATGGGGACGTCGGTCGTCGCCCGCAGCCGCCGGCACACCTCGAGCCCGTCGAGGGCGCCGGGCAACCCCACGTCGAGGATGACCAGACGGGGGACCTGCTCCCGGACCGCCGCCAGTGCCCGTTCGCCGTCGCCCGCCTGCACGACGCGAAAGCCCTCCTGGCGCAGGTAGAGCTCGACCAGGTCGGCGATGTGGGGGTCGTCCTCGACGACGACGATGGTGCCGACCCCCGTGGCCATGACGGTCCAACGCTACGCTCCGCGGCGTGTCCACCGTCCTCGACGGGATCCTGGCCGTCCACCGGGCCGCCGCCGACGCCGACGAACGGCGCCTCGACGACCTCCTGGCCCGGGCTCGGGCCATGCTCCCGACCCGGCCCTTCTACGCCGCTCTGGCCGGCGGGCCCGACATCTCGGTCATCGCCGAGGTCAAGCGACGCTCGCCGTCGAAGGGACCCCTCGCTCCCGACCTGATTCCCGCCGACATCGCCCGACGGTACGAGGCCGGTGGCGCGGCCGCGCTCTCCGTGCTCACCGACGGCGAGTTCTTCGGTGGTTCGCCCGACGACCTCGCCCAGGCGCGCGACGCCTGCGCCCTGCCCGTGTTGCGCAAGGACTTCACCGTCTCGGCCGCCGACGTCTGTGACGCCCGCCTCATGGGCGCCGACGCCGTCCTGTTGATCGTCGCCGCCCTCACCGACGACGAGCTGGCCGACTTCGGCCGTCTGGCCTCCGAGCTGGGAATGGCCGCCCTCGTCGAGGTGCACACCGACGCCGAGCTCGACCGGGCTCTGGAGGCGGGTGCCGAACTCGTCGGCGTCAACAGTCGCGACCTGCGCGCCTTCACCGTCGACCTGTCGATCGCCGAGCGTCTGGCCGCCCGCATCCCCGGCGGCGTCGTCTCCGTCGCCGAATCCGGCGTGCGGGAGGCGGCTGACGCAGTTCGCCTCTCGGACTGCGGGTACGACGCCGTGCTCGTCGGCGAGTCCCTGGTAACCGACCCCGACCCCGAGTCGGCCCTGCGCAAGCTGAGGGGAGCCTGATGATGGACACTGCTGCTGCGAGCCGTTGGACGCTTCCGTCGGACCGAGTGCCCGAGGCGTGGTTCAACGTCGTCCCCCACCTGCCGGCACCGCTGCAGCCTCCACTGCACCCGGCCACGCGGGAACCGGTCGGCCCCGACGACCTCGCCCCGCTGTTCCCCATGGCCCTCATCGGCCAGGAGGTGACCGCCGAGCCGTGGATCGACGTCCCCGGCGAGGTGCTCGACATCCTCCGCCTCTGGCGGCCCACGCCGCTCGGGCGGGCCCGGCGCCTGGAGGCGGCCCTGGGGACACCGGCCCGCATCTACTACAAGGATGAGTCGGTCTCGCCCGCCGGCTCCCACAAGCCCAACACGGCGGTGGCCCAGGCCTTCTACAACAAGGCCGAGGGCGTTCCCCGGCTCACGACCGAGACCGGTGCCGGCCAGTGGGGGAGTGCCATCTCCTTCGCGTCGGCCCTGTTCGGCCTCGAGTGCAAGGTGTACATGGTGCGGGCGTCGTTCGAGCAGAAGCCCTACCGGCGGGTGATGATCGAGACGTGGGGAGGGCAGGTCGAGCCGTCGCCGGTCGACGACCCCGCCCTCCCCGGCTCGCTGGGCAACGCCATCAGCGACGCCGTGCGCGACGCCGTCGGACGAGAGGACAGCCACTACTCGCTGGGCTCGGTGCTGAACCACGTATTGCTGCACCAGACGGTGATCGGGCTCGAGGCCCGGGAGCAGCTCGCCCTGGCCGGCGAGGAACGCCCCGACGTGATCATCGGCAGCTGCGGCGGCGGCTCCAACCTGGGCGGCATCGCCCTGCCCTTCGTGCCCGACGACGGCGTGCGGCTGGTGGCCGTGGAACCGTCGTCGTGCCCCACGCTCACCGGCGGGCGGTTCGAGTACGACTTCGGCGACACCGCGGGCATGACGCCCCTGCTGGCCATGTACACCCTGGGCCACGACTTCATCCCGCCCTCGATCCACGCCGGCGGCCTGCGCTACCACGGCGATTCGCCGATCATCAGCAACCTGGTCAAGGCCGGTCGTATGGAGGCCATGGCCTATCCGCAGGGGAAGGTGTTCGAGGCCGCGGTCCAGTGGGCGCGAACCGTTGGACCCATTCCCGCTCCCGAGACCGCCCATGCCGTGCGGGCCGTCATCGACGAGGCTCTGGCGGCGAAGGAGGAGGGGGCCGAGAGGGTGATCCTGTTCTCCTACTCCGGGCACGGCCTGCTCGACCTCGGCGCCTACGACGACTTCCTCCACGACCGCCTCGACGGTTAGGCGGGGTGGGCGTCCGCGGGCGGCCGCGGGGCGTCCGGTACCGTCGTCCGTGTGTTCGTGAAGATCTGCGGCACCACCAGCGAAGAGGACGCACTTCTCGCCGTCGCCATGGGCGCCGACGCCGTCGGGTTCATCTTCGCGCCCTCGCTGCGCCAGGTGAGCCCCTCGGTGGTGGGTGACATCGTGAAGCGCCTGCCCCGGGAGGTGCTCACCGTCGGTGTGTTCCGCGACGAGGCGCCGGTGCGGGTCGTCGAGGTCGTCAACAGCATCGGGCTGCGCGCTGCCCAACTCCACGGGCACGAGTCGGCCGAGCAGGCCCGATGGGTGCGCGAGCGGGTGCCGTTCGTGATCCAGGCGTTCCCGGCCGGCGCCAGCGTGGTGGCTCGGGCGCGTGACTACCTGGTGGACGCAGTGATGATCGACGCCCCGAAGCCGGGATCCGGACAGGTCTTCGACTGGAGCCTCGCCGACGGTGTCCCCGACGGTATGCGGCTCGTGCTCGCCGGTGGCCTCGATCCTGACAACGTCGGGGAGGCCATCGCCAGCGTGCATCCGTGGGGTGTCGACGTGGCCACGGGCGTCGAGTCCGCCCCGGGCCGCAAGGACCCGTTGCGCCTGCGGGCGTTCGTCGCCGCCGCCAAGGCGGCGGCGACCGAGCCGTACGATCCCGACGAGATCGGTCCCTACGACTGGGAGGACGCGGGGGCGTGACGTCCGATCCGGGCCTCATGGCCGAGCCCGGCCCGCGCGGGCGGTTCGGCGACTTCGGCGGGCGGTACCTGCCCGAGTCGCTGGAGCCGGCGTGCGCCGAGCTGGAGACGGCGTTCATCGCCGCATGGGCCGATCCCGGCTTCCGCGCCGAGCTCGACAGGCTCCTTCGTGACTACGGCGGCCGGCCCACGCCGGTCACCGAGTGCTCGCGGCTCTCCGAGCGGCTGGGCGTGCGCCTCCTGCTCAAGCGCGAGGACCTGGCCCACACCGGATCGCACAAGCTCAACAACGTCATCGGCCAGGGCCTCCTGGCCCGGCGCATGGGTAAGCCCCGGATCATCGCCGAGACCGGTGCCGGCCAGCACGGGGTGGCCACCGCAACCGCGGCCGCCCTCTTCGGGCTCGACTGCACCGTGTACATGGGCGAGGTCGACGTCGCCCGCCAGGCGCTCAACGTGTTCCGCATGCGCCTGCTCGGGTCGCGGGTCGTGACGGTGTCGTCTGGCAGCCGCACCCTCAAAGACGCCATCAACGACGCCCTCCGGGACTGGTTGGCCAGCGTGGAGACCACCTACTACTGCCTCGGATCGGTGATGGGGCCCCACCCCTACCCGTGGATGGTGCGCGAGTTCCAGCGGGTGATCGGCGACGAAGCCCAGGCCCAGTGCCGGGTGCTGCTCGACGGTGCCGACCCCGACGTGGTCGTGGCCTGCGTGGGCGGAGGCTCCAACGCCGCCGGCACCTTCTCGGGGTTCGTCGACACCGGCGCCCGCCTGGTGGGCGTCGAGCCGGTGGGCGGCGCGGCCGTGGGGCGGGGGATCCCCGGGGTGGTCCACGGGTCGAAGTCGTTCCTGCTCCAGGACGAGCACGGCCAGGTGCTCGAGGCGCATTCCATCTCGGCCGGCCTCGACTACCCGGGAGTCGGCCCCGAGCACGCCCATCTGGCCACCATCGGCCGGGTCGCCTACGAGGCGGCGGCCGACGACGAGGTGCTCGCCGCTTTCCGCCTTCTCTCCGAGACCGAGGGCATCATCCCGGCTCTCGAGCCGTCCCACGCCCTGGCGTGGGTCGTCCGGGCCGCCCGCAGCGGCGACCTGGTTCCGGGATCGACCGTGCTGCTCACCCTCTCGGGCCGGGGCGACAAGGACGTGGCCCAGGTGATGGACCTCTTCTCCGACCTGTCCGCGCCCGCCGCGGAGTGATTGCCACGGCGCCCGCCGGGCGCAGCGCGATCGATGAGACGTTCCGGGCCAAGCGCGACGCCGGCGGGAAGCTGCTCGTGCCCTTCGTCACCGGAGGGCTGAGCTCCGACTGGGTCGACGTGGTGCGGGCGGTCGCCGCCGCGGGGGCCGACGCCGTCGAGGTGGGTCTGCCCTTCTCCGACCCGGTCATGGACGGGCCTGTCATCCAGGAGGCGTCGACCCGGGCGCTGGCGGGAGGCGCCACCCCCGCAGGGTTGGTCGCCGCCCTCGCCCGGGCCGACGCCGGGGTCCCCCTCGTGGTCATGACCTCGTACAACCTGGTCTTCCGCGCCGGCCACCGGCGCTTCGCCCGGTCGCTGGCCGAGGCGGGCGTCAGCGGGGCCATCCTGCCCGACCTTCCTCTCGAGGAGATGGCCGACTGGACCCGGGCCGCCGACGACGCCGGCGTCGACACGATCCTGCTCGCCGCCCCCACCACGCCCGACCAGCGGCTGAGGGCCATCTGCGAGCGCTCCCGGGGGTGGGTCTACGGCGTGGGCCTCCTGGGCGTCACCGGCGAGCGCCTCAGCCTGGCCTCGTCGGCCGCGCTCATGGCCAAACGGCTCAAAGCGGTCACCGACAAGCCGGTGCTCATCGGTGTGGGTGTGTCGACGCCCGAGCAGGCGGCGCAGGCCGCGGAGGTGGCCGACGGGGTCATCGTCGGCACCGCCCTGGTGCGCCGGCTGCTCGAGGGAGCCGGCCCCGACGGTGCCGCCGCCTTCGTGGCCGAACTGCGCTCCGTGTTGTAGCGGCGGGCACCCGGTTCCTTCGGAACACGCCCTCCGCCTGCGGCGGGGACCCCAACCCCGCCGCCCGCCCCCAGCCGTTCACCGCGATGTAACCCTTCACCTGCCTGGGGAGTCCTAGGTCAAACCTCGACCGCAGGAGCGTGCGTGGGCTTCGCCGTACTCTTCCCCGGCCAGGGGACACAGGTACCGGGCATGGGCGGGCCGTGGCGCGCCCATCCGGCCTGGAGCGTCGTGGAGCGGGCCGAGGCCGCCACCGGCGAGCCCTTCGCCCACCTGCTCCTCGAGGCGGGCGAAGACCAGCTGGCCCGTACCCGGGAAGCCCAGCTGGCGGTGATGCTCGTGTCGCTCATGGGCTGGGAGGCCGTCCGTCACACGGTGGGCTCTCCCGTGGCGATGGCCGGGCACTCGCTGGGCCAGCTCACGGCCCTGGTCGCCGCCGGCGCCCTGACGCTGGAAGACGGCGTCCGCCTCGCCGCCCGGCGGGCCGAGTTCACCCAGGAGGCCGCCGACCGTACCGGAGGGCGCATGGTCGTCCTTCTCGGCGCGACGCTCGAGCAGGCCACCGACGCCTGCCGTCCGGCGGAGGGCGCCGAGCCGTCGTGCTGGATCGCCAACGACAACGCCCCCGGGCAGGTCGTCCTGGGAGGGACCCCCGACGGCCTCGCGGCCGCCGGTGCCCGGGCCCGGGAGCTTGGCGTCCGGCGGGTCACGCCTCTCAACGTCGGCGGTTCCTTCCACACCCCGCTCATGGACGGTGCCCGCCGGGCCCTCGAGCCCGTGCTGGCCGTCACCACCTTCTCCCCGAGCGTCCGCCCGGTGCTCTCCAACGTCGATGCCCGGCCTTACGACGACGGCGACGGTTGGCGTCTGCGTCTGGCCGAGCACCTCGTCCGGCCGGTGCTGTGGCGCTCCACGATGGAGGGGTTGGTGGCCCTCGGGGCCGACTGGTTCCTCGAAGTCGGTCCGGGCGCAGTGCTCGGTGGGCTCGCCCGCCGCACCGTCGGTGACCGCCAGGTTCGCAACGTCGCCGTTCCCGGCGACGTCCCCCCGCTGACGGAGGTCGCATGATCGAGTCCGGCCCGAGAACTGGTGCATCCCAGTCGCACCACGACGGCGCCCCCGCCCACGGGGAACGACTGGCCGTGCCGGAACGGGTGATCATCTCGCCGGTCGCCGGGCGCTTCCGGCCCCTGCCCACCGACGAGGTGGCCGATACCGGCGCCGGCATCACCGAGGAGCAGGTCATCGGCTTCGTCGAGGGCCACGGGCAGTCGACTCCGGTGCGCAGTCCCTTCCGGGGGATGCTCCAGGGAATGCTCGCCCATGCCGGGGAGCGGGTGCGCGAGGGGCAGCCCGTAGCCTGGCTCCGCCTCGCCTGAGGTTGCTGAGCGACGGCTCTTGGTCCGATGGCAGTGCCGTATGCTGCGCCGATGAGGGGCTGGAACCCAGCGACATCGGGCGAGGCCCCGGTCAGCACCGTGCGCCCCTTGCCGAGCGCGCCCGGCGGACGCGCTGTCGTCGCCGGATGGGGCATCGCCCTCCCGGAGCGGGTCGTGACCAACGCCGAGCTGGCCCAGCGTGTCGACACCAACGACGCATGGATCGTTGAGCGCACCGGCATCCGCGAGCGCCGGGTGGCCGGTCCCGGCGAGACCACGGTTTCGATGGCCATCGAATCGGGGGCGGCGGCGATCAAGTCGGCCGACCTCAGCCCCGCCGACATCGGTTGCTGCATCGTCGCCACCTGCACGCCCGAGCAACCCATCCCCGCCACCGCCTCGTTCGTGCAGGACGGCCTCGGACTGCACTGCGGAGCATTCGACCTCGACGCCGCCTGCGCCGGCTTCGTCTACGGCCTCGTGGTGGCATCGGGCCTGCTCGCCACCGGCGCCATCGACGCCGTGCTTCTCGTTGGTTCCGAGACCCTCTCGCGGGTCACCGACCCCGACGACCGCTCCACCTGCGTGCTCTTCGGTGACGGGGCGGGGGCGGCGGTGCTCGTGCCCGAGAGCTTGGGCCCGGCCGGCCACCGTCGCCAGGACGGCGCCGAGGGCGCCGGGCTGCTGGCCTGGGACCTCGGTTGTGACGGCTCGGCGGCCTCGCTGCTGGCCGTGCCCGCCGGAGGCAGCCGACTGCCGACCAGCGCCCAGACGCTCGCCGACGGCAGCCACTGGATGAAGATGGAGGGCCAGGAGGTGTTCCGCCGGGCGGTGCGGGCGATCGTCGAGTCGGCGGGGGTCACGCTGTCCCAGGCCGGGTTCGACGCCTCCGACGTCGACCTGTTCGTGCCCCACCAGGCCAATGCCCGCATCATCGACGCCGCCGCCAACCGCCTCGGCATCCCCGCCGAGCGCACCTTCGTCAACATCGACCGCTACGGCAACACCTCGGCGGCGTCGATCCCGATCGCCCTGGCCGAAGCGGCCGACAGCGGCCGCCTCCGTCCCGGCGACCTGGTCCTGTTGTCGGGGTTCGGCGCCGGCATGTCCTGGGCCAGCGCGCTGCTCCGCTGGTGATCGGCGGCTCGCCCTCGCCGCCCCGACCCCCCGTTTCCGGCTAGTGGGCAGGGTCGCGCTCGTCACCGGGGCGTCGCGGGGGATCGGCCGGGCGTGCGCGGTTGCCCTCGCCGCCGGCGGGAACTCGGTCGGCGTCTGCTTCGGCCACGACGAGGAGGGGGCGTCGAAGACCGCCGAGGCGGTCGGAGCCGCCGGGGGGCAAGCGCTCGTGGTGCAGGCCGACGTCGCCGACCCGGCGGCGGTCGGGGCCGCGTTCGACACGGTGGAGTCGGAGTTGGGGCGCGTCGAACTGCTGGTGGCCAACGCCGGGATCACCCGTGACGGGTTGTTCATGCGCATGACCGACGACCAGTGGGGGACGGTGCTGCGCACGAACCTCGATGGCGCCTTCCATGCCATCCGGCGTGCGGCGCCGGGGATGCTGCGATCGCGATTCGGGCGGATCGTGACCGTGGGTTCAGTGGTCGGTCTCTCCGGAGCCGGCGGCCAGGCCAACTACGCAGCGGCGAAGGCCGGCCTCATCGGTCTCACCCGGGCGGTGGCCCGGGAGCTGGGCAGTCGCAACGTCACCGCCAACCTGGTCGCTCCGGGCCCGATCACCACGGCGATGACCGACGCCCTGTCCGAGGATCGACGCCAGGAGATGAGCTCGCTGGTTCCCCTCGGCCGCTTCGGCACGCCCGAGGAAGTGGCCTCAGTGGTGGCCTTCCTCTGCTCCGACGCCGCCGGCTACGTCAGCGGCGCCATCATTCCCGTCGACGGCGGCATGGGCATGGGCCACTAGTTCCCAGGCCGGAGAATCGTTCGGAGGGGATCGGGCCCGGCCACGGGGTGGCCAGGTCCTGGCCGGTGGCAGGCGAAGCTGTGGTTGGTCACCGGTGTGCGACGGGTGGCGGGGTCGCAGTCGTATCGCAGAAGCGGGGTATCCGGGTTGTCACCGGGCCGCGAGGTGGTGGCGAGGTTGAGCTCCGGGTGGGGCCGCGGGTCCCTGCTCTGGTGCCGCCCAACCGTCATCGTTGCCGAGAGCGCCCGAGAGGTCGTCGTCGCCGCCGGGCCGGCGATGCTGTCGTCGCCGGCCTCGGCCCGCGGATCACGTCATTGCCCGGCATGCCGGGGGTGACGAAGCAGTCCGCATCGGTGGCGCGGTTGGCGGCATGGGCAAGATCGACCGGAGTGCGCGATCGACGCGGGCACCAACCGGCAGTGCGCACCGGGTGCCAGCTCGCTGCCGTCCCGGAAATAGCTGCTGATGCCAGTCGGACGGGACCGACCGACCGGACTCCGACCCATCCGGGATCAGAAGCACTTGAGAGCGGGAGACGGGCACCACCTCTCGCTCGATATGGGCGGGTGGCTGGCTGGTTGTCCTCCGGGAACGGAGGTTCGGGCCCTGCCGTTGCCCAAGGGCGCGTAACCTCGGCTACGCCCCTGGCCTGACCGGCACCACTGGGGCGGTCATGCGACTCAACGGTCGGCGTTACGGGGCGGTCAGCCGGCTCGACTACGCCGGAACTCGGGCGGCTGCCTGTGGCCTCCAACCGGCGTTCTGAGGCGGCCTCCACGGCCGTCTCCCGTCGCGGTTACGGGACAGTCCATGCGAAGCAGTCCCGGCTCACCTACTGACTGACTTTCGATTCGATTCGGTGGCCGCCGCGCGTCATGCGGGCCATACTTGCCGGTATGGATGAGGAACTGGCGCTCCCGAAGTCTCGACCCCGGGAAGTCGAGCTCGACATCCTCTTGGCGCACGAGTTCGCGTCGGGTAGTCCGGCCGCCGAAGTGATCTGGGGGATCCTGAGCCGAGCGTCTCCCAGTGCCGTCCACGTCGAGCGACAAGTGGAGCGGCGCTCAGATGCTCGCACCAGCGACGTGGTCGTGACGGACCTCGACTCTGGGGTCCAAGTCCATTGTGAGGACAAGCTCGCGATGGGCTTCGAAATGCCTAACCAGTTCAAAGGTCTCGCCGCCGAAGTGATCACAAATCCGAATGTCGTCGCCGCCCTGGTCGTCGCTCCGACAAGCTTCTTCGACCGGAAGGTGATCCCTGAGCCCCTCATCCGCATCGAGGTCGAGTTACTGGCACAGGCCCTTGAGGTCGCGGCCGCAAACCCGCGAGAGGGCGAGACTCCTCAACTGCAGCGGTCGTACAAGTTCAGAGCCGAACGGTTCCGTGAATTGTGCGCACGGCCCGTTGCCAAGTTGAGCGAGCTCGGCGTGGCATTCCGCAACGCCTACAACGATGTACTGGTCGACGAAGGTGAAGGCCGGGTCCTGCTCGAGGACGGCACTCTCACGGCTGGTGGCACTTTCGCAGCGTTCAAGGTGCACCATCCCTGTCCGCCGGGGTTCGACCTCGTCCACAAACTCCACGAAGGCGTTCTCGACGTGCGCGTTCCCAACTGGGAGTCCGTGGTACTGGCCGCGTTCCTCGAGACACTCGTCGGCGACGGGGCGATTCCGTCAGGCTGGTTCGTCACCGATACGAAAAACGCGAGGTTGAACCCTCGGACGGGTGAGAAGACGCCCGCCCTTCGCCACTCAGCCCCGGTAGTGCCACTCGACGTGTGGAGGCTCGATGAGGAAGCAGCGCGAGGGGCTGGAGCAGCTGCCGCGCAGGGTGTCGCGGCGGCAGCGTCTGCGATTGGAGCGTGGTTCGCCGGTACTGGTGAAGCTCTGCTGCGGCGGCCAACCGAGGAGGCGCTCTTGGCCGTGGTGTTGTCGGCACTTCGGCTAGCCACAATGCTCGACCGTCCAGATGTTCGCGACGATCTCGTCCGTGCAGGCGAACGGCTCGGCGCCGCAGGGATTGCGTAGCGGCCTCGAAGTGGAGCTGCTCGTCGAGCGGTGATGATCGGAGC